>JADMIO011398570.1_pt1 | contig 106827 bp, 96 predicted proteins | sample 8958161 | NCBI WGS metagenome assembly JADMIO01 (sample SAMN16585339, study PRJNA669376) | soil metagenome | isolation source: Crop rotation soil | place: USA: Cullars Rotation, Alabama | collected 2011
GCCGCGACTTCAAGTCACGTGAATTCCAAGCTTCGGATCCCACTGTGCTGGAAAGCGGCCGCGGCCCGAGGGGATAGTGGCGCCGCAGCCGGCGGCCCGCAGGCTCTCTGCGGGCGGCCAGTCACTTCCTCAGGGGGATAGCGAAATGCAGCGAACGCTTCTGACCGCGTTGGGGACCTTCACGCTCGCCGTTCCGCTGGCCGGCGAGGCGACGGCGCAGAGCGTCCCGCTCCAGAACGCCACCGCCACGTTCTCGCAGACGAGTTTCGGCGGCAATCCCGTGACGGCCGCCATCGACGGCAATCTCGCCGGCGTCGGGTGGTCGATCTACGAAGGGCCGACCGATTCCACCGGGAACATTCCCGGCAACACCAACCCGCAGACCGCCGTCTTCGAGACGGTCTCGAACCTCAGCTCCGCCGCCGGGCCGAGCCTGACGTTCACGCTGAGTCAGAACTTCAACGTCGCCGCCCACACGCTCGGCCACTTCCGCCTCTCGGCGACGACCGACGCCCGCACCGAATTCGCTGACGGCCTGCTCACCGGCGGCGACGTCACCGCGAACTGGGCCGTCCTCACGCCGCTGACTGCCTCGGCGACGAACGGCGCGACGCTCAGCATCCTCGGCGACGGCTCGATCCTCGCCAGCGGCACGAACCCGGCCAATTCCGTTTACACGATCGTCGCCGCCAACCTGCCGACCGGCATCACCGGCTTCCGCCTCGAAGCCCTCGCCGACGCGAGCTTCCCCGACTCCGGCCCCGGCCGCGCCCCGAACGGCAACTTCTCCGTCTCCGAATTCCAGGTGAGCGTCACCCCCGAGCCGACCGCCCTCGCCCTGCTCGGCGTCTGCGGCGGGGTCGTTCTCCGTCGCCGCAGCCGAATATCGTGACACGCTAAGCGGGCTGAGCGGGCGAACGGCTGACGGCTAACGGCGAACGGCTGAAGAGAAGACGTCTTCTCTTCAGCCGTTCGCTATCAGCCGTCAGCCGTCAGTGTCGCTCTCACGCCGCCTGCTGGATCACGTTCCCGCCTTGCAGCACGGTGCTGACGGGGAAGGTCGCCGGGCCGCTCTCGCCCTTGGCGTTCAGCCACTGGGCGCTCAGCCAGACCGTCGTGCCGCTCGCCAGCGTCGACGGGAACTGCACGTCGCACAGTAGTTTGTTCGTCTGGCCCTGATAGACCCACTTCGTGATGTCGGCAGGCGGGGTCGCGCCGATGTAGCTGAACACCACGGCCTGCGAGACCAAAGGCGGGCGTCCCCGGTGACTGCCGTTGGCGCTCTTGAGCTTGATCGACACCTTCCACCCCGTCACGCCCTTGATCTCAATGACCGGCGACGTGCTCGGCGGCGGGATCGGCGTCGGCAGCACGCGGGGCTTGAGACCTAAAGCCTCGCGTTGGGCGTTGCTGACACTCGGGTTGCCCTGCAACATCATTGCGTAGCCGCCGCCGAGGTGTTTGAGGTTTTTCTTCGCGAGGTCCTTTTGAGCGATCGTGATGCTCGTGCGCGTCGCCGGCGTGGTGGCCGCGGCGAGCGCCGTGGCGAACGCGTTGTGAACCGTCGTGTAGCTCGCCGCCTGCGCGCTCGTCATGCCGAGCGAGGCGAAATTCGCCGACAGGCCGGCGTTAAATGTCGTCGACCATTCGAGCAGTTTGGCATCACTGCCGGGAAACAAAGCCGCCATCGGAACCTCCCCGGCCGCCCGCCCGCGCCGCCTCGGCGGCATCGAGCTTTCGGACTCAGCCGATCAACCCCCGCCCGGCCCCCGACCGACAACGGCCGATGTCCCGAACGGACGCCGCTTTCATCGACCGCCCGCCCCCGCCGCATAACACCCCGCCCGGCGATTCGCCCGTGCCCGGTAATCCCCGCCGAAACGACACGATTACGGCGGGCATCCCGCGTCATACGCCCGCCCCGCCCGCCGGCAGCGCGGCCGAATCGACGGGAACGACCTTCAACTGGATGAATTCGTCGCGCGAATCGATCGATTTGCGCGGCCGATTCATCCAGTTGCCCGGCGGATTCATCCAGTTGCGCGACGAATTCATCCAGTTGACCGACGAATCGATCGATTCGCCGCGCCGATTCATCGATCCGCCGGACGGATGGATCGATTTGCCGGACGAATCGATCAATTCGTCCGGCGAACGGATCGATCTGCCAAGCCGATTCATCGATTCGACGGACCGATCGATCCATCCGCCCAGCAACTCCATCGATCCACCGCGCGCATCGATGAATCGGCCGGCCGGGTGGCACAGGTTCGTACTCGAACCTGTGTGAGTTGACCGCCGCCGGACCACAGGTTGGAGTACCAACCTGTGCCACCCGTCCGTCAGGTCACCGAGATACTCTTTAGCGAGTTGCGAACTGCTCGACTACTTCACAACATCTACCAACCACATACGTTGTCGAATCCGCCCGTCCCGTCTTGGGATGACGCCACGCAATTGTTACGCAGCGAAGCGTGGAGTTCGCTGCAGTCAATGACCAAGAATCGTCATTCTGGCTTAGTGAGACAATTGAACTGGGATCGCTCTCAGCAATGGAATGCTGTAGCCGCTTCGCTGCGGCCCGAGGTGATGAAGATCGCCGAGGCGAGTTTGGATCGTGCGCGCCCAGCAGGCGACGGCGTCGAGGAATGCCGTGCGTCGGTTGCGTGGGACTTGCTTTGCATCCTGCTCGAACGGGAATTCGAGGATGTGGCCGTTCCGACCTTCTACCTGCCGGTGCTCTTGCCGATCTATCGGGCGGGACATCTGCCTTGCGGTTGGACTGGCTCGCAACTGGACACGAATTGGTCTGCGGGCTCGGCTCCACTGCCATCCGGAAGCGTGCTAGTCGCGTAAGGCACGCTATTGCGTGCGGCCGGTCGCGGACGGCACGCAATAGCGTGCCCTACGGATTACTGCTTGTGCAGTTCCGGCATCGGCTCGATGCGGGTGACGTGGGTCGGGGAGATGCGGATGGTCTTGCGGAACAGGCCGCTCTCTTCGTCCGGGTCGACGCCGACTTGCACGGACAGCATGTCGACGATCGCGTCGGACGGGTCGAGCACGGTGTAGACGCTGCCGTCGCTGATGTGCAGCTTGAACGGCATGAACGGCTTCTCGGTGAGGACCTTTCGAATCTCCTGCGGGGCCATGGCGGGAGTATACCCTACGCCAGCAACTCGCGGACGTCGACGGTGCGGCCGCTCTCGGCGCTGCGGACGCCGGCGGTGACGGCGGCGAAGCTTTTGAGATTGTCCGTGCCGCTCGTCTCGGGGGCGACGCCGGTGCGGCAGGCTTCGACGAAGCGGGTGAGCAAGGCGCTCTGGGCGACCTCGGGCGTGGGGTCGGGGGCGATTGGGTCGCGGGTGCGGTCGTTGTCCCAGAACGTGTTCGTGGCTTGCAGGATCGTGTTGTCGTGGAGGAGTTCGAGGCTGCCGTGCTCGCACTGGAGTCGCCACGCGCCGTTCCAACTGGTGTTGCGGCCGCGGGCGGACCAGTCGCCGCTGTAAGAGAACGGGATGTCGCCGTCGAGAAGCATCAGCATCTTCAGGCCGGGATGGTGGTCGTACCAGCTCCATTGCGGGCGGAAAGTGTGGGCGGTGACGTGGGTGATGTCACGGCCCGTCACGGCGCGGATGAGGTCGAGGTGGTGGATGGCCATGTCGATCAGCAGCGGGTACGGCATGGTCTGGCGGAAGGAACCGCGGAAATCGCCGGGGATGTAGAAATCGATGTGGCCGTGGCCGAGCGGGCCGACGGGCGCCTCGCGGACGAGGCGGGCGAGGGTCTGCATCTGGGCGGAATAGCGGTAGTTCTGGGCGACCATCAGGATGCGGCCGGCGGCGTCGGCGAGGCGGTTCATCTCCTTCGCTTCTTCGAGCGTCGCGGCGATGGGCTTTTCGGTGAGCAGGTGCAGGCCGTGGTCGAAGGCGATCTTGGCGTGCGGCAGGTGAACGGCGGGCGGGGTGACGGTGAGTACGGCGTCGGCGGGGACGGCCTTGACGGCTTGGGCGAGGTCTTTGAAGCGACGCTCGGGCGGGACATTCAGTTCCTCGCCGGCCTTGTCGAGCGGCGCGTCAGCGATGTCGACGAGGGCGACGACGTCGACGTCGGGTCGGTTCTTGAGGGCGTTGACCCACGTGCCGCCCATGCCGCCGACGCCTGCCTGGATGATTCGAAGTGCCATTGATCCTCTTTAGTAGGGTGCGATTCATTGCACCATTAGTGACGCTCACACTGTCCCAAATAGACGATGACAAAGAAGATCAAACCTCCAAGAAGGATTGTTCCGATTGCCTCGCCTAGAAACTGTGCTACTCCCTCAACCGTTCCGATTTTGAAACGAGTCCACCAGTCTTGTTTGGACGGCTCCGGCACGGTTAGCTCCTGCTTCCATAGGGTGCGGTTGACCGCACCGTGATCAGCGATCGAAGTGAAGGGTGCGATGAATCGCACCCTACAACAGGCCGGTTTCCGCCAGCCACGTGCGGGCGATGAGCATGTGGCCGGCGCTGCTGGGGTGGACGCCGTCGGGCGTCCAGTTGATGTCGGGGCGAAGCCGGCGGGCGTTGACGAATGCGGCGTGCAGCGGCACCACGGCCATCGCGTTGAACTCACGCTTCAATTCGCCGACGGCCCGGACGTAGGGTTGCAACGCCGCGTTGCCCTGCTGCGGGGCGGGGGGCTCGATCACGCTGGGTTGGCAGAGGATCAGCTTCGCCTTCGGCACGACCGCCTGGAGTTGGCGAAGGATCACGTGGTACGTGTCCACGAATTGCTCGATCGGCACGCCCTCGCTTCGCCCGCCGAGGTTGTGCCAGACGTCGTTGATGCCGATCTTGATGCTGACGACGTCCGGTTCATGGTCGAGCACGTCGTCCTTCCAGCGTTTTTGCAGGTGCGTGACGCGGTTGCCGCTGATGCCGGTGTTGATGATCCGCGGGGCCCGCACGGGGTCTTTGGCGTAGAGGTAGTCGCGGATGAGGCGGACGTAGCCGTTGCCGAGGCCCTCCGGGTCATCCCGACGGCCGACGTCGGTGATCGAGTCGCCGATGAACAAAAACGTCTGGCCGGGCTGCAGGTCGAGCGGCATGCTAAGGTTTTACGCTCGCCGGTGGGCAGCGTCTATCGCTAGACTCTCTCGCATGAACGATCTGACCGACGACCAGAAGCGCGCCTTCAAGGCGTTCAAGAACAAGGTCAAAATCAACCAGCGCGAGGACGACAGCAAAGTCGGCCGCAGCAAGCTGACCGGGCAATCGACGAAAGTCGTCGCGATCCGCCCGCCGACGGGGTTCCCCGCCACCGTGTGGGAAGAGCTGAAGGAGAAGGGCTATCTGAAAGACGACGGCGGCGGGTTCTACGCACCGGTGCCCGGCAAGTGAGACGTCGCCGCGGTTTCACCCTCGTCGAACTGCTCGTCGTCATCGGCATCATCGCCGCGCTCGTCGGCATCCTGATCCCCGTGCTCGGCCGGGCGCGGGAATCGGCCAAGCGGGTGATGTGCGCGTCGAACCTGCGGCAGGTCTACCTGTCGCTGCGGCTCTACGCCAACGACAACCGCGACGCCGTGATCATCGGCTACCGCCGCAGCCGGTTCTTCAACTCCACCGTCTGGAGCAACACGGCGAACAACAACGCCGGCGGCTACACGCTGTTCGGCTGGATGTACCCGGCCGGATACATGAAGCAGGGCCGCGTCTGGTTCTGTCCGGCTGAGATGAACCCGAAATACGCATTCGACACGCCCGAGAACCCCTGGCCGCCCGGCCCGCCACTGCACACCGGCGCGCTGACGAATGCCGGCTATGGCGTGAACCCGGCGTGGGAACTGCTCGACACCGGTCCGAACGTGCTCGCGCTGCCGAACGAGTACGGGAGCAACAAGGCCCGACGTTTGTCGAACTGGGGCTCGGACTGGCCGATCTACGCCGATCTCGTCAACGGCAGCGCCAAGCTCGACGCCCGCCACCGCCGCGGCGTGAACGTGCTGTACGGCGACGGCCACGTCGGGTGGTTCGCGCGCGAGCGGTTCGACACCGACTACCGCCTGCTGCCCCCGGAGCCGGTGTTCGTGCCGTCGGATGACAAGCTGATCACGATCAACGAGTCGCACCTGCTGGCGATCTGGCTTGCTTTCGAGAAGCCCTGACGCTCAAGCTGTTGCGAAGGGACGCCGATTCGCCGATAAGCCGACCATGCGTGCGGCCGTGGCCCTGTCGATCGCTCTTGCGACCCTCGTCGGCTGTCGCGACACCGGCCGCGGCCTCGTCGACGAAGACCCGGCCTTCAAGGTCCCGGCGATCAAGGAAGCTGTCGCCGAGAAGGAGCGGAAGGCCGTCCCGCAGCTCGTGACCGACCTGAATGACGACGACTCGGCCGTGCGGTTTTTCGCCATCGAGGGCCTGCGCCGGCTGACCGGGCAGACCTTCGGGTACCATTATTACGACGACGCCCCCACCCGCGCCCCGGCGATCGAACGATGGCGGGCCTGGTTGGCGACGTATAACTAGTCATGAGCGTCCCTTCGCTGCGACTCGCCTTCCCGAGCGACCCGAAAGAGATCGCCCCGGCCCGCCACGCCGTGGAATCGTTCGTCGCCGGGCAGGGGTTTGACGAGAAGGCGGTTTACGAGGTCGCGCTGTGCGTGAATGAGGCGATAGCCAACGTCATCCGCCACGCGTATCACGGCGACACGACGAAACCGATCGAGCTCGCCGCCGACGTGGCAGGCGACACGCTGACGGTCACGCTCCGCGACTGGGGCGACGGCCGCGTGCCGGACTTGTCAGACAAGCGCGTGACGATCGAAAACCTCCGCCCCGGCGGGCTCGGCCTGCCGTGTTTGAAGAAGCTGCTCGACGGTTTGTCGTTCGAGCCCCAGCCCGACGGCATGCTGCTGCGACTGACGAAACTGAAACGGTGACTTATGGCCGACGTTCCGACCCAATCCTCCCATGTCATCAGCGCCATGCTCGACGGCGGCGTGGCCGTCTTCCGGCTGAAGGGCGAAATCGATCTGCACTCCAGCCCCGATTTGCGCACCGACATCATGGCCCTGCTGAACAAGGGCGAAGTGAAGACCCTCGTGTTGAACATGGCCGAGGTGCCGTACGTGGATTCGAGTGCGATTGCGGTGATGGTGGAAGCGCTACAGAAGCTGCGCAAGACCGGGAAGGTCTGCCTGACGAACCTGTCGCCGCGGGTGAAGGGATTGCTGCAGATCGCGCGACTGGATTCGATCTTCACGGTCACGGACACCGAGGCCGAAGCGATCGGAGGGGAGACAGGAGACAGGAGTCAGGCGTCAGGAGGAAAAGAATGAGTCCGGCTGTCGCCCGTCTTCTCGCTCCCGTCTCCTGGCTCCTGTCTCCCGTCTCCTACGCCGGCCGCACCGCCGCCTACGTCGTCGAATTCATCGGCGCGATCGGCCTGCTCTTCCGCAACGCCGTCACGCATTCCAAGACCGGCCTGATCACCGGCCGGGGCAAGCGGCTGGGGCGGGCGAACCTGTGGGCGCAGATGGTCCGCGTCGGCGTGAAGTCGATTGGCATCATCAGCCTGGTCGTCTTCTGCATCGGGGCGATCCTGAGCCTGCAGATGCAGCCGATCCTGAACCAGTACGGCGCGACGGGCAAAATCGCCGACATCATCGGCATCGCGATGCTGCGCGAGCTCGGCCCGCTGGTGGCGGCCATCACGCTGACGGGCTTCGCCGGCGCGAGCATTGCCGCGGAACTGGGCACGATGCAGGTGGGCGAAGAGCTCGAAGCCCTGCAAAGCTCGGCCATCGACCCGGTGCGCTTCCTCGTCGTTCCCCGCGTGCTGGCGACGGCGATTATGATGGTCTGCCTGGCCGTCGTGGCCGACCTGATGGGCGTGCTGGGCGGGCTGTTCGTCTGTACGACGCTCTTTAAGGTCGACGCCTGGGCGTATCTGAACGCCACGTTCACTGCTGTCAAAACTCGCGACTTCATCAGCGGCCTGATGAAAGCCGGCGTCTTCGGCACCGCGCTGAGCCTGATCGCCTGCCACCTCGGCATGAACGTCCGCGGCGGGGCGCAGGGCGTCGGCGACGCGACGACCAAAACGGTGGTCTACACCATCGTCGCGCTCACGTTCATCGACCTCGGCTTCACGGCCGTATTCTACTATCTGGGTTTCTGACCGATGCCCGACACCGCGATCAAAGTCGACAAAGCCACCAAGCGCTTCGGCCAGCGCGTGGTGCTCGACCAGATCGAGCTCGACGTCTTCAAGGGCGAAACCCTCGTCATCATGGGCGGCAGCGGCAGCGGGAAATCCACCCTGCTCCGCATGATGATCGGTAGCGTCGAAACTGACGGCGGCGCCATCAACGTCATGGGCCGAAACATCTGCGGCCTCGACGAGCGCGGCCTGGCCGACTACCGCAAATCGATCGGCATCCTGTTCCAAAGCGGCGCGCTCTATAACAGCATGACGCTGTGGGAGAACGTCGCCCTGCCGTTGCGGGAGCACACGGATCTGTCGGACGAAACGATCGACATTATTGTAAAGATCAAGCTCGAGCTCGTCGGCCTGCGCGAGCATTCGGAAAAGCTGCCGAGCGAGATCAGCGGCGGCATGAAAAAACGGGCGGGCCTGGCGCGGGCGATGGCGCTGGACCCGCAGATCCTGTTCTACGACGAGCCGAGCGCCGGCCTGGATCCGGTGACCAGCGCCGAGATCGACGAACTGATCATCAAGCTCAACAAGCTGCTCGGCGTGACCAGCGTGGTCGTCACGCACGAGATGGACTCGGCCTTCCGCATCGCCGACCGCATGGTGCTGCTGGACCGCGGGAAGTTCATCGTCAGCGGCACGCCGGATGAGATGAAGGCGTCAAGGGACCCGCTCGTGAAGCAGTTCATCAACGGCCTGACCGAAGGGCCGCTGACCGAGCGCCGGCAGGCGGACAATTACCTCGACGACCTGATGAACGCCGAGAAGGACACGGTTTAAGAAGGAATGGCGATGCCGACGGATAAAAACGCGCTCAAGGCCGGTTCGTTCATCGTCGCGGCGCTCGTGCTGGCGGCGGCGTTTCTCGTCGCGCTGCAGGGCCTGCGTGGGTGGTTCGAGCCGACGCGAACGGTGACGGCGGCGTTCGATTTGAACGAAAACCTCGGCGGCCTGAAGACCGGCGACCCGGTCCGCGTGGGCGGCGTGGACATCGGCCGCGTGACGGACGTGCGGTACAGCCCCGGGACGAGCGACATTCACCAGCCGCACACGGAGGTCGACTTTTCGCTTCCGACGAAATACCGCTTGGGCACGGATGCCGTCATCAGTGTCGAGCAGGCGTTGACGGGCGCGGCGAACCTGAACGTCTCGGACTTCGGCCGCCTCGGCGAATGGGCCGAGCACAGCACGCCGCTGGACGGCCGGCCGAGTTCGATCGACACGATCTACGCGATCGCGCCGGAATTGAAGGCGCTGGTGGCCGACGTGCGGGCGAAGGTGGGGCCGGCGTACGAACGGTACGATAAGACGCTCGCCAACGCCGACGCCGCGGTGATCGAAGCGAAGAAATCCGCCGCGGCGTTCACCGACTTCCTCGGCGGCAGCGGGCCGGACCTGCGCGGCACGCTGGCGAACCTGAACAAGGCCACCGACACCATCAACGTCCGCCTGCCGCGGGCGCTGGACAAGGCCGAGCAGTTCGTCGACGAGGCCAAGCAGACCGTGGTCGACGCGCGCGACGCCGTGAAGGACGCCCGCACCGCCCTGGCATCGGCCCGCGATACCATCAACGACGCCCATGCGATTCTGACCCGCAACCGCTCGCGCATCGACAACATCCTCAGCAGCGCCCGCGAGACGGCGGCGAACCTGGAAGGGGCCAGCGCCGAAATCCGCCGCAGCCCGTGGCGGCTGCTCTACAAGCCGAACGAGAACGAAGTCGGCAACCTCGCGCTGTACGACGCCACCCGCCAGTTCGCCCGCGCCGCGGCGCAGTTGAACGACGCCGCCGGCGCCGTCCGCGACGCGGCCGCCGACCCGGACGTCGATCGCAAGCAGCTGCAGACGCTGCTGAACGACCTGCAGCAGACGTTCGGGAAGTACCAACGCGTCGAGCAGACGCTGTGGCAGTCGGTGAAGTGATGTCGGACCATTCTTCCAGACGTGACCCGGTGTCCCACGTGTAGCCGCGAGCAAGCTCGCGCCTCTGCGGATCGACAATCGCGAGCAAGCTCGCGGCTACCCGATCTGACGGAACATCTTGTCAGGTATTCGGGCGCCGATCTCATCTGAAATCCGAACTCGCCCGTCCTTCAATCCAAAACGATGAACTTGCTCCGCGCCTGCTGCTTCACGTAGGTGCGCGTGATGTCCATCGTCGTCTTGTCGTCGGTCGGCTTGCCGTGGACGCTCAGCCAGCGCTGGCCGCGGTCGAAGAACTCGTCGAACGCGCCGGTGCTCATGGGGCCGGCGAAATACGTGTCGCGGCGGACGGGGATCACGCGGCAGACGGGCTCGCCCTTCTCGATCGTGATGCGCTTCTCTTTCGGGTTCAGCTCCAGCACCGCGTGCCACGGGTAATTGGCCGGGTACCAGTCGGTATCGACGAGGGCCGACCACACCCGCCACGGCTTCCAGCGGTTGGGGACTTCGGTCATCAGCAGCAGTTCGTTCGGGTCGGTCTTGAGGTACAGGAAGCTGCTGAGCTTCACCTGGCCCTTGATCTGTTCGTGCACGTTGTCCGTGATCGGGTGCGGCACGGTCTGCCCCTTGGCCCAGAACCAGGCGTACTGTTGGGTGAGCGGTTGGCCTTCCGCGTCGTCATCGGGCGACCAGTCGAAGTCGCTGTCGATCACGATGTCGTCCTCAACCCGCCAGGTGCCATCCCGGCGGCGGACGAAGGTGACGTCGAAGTTCGCCAGGATGTCGTAGCCGAAGGCGTTGGCGGCCCGCAGCGGCGGGCACTCCTCCGGCCAGCCCTTCCCGGGGCCGCGCTTGGCGTAGACGTCGCGCGCCGGCACGGGGCCGAACAGGTCCTGGCGGAACTTGTAAAAATGCAGCATCGCCGACGAGTCTGGGAGCGCGGCCGGCAAATGTCGAGGGCGATAGTCAGGGATCGCGGCACAGCTCGGTCAGGGCGTCCTCGAAATGCTGCCGCAATGTCTGCTCGTCGTCGTCATAGCGGAAGGCCGCCGGCGTCACGTCGCCCTGGATGTTGCGCAGTTGCGCTCTCATGTGGTCTGGCATGAGCCGGTCGATCATTTGGATCACGCGAAAGCTGCGGTTCCGCCGCCGCAGTGCCATCGCGTATCCCAGCTCATAAGTGATCCACGAGAAGTCGGGCATGTGCTGCGGGTCTTTACGAAGGCGCTGCAGGTCTTCGGCCCGCGGGGTGATGATCTGCAGGAAATACCGGCACCTTGCCATCTGGCGGTGAACCTCGTCCCGCGCGCCGTCGCCGTGCTGTCGGGAGAAGACCGTCGCCAGCCCCTTCTCAAGGGCGACTTTCCGGAGAATTCTGCAGAAGTCGGCGTCCCGCCCGTGGTTCTGGATGGTCGAGACGAAAATGCGGTCGCGGACGATCGGCTCGACCGCCACCCGAACGCGGGGCGGGGTAACAGTTCGATCCCCGTCCGGCGGGTCCAGCAACTGCAGCAGGTTCGACTTGATCCGATCGCGCATCAGACTGCGGTCGCTTCCGTCCGGCAGCTCGACGGTCAACTGCAGCCGACCCTCTTCTTCGCCGCTGGTGGGATTGAACGTACTGACGCTGTTCGTGAACCGCAGGATCCGGCCCTCGCAGAAATAGACGGCCTGCCCGACCTTGGCGACCAGGCCCTTCGTGCGGGCGGACAGGTACTTCTCGCCCGTGCCGCTGCCGCGTTCGACGCGATAGCGGATGTGGGCCCGCACGCGATTGACCGTCGGGTTCCGGTTGAGGAACTGCAGCCGCAGGTGGCGGTCTTCCGGGTGGAATGTGCCGAGCGCCCACAGCGACTGGTGCGGCTTGGCCAGATTGCAGCGGGCGTGGTACTGCAGCCCCGCGATGAAGTCGCCGCGCTTGACCGGCACCAGGAGGTGGCGTTCGCCGTCGTAGCGAAACTCCACCGGGTTTTCCGGCACGCTCCAGCACCACATTTCCGCCAGCGACATCAGGGCTTGGACGGTCAGCGGCAGGTTCGTGTGCCGCCATGCGAGTCGGCGGAACATCTTGCGGTTCCAAGTCTCCTGGGGCAGCGACTCGGCCATTTCCGACTGAACCGTCGGGTCGCCGTCGTCGGTTACGCTTTTGAAGGTTTCCAAGTGCACCTTTTTGAATTCGATCAATCGTTCCGCGAGCGTTTCGGGGCGGTCGGACTGATCCCCTTTCCGGCGTCGCGGCGGCCCGTCGAGGGGCGTTTGGAGCATTTTGTCGAACGCCTTGGAGCGGGCTTGCGACGACGCCTTCGCCGCGTTGTCACCGGCCCGCCGGCCTTTGTACGGGCCGAGGGTCGTGATGTTCGGCGCGAGCACGTTCAGGAACCACGGCTCCAGACCCTCTTCGACCGGCCGCCGGGCGAGGAAGTGCGGCAGCTTCTCGTCGGCAGGGCCGTCCTCGACCCCGTCCCGGTACAGCCGTTTCTCCGCCGTTCGCATGCCGGCCCAGACGCCCATCAGCCGCGGCAGCATCGCCAGGCCGAGCGCTTGGCAAGCCTCTTGCCGTTGCCGGTTCAAGACCTTTGTCCGCTGGTCGGGGTCGTCCAGCTCGGCCGCCGCGGCGAGTCCTTTGGCGCGCAGCTCGAGTGCGGCCCGGAGCGGCCGATTGTTGTCGCTGTTCGGGTCGAACGAGCAGATCGCGCTGAATACCTCGTTCGTGTACCCGCCCGGCGCCAGGTGCGCGTGCAGGATGTTCACGTTGTGGTCGAGCAGGGCCTTGGCCAAGCTATAAAGCGTGCCGCCGATGTGGTTGAGCGTGGCCTCGACGCGGAACGCCACGGGCCAGAGCTCGGGATGGATCGGGCTGATGACGAAATCGCGGGCGACGCCGTGGCCGTCGTCGGACTGCTCCCCGACGCCGTACCGCTGCCGCTTGTCGATCCAGACGCCCCAGCACTGCGTGCCGTCGGAGATGCCGATCGGTTCGACCGCCTTGGGCCGCACCGACAGGCCGTCGTTCAGCACTTGGATCTCGTCACCATGCCGCATCGGTCCCCCTTCGGACGATGTCGACCGGCCGGACGGCGCCGATCGCGGTTTGAGGATGAATGGGCGCCAGCTTACGGCGCGGCGGGTCGGGGCCGAAGGATTTTGCCGGGGCCTGACACGGCCCGCGCCGGGCCCTGCCGGACGGGGTTGGAAAATTCGGCCCCGATCGGCTATCCTTCCGCGTCCGTCGGCCCCATCGTCTAGAGGCCTAGGACACCGCCCTTTCACGGCGGCGACATGGGTTCAAATCCCATTGGGGTCATTGAAAACGCCCGGCTCCGGCCGGGCGTTTTGCTTGCTATCATCCGGGCATGCGACACCGCATCGCCCTTCTCGCCCTCCTGACGCTCGGCCTCGGCGCTTCCGGCTGCGGCATGGCCCGCAATGCCTACTACAACGCCTGGGAAAAAGCCGGCTACGCCAAGCGCGAGCGGCTGGTCGACAGCGTAAAGAAAGCCCGGGACGAGCAGAACGGGGCCAAAACGCAGTTCGCCAGCGCCCTCGAGCAGTTCAAACAGGTCGCCAAGTTCGACGGCGGCGACCTGGAGAAGGCCTACAACAAGCTCAAATCCGAGTACGACGCCTGCGCCGGCAAGGCCGACGCGGTTCGCGAACGGATTCAGACGGTCCGGAACGTCGGGAACTCCCTGTTCGACGAATGGCAGGGCGAGGTCAAGCAGATCAAGGACGATCCAGACCTCGAGAAGCAGAGCCAGGCCCTCTACGACAAGACTAGGTCGGATTATGACGCCTTGCTGGGTCGTATGGACGCGGCGGCTACAAGCATGGACCCGGTGCTGAAGAAGTTCAACAACCGTGTGATCTTCCTCAAAGGCAACCTGAATGCCCAGGCGATCGGGAGCCTGTCCAAGACGGAAGTCGAGCTGGGCAAAGACATTGACGCACTCATGGCCCAGATGCAGGCGAGCATCGCCGAGGCCGACAAGTTCATCGCCGGGATGTCCAAAGGGTGAGGCGTCCGACAAGAAATTAACGGGCCGCCGCAGGAAAAAAGCTTTTCGCGGCCGGTCAGGTGTGCTACTTTAAGGCCGGTTGGGAGAAGAAAATCCGTTTGAAATCGGGCCCGTCGGCCGACATGTCGTTGAACGGATCGCCTTTTCGCAGGTAGTACGGAGAAATGCGGGCCGAGTTGCGCCGGGCACGGAAGTCGGTGCAGTCGCCCTGGGGGAGTATTCACATGATCGGATCGCGTACCATGAAGACCGCCATCACTGCCGCCGCCCTTGGCACGCTCGCCATGGCGGGTGCGGCCCAAGCCGTCCCGGTTTACGGTCTGACGACCGATAACACGCTGTTCTCGTTCGACTCGGCCACGCCGAACGTCATCCTGACCGGCGGCGTCGTCACCGGCCTGCAGACGAACGAAGCGATCCAGTCGATCGACTTCCGCCCGGCGACGGGTGAGTTGTTCGCCGTCGGCTCGTCGAACCGCCTGTACACGGTTAACACCTCGACCTTCGCCGCGACCGGCGTCGGCGGGCCGTTCACGCCCGCCCTGAACGGCACGGCGTTCGACGCCGACTTCAACCCGACCGTCGATCGCATCCGTCTGGTCAGCGACGCCGACCAGAACCTGCGGCTCAACCCCATCACCGGCGCGGTCGCCAATGTCGACGGCACGCTGAGCTACGGCGCCCCGTTCACGTTCCTGAACCCGAACGTCAGCGCCGCCGCTTACAGCAACAACGTCGCCGGCGCGGCCAGCACCACCTTGTACACCATCGACACCGGCATCGACACGCTGAACATCCAAGACCCGAACACCGGCGTGCAGACGATCGTCGGCTTCCTCGGCTTCGATGCCACGGCCCTCACCGGCTTCGACATCTACACCGTCGGCGGGCAGAACTTCGCCCTGGCGTCGCTGAACACGACGACCACGTCGACCAGCCTCCTGTACAGCATCAACCTGACCACGGGCGCGGCCCTGCCGATCGGCAACTTCGGTGGCGCGTTCATTGTTCGCGACATCGCCGTCGTCGTGCCCGAACCGGCCAGCCTCGGCTTGGTCGGGGCGGCCTTCCTCGGCCTCGTCGCCCGCCGTCGCCGCGCTTAAGCCGCTCGCGATCGCCGCTGGCGTTCGCCGTTCGTACAACTCAGAAGGCCCGGTCTTGATTCCGTCATGACCGGGCTTTTTGTGTTTCCGGGCACCTCCTCTTGTGATCTCGATCAGTCTAACTCTCTGACACAGACGTCCGCGCCGTCCTAGGAGCGCGTGATCATTTCGCAACAATTTCTGCGAACGCACCACACGCCCCGTTCCGCGTTCCTGCGGTTTTCACTACAATCCCGCTCCCGCTCGCCAACCGCACCGGGATTTTTGCGAACACGATTATGGGCAAACCCACCGGCTTTAAAGAGTTCACCCGCGAGACGCCCAAGAAGCGTCCGGCCGAGCTGCGCGTCCTTGATTGGGACGAGATCTACCTCGACATGGGCGAGGACAAGCTCAAGAAACAGGGTGCCCGGTGCATGGACTGCGGGGTCCCTTTCTGCAACAACGGCTGTCCGCTCGGCAACCTGATCCCGGATTGGAATGACCTCGTCTACCGCGGCAAGTGGCGCGAAGCCTTCGAGGCCCTGAGCAAGACCAACAACTTCCCCGAATGGACCGGCCGCATCTGCCCCGCCCCGTGCGAGGAGGCGTGCGTGCTGTCGATCAACGACAAGCCGGTCGCTATCAAGACCATCGAGCAGGCCATCAGCGATAAGGCCTGGCAGGAAGGCTGGGCCCAGGCCTGCCCGCCGAAGACGCGGACGAACAAGAAGGTCGCCGTCATCGGCTCCGGCCCCGCCGGCCTCGCCGCGGCGGAACAGCTCAACAAAGCCGGCCACAGCGTCACCGTCTACGAGCGCGCCGAGCGCCCCGGCGGCCTGCTCCTGTACGGCATCCCCGACTTCAAGATGGACAAGCGCACCGTCCATCGCCGCATTGACCAGATGAAGGCCTGCGGCATCGAATTCGTCTGCAAAGCAGAGGTCGGCAAGACCATTACCGCCGAGCAGCTGCGCCAGAAGTTCGACGCCGTGATTCTGGCGACTGGCGCGACGAAGGCCCGCGACCTACCGATCCCCGGCCGCGACTTGGCAGGCATCCACGTCGCGATGAACTACCTGCCCCAGCCGACGGTCGAACTGTTGGGCGATCAGATTTTCGCCGAGCAGAAGATCGACGCGGCCGGCAAGCACGTCGTCATCGTCGGCGCCGGCGACACCGCCGCCGACTGCCTCGGCACCGCCCACCGCCAGAAGGCCGCCAGCGTCACGCAGCTAAACATCTACCCCAAGCCGCCCGACGAGCGCGACGAGCACACCGCCCCGTGGCCGTACTGGCCGAACGTCTACCGCGTCAGCCCCGCCCACGAGGAAGGCGGCCAACGCGAGTGGTCGGTCCTGACCAAGGCCTTCCGCGGCGAGAACGGCCGTGTCACGCACATCCGGCTCGCCCGCCAGGAAGTCGCCGAGGTCCGCAACGGCAAGCAGATCATGCGGGAAATCCCCGGGACCGATTTCGAAATCCCCTGCGACCTCTGCCTGCTCGCCATCGGCTTCAGCGGCCCGGAGCCCGAGGGCATCATCGCCCAGTTCGGCCTGGCGACCGATCCGCGGGGCAACGTGGTGGTCGATCAGGATTACGCCACCAGCGTCCCCGGCGTCTACGCCACCGGCGACTGCCGCCGCGGCCAAAGCCTGGTCGTCTGGGCCATCAGCGAAGGCCGCTCCTGCGCGGCCGGCGTGGACGAAGCCCTGATGGGCAAGACCGATCTGCCGAAGCTGAAGCTGTTCTGACGGGTGTGGGCTCCCGCCGTCGTGTGGACATACCTGCACCAGAGATGCCCACGCGCGACTTCCGTCCCGGCTTCCGGCTGTCAGCCTTGGACGTCATCGTCTTGTTGATCAGCGGCGTCACGTCGGCCTACGTCGCGACTTTCGATGGGTGGCTCGGCATCGCCATTGCGTTCGTCGTGCTGCACTTTTTTCTGTTCTGCAACGTGCTACGCATGGCCCGGCGCTTCGAACTGATCTGGGCAGCCGTCTTCGCGGCGCTGGCCGTCACGGTAGCGGCGGGATTGGTGGCTTGGTCGTACGCACTCGCCGTGTGCCTCTTGCTGACGGTCTTCTTTTCGATCATTCAAATAGGCCGCCCGTCATATCACGGTCTCGGGTGGCGCCGGTTGAACCCGGAGTTGATCCAGTGGTGGCAATCATCCGTGGCGACGGGCGCTCATCGGTAGGATTCTAACCTCCATGAAAACTCGAACATTCATCACTGCAGGATTCGCGATGGTGCTGCTGTTCTCGTCCGGCTGCGCGTCCGACGACGCGGCCGCGCGGCGGCAATTGGAAGACCGTGTCCGGGTCGCCTCGACGCAGTCGATCGATCAGAAGGTCTTGGCGATGCGGCCGTTCTACGGCCGGTGGACCGTCGATCTCGACGCGACCCTGGCCCAGAACCCGTCGATGCCCGAGCCGGAACGCGAACGCGTGCGGCAGGACCTCACCCAGTTCCCGTTCGAACTGGAAATCACGTCCAGTGATTACATCAGCCTCAGCCGGGCCAAAACGAATGCCGATCGGTACGAGGTGGAATCGGTCGACGGCGAGGTCGTCACGATCGCCCTGACCGCCACCGACGGGCGCGACACGCGGGCCGGCCGCAGGGCCGTCCTCCGGCTGCAGGACGGCAAGCTGCTGATCGGCCGCGCGGGCGGGTTGGTCATCGTCATGTCCCGCACGCCGGCCGACCGCTGACCGGCGAAGCGCAACGGCTTTCCTCGCCCCACGTCGCGTTTTTGAGCGCGATTTTGTTCGTGCCATTTTTCAAACGCGCAGCGCCGGCAACCCGCGGCCCTGCCATCACTTAGTTATCAAAAAAGGGTGCGGCCATTGCGCGATGAATTGCCGAGCTTGCCACGCCGTTTTTGCCCCTCATCGTCATGCCGATCGAGCGAAATCTTCGGTTGTCAAAGAGCCGCGGGGGCGAGCCCGGTCCTGTTCTACCGCCCCGGCATCGCCGTGTCGGCCATTAAATCGGCCTGATATGATCGTGGCCGGGGTCGGCCCGTCGACGATCCGATCCCGGGAGACGACATGGACGATGACCCGTTCGACCCGACGAACGACCCGTTCGGCCCGCCCGCCGTGCCGACCGAGGTCGGCTGCCTGCACTGTCACCAGACCTACGCCAGCGACCTGATCGAATGGCGGATCGAGACGACCCACGACGGCCAGCGGCACGGCTTCTGGTGCTGCCCCGTCCCCGGCTGCGACGGCCGCGGCTTCGGCTTCGACCTCCTGCCCACCGACCCGACCTACCGCGACGAACGCGGCGGCTGGGTCTTCACCGACGACGAGGATGAAGACGACCTTGATCCGCCTGACGAGTTGCCGCCTCGCAGCCGAAACTCAGGGACGGACACCACCGACTTCGATGACGACATCCCGTTCTAGCCGGCACCGTCATGCTGGTGGACGGATCGGAATGAGCTGGGTGACACGGTACGGTACGCCGTGCCGGGTCGTTGCGTCTCCACTGACGCGCGTTTTTCTGCCCGCATGTGACGAGTGACGCTTGGGACAGCCGATGGCGTTCAACTTTACCGGCATCTTCGCAGTCGCTGACCTCGATGTGCTTGCCGCGGCGCAGGACGCCTTTGATAGCACGGCCCGGGCGATCTACGCGCCGTTCGAGGGATTCGGCATCAGTCGAGTCGGCAAAGCGATTCCCGTTCCAGACTGTGATGATGAGGAAGAGTCGCTCGCGCTGGCCGAATCGATCAGGCAATTCAGCGAGCGGTTCCCGGCGGTCACGTTCGTGTATCTCTACGTCGAATGCTTCGGCGGCGTTTGCGACTATGCCGGCTTTGCGATTCGCAACGGCGAGCGGATTCACGACGAACCGTTCGGCGGAGTCGACGGGAATGCCGGCCCGCTGCGCCGGCTGGTGACCCATCTTGGCGTCCGACTCGGCGACTCGCATTATTTCGCCCCGTTGCGTCGCGGATTCTTCGCCGATCGTCACCCCACGCCATCGGGTGACCGCGCGATGGCCGAACCGGTATGGCGTCCGCCCCCACCGCTCGAATCCGGCTGGTCGAAGTTGTGGCATTGGCTCGGCAGTTTGATCGGGCACTAACGACTGACAATGCGGCCGGCGATATGGGGAGCGGCACCCGGCCAGTTTTCCGTGAATCTTGTGTTGATGTCGCGGTGGCAGGCCAAGCAGGTCAGTTGATTCCGACGTGCTGCAGGTCACTTCTGAAAGTCTGATCGCGGCAAGCGGCCGGCCCGGAACGCCGGTAGAGTCCGGCGATGTCCACGCAGCAGCATCCTGTTCCGCCGGCCCGCCATCTGGAGCGGGCCCTGCTGCTGACGTTCGTCATCCACGCCGCGGCGATGGTCGGGATGCTCGCGTGCCTGATGCCGGGCGTGCCGGGCGGGCTGCCGCACGGGGTGGCCGAGCGGGCGGCGTACGTGGCCGGACATCCATGGTTGTGGCGCGCCGGCTGGCTCGGGTGGCAGGTGACGGCTGCGTCGGATTTGTACTTGTCGGTCGCGCTGGTCTTCACGCCGTGGGTGCCGCGGCGGGCGGCGTGGTTCGGGCTGGCGGTGACGCTGCTGGCCCTCGTGCCGGACCAGACGGGGCAATTCCTCTGGAGTTTCACCGGCCCGGCCCGCGCGGCGGCCGCGATCGCGAGTGGGGAACTGGCGGCGTACGAGGCGTGGGAAGGCCGGATCTTTCAGGCCGTCGGCGGGTGGGGCGCGGGGCTGTATCTGCTGGCCTCGGTCGGCTGGGCACGGGCGCTGCACGGGGCGGGGCTCTGGACGCGAGCGCTGACGGGGCTGTCGCTCGCCGCGGGCACGCTGTTTCTGGTGGCCGTCGTCCTGCTTTGCCTGCCGACGTCAATGTGGTCGATGCCGTTGCTGATGACGGTGGGCGGGTTCAACGGCTTGGCGTTCATCGCCCTGCTCGCCTGGTTCGCCGAGGCGACCGAGCGGGTGATGCGGCGCGCCCGCCCCGACACGCCATATGGCCGGCACGCGCGATGGGTGTATCCGCGGACCGGCGTCTACGGCCGGATCGTCGGCTACTTGGCGAACAGCCGGTTCGTGCGCGGACTGTTCGAGTACGTCCCGCCGCTGACGATGGCCAGCGACATCCGCGACGTGGTTTACGTCAATTACCTCGTCGACGCCGACCAATTGGCGGCGCTCGTCCCACCGCCGCTCCGCCTGCAGCGCCTCGGCCCGGACGGGCGGCGGGCGATGTTCACCTTCCTGATCTACCGCCACGGCCATTTCGGCCCGCAGCTGTTCGGCCCGCTGCGTCGGCTGTGGCGGTCGCCGGTGCAGTCGAACTGGCGGCTGTACGTGCACGACCCGGTCAGCGGCACCGACGGCGTCTATTTCCTGACCACCGCGATCACCGCCGTACCCTACGCACTGGCTGCGAGGCTGCTGAGCGAAGGCGTGCCGATGCACGTGTCAGCGAGCGCCGACATTCAGCCGACACCGCAGGGCGGCTATACGGCCGAGGTGGATCCCGGCGCCGGCACCGCGCCCGACGTGCGGTTATCGCTGCACCCGGCCCCGCCCGCCCTGCCGCCGTCATGGCAGGACGTGTTCGCCACGCCCATGGCCGCGCTGGCGTACTGCGTGCCGCAGGACCGGGCGCTGAACGTGCAGCCGTGGTACGGCCGCGTGACCCGGCAGGAAATCCGCCTCGACATCCCACTGACGGCCTGTCGCTGGCTGGCGGGCGAGGTGCGATCGGATGCCGCGCGCACGATCGTCGGCGACGCCGAGCCGGTCTGTTTCGCGGTCGATCGCGTGCGGTTTTTCTATGACGGCGAGTGGCACCACCGGCCACAGGCGGCGGCCGCGGGTGAGGGCGGTGCCCCGGGGTTGCGACCGGCCGACTGAACATTGGCTACGGGGAACCCCTCATCTTTGCGGTCTTGACGCCCCGTACGCACGCCGGATAGTGGCTTTCGTCCGTCCACATCTGTTTTCGTCGGACCGCACGGTTCGCAAAAGGGAGGAAGATTATGCACGCGTCCAAGTCTCTCGTTCTCGGTCTCGCCGCGTCCGCACTGGCCCTGTCGGCGGCGCCGGCGTCGGCCGAACTGATGTACGCCACCAACGGCACGGTGATCACGCGCTTCGACACGGCCGCGCTCGGCGTGACGACGACGGTGCCGGTGACCGGCTTGCAGAGCGGCGAAACCCTCGTCGGCATTGACACGCGGCCGGCGAATCAGCTGGTGTACGGCATCGGCAGCAGCAGCCGGGTCTACAGCATCAACCCGCTCACCGGCGTGGCGGTTCAGGTCGGGTCGGCCGGGGCGTTCACGCTCAACGGCACGGCGTTCGGCACCGACTTCAACCCCGTGCCCGACCGCATCCGCCAGATCAGCAACACCGAACAGAACCTGCGGCTGAACCCCAACGACGGCACGCTCGCCGCCACGGATACGACGCTTAATCCGGCCGGCAACATCGTCGGCGCGGCGTACGACCGTAATTACGCCCGGGGCGTCGGCGACACGACGCCGACCACGCTCTACGGCATCGATTCGGCGGCCGGCACGCTGGTGACGATCGGCAGCGTGAACGGCACGCCGAACTCGCCCAACGCCGGCCAGATCACCACTGTCGGCTCGCTCGGCCTGGGGACGAACCTGAACGAGAACATCGGCTTCGACATCAGCGGCCTGACCGCCAACGGCCTGGGCGCGTCGGCGAGCAACCTGCCGATCGGGACGGCGTACGCGTCGATCACCACCGGCGGCATTTCGCGGCTGTACACCATCAACCTCGCGACCGGCGCGGCGACGCTGGTGTCGAGCAACGCCGGTACGATCGGCAGCGGCACGTCGCCGTTCCTCGGCCTGACCGCCGCCAACGCGCCGGAGCCCGCGACGGGCCTGCTGGCGGCCACCGGCGTCGCCCTGCTGATCCGCCGCCGCACGCGGCGGGTGTAAACGGGCGACCGTTAGCCACGCGAGGTGATCGCTGCCGTCAGCGCGATCATTTCCACCGCCGCGTCGGCGGCGTTCACGCCCGCGTGGCTGTGGACGCCCCCGGCGCGGTCGTTGGCCTGCTGCTCGGTGTTCGTCGTCAGCACGCCGAAGATCACCGGCACGCCGGTGGCGATCGCCACCTGCTGGATGCCGCGCGCGGCCTCGCCGGCGACGTAGTCGAAGTGGGGCGTGTCCCCGCGCACCACGCAGCCTAGGCAGACGATCGCGCCGTACCGCTTCGTCTCGGCCAATAGCTTCGCCGCCACCGGCAGCTCGAACGCGCCGGGCACGCGGTGGACGGCGACGGCGGCGTCGGCAAGGCCGCGCTCGTTCAACCGCTCAACGCAGCCGCGCAGCAGCTCATCCACGATCTCGGCATTGAATCGCGCGGCCACGACGGCGACGCGGGTGTCGGCGGGAAGTTCGACGTCGACGGCGATTGGGTGCTGCGTGCTCATGGGGAAAGGCGATTGTGGAGCGTCGATTGTCGATTGTCGAATGCACGGTCGGCGGCCATTCGACAATCGACAATCAACGCTCCACAATCATCTTCGTGTTCCCCCGCCTGCTCACGCTGCTGCAGTTCACGCGCATCGCGCTCGTCTTCACCGCCGTCGGCGACGGGTGGGCGGCGATGTTTTTGCAGCGGCGGGCGACGAACGAGCCGATCACCGTCGCGTACGCGATCGCCGTCACCGTTAGCTCGGCGGCGCTCTACACGTTCGGCATGGCGCTGAACGACCTGATCGACCGCCGGCGCGACAGCCAGCTGGCGCCGGGCCGGCCATTGCCGTCGGGGCGGATCAGCGTGCGGTCGGCCCGGCTCGTCTGCATCGGGCTTGGGGTGCTGGCGCTGCTGGCCGGGGCGACAATGGTCTGGCTGCGGCCGGGGCAGTGGATGAGCCTGGCTGTGCTCGGGGCGACGCTGGGGCTGATCGCGTTCTACGACTTTGCCGGCAAATACCTCGTCGCGCCGGGCCTTTTGACGCTCGGCCTGGTGCGCGGCTTCCATGCGACGATCGCGCAGCCGGACCTCTCCATCCCGTGGCACCCTTTGGTGCTGCTGGTGCACGTCACGGTGCTGTCGACGGTCTGCTACCACCTCGAAGGCAAGCGCCCGCGGCTGACGGTGCGGCACTGGGTTGCCGTGGCAGCCGGGCTGCTGGGGGCGATCGCGCTGTTCGTTGCCGAGCCGCTCGGCCGCCGGCCGCCGGGGCTGGCGTGGATCACCCACCTGTGGGTCCGGCCGGGCCTGCTGTACGTGTTGGCCGGGGCGGTGACGTTCGTCGCCTTCGCGCTGGCGATCCGCTTGCGTCACCGCGACGTACGCGCCGCCGGCCGGCAGATCATGCTGTACGGGCTGCTCTGGCTGATCGTCTACGACGCCAGCTTCGTCGCCGGCTACGCCCCGCCAGGCGAGCGCTGGCCGGCGCTGGTGATCCTGTCGCTGCTGCCCCTGGCCTGGCTGAGCGTACAGGCGATGCGCGCCTGGTCGAAGATCGTGGAACTGAGCCAGCGGCCGCAGTACCAGCGGGCCCGCTAGCGCGGGCAAACCAGAAATTCGAAACCAGAAATCCGAACCCGGTCGACACCCCTTTTGGTCATTGGGAATTCGAATTTGATTCGGATTTCTAGTTTCGTCATTCGGATTTCCCGCGCGGCGGGTCGTCTGCTACATTCGCCCGCATGAGCCGATGGGTGGCCGTGTTGATGTTCGTCGGGCTGGGGTGTTCCTCGGGCTCTGCCCCGCAGGCGGGCCGCACGCCGGCGGAGACGACGTTCTTCGCCGCCTCGGCCATGCACGCGTCGCCGGTCTTCACGAAGGTCGCCGACTTCGACGGCGACGGCCAGCCGGACGGCATCGAGGCCGTCGTCGAAATCACCGACCGCTTCGGCGACCCCACTAAGGCCGCCGGCCGGTTCCTGTTCCAGATCTACTCGATGAAGCCCTACAACCCGGACGCCCGCGGCGAGCGCATCGCCGGGCCGTTCGAGGGGCGTGTCGACACCGCCCAGGACCAGCGTAATCGCTGGAGCCGGGTCAACCGCTCGTACATCTTCCAGCTGCAGTTCCCGAACGCGGCCGTGTCGGCGGATTACGTGCTGGAAACGATGTTCGAAACGCCCGACGGCCGGCGGCTGACCGACCAGCTGGTGCTCGAAGGCGACCACGAGAAGCCCACGCCGACGACCGGCCCGACGCCGCTGCCGACGTCCGACCCGGCCGGCGCGATCGTGACCCAGGAGAGTGGCCGTGTCTCCGCCAGCCAACCCCACACCCCCCCCGCCCGGGCCGACCAGCCCTGACGATGGCGACGGCGCCGGCGGCGTGGACGTGCTGGCGCTGGAGCCGGTGCCGTCTCTGCTCGCTCGTTTGCGCATCGAAGTCGGCGCGAGTTTCATCCCCGGCCGTCCCACGCGCCTCAGCCGCGCGCCCGGCCGCCTCGATGTGATGGGCGGCATCGCCGATTACACCGGCAGCCTCGTCCTGCAGGCCCCGCTCGACCGCGCCGCCGCCGTCGCCGTGCAGGGGCGGCGGGACCGGAAAGTGCAGGTCTTCAGCTTCAACCTGCTCGACGACAACCGCCCGTTCACGCTGATGCTGTCGCTGGATGACCTCGCCAAGGCGACGCTGCCCGACCTCCGCCGTGCGTTCAACGAGCGTGGCCGCCGCTTCGCCGGTTTCCTCGCCGGCGGGCTGGCGATCCTGCACGACGAGAAGCTGATCGATCTGTCCGACCCGACCGTGTTCGGCGTGAATATCGCGGTGATGAGCACCGTGCCGCTGGGGGCGGGCATCAGCAGCTCGGCAGCCATTGAAGTGGCGGCAATGCGGAACCTCGTCGACCACTACGTGCCCGAAGCGAATCGCGTCGCGATCGAACCGCTACGCCTCGCCGCGATGTGCCAACGCGTCGAGAACGAACTCGTCGGCATCCCGTGCGGCATCATGGACCAATCCGCCAGCACCCTCGGCCGGCCGGGCGAGCTGATGCGCATGGTCTGCCAGCCGCACACCCTCGAAGCTCCGCTGAAGCTGCCGGCCGGCGTGCGCGTCATCGGCATCAACAGCGGCGTCCGCCACAGCGTGGCCGGCGGCAGTTACGGCCGGACGCGCACGGCGGCGTTCATGGGGCACAAGATCATCCTCGACAAGATGCGCCAGATGGGCGCGCAGGCCGGCCGCGAACTGATCGCCGACCCGATGAACGGCTACCTCGCGAACCTCAACCTCAACGACTACAAGAAGTTCTTCCGCCCGTACGTCCCCGAACAGCTCAAGGGCGGCCAATTCCTGCTGCAATATGGCCCGACGATCGACCGCGTGACGACGGTAGAGCCGGACACGATCTACGCCGTGCAGGGCGCGACCGATCATCACGTCTTCGAGGCCCACCGGGTGCGCGAGTTCGCCCGCTACCTCGAAGTAGCCGCTGCGCTCGATCCGAACGACCCGGCCCGCAAGCTCACGCTCGATAAGGCCGGCCACCTGATGTACGCCAGCCACATCAGTTACACGCGCGACGCCCGCCTCGGCTGCGACGAGTGCGACGTGCTGGTCGACCTCGTCCGCCAGCGCGAGCCCGCCGGCCTGTACGGCGCGAAAATCACCGGCGGCGGCAGCGGCGGGACGGTGGCGGTGCTGTGCAACGAAGGCACATCGGCCGACGCGGCCATCAACGATTTGCTAGACGAGTACCGCACGCGCACGAAGAAAACGCCAACCCTGTTCCCCGCCGCTAGCCCCGGCGCCTGGGCGGCGGGGACGGCGGTGGTGACGGCGTGACGTTCGTGTCGTAGCTGACGCTACAATCGCTTCGGAGCACCCTCATGGACGCCACCGACTGGACGCCGCGGCCGTTTACGGAAGAAGACCTAAAAGGCATCGACCCGGTGATCGTCGCCTACATGAAAGATGTGGACGTGACGCTGTTGATCGCGAATTGCCGGCTGAGTGTTGAGCAGCGTGCATTGAACGCCCAGGCCTACGCGACCAGTGCCGCGAAGAACATCGGGGCCGCGCGGGCGGCGACACGATGAACGCCACCCAATTTGACCAAGTCATCCATCTGCTGTGCGACAACAACGTCGACTTCGTGCTGATCGGCGGTCTGGCCGCGAATCTGCACGGTTCGGCACGCGTCACCTACGATTTGGACGTCGTTTACTCTCGAGAACTCGATAACTTGAAACGGATCGTGGAAGCGTTCGCGGCGATTCGGCCATACCTGCGTGGCGCGCCGCCCGGTCTGCCGTTCCGCTGGGACATTGAAACGCTACGACGTGGACTGAACTTTACCTTCGACACGTCGCTCGGCCCGATCGACATTCTCGGCGAGGCAACCGGCGGTGGGACTTACCCCAACCTCATTCGAACGGCACTGCGAGTCCGGGCGTATGACCGGGACATTTGGTGTGCTTCGCTAGACGCGCTGATCGACATGAAAACCTCGGCCGGTCGGCCGAAGGATTTTGAATCGGTTGCCGAACTGCAGGCGCTCCGCGTGCATCAGAAGCACCCACTTGACGAACCATAACGCTTTCGCCGAGGCTTAGTCATGCCGCTCGCCAACACGCCGTTTCTCGTCGACCGATTGATCGGGTTCCAGAAGGCCGTGCGCGACGCGATCGTCGCCAGCCGGAGTCGGCCGGGGCTGCATGAAGTCAGCCACGACACGGCGGCGGACACGATTTACAGCATCGACACGGAAGTGGAGCCGTTGCTGGAAGAGTTCTGCCGGGAGCTGTCGAAAGTTGTGCCGCTGGTGCTGATCGCCGAGGGGCTGCACGACGAGCACGGGGTGGAGAACAACAAGGTGTTCCCGGAAGGGACGCGCGAGGAAGACGCCGTGATCCGGCTGATCGTCGATCCGATCGACGGCACGCGGGGCATCATGTACGACAAGCGGCCGGCGTGGGCGCTGGCGGGGATCGCCCCGAACAAAGGGGCGAACACACGCTTGCGGGACATCGAAGTGGCCGTGATGAGCGAGCTGCCTACGAGCAAGATGGGATCGGCCGACGTGCTGTGGGCGGTGAAAGGCGAAGGGGCCAAGGGCCAGCGGGTGAACCTGGCGACCGGCCACGGCGAGCCGCTGGCCATCAAGCCGAGCGGGGCCGATTCGATCCGGCATGGATTTGCCAGCGTGGTGAACTTTTTCCCCGGCACGAAGGAGATGGCCGCCCGGCTGATGGAACACGTCGCGAAGCACAACGTCGGCGAGGCGGACGTGACGCGGGCGACCGTGTTCGACGATCAGTACATCAGCACCGGCGGGCAGTTCTACGAGATGATCGTCGGGCATGACCGCTTCGTCGCCGATTTGCGGCCGGCGTTCTACGCCAAGCAGGGGCAGCCGGAAGGGCTCTGCTGTCACCCGTACGACTGCGCGACGCTGCTGATCGCCGAGGAGGCGGGCGTGATCGTCACGGACGAGCGGGGCCAACCCCTGGACGGGCCGCTGGATACGACGACGGGGCTGAACTGGGTGGCGTACGCGAACGCGACGCTGCGGGAGAAGATCGAGCCGCTGGTGCGGGGGTTTTTGAGGCAGTCTGCGCGATAAATTGGTTCGATGCGGACGCTCACTTCGTTCGCGGCTAAACAGGTCCCGTCGGGGCGAGCGGGTTTAGCCGCGAACGAAGTGAGCGTTTCGCGACAGGCTTACCAACGGCTGTCGGCCCCTGTGGACACCGATTCGGGCGGGTCCACAGGAGCCGACGGTAAATCTGACGCGAAGCCGACGCGTTAGCGTCCGCGGACTCGGACGGTGGCCGGGTTGTCGCGACGGTCGAAGAATTCGACGCTGAACAGGCCGGCGAAGAACAGCACGCCGCCGACCGCTTCGGCGAGGGTGCGGGTCCACTGGGTCAGGGCGTGGCTGACGTTCCCACTCGCCAGCAGGTCGCCCCAGGAGTGGATCGGCACGCCGGAGCGGACCAGCACGATGCCGCTGAGGCAGGAGACGAGGAAGATCGTCCAACCGCCGGCCAACAGCAGCAGCGACACGCGACGGACCCGCAACGGGCGGTCGACGCTCGACTCATTGAGGACGGGAGTGATCAGCCAACGGAAGAGTGACGTGAACAAGCGACACCTCGGTGGTCCGGCCCGGTTCATCCATGAACACGGGGTCGGCAACGACCCGTACTCGCCGGCCCATCCATGGGCCGGGAAATCCTGCCGAAGGACAGGCCAGCCGTTTGCCACGGCTTGCCCATCCCTCCTTCCGCGAGGGAATGTAACCCTGTAATTTCGGGGTGCAACGGAAAAATTAAAAAAAGTTAACGCGTTGTCGACAGGGTGAATTGTCCCGCCCGAGGGGACGTGGTGAGGACGGATTCGATTCCGAATCACCCCGTTCGTGGAATGATCCTTGGGTAGCCGCGAGCTCGCTCGCGCTTTGGGAAAACGCGCGAGCAAGCTCGCGGCTACCCGGTCAATCGCACGTGAACCAAACTCACGGTCGGCGCGGTTACACCCCGATGTCTTCGTTCCACAGCGCCGGGTTGTCCTTGATGAATTTCGTCATCATCGCGATGCACGTCTCGTCGTGCAGGTCGATCACTTCGATCCCGCTGGCCCGCATGAAGTCGGCGCTGCGGCCCCACTTCGACTCGCCGCCGGGGAAGGTGACGCTTTCGCCGACGACGACCTTCGGCACGCCGAACTGCACGGCCGCGCCGGTGCAGAGGTAGCACGGCATCAGGGTGGAATAGAGGATCGTGTCCTTGTACGTCGTCTGCCGGCCGGCGTTCTTCAGGCAGTCGATCTCGGCGTGCGCCATCGGATCGCCCTGCTGCACGCGGCGGTTGTGCCCGCGGCCGATGATCTGGCCGGCCCGCACCAGCACGCTGCCGATCGGCAGGCCGCCTTCGGATAGACCTTTTTGTGCTTCGTCGATCGCCGCTTGGAGGAAAGCATCCATGAGCGGGCATGGTACGGATCGAGCCAGCGACGTCACGCCTTTTTTGCCGCACGCGTGACGACGACGATGGCGTGGCCGGCGAGTTGCGGCACGTCGACGGGCTCCGGCGTGGCCGTCAGCTTCGCCCGCTTGAGCACGGCCGTGGCCGACTCGATTTCTTCCGCCGCCTTCGGACCTTTCAACGCCAACAGCACGCCGTCCGGGGCGAGCCGGCCGCGGCACCATTCCACGAGCGTGGCGAGGTCGGCGACGGCGCGGGCGGTGATCACGTCGTACGTCAGCTTCACGGTCTCGATTCGAGCGTGGAACGTCTGCACGTTCGTCACGCCGACGGCGGCGGCCATTTCGGCGACGGCGTCGAGCTTTTTCTTCGTGCTGTCGATCAGCGTGACGGCCAAATCCGGCCGGGCGATGGCGAGGATCACGCCCGGCACGCCGCCGCCGGTGCCGACGTCGGCGAGGGTGACGGGCTTCTTCGGGTTCGGCGGCGGGAGATGCCGCAGGAGGGTCAGAGCGTCGGCGACGTGCTTGATCTCCGCGTCCTGCCGGTCGGTGATGCGGGTGAGGTTCAGCACTTTGTTCTTTTCGATCAGCCGGTCGAGGTAGGCGTCGAGTTGGGCGGTTTGGGCGTCGGTGAGGGTGCCGTCGGTGATGGTGGTCCAGAGCGGGTGCATTTTTGAAAGAGGGATGATAGCTAGGATCGGGCATGGCGACGCTTTCTTCAGATTCCGCTTCGCCGACCGTCGTGCTGTTCGACGGCGAGTGCGGCTTCTGCCGGGCCGGGGCGGCGCGGGCGTCGCGGCGGCTGCGGGCGGGGGAAAGCGTGCAGTTCGTGCCGATGCAGTCGGCGCGGGGGCGGGAGACGCTGGTGGAACACGGCTTCCCGGCGGATTTCGGGCGCAGCATGGTGATTATTGAGAATGGGAGGCCGCTGACGAGCTCGGCGGCGGCGCTAGCACTGACGGGGCATCTGCGGTGGCCGTGGAGGGGGCTGAGAGCACTACGGGTGGTACCGCGGACGATTCGCGACGCTGCGTATCGGTGGGTGGCGCGGAATCGAAAGCGGTTTCCGGGTGGGAAGGACGCGTGTGCGACGGGGTTTGAAGCGTGATAGTCGGGGTGAGGGTAATCGGGTGAGGGTGACTAAGGCGCTCACTTCGTTCGCGGCTAAACAGGTCCGGACGGGGCGAGCGGTTTAGCCGCGAACGAAGTGAGCGTCAAAGTCCCGCGCCCATTCGCGCGTTTGAAACAGTCCGGTTGCCCGTATACTGATCGGCGAAACTTCCCATGTCTTTGCTCCCGACGATCCGCACGCCGTCCGACCTCAAAGCGCTTTCCGTCGATCAACTTGAGCCGTTGGCCAAGGAGATTCGGGAGAAAATCTTCGAGGCCGTCCAGAAGAACGGCGGGCACCTCGCCAGCAACCTCGGCGTGGTCGAGCTGACGCTGGCGCTGCACTACGTCTACGACTTCGGCCCCTACCCGACCGGGCCGGACAAGCTTCTGTTCGACGTCGGCCACCAGTGCTACGCGCACAAAATGCTGACGGGCCGGACGGAGCAGTTCGCGACGCTGCGGAAGAAAGGCTCGATCGGCGGCTTCCCGTCGCCGGACGAATCACCGTACGACCTGTTCGCCGTCGGCCACGCCGGCACGGCGATCAGCACGGCCGTCGGCATCGCGCGCGGGGACAAGGCGCAGGGCATCAACAGCCACGTCGCCGCCGTCGTCGGCGATGCTTCCATCGTCAACGGCTTGTCGTTCGAGGGCCTGAACAACGCCGGCACTTTGGGCCGCCAACTACTGGTTGTGCTCAATGACAACGGCATGAGCATCAGCGACCCGCAGGGCGCGTTCGCCGAGTACCTGGAGCGCGTGCGCGTCAGCACGACCTACGAACAATTCAAACGCTTCAGCGGCAGCGTCGTGAACACGCTGCCGACGTCGGTCGGTAATGCGATCGAGAGCGCGTGGGACAGCTTCCGCCGCAGCGTTAAAGGCGCGATGTGGCACGGGGCGATGTTCGAGACGCTCGGCCTCAAATACATGGGCCCGGTCGACGGGCACGATTTGCCGGGCCTCTTGAACTTCCTCGCCGAGATCAAGCACGTCGACAAGCCCGTGCTGCTGCACGTCAAAACCCGCAAAGGCGAAGGCTACGAGGTGGCCCTCAGCGAGCCGACGAAGATGCACTCGCCCGCGGCGTTCGTGCTGAACGGCTGCCGTGTGGAGCACAAGCCGAGCGGGCGGAACTGGACGACGGCGTTCGCCGAGGCGATGACGGAGATCGCGGAGAAAGACCCGAAAATCTTCGCACTGACGGCCGCGATGCCGGACGGCACGGGCCTGTCGAAGTACGCCCTCAAGCGGCCGGACCAGTACCTGGATACGGGCATCTGCGAGAGCCACCTCGTTGCGATGGCGGCCGGCATGAACAAGACCGGGCTGAAGCCGGTCGCCGCGATCTATTCCACGTTCGTCCAGCGGGCGATGGACCAGATCTGGCAGGAAGTGGTCCTGAACGGCCTGAAGGTCGTTTTCGCGATGGACCGGGCCGGCTACGTCGGTGACGACGGGGCCGTGCATCACGGCTTCATGGACCAAAGCTTCCTGCGCCCGATGCCCGGCGTGACGCTGATGGCGCCGAGCGACGAGGCGGAGTTGAAGCGCTGTCTCGCCCTATCGATGGCCATCGACGGCCCGGCCGCGCTGCGCTACCCGCGTGACCTTGTGCCGACGTGCGACCTCGATTCACTTTGCACCGCAGACCTCGCCGACGCGGCCCGTGAGCCGTGGAAAGTCGGCGTGAGCCGGACTTTGCGCAGCGGCGAAGACGCCGCCATCCTCAGCTACGGCGCTTTGACCGAGCAAGCCCTCGTCGCCGCCGCCGCTTTGGCGGATGAAGGCATCGACGTGAGCGTGATCGACGCCCGCTTCTGCAAGCCGATCGACACGGCCATGCTCGCCCGCGAACTGCGGCCGGGCCGCCCGGTGCTGACGCTCGAAGACCACGCCCTTGCCGGCGGCTTCGGCGCGGCCGTGATCGAGACCGCCGTCACGCTCGGCCTGCCGACCGACAGCCTCACCCGCCTCGGCCACCCCGACCGCCTGATCGGCCACGCCACGCGCGCCCAGCAGCTCGCCGAAGCCGGCCTGGATGCCGCCGGCATCGCCGCCGCGGTGCGCGAAGCAGTCGGCGCTCTGGTTCCCTCTCCCCTTGAGGGAGAGGGCTAGGGAGAGGGGTATTCGCTGTATTCAGCGAAGTCCGAATCCTGATCGCGATCGCAATCCCGTAGCGGACCCCTCCCCCGGCCCCTCCCTCAAGGGGAGGGGAGAAAGCGTGGCGCCGCCACTTTTCCGTCCGCTTGTTTCTTATCCGCCGCGCTCGGTATGATCGCATATCCCCGCGGGCAAACAGGAGGCCCGCAGATTGCCTCGCGTCCAACCGGCCGCCCGGCCGATAGGTAACTCAATTCGTAACAGGCCGCTGCGGAGCAGCAAGCCCCCATGGACGACACCACGCTTTCCACTCTCATCACCGCCGCCGCGGGCGTCTGCTTTGTGCTCAGCGGGTGGGCCTGTTTCTGGATCTGGCGCGCCCGCCGCGGCGGGTGGGCCCGCATCGCGTCGATTTACGGCTGCCTCGCCCGGCGCGATTCCCAGCCGCGACGCTGGCAGTCGTTCCAGATGCGGCCGGCGAAAGTCGGCTATCCGGGGCTGATTACGCTACGGCTGACGATGGACGGGCTGTACGCGGTGCCGTCGATTTTCGTCCGCTTCGGGCACGACCCGCTGCTCGTGCCGTGGGACGACATCGAAATCCTGGCCGTCGACACCTACCCGGCCGACCGGCTTTACGACCTGAAGTTCGCCCGCGTGCCGCAGGTGCGGATTCGGGTGAACGTGGCGGTCGCCCAGATGATTCGCCGGGCCGCGGACAACAGTCAGTACTTTGCCGAGCAGAACGCCGACGCGGTGCGGGCGGCGCTTCCTTCCCCGAAGGTTCGCCCGGTGCGCCGCCAGTCGGTGGCGTAACACGTCGTCGCTTCTCGCTGAGACTTCTCCGGAAAACTTCTCGCTCGTTCGCGTGATGTGACCGTGTAGCCGCGAGCTTGCTCGCGTGGTTCCGCAGGCAAACGCGAGCAAGCTCGCGGCTACACGGGTTGCGGTGGGTGGACTGATATTGCGCCGCAAACCGGTCCCCGGATGACGAGCGAATCCAATGGGCTCGGTACAATCGCTTCGTGCGGTACCGTGTCGCTCTTGCCTCGTTGCTGATCACCTGCGTTCCCGCCGTCGCCGGCAACGTCTTCGAACTGCCGCCATTGCCCGAGGGCATGAAGCGGATCGAGAGCCGGTCTTACCTGATCATCCACGACCTGACCGACGCCGAGGCGGCCGAGGCGGCGATGCGGATGGATGCGATGGCGGACGAATACGCCCGCCGCACGCGCGACTTCGCCGGCCGCGTGCAGGGCCGCCTGCCGTTCATCCTGTTCCGCCACGAGAACGACTACCACACTGCCGGCGGCATGGAGGGCTCGGGTGGCGTCTTCGATCCCAACCGCCGCGTGCTGATGGCCATTGCCGGGAAGAAACTGAACAACCGCACGTGGTCGACGATCCAGCACGAAGGCTTTCACCAGTACGCGTTCCAGACAATGAGCCAGGACCTGCCCGCGTGGCTGAACGAGGGCTTGGCCGAGTATTTCGGCGAGGGCGTTTTCTGCGGCGACGCGTTCGTCACCGGCGGCATCCCGACGTTCCGCGTGAAGCGCCTGCGCGAGGGCTTTGAAGCCAAAAGCTTCATGCCGATCGACGACATGCTCGCCCTGCCCTACGCGGAGTGGAATGGCAATCTGAAGGTGCAGAACTACGACCAGGCATGGTCGATGGTGCAGTTCCTCGCCCACGCCGACAACGGCCGGTACCAGCCGGTCTTCAATGACTACATCCGCAAGCTGTCGCAGCGCCGGCCGCCGAAAATGGCGTGGGACGAGACGTTCGGCTCGACCGACGGCTTTGAGCGACAGTGGCAGACATGGTGGCAGACACTCGGTGACAGTCCCACGCCGGCAGTCTATGCCGAGGCCGCGGTGCGGCTTTTAGGCGGTTTCGCCGCGCGGGCGACATCGCAGAAGCAAGCCTTCGCGACGACCGACGATCTGTTGGCGGCGATCAAGAAACGGGAGATCAAAACCTTCCCCGCCGACGCGTGGCCGACCAGCTTGAACGACGACTGCGTCGGCTTAGTCACCGGATTGACCAAGGGCGGCGTGACCTTCGCACTTGAGTTCGCAAAGAAGGGCCAGCCGCAATGGCCGCTGGCGGTGACGGCGACGCTGAAAGACGGGCGGGTGATCCGCGCGACCGTACAAACCCGCGGCCCGCGGGCGGCCCCCGTGACCGTGACGACGAAACTGCCGCCGACGACCCGGAAGGCAAAGTGATTCTGGTTCCCTCTCCCCTTGAGGGAGAGGGTTAGGGAGAGGGGTATCGGCCGTACTCGGCCGAAGAACCCAGCGAGCGCTTTGACCTCTCGAAACCCCTCCCCCGCCCCCTCCCTCAAGGGGAGGGGAGACAGCATGAAAAACACCCGCCCCCGGGTTGAGCCGGGGGCGGGCGGGTTCATGTAGCGGGAAAAGACGTCGGTGCGGTTGCCGGGTCCGTGGCGGTGCCGCGGACTATCGCAGCAGGTTCAGGGCCGACTGCGGGGCCGAGTTCGCCTGGCTCAGGACGCTCTGGGCGGCCTGGCTGAGGATCTGCGACCGGGTCATGTTCGCCGTCTCTTCGGCGAAGTCGGTGTCGGTGATCGCCGACTGGCTCGCCGAGACGTTCTCGAGGGCCACGCCGAGGTTGCTGATCGTCGCGCCGATCGTGTACTTCTGGAAAGCACCGAGGCGGCCGCGGAGGGTGGCGACCTGGCTGGTGGCCGAGTCGACGATCTTCTGGGCGTCGACAAGGTTGTCGCTGCTCAGGTCATTGTCGAAGCCCGACGCCAGCGAGTTCAGGTAGCCGAGTTCCTTCGAACCGAGGCTGCCCGTGGTGACGCTGCTGATGCCGATGCTCGCCTGGTCGCCGTAGCTGACCTTCGAGCCGAGGCTGAAGGTCGCGCCGCCGCCGGTGACGCTGAAGCTGGTCGTCTGGCCGGCCGCGTTGGATGTGTCCGTCAGTTCGAAATCGACGTCCAGGCCGCTGGAGCGGTAGGCGACCTTCTTGCCGTCGGTCGTGGCCTTGGCGCCGTTGATGCTGACCTCGGCGTCGACGCCGGTGTCACGCGTCTTGTCGGTCGAGAACGAACCGCTGACGACGCGGACGCTGACGAACTGGTTCGAACCCGTGTCCTTGGAGTAGAGCGCGAAGCCCGAGCCCGAGCCGCCGGCGACGGTGCTGGCGACAATGCCGGTCACGTCGCTCTGGGCGTTGATGGCGGCCTTCATCGAGCTCACCGAGGCGCTGGCGCCGAAGGTGAACTGCTCGACGCCGGCGTTGCCGCCGATTTCGAGCGTGGTGGCGGCCGACAGGGTGCTGCCGGTGTAGGTGATCGCGGCCGCGCTGGCGGCGGCGGTGACCTGGATGTCGACCGTGATCGCCGAGTTGCTGCCCAGGCGGGCGGCGTTGACGTGCAGGTCGTTCATGCCGCTGCCCACGCCGCTGGTGGTGTAGTCCATCGAGCCGTTCAGCAGCTTTTTGCCGTTGAAGCTCGTGGTGCCGGCGATGCGGTTGATCGTGCTCAGGATCGAGTCGACCTGCAGCTGGTTGGCGTTGGTCTCTTCCTGCGAGAGGCCGCCGGAGTTGGCGGACTGGTTGACCAGGCTCTGCAGCTGGTTCAGCAGGTTGCTGACTTCGCCCAGGCCGCCCTCGGCGGTGCTGATGACGTTGTCGGCGCGCTGGGCGTTGTCCATGGCCTGGCTGATGCCGACCTGCTCGGACTTGAGGTTCTCACTGGCGATCAGGCCGGCAGGGTTGTCCTTGCCGCTGTTGATCTTCAGACCGGTGCTGAGGCGTTCCATGCTCGTGGAGAGCGTGTTGTTGTTGCTCGTGAGCGCCCGGCGGGCGATCATCGAGCCGACGTTGGTGTTGATTCTGCTCATGGGTCTTTCCGTAGACGTCGGTCCATCCTGTGCCTTTGAGCGGGGATCTGCGGTCCCGGGTGTTTGCTCGGCAGGAGTGGCCGTACCCTTCGATTCACGACCGCCACGGGTGAAGGGCAACCCCGTCGGCGGCTAGCACTCGCTTCTGTTCATAAGAGGTCGTCGTGCCTCCTTTCCCGCTCACTTGAACCTCGGAGCCCGTTGGCCCCGGCAACCTGAAGCCGGCCCGCCTGGCGACCATGCCATGACGTCCGGACATGGTGAGGATCGACGGGCAAATGGGGGTCACTTTAGACCGGTGGTGCCGGTGAGGCCGAGTCCGTGTTATTGGCCAAAGCCCGTTTTCGGGCCGGAAAATGCGGGTCGGGATGCGGTCGATCAGGTGAGGGGGCTCTTATCGGACACGCGCAGTTCGTGCGCGGCGCGGGGATGGTTATCGAACGTGATAGATCGTCTTCTGAGATTTTGAAAAATCTTTCCGGAAGGGGACGCTCACTTCGTTCGCGGCTAAACATCGGACCGCGCCGGTGAGGTTTAGCCGCGAACGAAGTGAGCGTATTCTCGATAAACTCCCCCGATGCAGCGCACGTTCTCCGTCATCCGACAAGGAATCGAAACCGGGCTTCATCCCGGCGCACAGATCGTCGTCCGCCATCATGGGCAGACCATCTGCGACGAAGCCTTTGGCGAAGCCCGCCCCGGCGTGGCAATGACGCCGGACGCGGTCCAACTCTGGATGAGCGCCGGCAAACCCCTCGCGGCCATCGCGATCCTGCAGCAGGTGGCGCATGGCCGAATCACCCTCGACACCCGCGTGGCGGACGTGATCCCCGAGTTCGGCGTCCATGGCAAAGCCCCAATCACGCTCCGCCACCTCCTCACCCACACCGCCGGCTTCCGCGGGCCGCTGAATAACTTCGCGCCGGGGACGTGGGAGGAGATCCTGGCCCGCGTCTACGCCCTGCGGCAGGAGCCCGGTTGGGTTCCCGGCGAAAAGGCCGGCTACCACGTCGGCAGCAGCTGGTTCGTCCTCGGCGAACTCGTCCGCCGGCTCGACGGGCGGACGTTCGATGTCTACGTCCGCGAAGACGTGCTTCGGCCGGTCGGCGCGAACCACAGCAGCGTTGGCCTGTCGACGGACGAAGTCGCCGCCCTCGGCGACCGCTTCGCGCTCGTCACCCCCGACTTCCCCGGCAACCACGCCAACGGCATCACCGAGCCCCGCCCCGGCGCCAACGCCCGCGGCCCGGTACGCGACCTCGCGGCCGTCTACGATTCCCTGCTCGCCCACGACGGCCGCCTGCTGCCGCCGGATCTGTCACGCCAAATGATCGCCCGCCAGCGCGAAAATATGTTCGACGAGACGTTCAAACAGACGGTCGACTGGGGCTGGGGCCTGAAACTCGATTCCAAGCGCTACGGCCAGCAGGAAACCTACGGCTACGGCCCGCACGCCAGCGACGACACGTTCGGCCACAGCGGCAACCAATGCGGCTGCGCCTTCGCCGACCCGGCCCACGGACTCGTCGTTGCCTGGGTCGTCAACGGCATGCCCGGCGAGGTCAAGCACCAGGCCCGCCAGGACGCGATCAACGCGGCGATCTACGAAGACCTCGGCCTCGTGTGACCGGCCCGCGGGGCGTGTAAACTCCTAGCCCAATGCCGACGCCTACCGTCGAGAACTACGTCAAAACGCTCTACGTCGAGCGGCAGCGCTGCGGCGGGGAGCTGGTCGCGCTCGGCAAGCTGGCCAGCGTGATGGGCGTGGTGCCGGGCACGGTGACGACCATGGTCCGCACGCTCGCCGACGCGGGGCTGGTGCGGTACGAGCCGCGCGTGGGCGTGGCCCTGACGGCGGCGGGAGAAACGCTGGCCCTGCACGTGCTGCGGCGGCACCGGCTGGTGGAGGCGTTTCTGGTCGAAGTGCTAAAATTCGACTGGTCCGAAGTGCACGACGAGGCCGAAGAACTCGAGCACGCCATCAGCGACAAGCTGCTGGAGCGGATGGACGCCTACCTCGGCCACCCCACCGTCGACCCTCACGGCGACCCGATCCCGACGGCGGCCGGCGAGATCAGCCGGCCCGACCTCGTCCGCCTCACCGACTGCCGCCCGGGCGAGCGCGTGCGGCTCAGCCGCGTCGATAATCAGGACTCGGCATTCCTGAACTACATCACCGAGCACGGCCTGCGCCCGGGCACCCGCCTGACCGTCGTCAGCGCCGACGTGATCGCGGGGGCAGTGACCTTGCAGAAAGACGACGGAAGCATCGTCGCGCTGGGAACAAACGCGGCGTCCGTCATCTACGTCAGTCACGACGCCGACTGAAACAAGAAAGCCCACGGCTTAGCCATGGGCTTTGGTCGTTTTGTCCACGCTTGTGGTCGAACGGATTACTTGTTGAACCCGCGGATGCGCTGCTTCGAGTAGCGTTCCAGCGCCGCGTCGATGATCGGGTAGGCCTGCGCCGCCGGTTGGATTTCTTCCACTTCAACGCTCTTGCCTTCGAGGTGCTTGTAGTCGAGGAAGAAGCGGCGGAGCATCGTCAGCCGGTGCTGCGGCATCTCCTGGGCCTCGCGGTAGCTGTTGAATTCCGGGTCTTCCGTAGCCACGGCGATGATCTTGTGGTCTTTTTTGCCGCCGTCGATCATCGTCATGATGCCGATCGTGCGGGCGTGGATCTGCGTCAGCGGCACGACGGCCTCCTGGCAGAACACGAGCACGTCCATCGGGTCGTCGTCCTCGGCCAGCGTTTGCGGGATGAAGCCGTAGTTGGCCGGGTAGAAGACGGCGCTGAACAGGACGCGGTCGAGCTTGATCAGCCCGCTGGTCTTGTCCATCTCGTACTTCACGCTGCTGCCGAACGGGATTTCGATGATGGCATCGAATTCCTGCGGAACGTTTTCGCCGGGGGTGACGTCGTGCCAGGGGTGGATCATGGGCGTAAGCTTTCGATCGGACAGATTGGGGCCGACGTTTAGAAGGTCGGGGAAAACCGCGAGTCTAGTCGCAAAGCTGGCGAAGCAAAACCGATTACGCCGGTCATTTTGCCGCCATGTACGCGGCGAAAGGGCCGTTCTTGTGCAGGACGTCGACGGAGCAGAAGCCGGCGGCCCGCAGCCGGTCGAGCTGCCACGCCAGCGGCCGGGGCGAATCCTCGGCCTCGATGTACGCGAACACTTTATCGGCCATCGCCTGACCGCCGAGTTGCCGGAGGTAGTCGCCGTAGTGCTGCCATTGCGTGGCATGCACGGCCGGCACCTCGTGGGTAACCATGTCGTACACCCACACGCCCCCGCCGGGCCGGAGCCAGCGGTGAAAGCTGGCGAAGACGGCGTCCCACTCGGCGTCGTCCCTTAAATGATGCAATGCCGCGCCGGTGACGATGGCGTCTAACGATCCGTCGGCGAACGTGGCCTGCCGCACGTCGATTTGGACGGTGTCGACCCGCTGCGCCCCCGCCGCCGTCACCCGCTCGCGGGCCCGGTCGAGCATGGGTCGGCTCAGGTCCAATAACGTGCAGGCGAGCGACGGCAGCTTCGCCAGCAGCTTGATCGTCCAGTTCCCCGCCCCGCAGCCGATGTCCAGCACGTCCGTCGCGTTCGGCGTATGGGCGGCAACGCCCTCGGCGATCAGGTCGAGGCAAAGCGCGCTGTCGATCGCGGTGGCCTGCGCGATATTCAAATCGCTGAACCGTTCGACATCGGCGTCGAACCGGGCGCGAATTTCGTCGACGCTCGCCTTCACGATTTCAGCGCCTCTCGTGCCCGCCGCACGATCTCGCCGGCCGCATCAACCGATTCAGCCGTGGCATTGAGGTGGCCCATCTTCCGGCCCGGCCGGGCGGCGCGCTTGCCGTAGAGGTGCAGTTTCACGTGGCCGTCGGTGAGGGCTTTTTCCCACTGCGGCTCGCCGCCTTCCCACAGGTCGCCGAGCAAGTTCGCCATCGCGGCCGGCCGCAGCAGCGTGGTGTCGCCGAGGGGCAGGCCGCAGACGGCGCGCAGGTGTTGTTCGAACTGGCTGGTGACGCAGGCGTCGTTCGTGATGTGTCCGCTGTTGTGCGGCCGCGGGGCGAGTTCGTTGACGATGACTTTCTCGCCGACGACGAACATCTCGACGCAGAGCAGGCCAACGAGGTCGATCTGTTTGGCGATCTTTTCGGCGAGGTCGACCGCCTGCTTCGCCAGTTCCGGCCCGATGCGGGCAGGCGTGAGGGTGGTGTCGAGGATGTGGTTCGTGTGCAGGTTCTCGAACGGGTCGAACGTGCGGGTCTCGCCGCGGGGGCCGCGGGCGACGATCACGCTGATTTCTTTGTCGAAGTGGACAAAGCCTTCCAGCACGCCGAGCGGGCAGTTCAGGCCCTTCCACGCCGCGGCCGCCTGGTCGGGCGCGGTGATTTTCGACTGGCCTTTGCCGTCATAGCCGAATTCGGCGGTTTTCAGGACGCAGGGCGTGCCGAGGTCGGCGATGGCCTCAACGAGGGCCGCCTCGCCGTCGATCGCGCGGAACGGGGCGACGGGAAACCCGTTGTCGGCCAGGAAGGTTTTCTCGCGCAAGCGGTGCCGCGTGGTGTCGAGCACGAACGGGCTGGGGCGGACGGTGCGCAGCTCCTGGATGGCCGCCAGCGTGCGGCTGGGGACGTTCTCGAACTCGAAGGTGACGATATCGACGCCGGCGGCGAAGTTGCGGGCGGCGTGCAGGTCGTCGTAGGCCGCCACGGTCTGCGCGTCGGCCGCCTGGGCCGCGGGGCAGTCGGGCGTGGGGTCGAGCACGTGGACGTGGTAGCCCATCCGCCGGGCCGCCAGGGCGAACATGCGCCCGAGCTGCCCGCCGCCGACGATCCCGATGGTCTGGCCGGGCCGGATCATGCGGCGGAGTGTAGAGAGGCTGGCGGCTGGCGGCTAGCGGCTGGCGGCTCGGAAAGACACGCGATTCGCCGCATCTCTTTAGCTGCCCGCCGCTAGCCGCTAACCGCCAGCTCTTCTACACTGCCGCGATGCCGAAAGTGCTCGCCGTCGTTTCCGTGCTCGGCAAGGACCAGAAGGGCGTGGTCGCGCAGTTCGCCACGTTCGTCGCCGATCGCGGCGTGAACATCGAGGACATCGAGCAGCGCGTCGTCAGCGGTTTGTTCCTAATGGACATGCTGGTTGACCTGGCCGACCTGACGGAAGACCTCTCCACGCTCATCACCGGCCTGATCGACCTGGGCAAGAAGATCGACATGGACGTGCGCGTCCACCTGCACGGCCAGCGGCGGCAGAAGAAAGTCGCGCTGCTGGTCAGCAAGGAAGAGCACTGCCTCGAGAAACTGCTGGCCGACCACAAGGCGGGGCTGATTCACGGCGAGATTGCCTGCGTGCTGTCGAACCACGAGGCGCTGAGGCCGATGGCCGAGGCGGCGGGATTGCCGTTCGCGTGGAAAGGCCACGACGATCTTGAGGCCCACTTCGCCTGGCTCGGCGGCGAGTTGGAGAAGCGCGGCGTCGATCTGGTGGTGCTGGCCCGCTACATGCGGATTCTGCCGGCCAATATCGTGCAGAAATTCCGTTTCCGCGTGATCAACATTCACCCGTCGCTGCTGCCGTTCTTCCCGGGCGCGGCCCCCTACCGCCAGGCATTCGACAGCGGCGTGCGCGTCAGCGGCTGCACGGCCCACTTCGTCACCGAACAGCTCGACGAAGGCCCGGTCATTCTGCAGGACGTCTTCCACATCGACGTCGGCCACGACACGCTCGACGATGTCAAAGCGAAAGGCCTGACGCTGGAAGCGAACGTGCTGAGCAAGGCCGTGCAGCTTTACCTGAACGAAGAGCTGGTGGTGGTGGACGGCAAGGTGATCTTCAAGCCGGGCATTAGCCGGTTCTTCCACGCGGTCGACGCGAAAGCCGGCGCATGAGTTTGCCGTCGCCGACAGGGTATTACCGCGCCGAGGCCGCGTACGCCGACTTGCTGAAGCGGCTGGGGCTGGTCGACGCGATGAGCGTGTTCGAGCACCCGAAGATCGAGGTCTGGCGCAGCATCACCGAGCGCGAGAACTGCGTGCTGGATCACGACGGCGGCCGGCTGCACATCAAGCGGAACAAGCCGAAGCACACCGGCGTGGACGAGGAAGCCAGCGCGATCCGCCTGCTGATGAACGCGAAGCTGCCGACGGTGCCGCTGATGGCCGCCGGGCGGCTGAACGACGGGCGCGGGTTTCTGATCACGGATGACCTCAAGGGCTACGACGATGGCGAGGTGATCGTGCGGAACGGGCTGCCGTTCGAGACGATTCTCGACGCGACGGCAGACTTGGCCGGGCGACTGCACGCGGCGGGGCTCCATCACCGGGACCTCTATTTGTGCCACTTTTACGTGGACGCCTCTGGTCCCCTCGCCCGGTACGCCGGGGGAGGGTTAGGGAGGGGGTCTTCCGAAGTGCAGGGCATCTTTGACGATCGGCAGACCCCCTCCCTAACCCTCCCCCGTGAGTACACGGGAGAGGGAACCAGACCACCCGCCCGCCTGATGGACGCAGGCCGGGTGAAGCCGCTGCCGACGTGGTTCCGGCGGCGGTGGGTCGTCAAGGACATCGCCCAGTTCATCTACAGCGTGCGAAACCTCGACGTCCCGGCCGCATTGATCGACGAGTGGCTCAGCAAGTACGCGGCCGTGAGCGGGACGACGATTGATACGTCGTTCCGCCGTGCGATCGAACGCAAGGTCGCCGCGATCGGCCGGCACGACGCACGATTGCGAGCCCGCCAGCCGACGCGCAACGTCGGCATCGACAAGACCGCCAAGGGGCAGGCATGAAAGTCCTGCTCGTGGTGCTGCACGCCGACGCCAGCCGTGGCGGGGCCGAGGGGTACACCGTCACGCTGTTTCATCGGCTGCTGGCCGAGGGGCACGACGTACGCGTGGCGGCGGCGACGTTCGAGCCGAGCATCCCGCGCGACCGCCGCGTGCCGATCGATTTTCGCGGCGTCACCCGCACCGGCCGGTACGCGCGGTTCCTCAAATCCCTCGACCGGCACATGGCCGGCAATCCGGACGAGATCGTTCACACCATGCTGCCGGTCTGGCGGTGCGACCTCTATCAGCCGCAGGCCGGTCTGGAAGCGGCGGAGTGGAAAACGCTGCCACTGGCCAAGCGGATCGGCAACCCGCGCCGGCGGGCGTTCGTGGCGACGGAGCGGCAACTGCTCTCGGGCGAGCGGCCGCCGATCACGATCTGCCTGTCCGAACGCACGCGGCAGCACGCCGTCGAGATATTCGGGCGGGCGGATCGGTTCGTGACGGTCTACCACGCGGTGGACGAAACGCTGTTCGAGCCCGTCCCTCCGCGCGACGCGGCGCCGTCTGCGGTGTGCGTGTTTGTCGGACAGGACTTTGCGCGAAAAGGGTTGGACGTCGCGATCGACGCGATCGCGAAGCACCCGACGGCGCGCTTGCGTGTGGTGGGCGGCGACGACGCTGCGCCGTACGTCGCGCGGGCGAAAGCCCACGGCTTAGCTGTGGGCTTTGAGTCCGGGAGCGCTACCGATCGAGTCACTTTCGTCGGCGCGACGCGTGACGTCCCTACGCAACTTCGCGACACGGACGCGTTCGTTTTCCCGACGCGCCGCGAGCCCTTCGGCATGGTCGTGGTCGAAGCGATGCTCTGCGGCGTGCCGCCGATCGTCTCCCGCCAAGCCGGGGCGGCGGAGATCATCCGCGACCGCGTCGACGGCCGGATCGTCGACGGCGAAGACCCGGACGCGTGGGCCGCGGCAATCGACGACGTGCTGAAGCACCGCGCCGCCATGAGCGCCGCCTGCCTCGCCCGGCGCGACGAGTTGAGTTATTCGCACCACCTCCGCACACTGCTCGCCCTGTACGAACGGGCCAAGGCATGACCACGGCGGCCGAAGACAAAGACCTCCCGCCCCGCCGTGCGTGGCTGCTGGCGATCCTGATCGCCGCGGCGCTGTTCGCGGCCGTCGTGCCGACGCTGCGCTGGGTCGAGTTCACCAACGGCAACGAGAACATCGTCGTCCAGACCGCGCTGGAGATGCGCCACGGCGGGCCAAAGCTGCTGCCGCACCTGCTCGGCGAGCCGCGTGTGAAAAAGCCGCCGCTCGTCGCATGGATCGCCAGCGCGACGATGCGGCAGACGACGATCGACCAACTCAAAGACAACGCCACCAGCGAAGCGGCCTATCAGGACCTGGCCATCCAGGTGCGTTGGCCGTCGCTGCTGGCGGCGTGCGTGCTGGTGCTGGCGACGTTCGACTTCGGCCGCACCTGGGGCGGGGCCCGCGTCGGCCTCTGCTCGGCGATGGCCGTCGCGACTTGCTACCTGACCTTCAAGTACATGCGCCAGGCGACGACCGACGCGCACCTGGCCGCGTGGGTGGCGATCGCCAACGCCTGTCTGGCGCGCGGCCTGCTGCGCGGCGGACGCTGGACGGCGGCCATCGGCGGTGGCGTGGCGGTGGGCGTGGCGTTCCTTTGCAAAGGGCCGGTCGCGCTCGTGCAGACCGTGCTGCCGGCGCTGGTCACGATGGTCGTCCTTCAGCTCGGCCGGGAAAAGCAGGCCCAGCCGCGCGAGCGGGATACGCAGACGCTGGCCGCGATGATCGCCGGCATTTCGATCGCGCTGCTGATTGCCGTGCCGTGGTTCGCATACGTGATCGCCAATGTGCCGGACGTGTTCGCGGTGTGGAAATCGGAAGTGACGCGGGAAGGCGCGACGAATCTCGAAGTCAGCAACCCGGCCAGTTACCTGCTGCTGGGGCCGCTGACGGCGCCGTGGATCGTGTTCGGCATCATCGGGTTGCTGGCGCTGTGGCAGCTGCGGTGGGTACGGGCGGCATGGGTGCCGACGGTGTTCGCCGTCGTGCCGCTGCTGGTGATGGTCTGGTTCCGCGACCGCAAGGAGCGGTACATGCTGCCGATGGTCATGCCGGCGTGCGTGATCTGCGGCTACGGCGCGGCGGCGTGGGTGCGCAGCTGGACGCGCGAGCGGACACGCGGCGACATCGCGGTGCTGTGCGTCCACGGCGGGCTGCTGCTGGCGGCGGGTATTGCACTGGTGCTGCTCGGGGCGACGAATGCGTTGCCGTGGCGGTTGCAGCGCCTTGAGGGCGGGCCGTGGTTCGAGCGGTCGCTGGCGATCGGGGCGGGGGCGGGGATCGTCGTGCTGGCGATCGTCGTGGCAGTCTTCGTTCGCCGCCGGCCGTGGGTGGCCATCGCCGCGACGTTCGTCGCCATGCTCGGGGCGACGGCGTTGTATTACAGCGGCTACCGCTTCGACCGCGGCGGGCTGGCGCCGCTGAGGCCATTGGCCGACGCGATCCGCCGCACGGCGCCGGACGCGCCCGTCTACGACTGGCTCCCCCGCGGCCGGGCGGACGAGCAGCTGGCGGTTTACCTCGACAAAACGATCACCCGCGCCGACCCGGCGACGCTGGTTTACAGCGACCACCCCGCCGTGCTGATTTGCCGGCAGGCGAAGCGGCGCGGCGAGCTGGAGCCGCTGCCAGCGCTGTCCCCGCGGTGGCGGAAGATCGCCAGTGCGCCGGAAGGCTCGACGGTCTGGTCGGCGTTCCTTCTCATCCCCTCTCCCGGTACTCCGGGGGAGGGTTAGGGAGGGGGTCTCCAAAGGTCGCGAGTCTGCCTCGAAGACGGCAGACCCCCCTCCCTAGCCCTCCCCCGGAGTACCGGGAGAGGGAACCAGACGCGCCGCTTCGATCGCCTCGCGCAGATCGAGCGTGCCCTCGTACAAACTGCGGCCCACGATCACGCCCCAGAGGCCGAGCGGGAGGAGCTGGCGGATGTGCTCGATCGTGCCGACGCCGCCGCTGGCGATGACGGGGACTTTTCCGGCGTCGGCGAGTTGTTTCGTCGTATTGAGATTCGGCCCCTGCAGCATGCCGTCCTTGGCCACGTCGGTATAGAGCAGGCCGGCGAGGGGCCAGTCGGTCACACGCTTCGCGATGTCGACGGCGGTGAGGGTGCTGGTGTGCGTCCAGCCACGCGTGGCGACGTAGCCGTTCTTGGCGTCGATGGCGAGGGTGAGCTTGTGCGCGTAGGCCGGGTCGGCGGCGAGTTGCTCGAACCAGGGCCAGTCCTCGATGGCCTTCGTGCCGACGACGACGCGCTGCGCCCCGGCGGCGAGGAGCGCGTCGACATCGGCCGTGCCGCGCACGCCGCCGCCGGCCTGCACCTTCAGCGGCGTGTGGGCGGCGAGGCGGCCGATCATGTCGGCCTGCATGACTTTGCCTTCTTTGGCCCCGTCGAGGTCGACCACGTGCAGCCACTCGGCCCCGGCGGCGTGGTAGGTGCGGGCGACGTCGAACGGGTCGACGCTGTAGTCGATCTGGCGGGCGTAGTCGCCCTGCTGCAGGCGCACGACTTTGCCGTTGCGCAGGTCGATGGAGGGCATGACGGTGAAGGGCATGAGCGTGTTGTAGCAGAACGCGGAAGGGTGTTCAGCGCACCCTGACGCTCACTTCGTTCGCGGCGAAACGGATGACCGCGCGAGGCTCTTTCGTTCAGCCGCGAACGAAGTGAGCGTTTGAGAAAGCGCGGTCCCGCGTGTGCACCGCGGGCTTGCAAGCTACCATCCGCATATGCCCACCCCGACCCCGACGCCTCTCCCCGCCCCGCGGACCGACGGCAGCGGTCTGATCGATCATGATCCGTGGCTCGAACCCCACGCGGACGCGCTGCGCTGGCGCTTCAAACGCTACCGCGACACGGTCAACGCCTTCGGCCCGGCCGGCGGGCTGCTGGGGAACGTCTCGCAGGGACACCACTACTTCGGCTTCAACCGTGGCGAGCACAAGGGCAAACCCGGCGTCTGGTACCGCGAGTGGGCCCCGGGTGCGCTGCAGCTCCGCTTGATCGGCGAGTTCAACGGCTGGGACCGCACCGCCGACCCGATGGCCCGCGATGAGTACGGCATCTGGTCGATCTTCTTCGACGACGAAACCTACGCCGGCAAATTAAAGCACGGCAGTCGGATCAAGACGCTCGTGGTGCTGGCCGACTCGACGCAGATGGACCGCATCCCGGCCTACGCGCGGTACGTCATTCAAGAGCCGGGCACGCCGCAGTTCACGGCCTTGTATTGGAACCCGCCGACGCCCTACCAGTGGAAGAATCCGACCCCGCCGATGGAGGGCGGGCTGCGCATCTACGAATCGCACGTCGGCATGGCGCAGGAGGAAGGCCGCGTCGGCACGTACAAGGAATACGCCGAGAAGACGCTCCCCCGGATCGTGAAGGCCGGCTACAACGCGATCCAGCTGATGGCCATTCAGGAGCACCCGTACTACGGCTCCTTCGGCTATCACGTGAGCAACTTCTTCGCCCCCAGCAGCCGATTCGGCACGCCGGAGGATCTGAAGCACCTGATCGACACCGCACACGGCTACGGCATCCGCGTGATCATGGACATGGTCCATTCCCACGCCGTCAAGAACACGCAGGAAGGCCTGAACCTGTTCGACGGCACCGACTACCAATACTTCCACGGCGGCCCACGCGGCATGCACCAGCAGTGGGACAGCCTCTGCTTCGACTACAGCAAGTACGAAGTCCAACGCTTCCTGCTCAGCAACTGCCGCTACTGGCTGGAGGAGTTCAAGTTCGACGGCTACCGCTTCGACGGCGTGACGAGCATGATGTACCTCGACCACGGCATGGGCAAAGCCTTCGGCAGCTACGACGACTACTTCGACGGCAATGTCGACGCCGATGCGCTCACCTATCTCCAACTGGCGAACGACCTCATCCACCAGGTGAAGCCCGAGGCGATCACGATCGCTGAGGACGTCAGCGGCATGGTCGGCATCGCCCGGCCCGTGAAAGAAGGCGGCCTCGGCTTCGATTACCGCCTGGCCATGGGCGTGCCGGATTACTGGATCAAGCTGCTGAAGGAAAAGAGCGACGAGCAGTGGGAGATGAACGCCATCTACGGCACCTTGCTCAATCGCCGCTGGAGCGAGAAGCACGTCGGCTACAGCGAAAGCCACGACCAGGCCCTCGTGGGCGACAAGACGATCGCCTTCTGGCTGATGGACCAGGAGATGTACTGGTCGATGGCCAAGGACAAGCAGAGCCTGGTCGTCGACCGCGGCATCGCGCTGCACAAGATGATCCGCCTGATCACCTTCAGCCTCGCCGGCGAGGCGTACCTGAATTTCATGGGCAACGAGTTCGGCCACCCCGAATGGGTCGACTTCCCCCGCGAAGGCAACGGCTACAGCTACCACTACTGCCGCCGCCAGTGGAACCTGATGGAGGCCGACTACCTGAAGTACAAGGGCCTGGCCGAGTTCGACCGGGCGATGCAGAAGCTGGACGTGCAGTACGGGCTGCTGGAAGACAAGCTGATCGAGCAGCTTTGGGTCCACGAGAGCGACAAAACCCTCGTCTACCGCCGCGGGCCGCTGGTGTTCGTCTTCAACTTCCACCCGACCAGCAGCTACACCGACTGGCGGATTCCGGTGCCGGACGCGAAGGACTACAAGGTGGTGCTCAACAGCGATCTGCCGAAGTTCGAAGGCCACGGCACGAGCAGCGAGGACCAGGTCTACCCGGTGACCAAGGGCGACTATGCCGGGCGGCCGCAGAGCATTCAGGTCTATGTGCCGAGCCGCAGCGTGCAGGTGCTGGCGCCGGTGGGATAGACGCGGCCGTTATGCCCCGGAGGGGCATCGATGTGTGGCCACGGGTGGAGCGCAGCGCAACCCGTGGTCCGGAATGGAAGCGAGCATCGCTCCGGAGGGGCGAAGGAATCGAGCGTCGCCGCCGCTCCTCTGCCCCTCTGGGGCAGGCTGATCAGGGATGACCTTCCACGGGTTCCGCTGCGCTGCACCCGTGGCTACATCCCGCTGCCCCGCCGGGGCAAACCACGTCGGCGTGGGGCATTCAAGGCGGGTACCAATGGACAAGTACGAATGCGTCATTCATGCCTTAACGGCAACTATGGGTATTCAGTTCCGCCCCGCTGACGCGAGCGCCCTCCGGCATCTTGAAAAGTGGAAACTGCCGGAATCGGTTGTCGGGTTCTATTCGAAGTATGAGCCGCAGAACGTCGTGGAAGAGGGCATTCGTATCTGGCCGATCTCGGACATGGTGACTGAGAACGAGCAAGGCGTTCCCGGCATCTGCGTGATGCCGTACGGCTACGTCGTCTTCGCCTCGACCTACTGCGGCGACGCGTACTGTTTCGACCTCAACCGGATCACCGACGGCGAACCGGCGATCGGGTTGGTTTCTACCGGTGCGGTCGGCGAAGATTCTTCGGCGGAAGAAGTCCATTCGATGATTAAACCCGTCGCCAACTCGCTACTCGATTTCCTCGAACGGGTGCAGAGTGATTGCATCGATCAAGAGTGCATCGAGCCGCCGTCGCCGTTCGGCGACTTACTTCCACCGCGATAGCACCCGCAGCATCAGCGCCCGCGCCGACTCCGGCGTGTATCCCACAATGCCGTCGGTCTGCACGCCCACGAGGCCGGCGGAGAAGTCCTGGCCGCTGAGCAGCGCGACGACGCGGCCATTCGATTCGACGGCGAACAGCGACGGGCCCGTCGGCGTGTCGAGGCCCGCGGGGCGATAGGCGCGGTATGACACCTTCACGTTCTCGCCGAGCAGCGGGTGACCGGCCGGCAGCGGCTTGATCGCGTCGGCGCCGTACCACTTCGTCAGCTCGGCGCGGGCGCTGGCGGTGAACGCGTCGTTGCCGCCGGCGGCCTCGAAGAAAACGCGGCCGCCGTTGTCGAGATACGTTTTGAGGGCCTTGCGCGTCGGCTCGTCGAAGGCGAACGCGCGGGTGCCGGTGACGTGGACGGCGTCCACGCCCGTGACGGCCGTGCCGGCGTCGACGGTCGTCGTCTTGATGTCCCAGTCGCGGGCCTTGCCGTACTTGGCCATCTCGCCCCACGCGGCCGGCTCGGGGTTCCACGTGCCGGCGTATTTCAGGCGGCCGAGCGTGAAGGTGTGGCTGCTCGTCAGCGGCGAGTCCGGCACGCGCCAGCTCGTGCCGCGGGGAAGAAAGTGGTTCTTGTCGACCGCATACGACAGCACGTTCGTCGGCAGCTGCCACGCGTCGGCGTTCAGGCGGCCGCTCTTGAGCTGCCAGATCTTGGCCGGGTCGCCGCTGGGGGCGAGCACGATCAGCTCGCGCACACCGTTTCCAAGGGCGCGCAGCGGCGTTTTGCCTTTGAACTGGCTGCGCTTGTAGATCTGCGTGGCGAAGATCGGGTGCGTGTCGGGCACGTCGCGCCACTCGTTGCCGGGGAACAGTTCGCTGCCGAGCTTTTCCACGCTCTTGGTGAACGCGGCGTTGTTGGCGTCGGCGCTGGCGAAGATCAATCCGCCCTGCTCGGCGTAGGCCTTGAGCTTGGCCTTTGCCTCGGGCTTGAGGTTCACCGTCTCGCCGCCGGCGACATAGAGCACGGGCGATTCGAGCAGCGCGTCGACCGAGTCGTCGAGCGTCACGATCTGCCAGCGCAATTCGCGCTCGATCGCCCGGCTGATCCAGCGGGTGAGGTTGTTCGCGTCGCGGGGCCGCTGGTTCCAGAGCGCCTTGTTCGGGTCGACGCTGGCGGAGGCGTAGTTGAGCTTGTTGAACGCCACCGGCACGCGGCCGCGCTGCAGGAAGAGGAGCGCCCAAGCAGTGTCGACCACGCGATAGTCCATCGTCTCGCCGCGAACGCCCCACGAGCCGGCCTTGGCCTGGCGTTTCATCAAATCGGTCGAGCCGAGCTCGTACCAGTCCTGGTCGTTCAGCCGGCGCTGGCCGCTCGCCAGGGCGACGATGCCGATGCCGTACCACGTGCGGTGGACGCTGACGCTGGAATCGGTCTTGCCGTCTTCGGTTTCGGACAGACGGCGGGCGATGTAGTCGATGCCCTTGTCGATCTGCGGGTTGGCCGCGTTGCCCTTGGGTGTGGCGTAAGCGTCGGCGCGGCTGAAGTCCTGCGCGAGGTAAAGCGCGCTGACGCCGGTGGCCGTTCCGTAGACCGTGGGCGTGGGGTTCGGCGTGTTCTTGCTCGGGATGATCGGGCCGAAGCTGCCGTCGGGCAGCTGGGCGGCGTCGAAGGTCTTGTCGATGCCCTTCCAGACGTCGGCCGGCACCTCGTATTCCATTTCCTGCGCGGTGGCCAGGCCCCAGGCGGCTTCCTGTACGTTGTTGAGCGAGTAGTTGAACCGCGGGGTGGCCATCTGGGCGTAGTCCCAGACGAGCATCTTGTCCTTGGTCAGCTTCTTCTGGGCCATGATGGCGGCGGCGTCGCGGCGGAGGGCCTGCTTGTTTTCCGGCGTGGGCGGCAGGTTCGCCCAGACCTGGCAACGCAGGGCGAGGGGGTAGACGGTGACCACGGTTGTGGTGCGCAGGTGGTCGATCGCTTTTTTCAGCCGCGGGTCGCTGGGCGATTCGCCGGCCTCGAGCAAGGCGTAAACGGCGACGGCGGTGCGGCCGCCGTACTGGTAGTAATCGCTGGTGCCGATCTTGTCCGGCGGGGTTTTGACCGGCCCGGGCGGCGGGGGCGGGACGACTTCCCAGTGGCCGTCGGTGTTCTGCTGGGAGTAGAGGAAGTCGACGCCTTTCTTGATGGCGGCGTCGATGTTTTCCGAGGTAGGCAACCCGGCGTGAGCGGCCGCTGCGAGCGAGGTAAGCAACGCGAGGGCGGCGAGGGTCTGGCCCCCTCTCCCGGTATGGCCGGGAGAGGGTTGGGGAGAGGGCTTCTGTTGCCGTGGAGGAATGGGACGCATGACAACCTCGCGGGTCGGAAAAGTCTTTTGAACGTCGAATGTACTCGGCTTCGATGGCGTTGTTCGTCGGAAGCCCTCTCCCTAACCCTCTCCCGGCCATACCGGGAGAGGGAACTCATCCTCGCCGCGGCGCGGCATCGGTTGTTAATAGCCGCTGCCGGCGGTTTTGTTGGCGACGCCGGTCTTGGCTTCGGTCACGATCGCGACGCTGGCGCTGACGCCGAGGCGGTCGGCCCCGGCGTCGATCATCTGCTTCGCCGTCGCGTAATCGCGGATGCCGCCGCTGGCCTTCACGCGGATGCCTCTGCCGTGTTTTTTCATCCATTCGACGACGTGCAGCTGCGCCCCGCCGGCCGGGTGGAAGCCGGTGCTGGTCTTGATGAAGTCGCACCCGCTCTCCCGCACGGCCCGGCAGGCGAGGGCGATGGTCTCCTCGGCCTTGTCTTTGTTGATTGCGACGAGGGCGGCGCTCTCGATGATCACCTTGATCACCACGTCGCTGCGCACGGCCCGCGCGCCACGGACGACTTCCATCAGCTCGTCCCGCGCGGCTTCGAAGTTCAACGCCAAGAGGTGCGGCAGGTGGGCGACGACGTCGACTTCCTCGGCCCCGTCCTTCACGGTGCTTGTAGCTTCGATGGCTTTGACGGTCGCCTTGTGCGTGCCGTTGGGGAAGCCGACGACGGTGCAGGTCTTCACCCCGCTGCCGGCCAGCAGCTTGGCCACCTGCGGCACGAACGGCGGGCTGATGCAGACGCTGGCGAAACGGTGCTCGAGCGCCTCGCGGGCGACCTTCTCCACGTCGGCAGGCGTCGACTCGGGTTTGAGGATCGTGTGGTCAATGATCGCGGCGAGTTCGGCGGGCGTCATATTGAGAGTTTAACGACTACGCGGAAACCCGAAATCCGAAACCAGAAATCCGAATCAAATCCGAAATCAGAATGACGAATGGGAGGGTCGCGATCGACACGACGCGGGTCACATCTGGAGCCACGCTGCAGCGTCGGGAATGAAGTGCGGTCGGACGTATGTCGCGTCTAAGCAACACCGAAGCCCGAATGACCTTTCGTCATTCGGGCTTCGGATTCAATTCGGATTTCTGGTTTCGGATTTCCGCTTACTTCGTTTCCGCCGCCGGGAACGTCCAGCCCGTCTTCATCGCGGTGACGAGCGCGTCGCGGCCCCCGGCGCGCTTGTCGGCGAGGTCGAGCAGGGCCTGGGCCCGGGTCTCGTTGCCGGTGTTGTAGTAGACGTACGCCAGCAGCACGGCGGCGCTGGTGTCGGTGGCCTTGCTCTGGACGAGGTCGCTCAGGTCCTTCGTGGCCGTCGCGAGGCGGTCGTCGCCGAGGAAGTTGCGGAGGTCGACCTGGCTCTTGAGGAGGTCCTTATCGATCGAGTAAGCCCGGCGCAGGCTCTGCTCGGCCCGGACGTAGAACTGGCCGCCGATCTCGGCGTTGGCGCGGCCGAGGTCCACCAGGCCGGCCCGCGGGGCGAGGCGGCTGGCGGCGCTGTAGGTGTCGGCGGCGTTGGCAAACTGGCCGGCCTTCATCTGGCCTTCGGCCTTGATCAGCAGATCAGATAGGCCCGGCGTGTTGTTCTGATTGGCGACGGCGATGGAGCCGATCTTGGCCGGCGGCGTCTTCGGGCCGGCGTCGGCCCCGGCACCCGCGCCCCCGTTGTTGCCGGCGGGCTTGGCGGGGTCGGTCGGCTTGGGCTGGTCCTTGGCCTCCTGGGCGGCCTTGTTGGCCTTCACCTGGGCGTTGTACTCGCGGGAGGCGTTCTCGGCGGCCTGGCCGGGACGTTGCCCGCCGCGGGCGTCGGCGGCGCGCTCGGCGTCGGCGGTGCCGACCTTGTCGGGCTGGCCGGCCTTGGCGTCGGTGCGGGTCACCATGCGGGTGACGGTGCCGACTTCCGGCGCGTCCGGCGGCGTGACGCTGTTGTTGATCTGCGGCGTGTCGAGGCGGGCTGAGTCCGCCGGGCCGGTGTTTTGCCCGTTGTTGTTGGGCCGCGTGTTCCCGCCGACGTTGTTCGTCGGGTTGCCGGCGTTCGGCACGAGCTGGGCCCGCGGGTCGGGAATGGTGTTGCTCTGGTTCGGCTGGGTCTGGCCGGGGACCTGCGATTGCGGGTTGTCGCTCAGGCTCTGCTTGATCTGCGCCGGCGTGAGGTCTGAAACCGTATTGGTGTTCAGCTGCGTGTAATCCGACAGGTTGTTGCCCGGCAGTTGGCCGACGCTATACGGCACGGCTTGGCCAGCCATGGGGGCGTACTGCAAGTTGACTTCGCCGCCGCTTTGAAGGGTGTTCGTGGTGTCCCGATTGATCAGGGCGCGGTCGCCGCTGCTGATCGACGTCTGGCGGACGTCGACGGGCGTCCAGGCGGTGGAGCTCGGGGCGACATAGCCGCCGGTGTTGGTGATGCCGACGAAGTTGGCGGGCGGGGCGACGGCGCGGCTGTCGCCGTAGTAGGCGCGGGTCTGGCTGGCGTTGTAGGTCGCGACGCCGCCGGTGGTCACGCCGCTGGAGCCGCGGACGAAGTTGTCGTAGTTGCGGCTGGCGGTCGCGCCTCGGAACGCCTGCGGGTCGCCGCTGACGTTGCCGCGGAACTGCTTGCCGCCCGTGACGTTGCCGTAGGAGATGCGGTTCTGGATTTCCCACGGCGTGTCGCGCGTGCCGACCTGATTGCGGCCGTAGGAGCCGACGCGGCTGTTGGCGTCGGTGGCCCCCGAGCGGTCGACCCGGTTCTGGGCTTCGGCGTCCAAGGCGACGACGGCGAGCGTGGCGGCGGCGATCAGCGTGCGGGCGAGGCGAGTCATAGACGAGTCTCCGGTTGCGATTCTAACACCTTAGACGCTGCGGATCGACCGAAGTTTGCATGAATAGGCCTTGGGGGTTGGGCCTTGGTGAAAGATGGGGCGGGTAGCGTTTTCTATCTTTCACCAAGGCCTATGCCCCAAGGCCCAAGGCCCCGATCGCTTTGACCACATCCGCGTGCACCTCGTCATTCGAGCGGCTTGCGTCAATGAGACGGTATCGGTCGGGGGCGGCTTTTACCTGTGCCAGGAAGTTTTCCCGGACCTGGCGGTGGTACTCGATCGGGCGTTCCTCGATGCGGTCCTTGGTCAGGACGGGGCTGTCGGTGCCGAACAGGGTTTGCTTCTGGAACTTGGCCCGCACGCGGGTGCGGCTGGTTTCGACGGGGAGGTCGAGGACGAGCGTCAGGTCCGGCCAGCGGCCGCCGATGGCGACGTCACCGACGGCCTTGATCTCGCCCATCGTCAGCCCGTCGCCGCCGAGCTGGTAGGCCAGCGTGCTGCTGACGAAGCGGTCGCTGAGGACGGTTTTCCTCGCCTTAAGTGCTGGCAGAATCGTCGTTTGCATCATCTGGGCCCGGGCCGCCATGTAGAGCAGCATCTCGCACCGCATGGCCATGTCGGTGTTGGCGGGGTCGAGCAGGATGTGGCGAATCATTTCGCCGACGCGGGTGGTGCCGGGGTCGCGGACCATCAGCACATCGACCCCCCGGGCGTGCAGGTGGTCGTGCAGGAGCTGGATCTGCGTGCTCTTGCCGCAGCCCTCGTTGCCGTCGAAGACGATGAATGCGGACTTCACTCGGGCGGCATGATAGCGGCGATCGGGCCGGCGGCGAGCGGGCGACTTGCCGCCCCACCGCCGGGCCTTACGATTGGGCCGTGACCCCGCAAGAACTCACCGCCGCCTTCCTCGACGCCTACGGCCCCGGCCGCCCGCTGACGCTGGTCAAAAGCCCCGGCCGGGTGAACCTGATCGGCGAGCACACCGACTACAACGACGGCTTCGTCTTCCCGATGGCCATCGGCCCCCACATCCTGCTGGCCGGGCGGGCGCGGACGGACGGGAAAATCGTCGCCCGCAGCACGCTGAAAATCGACGGCAAGCCGGCCGGGGCGGTGGAATTCTCGCTCAATGAGCCGATCACCACGGGTTCGCCCTCGTGGGGCAACTACGTGCGCGGGGCCGTGGCGATGCTGAAGCGCAAGGGTGTGCCGCTGGTCGGCATGGACGTGCTGATCGACAGCAACCTGCCCTCGGGCGGCGGCCTCAGCAGCAGCGCGGCGATGGAAGTCGGCGTCGGCCGGCTGATTCTGGCCCTGTCCGGCGAGTCGATGGACAACCTGCCGCTGGCCCTGCTCTGCCAGACCGCCGAGCACGAGTTCGCCAACACGCCGTGCGGCATCATGGACCAGATGATCGTCGCCAGCGGCGTCGCCGGGCACGCGATGTTGCTCGATTGCCGCACGAAAGAGCCGACGTTCGCCCCGCTCGGCAATGACGCGACGGTGGTGGTCGTCAACAGCATGGTCGAGCACAAGCTCGGCGGCGACGACCACGGCGGCGTCGGCGAGTACGAAAAGCGCCGCAAAAGCTGCGAAGCGGGCGTGGCGTATTTCCAGAAGCAGAACCCGGCGATCACGCACCTGCGCGACGTGACGCTGGAACAGGTCAACGCCGCCAAGGCCGACTTGGACGACGTCATCTTCCGCCGCTGCCGCCACGTGGTGACGGAGATCGACCGCTGCCTGAAATTCGCGGAACTGCTGAAGGCGGGCGATCTTACGAACGCCGGCAGGCTCATGTACGCCAGCCACGCCAGTTTGCGGGACGACTACGAAGTGAGCGTGGAAGAGCTCGATTTCCTCGTCGACACGGCCAGCAAACTCGACGGGGTCTACGGCAGCCGCATGACCGGCGGCGGGTTCGGCGGGTGCACGGTGTCGCTGGTGAAACCGGCGGCGGCGGAGAAGTTCCTGGCCGACATTGCCGCGGCGTTCCAGGCAAAATACGGCAAAGACCCGGTGCGCTTCGCCACCCCAGCGACGGACGGCACGGCGGTGATAGGGTAAGTCGCGATTCTTTTCGACGCCGCGGCGGAAGCCGCGGATTCTTCCTCGCAGTGGTAAGAATCCTCGGCTTCCGCCGCGGCGTCATCGCCTGTCTTTTGAGATTATCGGCTAAACGTCGTTTAGCGTTCGGCACGTCTAAGCGATAGCATGAGACCGCCCCATGCGTGACGTGCTGTTGAAGCTCACCCGCCGCCAGGACCTGACGCGCGACGAGGCCCGCTGGGCCTTCGACGCGATGCTCTCCGGCACCGCCTCGGACGCCCAGGCGGCCGGGCTGCTCATGGGCTTGGCCGTCAAAGGCGTCTGCGGCGATGAACTGGCCGCCGCGGCCGGGGTGATGCGGGAAAAAGTCCTGTCGATCCCGCGCAACGAAAAAGAGGTCGTCCTCGACACCTGCGGCACCGGCGGCACGGGGCGGGATACGTTCAATGTCTCCACCGCCGCCGCGATTCTGGTGGCCGCGTGCGGGGTGAAGGTCGTCAAGCACGGCAACCGCAAGGCCAGTGGCATCAGCGGGTCGGCGGACGTGCTGGAAGTGCTCGGCGTGCGGCTCGATCTGGCCCCCGACCGCCTGGCCGCCTGTCTTGAGACGGCCGGCCTTTGCTTCGCCTTCGCCCGCAATCACCACCCGGCCATGAAGCACGTCGCCGCCGCCCGGGCGGCGCTCGGCGTGCCGACGATCTTCAACCTGCTCGGGCCGCTGACGAACCCCGCCCGGGCCTGCCATCAACTGCTAGGCGTCTACGACCGCAAGTTTGCCGCGCTTCTCGCCGGGGTTTTAAGAGATACCGGCAGCCGGCGGGCGTGGGTGGTGCACGCCCATGACGGGCTGGACGAGCTCTCCACGCTCGGGCCGACGCACGTGTGCGACGTGAAAGACGGGCAAATCACGGAATGGACGCTCGACCCGGCCGAACTGGGCTTCGGGCGGCCGCCCGAGGACGCGCTGCGGGTGGCATCCGCGGCGGAATCGGCAGCGATTATTCGCGGCATCGTCGAAGGCAATCGCGAAGGCCGGGCCAAGTGGGCGTACGACATCGCGGCCCTGAACGCCGCGGCGGGATTGGTGATTACGGGGGCGGCTGGGGATTTACCCGAAGGGTTAGGCCGGATCGATTCGGCCGTTAGAAACGGTAATGCCCGGCAGACGCTGGCGACGTTGAGTTCGTTCGCTTAGCGCACGTCTTTGCGACTCTTGAAAGGATTGAAAGTCGCCTGATGACCGCCCTGCCCCGCTCCATCACCCCGCCGGCCGCCGACACGGTAAGGCCGGACTATGCCCCGCGCCCGCCCGGGCCGCCGGCGCCGAAGGGGGCCCTGCAGCGGGCGCTCGACACCTCCGAAACGCCGTTCACGCGCTGGCTGGTGCGGTGGCGGCGGTGGTTTTTCCTCGGCATTGCTCTGCTGATCGTCGCGCAGTTCAACGGCAACTGGCGAATCGGCCTGGACAGCTCGATCTACCGCGGCGTGGCCGACAGCTTGGCGTCCGGCCGCGGCTACACCTTCGCCGGCCGCACGCAGACGCAGGTCTACCCCGGCCTGCCTTACCTGCTGGCGGGGCTGCAGGTCGTTTTCCAGACGAAAAACCTGGCCTACCCGCTGCTGCTGATGAACGGGCTGGCGCTGCTCACGCTTTGGGGCGTCTACCAGCTGATCCAGCAGCATTACCCGAAGTGGGTGGCGGTGGTCGTGACGTGCGGCGTGGGGCTCAACAGCCGCTTCGTCATGCAGGCGCACGAGATCATGACCGACACGCCGTTCCTGTGCGCGGTCGTCTTTTCGCTGCTGGCGTGGGCATGGCTGGGACGGGCCCGAACGTGGCCGAGATTGCTGGCCACCACCGCCCTGCTGGCGGTGAGCCTGTTCGTCGCCGCGACCATGCGGCCGACGTTTTGGGTGCTGGCGGCGGCGTGGGCTCTGACTGCCGCGTGGAACGTCGTCCGTTACCGCGAGAAGCGCAGCCTCATCGCCCTGCTCGCACTGGCCGGCGTGCTGGGGGCGTTCCTCGTTCTCGACCCGCGCAGCCGCGGCCTGGGCGTCATCCACGGGGCGTACGAAAAGCAGTTCCTGAACCTGCTGCCGGACCTGTGGGCGCGGGCCTGGCACAACAAGTGGGATCTGTTCTGTCGCGAATTGCCCGAGGCGTTTTTCAGCGAGCAGATGACTTTCATCTGGCCGCCGTTCCTGCTGCTGCTGGCCGGCGGCACGCTGCTGGTGCTGCGCCGCCAGCCGCTGTGGGCGCTGCAGATCGTCATTTTGTCGGCCGTCATGCTCGTGATCAGCGACGTGGCCCGGTACTACCTGATGGTGCTGCCGACGTTGTGGCTGGCGTATGTCCTCGGCGGGCTGTGGCTGACCAGCCGCTTCAAGCCGCAGGTACGCGACCTCACGCTGTTCGCCCTGTTCTCGGTCGCGAATTTCCAGAACCTCGGCGGGGCGATCAGCCTGGCGCGCGAGCAGCACGCCGAGATGTTCGGGGGCAAGTTCATCGACACCTACAAGGGCGGCACGTACAAGCCGATGATCGAGTTGGCCCGGGTGATCGAGGGAAAAGTGCCGGTGGACAAAGTCGTGTTCGCCCCGAACGCCCAAGTGCTGAGTTACCTGAGCAATCGCGCGGTGCTGAACGGCCGGCTGCTCGGCTTCGATACGGCCAAGCCGCCGAAGTACCCCGCCCTGGTGAAAGCTGCCGTCCCGATGGCGGCCGACGGAAAAACGGCCGACTTGGCGTTCGTGGTCGGCGGCTCCCTCAAGGCGTACGGCAAGAAGGACGCCGACCTCTACCAGCTGATCCGCCGTGGCGTGATCGTGCCGGGCCGGCTGGAGGCTTGGTCGGGCGAACGCGAACTGTGGCTGGCCCGCGTGGAGAAAATCCAGACGGCCGAGGACTGGCGGCAGGCCCCGATCGTTCGGCCGCACCCGGTCGACCCGAACGCCAAGCCCCGCCGCCCCGCCGAAGACGCCAAGGCCGCGGCGAATCGGCGCATCAAGCAGGAACGGTCCGACCGGGCCGCCCGCATCGAGCGGAACAGGCTCAAAAACGCCCGCGCGGAGCGGGCCGAGCGGATCGAACGCAACAAGCGCAAGGACATCAAGAAAAAGCGCGCCGCGGCGACACAGAAGGCGGCGCTGGTTCCTTCACCCGCGTACACATCGGGCAGGACGAGTCAGATCGGCACGGCCCGCTTCAGCGGGCCTGTAGACGCGCTCAATGTCCACCGCAGGCCCGCTGAAGCGGGCTCTGCCGAATCGTTCCCGTCTGGCGAGATCGTGTCCCACCCGCTCGCGTCAATTCACGGGACAGGGACCAGCCTGCAATCATTCGACCGATCCGTTAGCATGCCCGCCTGACCCCACGGACGGCCCGATCGATCGGCCACGGATGAGCCGCCGTCGCGCGGGGAGAAGCGTATGAGCCAAGCCCCCGCCGCCGATGTCGTTGTTTCGTCCCCGACCGCGCCGCCGGCCGCCTCATCGGCCGCGCCGGTGACGACGATCAAGCCCGTACCGCCGATCGACCCGCGCACGCCGCCGAGCTTCGACCGCCGCCGCGTGCGGCGGTGGGCGATGGTGGTCAGCTTCGTGCTGCTGGCGGCCTACCTGCTGCTGGAAAACCCGTACTGGGTGCCGGGCGGGGATTCGGATTTCTACGTCGCCGCCGCCCGCTCCATGGCGCGCGGCCAAGGCTTTCTCTACAACAACCTGCCAATCGCCATCAGCCCGCCGGGTTGGCCGTGGGTGATGGCGCAGGTCATGAAAGTCTCGCCGACGTTCCTGGCCCTAAAGCTGACCACGCTCTTGAGCATGTTCGGCTCGCTGGTGATCGGGTACTACATCGCGCTGCGGTTCCTCCGCCCCAGCGCCGCGGCATGGGCGACCGTGCTGGCCGGCCTCTTGATGCCCGTCTACAGCCTCACGTACTTCCTGCATTCCGAAGCGGTCTACTGCCTGCTGAGCGCGATCGCGTTGCTGCTGGCGCTGCGTCTGCGTGAAAGTCGCGGCGGCCGGCTGCACGTCGCGGCGTTGCTCGCGATCTGCGTCATTCTGCCGCTTATCCGTTGGGCCGGCTTATTCCAGTTGCTGCCGATTGCCGCGGTGCTGATGAGCGGCCCGAACACTTTGCCGCTGGCGAAGCGGCACTGGAAGACCGCCTTGGCGTGCGTGCTGGTGATCGGCGGGACGTTCGTGATCGGTAAAGAGTCGCTGAAGCTGTCGCAGGCGGAACTCGATGACATCGTCGCCAACGGCGGCGCCGGCGGGCCAGAACTAACGGATCTGCCGCCAGAGACCGGCGGGGACGGCGTACTGAAAGGCCCGGAAGACAAAAATAAATCCCTCGCCCGCGAATACACGGAGCGCATCGGCCAGTCCGGCAAATGGTTCGCCTGGCTGCTCTGGCAGCCGACACGGTTCGTGGAGTTCAATAAGTTCCTGGCGGTCCTCGTCGCGATCGTCGGCTGGGGCGTGATCGCCCTGCTCGGCTATCTCGCGATTAAGGAAGCGAAGCGTGGCGAATGGCTGTGGGTCAGCCTCGCGGTCTACACCGGCGGCATCTGCATCGGCTGGAACAACGTCAACAGCCGCTACTTCGTGCCGGTCGCCCCGCTGATCCTCGTCGGCTTGTCGCTGGCCACGCGGCGACTTGGCGAGCAATTCCCGGCCAAGACGTTCGACGTCTGGAAATGGCTCCGCCGTGGCATCGTGTACTCGATCCTGGCCTGCAACCTGGCGATGTACGGCGTCGACGTGATCGTGATGCGCAGCCGAGACTTCTACGAAACCTTCGAAGCCGGCCAGCACAAAGACCTGATCGCCGCCGCGTGGTACCTGACCAACACGCTGCCGCCGGCCCCGACCACGCAGCCGACGACGACCACGGTCCCCGCCACCGGCGCGACCACGGCCCCGACGCTCGGCCCCGCTCATCGCCTGATCGACACGAAGCTGCTGGTGAACCAGCGGTACGAGAACCTCGGCCGCGCCAAGGACAGCAAGGCCGGCACGCGGGCGATGGTGCTGCTGACCGACCGTGTGGTGCAGCCGCTCGACGGCCGCGTGACGAAAGTCGTGCGGCCGACGCCCAACCCCAACGTCATCTTCGGCGAGCCGCCCTATTCGTCGAAATTCATCCGCCCCATCCGGGCCAAGCGGGCCGAGTGGTACTTCGCTCAAGACAAGGTCGTGCCGTGGCGGGTCTGGCACTTCCGTGTGCCGGAGTTCCTGTACCGCAAGTTCGCCAAGGTGCCGGACAATGACCCGGTCGTGCCGAGCAGCGGGTGGAAGCTCTACCGCTTCGACCGCGTGAACATGACGTTCACCGAATACCCGTTCCCGCCGCTGGAGCCGAAGAATTACCCGACGCGCGTGCCGGGGATGTGATGGCGGATTCTCCGAAGACGATCGTCATCCCCATGGTCGCCGGCATCGGCAACGCGCTGATGGCCGAGCCGATGGTGCGGCAGCTGCGCCGCGGCCTGCCGGAGGCCCGCATCTTCGTCCTCGCCCTGATCCCCCCGATGGCCGCGGTGTTCGACGACGGCGACGAGGGCGCGAGCAACGGCGTGGAGACGATCGTCACCGGCCGCGGCATGAAGAACCTGCTCAAGAGCGTCGGCATGACGCGCCGCCTCGGCTTCGCCCGCCCGCCCGACCTCTACCTCGTGCCGTTCCCGTCCAATCGCTGGCAGTACAACGCTCTGGCCGCCGCGAGCGGGGCCAAGCGTGTGATCATGCACGGCTACCCGGTCGGGCGGTTCTCGGCGCTCAATTTCCTCCACTCCGGCCGCGTGCCGGCCGAGCGGGGGCTTCACGACGTGGTGCAGAACCTTCGGCTGCTCGAGCCGCTGGGGATCGAGCCGGACTACGCCGACGTGCCGCGCTTCGCCCCGTCGGTCGCCGAGACGGAAACCGCCGACGCGGCGCTGAAAGGCATCGGCCTGGGTGACGAAGCGTTCGTCGTCATTCATGCCGGGAGCGCCAAGACGATCCTCGCCGCCGCCAAGCGGTGGCCGAGCGAGCGGTACGCCGAACTGGCCCAAGCGACCTTCGCCGAGACGCGCCGGCCAGTGTTGATCGTCGAGGGCCCGGATGAAGCCGGCGTGGCCGAGGAAATCCTGAATCACTGTAAATCTCGCGATCGCATTCACACGCTGCGGCTGACCGGCCCGCTCGGCGAGTCGGCGGCGGTGCTGGCGCGGGCAAACTTCTACGTCGGCACCGACAGCGGCCTGGCCCACCTCGCCGCCGCCGTCGGCCGCCGGGCCGTCACCCTGTTCGCCCCGGCCGACCCCGACCGCGTCTGCCCGGCCGGCAACCGCGACCTCGTCGTCCAGCCGCCCGACGGCCGGGCCGCGTCGTTCCTCTACCCGTGGCAGGCGACCAAGCCGAAGCTGCCGGCGGATGAACTCGGGCGGATCAACACGATTACTGTCGACCAGGTAATGGAGAAGGTACGGATGGCCTCCGGTTCCCTCTCCCGTGTACTCACGGGGGAGGGTTAGGGAGGGGGTCTGCCGTGAAGGTGAGCCATTTGAAGTTCCCGAAGACCCCCTCCCTAACCCTCCCCCGGAATACCGGGAGAGGGGACCAGACATGACCGACCTCGCCCCCGAACCGATCCTCGAACCGAAACGCAAACCGCTCTGGCTGACCCTCGTCAAGCTCAGCCTGCTTGTCCTCGTGCTCGCGCTCGTCGGCCGGGTGCTGTGGAGGCAGTGGCAGCAGATCGCGGCGAGTGACACGCCGGTGCAGATTCGGCCGTGGCCGCTCGTCGGCACGTTCGTGATGTTGATCGCCGTCGCGATGATTCAGGCGGTCAGCTACCGCACGCTGCTCGGCGCGTTCGCGACGGCCCCGGCGTGGCGGGCGATGCCGACGATTGCGTGGGTGCCGCCGATGGGCAAATACATCCCCGGCGGGGCGGTCGTCGCCGCCGTGGCGATGCTGCGGCGATTGCACATTCCGGTGCCGGTGGCGGTCGCAGTGGTGCTGGTGCAGGACGGGCTGGCCCAGCTCGCGGGGCTGATCTTCTCCGTGCCGCTGCTCTGGTGGCAGCCGGTGAGCGACCGCGTGCCGTGGGCGAAGATCCTAGCCATGCCGGCGATCGCGGCGGCGGCGCTGTGCCTGTGGCCGACGATCTTCGCGTTCCTGATCAATACGCTGCTGCGCCTGCTGAAAAAGCCGCCGCTGCCGCGCACGCCGGCGGCGCGGGAATACAGCATCCCGATGGCGTGCGCGTTCGGGCAGTGGGTTCTGCACGGGGCGGGGCTGGGGTTCATCCTGCACAGCGTGACGGGCGTGTCGCCGCTGACGTCGGCTTCCGAATTTCTCCTGCTGATGAGCTTCGCCGCGCTGTCGCAGACGCTCGGCTACCTCGCCTTCTTCGCCCCGGGCGGCCTAGGCGTGCGCGAGGCGGTGCTGCTGGCGTGCCTGACGCCACTCGTCGGCCCGCTGGCGGCGGTGATCGTGCCGATCCGGGCCATCGCGCAGGTGGTCGTCGATCTGACCATGGGCGCGATCGGGCTGGGTGTGGCGGCCCGGCGGGCGACCGACGGCGGGCGGCCGACGGACGCCTGACACTGTCGGGAACGAATTTCTCTGAGTCAGTGAACCTTTTCGGCCTCGTGAGCCCTTCACTCTCGACAAGGGAGTGCCCATGCGTCGACGAATCGCGGTTCTGTTGCTCGCGGCCGCCTGCGGCGGCTGTGCGTCTTACGCCGTGCCGGGCGGGCCGGCGCCGCTGGCGAAGTTGCAGCAGACCGATGCGGCCCTGCGAAGCGGTTATGAGGCCAAGCCCGCCGCCGATTTCCCGGCAATGGTCGCCGTCGCGCGGCTGCAGTCGGACGGCTACCGATCCCTCACCGTTACCGCATACGGCCACGGGGCTTACAGCGTGGTGACGACGCGGGACGTGGAAGACGCCACCGATTTCGACCGCCTCGCCGCCATGCCGGGCGTGCGGCAGTTGGCCCCGATCAACCGCATGCTGCTGCCGGCCGAGCTCAAGAGCGAGCAGGACCTGCGATCCGCCGCCGCCCGGCTGCGGGCGGACGTGCTCTTGATGTACACGTTCGACACGCAGTTCTACGAAAAGGACTTCGCCGAGCCGTTGTCGATCGTGACGCTCGGGCTGTCGCCGAACAAGCGGGCGTACGTGACGACGACGGCCAGCGCGATCCTGGTCGACGCCCGCACCGGCTTCGTCTACGGCGGGGCCGAGACGACGGCCAAGACCGATCAGGCCGCCAATGCCTGGACGAGCGACGACGCCGTCGACGACAGCCGCCGGCGGACGGAACGCGAATCGTTTGGGAAACTGGTGGCGGAGTTGGAGAAGACTTGGGCAAGCGTGGTGAAGCAGCACGGGACGAAACAGCAGGGAATCGCGCCGTAACGGTAAGACCCACGCATGGGGCGTGGGCTTTTAAATCATTGTGACTTTTCACGTCCGCGGTCTGCGATCCAGACCGCGGATGTCGTTTTTGAACGTTACCGTGTGACGTGCACTTCGGTCTCGTGATGCTCGGGCTGGTTGCGGGCGCTGTGGAAGATCGGGGCGAACGCGTCGGCCATCGTCGCCAGGCCGGCCTGGTGGTTCTCGTCGGGCAGCGCGACCTTGATCGTCCGCTTGCTGCTGTAGATGCGGCGGCGCGCCAGGTAGAGCATCTCCTCCGAAATCTTGCGGTGCCGGCCCATCATGTCGGCCAGCAGGGCCACCGCGCCGATCAGGAACGACAGCACGAACAGCACGCCGCTGACGGTGATCAGGCTGGTGAACGGCGCGGTCTTGTGCACCCACCGCGTGGCCGCGAGGGTGACCTTGTCGCGCTCCACGATCTCGGTGTTGAACGCCCACCAGAAGATCATGAACACGCCGACGAGCGTGCCGAGCGAGAACAGGATACCCGCGATGCCGCCAAAGAATTTCAGCGGCTGGATGTCCCGCATGGCCCGCAGGATGATCGGCAGCGAGTTCGTCGCGTACTTCACGATGCTGCTGGCCACCCGGCTTTTGCCGAACTCGCGGATGCCGCGAACTTTCAGCGGCACTTCCACGATCCGGCAGCCCTTGCTGAACAGATCGATGAAGCATTCCTGCGTGTAGGTGTACCGGCCGAACAACGTCATGCGGTAAGCGGCCTCGCGGTTGAACGCGCGGAAGCCGCAGGAAACGTCGGTGAAGCCGGTGCCGCCGCAGATCCAGTTGATGATGTTGGTGACGACCTTGTTGCCCCAGAACTTCACGGGCGGCATCACGGGCTTGAGGGCCGGGTCTTTGAAGCGGGTGCAGGTGACGAAGTCGGCCTCGTCATTGAGGATCGGCTGCACGAGCTTGGCGACGTCGCCGCTGTTGAACTGCCCGTCGCCGTCGATGTTGACCATGATGTCGGCCCCGCGGCGCATCGCGCGCTCAAGGCCGGTGCGGAACACGGTGCCCAGGCCCGGGCGGCCGTGGATGTCGATCACGATCGCCCCGGCGGCTTCGGCGAGTTCGGCGGTGTCGTCGGTGGAGCCGTCGTTGCAGACGATGACTTCGACTTCGTCGATGCCGGGGATGTCGCGCGGGATGCCGCGGATGACGTCGCCGATCGTTTTACCTTCGTTGAGCGCGGGAATCGTGACGATCAGCTTCATAATGCAATGACTCCCGCCGATAAAAGCCGACGCGGCATCGTAGCCAGCGGGAGCGCGGGCGACAATACGGACGCCGCGGGAGGAGGCGGTCTTACGTCAAAACCCACGTTTAGCCGCCAGCTTGCTGGCGTTGAAGATACCGCCAGCAAGCTGGCGGCTACCCGGGGACTGCGCGGAACGGGAACTAAACCGCGTGCTACTGCTTCTTGAGCATGCCAATGTACGCCCCGAGCGCCCCGCGGATCGGCTCGACGCGACGCGACAAATTGCCGTCGGCGCCGAGGGTGATCGTGTAGAGCTTGCCCGGCTCGAACGGGCCCCAGACGCCCTTGCCGACGGCGACTTTTACGCCGTTTTCTTTCTGCAGGGCGGGGTCTTTCTCCAAGTCCCAGAACCGCTGCCAGAGCTTCTTTTCGAAGTCGCTAACGGGCTTGGCAGGATCGCAGTAATAGGCCGGCACGCCGCCGGGCGGGTCGATCGTGGGGCCGGTCTGCGGCGGCTGCTGGTCGCCGTACATCCGGGTGAACAGCGCGATGGCGTGGCCACGCAGGGGGTCGCCCTTCATGACGAAGTCCTGCTCGAACTCGATCACCTGGGCGTTCACGTGAATTTCACGGCCGCGGACTTTGAACTCGCGCGGCGGCATGGCGTTGCCGGCGCGGTCGTATTCGACGAACAGGAGCGTCGTGGCCGTGCCGTCGCCATCCGGCTTTTGCTCGGTGACGATCACGTCGGCCACGCGGCTTTCGGCGTTCAGGCGGACGACCACCTGCTCCAACTCGCGTTTTTCCTGTTGCAGGACCGCCATCTTCCGCTCGACTTCGCCGGCATTACGCCACCAGAAGACGAGGGCGGTGGCGATGATCGCCAGCGAGAGAGCGCTGCCGAGCCGGAGCAGAACGCGGAACATCAACAACGCATCGGCGATGCGGCCCGGAATCCATGAAAAATTGCCGCTTCAGATACCACGATTGCCCTGACTTTGTCCTTTGATGTGCCGGGCTTCGGACTTTGACGGACCGGATTTGATTCGCGTTTCTGCTTGGGCCATTCTGGCCCGTCTGATGTTGGCCTGGAAGCGAATCCCGAGGATCGAGAAAATCGCCATCGGCCTGAGCGTGACGCTCGGGCTGCTGCTGCTGGCGATCAAGTTCATCGCGTACTGGCTCACGCACTCGGCGGCCATCTTCTCCGACGCGGTCGAGAGCATCGTGAACGTGATGGCCAGCGGCATCGCGCTCTGGGCCCTCGCCGTCGCGCACACGCCGCCGGACGAGCAGCACCCCTACGGCCACGGCAAAGTGGAGTTCATCAGCGCCGCCTTCGAGGGCGGCATGATCGCGCTCGCGGCGATCTTCATCTTCGTCCGCACGATCGACCAGCTCTTCTTCCACCCCTCCGAGCCGACAAAGCTTGATCTCGGCCTGTTGCTGATGGTCGTGGCCACGGTGCTGAACGGCGGGGCCGGGCTGTTGCTGCGCCGGGTCGGGCGGCGGGAGCATTCGCTGACGCTGGAGGCCGACGGGTCGCACCTGATGGTCGACGCCCTGACCAGCGTGGCCGTCATCACCAGCCTGAGCATCGTCCGCCTGACCGGCTGGGCGTGGGTCGACCCGGTGATGGCCCTGGGCATCGCGGTCTATATCGCCGTCGCGGGCGTAGGGCTGATGCGCCGCAGCTTCGGCGGCCTGATGGACCAGCAGGACGCCGGCGATGAGAAGCAACTGGTCGCCCTGCTCGATTCCCACATCCACGGCGACGCCGAGCCCCGCGTCTGCAGCTACCACAAGCTCCGCCACCGCCACAGCGGGCGATACCACTGGGTCGATTTCCACCTCGTCGTCCCGAGCGGCCTGAGCGTGGCCGACGGGCACTACATCGCCAGCCGGATCGAGCACGAGATGGAACAGCTGCTCGGCATCGGCAACGCGACGGCCCACATCGAGCCATGCGAGGCAAAAGACTGTGTGCGGTGCAGGAGCTGATCGGGATGGTGGAGAGGCTTCACGCAGAACGCTCACTTCCGTTCGCGGCTGACCAAGTCAATCGACCTGTTCAGCCGCGAACGAAAGTGAGCGTCTTTTTATGCTGCAAATCAGATCGGCTCGATCGAATCCACCGTCAGGCGGTAAACGCTCGTGACCTTGCCGCCCTCGTTCGTCACGCCCACGTGCAAGGTCCCGGTGCAGCGGACGAGGCCGCTGTAGTACGGCATGCCGGTGCCGGGCTTGGCGGGGGTGCTTTTGACGAAGTGCTGCACGAGCGGCGGGCCGCTGAAGCAGCATTTGGCAATCGAATAGACTAGGTCGAACTGCCCCACCACGTCGGCCGACGAGTTGCCGGTCCACATCTCGCCGACGAGGGCCACCTTTTTGCCGTCGAGGGCGCGGAAGCGTTCGGGGATGTCCTCGGTTTTGCCGATGGCCTGGTCGAGCGTGAAGGTGCTCATGAACTTCAGATCGATTTCCGTCACGCCGTCGGCCCGTTGGCTGATGCCGTGGGTGAGGGCCGAGGAGATATAGACGTAAAGCGGGAAGCCGATGATCGTGCCGAAGACGAGCACGAACACGATCATGCGCGCGTTGATGCGCGGCCGGCGCTTGGCCGGGCGGCGGCCGTAGTCGACGGGCTTGGGCGGGAGGGGAGCGACGGGATGAGTCGTTGTGGCTTGGCTCATAACGTTCTCGGTACGGACCTTACTCCGCCGCGAGCTTGATGCTCGTCGGCTCGATCTGGAAAATGCTCAGGACGAACCCGTCCTCACGCTGCACCTTCACGTGCAGCTTGCCGGTGACGTCGATCCGGTCGGTGGTGGCGGCGATCCACTTGTCTTTGGGCAGCTCCACCATCGCCACGTTCTGCAGCTTGGGCGATTGTCCGTAACAGCAGCTCATCATGTCGTTGACGAGCAGGAAGCGGGTGACGCGGCCGCTCTGGTCCATCGGCATCATCACGCCGTCGATCTTAACGCTGGCCCCGTCGAGCTTGCGGACATCGTCGGGAATGGTCTTGTCGTCGTCCTCGTTGTATTCGAAGTTCCCCAACTCGTGCAGGGTGAGCTTGAGCGACTGCCCGTCGGCCGGACGGACGTGCGGCGTGCGCGTGGTGGCCCCGGTGGCCGGCAGGGTCGCGGGCTGGGTGGCCGGCTGCGTGGCGGGCACAGCGACCGGGACCTGGGCCAGCGCGCTGGCGACGAGCGTGAGGGCGGCGAGCATACAGAAAGAACGGCGCATGGCGTCGAGTCTAACAAATGTACGCAGGGCGGGTGAGGAAAAGATGTCGCTTCGTGGGGCGGATCGGTGAAAACAACATATGATGCGTCAAGAGGCCGCCAGAGCCACAGGAAGGGTCGATGAAAGCACAAAAATACACGGTAACGGACGGTAAGCTGGTTCTGACCCTGCAGGTCGCGGAGGAGGGCGGCTACATCGTCACCGCACCTTTCGAACCGGGGCTGGTTACCGAGGCGGAAACCGTTCCGGAGGCATTTGAGATGGCGCGCGACGCGCTGTCCGCCTTAAGAGCGGCACGTCGGCAATTAGCCAAGCCGAAGAGCGTGCGGCCGCGTCGTGTGGCTGTGTAATCACCGCTTGGTCGGGGCTGGTATGCCCAATTCTTTGCAGATCGCTGTCGCGGTGCCGAACTTCACTTCGTTATGACGCGGCACGGTAGCCTGTAATCGTGTGATGGAATTATTCCACACGTCGTGGTTCGCCCCATGCCGCACCAGCTCGCATCCGTGAACTTTAAGATGACGTTCCAAGTCGCGCTTCTTCACGGAAGCTAGATTATCGCCTGAAAATTCACTCGCCACAGTGGTTGCCGCTTTGCATTCTTCAAGATGTCGCCCTAGTTTTGCCCCATGTCTCTTGCCGATGATTTACGCTTCGCCGTCGACCTCGCCCGCAGTGCCGGGGCGATCGTCCGACGGCATTTCGGGCAGGTCGAACGCCTGACCAAGACCCATTCGATGACCACCGACGAGGCCGTCACCGAGGGCGACCGGGCCACGCAGCGGCACATCATCACGGCCCTGCGCGAACGCTTCCCGAACGACGGGCTGATCGGCGAAGAGTCCGATTCCGGCGACGGCATCACGTTCGAATCGACCGACCCCAACGGCCGGCACTGGGTGATCGACCCGATCGACGGAACGAACAACTACGTCAGCGGCCTGGGCGCGTTCGCCGTCTGCATCGGCCTGATGGACAAGGGCCGGCCGGTGCTCGGCGTGGTCTACGACGTCAGCCGCGACTGGGCGTATTTTGGTGCCAAGGGGGAAGGGGCATGGCTCGGGAATAAGCGGATCGAGGCCGTGAAAAAGCCGATGGGCGACAGCAGCATCGTGATGCTGACGAGCAACCTCCTGGACAAGAACAACAATTGCCCGCCGTACGCCGTGCGGTGGCTGGCCCAGACGAACTGGAAGATCCGCATGCTCGGCTCGGCCGCCTTGGAGGCCGTGCAGGTGGCGGCCGGCGTGGCCAGCGGGGCCATCACCGTCAACGGCAAGCTCTGGGACTGCGTCGCCCCCGCCGCGATTGTGCTGGAAGCCGGCGGCGTGGTGACCGACCTGAATGGTGGGGAAATCTTCCCTTTTGATCTGAAGAATTACACCGGGGCGAAGGTGCCCTATCTGGCGGCCGGCCCGGCGGCGCATGCCGAACTGCTGGGCGAAATCCGCAGGCCGTAGAAGCCTGTCGCCGTTTCAACCCGCAACGCACAAGTGGCACAGGCCGGGACTGCCGGCCTGTGCCACTTGTGCGTTGCAGATGGGCTGGAATTTGCGATCGTTCTCACCGCCACATGGCGGTGAACAGTGCTGGCACGACGATCAGTGCGAGCATGGTCATGCACCCGCCCTTGGCCCGCGCGGTGAAGCGCTCCGGCGCTGACGCCCGCAGCTCGGCCTCCCGGGCGTCGACGGCGTCCTTCGCTTCCCGCAAGCCGACGTCGGTCGCCTCGCGGTAGAGCTTGATCGCATGGATCTTCCGGCCGGCGAATAACTCGCCGTCGACTTGATCGCTCAGGCCTTCGGGTAGCTCGGGCATCGCATTCCCCTCTTTCGCCGCGGTCCGCGATTACACCTCGAGCAGCAGCCGTGCCGGGTCTTCGAGCAGGTCTTTGATCCGCACCAGGAAGCTCACGCTCTCGCGGCCGTCGACCAGGCGGTGGTCGTAGCTGAGGGCGATGTACATCATCGGCCGGGCCTCGATCTTGTCGCCGACGACCATCGGGCGCTTCTGGATCGTGTGCATGCCGAGGATGCCGCTTTGCGGGCTGTTGAGGATCGGCGTGGAGAGCAGGCTCCCGAAGACGCCGCCGTTGGTGATCGTGAACGTGCCGCCGCTGAGTTCCTGCAGGCCGAGCTTTCCGTCGCGGACCGCGCCGGCGACGCGCTTGATCTCGCTTTCGATCTTGGCGAACGACATCTTGTCGGCGTTCCGCAGCACCGGCACGGCCAGGCCGCGCTCGGTGCTGACGGCGATGCCGAGGTTCACGTAGTCAAACGTGATCACGTCGTCGCCGTCGATCTGGCCGTTGACGCGGGGGAACTCCTTCAGTGCCATGCAGACGGCCTTGCTGAAAAAGCTCATGAAGCCCAGGCCGATGCCGTGGGATTTCTCGAACTTCTCCTTGTACTTCGTCCGCAGGGCCATCACGTTCGTGAGATCGACTTCGTTGAACGTGGTGAGGATGGCGGCGGTCTGCTGGGCCCGCACCAGGTTCTCGGCGATGCGCTTGCGCAGCTTGCTCATCGGCGTGCGGGTGACGCCGTTCTTCTGGTCCGGCGCGCTGGGCGTGGCGGCCATCTGCGGGGCGGCGATCGACGGGCTGATGGCGGTCGCGCCTTCGTTCGGGTCGACGTCGTTGGCGGCCTTGGCGCCGGTGACGCTGGGGGCGGTGTTGTCGACGTGCTTGATCACGTCTTCTTTCGTCAGACGCCCGCCGGGGCCGGTGGGGACGATCTTGTTCGGGTCGAGCTTGTGCTCGTCGATCATCCGCCGCACGGCCGGCGAGAGGTCGGCCGCGGCACTGGGCCGCTCGGCGGGTTCGCTGGCCTTGGCGGCGGAGAAGGACGCGCCGTTGCCGCTGCCCGCGGGCGACGGGGCGACGACCGCCGGGGCCGGGGCCGTTGCCGCCGGCTTGGCCGCGGCGGGCTTGCCGGCCGGGTCGATGCTGCCGAGGGCTTGGCCGACCTGGATCACGGTGCCCGGCCCCAGGCCCGCGGCGCGGGTGAACACGCCCGCCGCCGTTGCCGGAACGTCCACGTTCGCCTTATCGGTTTCGAGCTCGCACAAAGGCTCGTCTAGTGTGACGGCCTGGCCGTCCTCCTTGTGCCACCGCAAGAGCGTGGCCTGGGTGACGGAATCGCCGAGGTTCGGGACGGTGACGTTCGTTGCCATGGCCAAAGTGTAAGTCCGTTCCGGGCCAAAGCAAAAACGGGAGGGGCGACCCGCCGCTTCACCGGCGGGAAACGCCCGGCGTGACGATTTGTCAGCAGCCGGTTGCCGCCGTATCAGCATTTTTTGTTGCGTTGGCGGGCTGGCCGTTCTAGATTGCGGCGTCGGCCGCTCCGTCTCGGCCAATCAATTCCGAATAGCGTGCGCGCCAACCAGCACGTCGGGGTCAGGGAGAATTATGAAACCAGTGTCACGTCACAGCCGGGCGATGGTGTGCGCTGCGGCCATTGCCGTTAGTGGGGTCATCGTCGAGCAGGCCTCGGCGCAAACGCAGTCCGTCTGGGACGGCGGTAGCAGCGGCGGCAGCCAGGGCGTTTACACGGCGGCCAACTGGGTCGGTAATGAACTGCCGTCGACCGGCGACACCCTTATCTTCTCCGACCGCAATGGCACCGACGCCCTGCGCGTCATCGGCAGCAGCGTGTCGGCGTCGCCCACCGGCAGCATCTTCTTCGCAACTACCACCTTCGACACGACCGTCCAGCGGCCTTTCTTCTCGTCGCTGATCTTCGGCTCCGACACCACGTCGCGGCTGCCGGCCACGCTCAGCTTCCTCAGCGGCGGCGCCAGCGGCACGGCGAACCAGACGCTGACCCTCACCGGCGACAGCAGCGGCAACTACATCAGCATGCAGGCGTCGGCGACCGGCACCGTCCGGATCGACCGCGTCAATAACGGCACATTGACCCTCGCCCTGCAGGGTGCAGGCGCGTTCAACGTCGTCAGCCCGACCGGCGTGCTCGAGCTCGAAGCCAACCTCACCGGCACCACCGGCCTCGTGAAGACCGGCGCGGGCACGGTCTACATCAACACCAGCAGCACCACCGCCCCGTTCCAGACGTTCACCGGCGGCGTCGACATCCGCGAGGGCACGCTGCGCACCGAGCTCAGCACCGGCCTCGGGCCGACCAGCAACAGTGTCACCATCCGCAATGGCGCGCTGCAGTTCGACAGCACCGGCACCGTCCCCGCGGCACGCGAATTCTTCCTGACCGATGCCAACAGCACCTTCCTCTACACGAATACCGGCCTGACCATCGCCGGGAACATGAGCGGCACCGGTGCGCTGAACAAGACCGGCAGCGGCACCCTCAGCGTCAGCGGGACCAACAGCTTTACGGGCGGTGTGAAAGTTCAGGCCGGCACGCTGTTCCTCAATTCGCCGCTACCGGCCACGGCGGAGATGACCGTTGCCCCCGGGGCCACCCTTGGCGGCAACAGCACCTACGGCGCCGCGAACATCCGCGTCGGCGGCACGATTTATCCCGGGACCTCCAGCGCCGTCGGCACGTTCACAACCAGCGGCAACGTCATTTTGTCCAACGGCTCGTCGTTCGGCACCTACCGCACCACGTTCTCCACCGGCTCCACCACCGGTGCCCACGACATCCTCGCCGTCGGCGGCACGTTCGACATCACCGGCGGCACGCTGAGGCTCGACTCGCTCAACTCCGCCGGCGACGCGTCGTACATTCTCGCCAGCTACGGCACGCTCACCGGCGGCACGTTCGCCAATGTCACCGGCCTCGTCGGCGGGTACACGCTGGACTACAACTACCTCGGCACCGGCCAGATCGCCCTCGTGCGCGGCAACACGACGCTGTTCTTCAACGGCAGCAACAATGCCGACTTCGGCAACGCGCCGAACTTCACGACCGACGCCGCCGGCGCGAACGCCACCACGCAGACGCCCACCGCGTCCGCCGACGTCACGTTCGCCAGCAACGGCCTGAGCAACACCGCCAATTACGCGACCACGATCGCTGCCACCACGTACGTCAACAGCCTGACCTTCGCCAACGCCGCCCCGACGAGCATCAGCCAGTTGAACGCGGGCACCGGCTCGCTGGTGATCCGCGCGACGGGCATCAATTACGCCGCCGGCACGGGCATCACGGTGAACGCCGGGGCCGGCGCGGTGACGATCAACACGCCGGTCACGCCGTCGAGCAGCCAGACCTGGACGAATAACTCGACGAACCCGCTGGCCGTCACGGGTGCGGTGGCCGTCGGGTCGAGCGTCACGCTGACCCTCGCCGGGGCTGGCAGCACGACACTCAGCGGCCTCGTCAGCGGCTCGGGCGCGCTCACGGTCAAAGGCACCGCCAGCCTCACCGCGGCCAATACCTACCTCGGCACCACCACGGTCGACGCCACGGCCGCCGTCCTGACGGTCAAGACCAACGGCAGCGGCGGCCTGGCCGCGGCCCCGCTGATCACCGGCCCCGGTGGCGCCGACCTCCGCAACGGCACGGTTGTATTCGACTACAGCGGCGACAGCAGTCCGCTGAGCACGATCCGCAACCTGCTCAAGGCCAGTTTCGACGAGGCCGGCACGCCGGGCATCATGGAGACCGGGCAGATCCGAAGCAGCACCGCCAGCCTCACCCGCGGCCTGGGCTACAAGGACAACGGAACGGGCGCGGTGACGGTCCGGGCCACCCTGTTCGGCGACGCCGATCTCGACGGCGGCGTGAGCATCAACGACTTCAACGCCCTCGCCGGCAGCTTCGGCGCAGGCAGCGGCAAGGTCTGGACCGACGGCGACTTCGACTACGACGGCGGCGTGTCGATCAACGACTTCAACCTCCTCGCCGGCGGCTTCGGCCAATCCGTCCCGCCGAACAGCGAACTGTGGGCCGGCCTGCTGGCCTTCGCCGCCGCGCACAATGACCTGGAAGCCTTCGCCGCCATCACCGGCGTGCCCGAGCCGACCAGCCTGGCGGTCATTGCCGCCGGCTCGACGCTCGGCCTGCGTCGGCGCCGCCGGTAAGCGATGCCGCACCGCGGCGAGCCTTCCGTTCCCTCTCCCGGTATGGCCGGGAGCACACGCAGTGTGGCGGATTAGGGAGAGGGCTTCCGACCGGGTCCACATCCGAAGCCGAACGGGCCGCGACGTCACAACGACGTCGCGGCCCGCTCTACTCCGTCAAGCTCGTTTTGGCGCTCGGCCCTCGCCCTAACTCTCTCCCGGCCCTCCCGGATAAGGGGACCCGAGAGGCCCTCGGGCCACACGGCGGCCGTCCCGCTATCATGGTCGCCCATGTCTGACGCCCCTCGCCCGCCGGTGAATCATTGGTTCCGTCAGCCGACGAACGTGCGGCTGCCGGCCGTGCTGCAGATGATGCGCGACCTCTCCCGCCAGACCGAGCCGGGCGACGCGGTGCGGGTCTACGCCAGCCACGTCGGGCCGATCTTGAACGCCGACGCGCGGGTGAGCCTCAGCCGACGCGGCATGGAAAAGCCGAAGGTGATCGTCACGCAGTCGCCGGCGTTCGGGCGGGTCGTCGACCCGTGGCGCGAGCGCGACGCGCTGCCGACGCTCGAGGGCGGGCTGTTGGCCGAGCTGATCTGGGGCGACGAACCGATCGTGATCAACGATTTGCAGATCGACCCGAGCGACCCGTCGGCCGAACACCTGGCGGGTATGCGGTCCTTGGCGGCGATCCCGCTGTACGACGGCGGCGAGGCGCTGAACATGGTGCTGATTTGCCGCCGCGAGGCCGACGCGTTCACCGACGATTTTTTGCCCGAGCACGTCTGGATTTCCAACCTGTTCGGCCGGGCGACGAATAATCTGGTGCTGCGCAAGGAATTGGAACGGACTTACGAACGGCTGGAGCGCGAGCTGAAGACGGTCGCCGACATCCAGCGATCGTTGCTGCCGAAGCAGCTGCCGAGCCGGCCGGGGCTGGACGTGGCGGCGTACTACCAGACGAGCCAGCAGGCGGGCGGCGATTATTACGACTTTTTCGAGCTGCCGAGCGGCGAGATCGGCCTCTTGATCGCCGACGTCAGCGGGCACGGCACGCCGGCGGCGGTGATGATGGCCGTCACCCACGCCGTCGCCCACACCCGCCCCGGCAAGCCGCACCCGCCGAGCGCGGTGCTGAAGTTCGTCAACGAAGCGCTCTGCCAACGCTACACGAACGGCACCGGCACGTTCGTGACCGCGTTCTTCGCGATCTACAACCCCGAAACGCGCGAGCTGACCTACAGCAGCGCCGGCCATAATCCGCCGCGGCTGAAGCGCAGCTGCGGCGGGCCGAACGGCATCATCGACGCCGCCCCCGCCCTGCCGCTGGGCATTGATGAGGACGAGCCGTACACCGACGCCACGCAACGCCTCCGCCCCGGCGACACGCTCGTGCTCTACACCGACGGCATCACCGAGGCCCGCGACCCGAACAACGAACTGTTCGGCACCGACCGCCTCGACGACGTGCTCGCCGGCTGCAACGACTCGGCCCAGACGCTGGTCGATTGCACGATGGCGGCCGTCGAGCAATTCACACAGAACGGCCCGGTGCAGGACGACCGGACGCTGGTGGTGATGCGGGTGTAGTTGCCGCTCCCGTGTATGCATGGGAGAAGGGAGCAGACCCGGGCGTGAGCGAGCCAAGAATCGACGGGCGTCCTGCCCCCGTCACCTTCGGCATGTAACACGGCAGCCGGTCGAGGTGGGCGGCGGCAAGCAGGGCGAATGCGACCGCCTCGCGGGCCTGCGTGGGAATACCGAGCTTGTCGGTGTGCCGCACGGCCAAGCCATGATCGGTAAGGCGGTCCATGAGATGGCGATTATGGACCCCGCCGCCGGCGATGTAGAGCTCGGCCCTGCCAGGGTCGCCCGCGGCGCGGCAGACTTCGTCGACGATTAGCCGCGCGGCGATCTCATTGCCGGTCGCCAGACGGTCGGCCAGCGATGCGTCCGGGGCCAGTCGGTCGATCGCCTCCCGAAACAGGCCGAGCATCTGCGGCACGTCGGTCGATTTCGGCCCGGCCTGGCGAAAGAACGCGTCGGCCCGGACGGCGTCCACGACGGCCTCGATCGGCCGGCCCGCCCGCGCGATCTCGCCGCCGGCGTCGTAGCCGCCCTCGTCGCGCATCAGCCAGTCGCTCAGGCAGTTGCCGGGCCCGATGTCGTAGCCGACGACGTCCGCCAACTCACTGCCGGCCGGCAGGACGGTGAGGTTGGCGATGCCGCCGATGTTCAGGATCACGCGGGCAATCGTGGCGTGGCGGAACAGCACCCAATCCCCGAACGGCACGAGCGGCGCGCCCTGCCCGCCGGCGGCGCAGTCGGCGCGGCGGAAATCGCTGACGACCTCGATGCCGGTCTCGTAGGCCAGCACCGTCGGGTCGAACAATTGCCACGTCAGCGGCGGCGCGTGGTAGATCGTCTGCCCGTGGGCGGCCAGGGCGGCGACCTGTTCGGGCCGGGTGGCGGTGTCGGCAAGGAGTTGCCGCACCGCTTCGGCATACCGGCGGGCGATCCGCGCCCCGCCGTCCGCCAGGCCGCCTAAATCGAGCTCGTTCCGCCTCGCGACCGTCGCGAGTTGCCGGTCGGCATCGGTGTAGGCGACGCTGCTCAGGTGCAGGAACGTCGCCCGCATCGCTGGGCCGTGGCCGTCGACGCGCACGAGGGCGGCGTCCACGCCGTCCAGGCTCGTCCCGCTCATCAGCCCTATGAACAGCCGGCCGTCATCCATGGCGCGGATTGTAAGCAAACGATGAGCGAATGCCTTTGGTCGGGTCGGTGCGTAACGTATACTTAGCAATCGAATCCGGAGTGAGTCATGGCCGACGAAGGAAAACCCGTACTACTGCCCAGCGGCGGCGCTGCCGTCAAAGAGAAGCCGAAGGAAAAGGGCAAGCCCACGCCCCCGCAGCCGTTGCCGCCGTGGAAGGTGCTGCTGCACAACGACGACAAGAATGACATGGGGTTCGTGATCGTCTCGATCGTGGAGCTGACGCCCCTGAACGAAATGGCCGCCATCACGCGCATGAAAGAGGCCCACGACACCGGCGTCTCGCTGCTGCTGGTGACGCACCGCGAGCGCGCGGAGCTGTACCAGGAACAGTTCCAGACCAAGGGCCTGACGGTGTCGATCGAGCCGGCGGAGTGAAAGTCATGTACGCGATCGAAGTGGAACAGGAAGTCGACGGCCGCTGGATCGCGGAAGTGCCGGAACTCGCGGGCGTGATGGCGTACGGCGCATCGCGCGAGGCGGCGGTTCGAGCGGTGCAGGCGCTGTCGCTGCATGTGCTGGCGGACCGGCTGGAGCACGGCGAATCGGTGCCGCAGGTTGAGAACGTCTTTTCGATCGTGGCCGCGTGATGTCGCAGTGGCCGTCGACGCGTGCCGGGCGTGTACTCAACGCACTCATGCGGATTGGATGGCGGTTCAAGCGTCAGTGCGGTTCCCACCGGACGTTGGAACGCGATGGCTGGCCGGATGTCGTCTTCGCATTTCACGACGGCGAAGAGATCGGCCCGCGAATGCTAGTGCGCGTCGCCAAGCAAACGGGCCTCCAGCCAAGCGACCTTTGACGCATGCCCGGTGAGTTTGACTTCATTGATTTCGTCCGCTCCCGCCAGACGACCGGCGACCGCGTGCCGCTGGCGGCCGGGGATGATCTGGCCGCGCTGCGGTTCGGATCGGCCGACGGGCTGATTCTGGTCGGCATCGATCAGGTGCTCGACGGCGTTCACTTCGATGCGCAATTGCACGAGCCCGAGCGCATTGGCCGCAAGGCGATGAACCGAAATCTGTCGGACTGTGCCGCGATGGCGTGCCTGCCGGCGGCGGCGACCGTGTCGCTGGCATTGCCGCGAACGATGCCGGTGGCGTGGGCGAAGCGGTTGTACGACGGCATCCGCTTGGCCGGCGAGGCGTTCGATTGCCCGATCGTCGGCGGCGACACCGGCGCGTGGGACGGGCCACTGGCGGTGACGGTGGCGATCCTTGGTCGGGCCGCGGGCGTGGAGCCGGTGCGGCGGAGCGGGGCGAAGCCGGGCGACGCCGTCTACGTCACCGGGCCGCTCGGCGGGAGCATTCTCGGGCGGCATCTGGATTTCGTGCCGCGCGTGGCCGAGGCGCGCGACCTGGTCGCCCGGCACCGGGTTAGCGCCATGATCGACTTATCCGACGGCCTGTCGCGCGACGCCGGCCATCTGGCGCGCGAGAGCGGTGTGGGCATTGTGATCGACGCCGCGCGCGTGCCGATTCATCCGGACGTGGCGCGGCTGGATGACGATCGCCCGCCGCTGGAGCACGCGGTGAACGACGGCGAAGATTACGAACTCTGCTTCACCGGCGAGCCCGGCATCGCGTCGGCCATCCGCGTCGGCACCGTGATCGACGGCAGCGGCGTCTGGATTGAAGCGAACGGCGCGCGGCGGCCGCTCGTGGCCGCGGGATTCGAACACAAGCTGGCGTGAGCACGCACGTGTCGCACAACGTCGCCGACACCGAGCGCATCGCCGCCTTGCTCGCCGGCACCCTGCGCGGCGGCGACGTCATTGCCCTGCACGGCGACTTAGGGGCCGGCAAAACGCAGTTCACCCGCGGCCTCGTCCGGGCCCTCGGCGGCGATGCAGCCCTCGTCAGTTCGCCGACGTACGTGCTGCTGCACGTCTACCCGACGCCGACGCTGACGGTCTATCACCTCGACGCCTACCGCGTGGGCGGGGCCGACGATTTCGAGGCCATCGGGTTCGACGAATTGCTCGAGCAGAACGGCGTGGTCGTGGTGGAGTGGCCGAGCCGGGTGAGCGAACTGCTGCCCGCGGGGACGGTGGACGTGACGATCGACACGCGGGACGAAATGACGCGGGAGATTTCGATCGATGGCGCGCGTTGAACGGTCGCGTCCGGTCACGCTCACTTCGTTCGTGGCTAAACGGAACACATTTGCGCAGTTCTCCTGTTTCGCCGCGAACGAAGTGAGCGTCTGCGCCGATCGGTTATACTCATGCCCGTGAAGCCCAAGACGCTGATCCTTCGTACCGCCGGGACCAACTGCGACGCCGAGACGGCCCACGCCTTCGAGCGGGCCGGGGCGACGGTCGACACGGTCCACCTCAACCGCATTCTCGAAAATCCGAAGACGCTGGACGAGTACCAGATGCTCGCCTTCGCGGGCGGGTTCAGCTACGGCGACGACATCGCCGCCGGCCGCATCCTGGCGAATCAGATCAGCCAGCGGCTCGGCGACGACGTGCGGCGGTTCATCGACGCGGGCCGGCCGGTCATCGGCATCTGCAACGGGTTCCAAGTGCTGGTGAAGACCGATCTGCTGCCCGGCCGGGTGACGCCCGACGCCGCGGGCCAGTCCGCCACGCTCACGCACAATGACTGCGGCCGGTTCGTCTGCCAATGGGTGAAGGTGAAGGCCGTCAGCAAGAAGTGCGTCTGGACCGCCGGCCTCGGTGAGGTCGACCTGCCGATCGCCCACGGCGAAGGCAAGTTCGTCACCGCCTCCCCCGCCGTGCTGCAGGCGCTTTACGACAACGACCAGATCGCCCTCACGTACGTTGGCGAAAACCCCAACGGCAGCACCGACGCCATTGCCGGCGTGTGCGACGCCAGCGGCCTGGTGCTCGGCCTGATGCCGCACCCCGAGCGGCACGTGCGCGTCGACCAGCACCCCGCCTGGACCAGCCGCGCCGCGACCGGCTCGAGCCGCGGCGGCGAAGGTGACGGCTTGGCCGTCTTCCGCAATGCTGTGCGGCACGTGACCGAGGCCGTCGGCGCGGGCGTCTAGCCGGCCCGATCGGTCATCGCGTTTGGAAGAAAACCGCACTAAGCCGGTCCCCTGAGATCCCTCCGCCGTGTCGAATCCACTTGACACGGCGTGGAACGGCCTTGTTCCAGGGGTCGATCGTCATAAGATCGTGGCTCAACTCGTGCCGGGGACTTGTTCGGGATGAAAGGGAATCACACTTCGCTCGCTGGCTGCTCGTGTCGGAAGGCACGGCTTGTGGTCTGAACCCGGTCTTTTATTTTCTCCTATAACCTACTAAATCTATAGGCAAAACATTATTAGGGACGGTCGGGAGCGACGAGTGTCGACCCGGCCTCTGCTGCAGGAACACCATCATGAATGCTCGTCGCCACGCTTTCACTCTCGTCGAACTTCTGGTCGTTATCGGAATTATCGCTCTATTGATCAGCATCCTGCTGCCGTCGCTGAACTCGGCGCGGGAGTCGGCCCGGCAGGTGAAATGCGCGTCCAACCTTCGCTCGATCGGGCAGGGGATCGCCATTTACGTCGGCGAGAACAAAGGCTTCCTGCCAGCCTCCAATTTCTACAAAGGCCTGCACCTCGAGAACGGCACGTGGCAGCCGAACAAGCCGAAAGACGGCTACGTCCACTGGTCGAGCTACCTCTACGGCGACAAGTCCAAGCTGGGCACCGACAATGCCTACAAACAGCTCGGCGGCTGGGACGCCTTCCAGTGCCCGACGCTGCCGAGCGGCGGCCTGCCGCCGGCAAACACGTACGCCGGCAATAACGACACCTTTCCGAACGAAGTGGCGGGGAAGGTCGACTGGCAGGCCCCGCGGCTGGCCTACACGGTCAACGAAGCGCTCTGCCCACGCGGCGTTTTCGAACGCGATTTCGGCGGGCGGGGGAACGTGCGGACCTATCGCTTCGTCCGTGCCGGCAGCGTGAAACGCTCGTCAGACACCGTCCTGGCGACGGAAATCTGGGGAACGCAGGCGGTCGTGAAGACGGGCTCGCTCATGGACGGCTCCGATCCGGTCAGTGCCAGCCGCCGGCCGGTGAACGGCTTCACGGGCGGCATGTTCAAGTCGGATGAATTGTTCAAGGTCCAATACAAGAACAGCGCCAACATCGTGAAGGCCCTCGTCAGCGACCTCGACAAAGACCCGCAGAACAATGTCGGCGCGAGCGCCGAATGCACCCTCAACTGGGTCGGCCGCAACCACGGCCGCAAGCGGTTCGACGCCGACGGCCTCGACGCCCGGCAGACCAACTTCCTGTACCTCGACGGCCACGTGTCGCTGCGGCACATCAAGGAAACGATCAAGGACGACCAGTGGGGCGAAAAGTTCTACTCGCTCGAACGGTAACGCCCCACGTTTTGTAGGGGCGAGGCACGCCTCGCCCGAGAACGCCGATTAGCCCACGCGGGCGACGCATGCGTCGCCCCTCCACAGAGCCGCGACGCGCCTTGGCGCGCCGTCCAGGCCCTCTACACGCATCAACCAACCGGCCCACGCGACGCGTCGGCCAGATTTCGAAGGGAAACGGGAGACCATGTCCACGCAACGCATCGCATCCAACGGCATCGCATCAAAGGTTCGTCTTTCCGCCGCGGCCGCTTCGGTCGTCGCCACGCTGATCGCCGGCCCGGCCCTCGCCGGCACGTCGCAGAACGTCGCCGGCCCGACGCAGCAGGGATCGAACCCGGCCGTCACCATCAGCTTCAGCGGGCAGGTCGCCCTGCGCGATTTCGCCAGCGGCCTCGGCATCAACACGCTGCAGCCCGGCACGTCGGCCACGTTCTACTTCGGCCCGACCGGCACGCCCGTCACGTACTACGCGCCGACCAGCGGCGCGACCTACGTGCAGCTGGCGCGCCCGAACTTCAATCTCGCCGACACCGGCCTCGGCGCGACGAGCATCGCCACCGCGCCGGTCACGCAGCAGCACTCCGCCCTTCGCGTCGAATGGCACGAGCAGGGCAGCGTGCAGGGCCTGACCGACCTCGTGAACGACCAGGTCGGCTACACGACCGGCGTCGGCGGCACCGGCATCCTCTCGAATGCCGCCAGCCGCGGCCCCAGCGTCGGCAACCCGACGTGGATCAACAACAACAAATTCGACGGCACGCTGACCACGATCAACGGCCACGTCCTAAGCAACGCGAACTACGCCAACACGTACGACCCGGCCGTCTACCTGCCGAACGGCACGAACATCGCCGGCGGGCAGAACCGCATCCAGTATTCGCAGGGCGAGTACAAGACCGAGAACTTCGCCGTCGCCGGCCCCGCGTCGCCGTCGGCGCTGCCCGGCGCGGCCGGGTTCGGCCGCGGCAATCCGACCCTCAAGCCGGCCGCCACGCCCACCGGCCTCGGCACCGGCGGCGGCCGCCAGTCGTTCCAGCCGGAAGCCGTCGCGAACCAGTCGACCGACAAGATCGACCCGCAAACGGTGTCGACCTCGAACACCGCCGGCACCGCCTACGCCGCCGGCCCGTGGAACACCGCCGGCGCGAACAACATTGATTCCAAGCAGTTCGCCGTGACGGCCGTGACGTACTCGGCCAATCCCGGCACCGGCCTTCACGAAATCCAAGGCGAGGACGCCAAGTGGCTGCAGGCCACCGGCCGGCTGGCCAATGGCGCGAACTTCAACGTCGTCAGCCGCGCCAACGACGCTGGTCAGCGCACCGTGCCCGCCGTCAGCGTCGGCCTCGACCCGTCGTGGGCGGTCGGCGAGAACGACGACGGCAACACCAGCGGCACCGCCGCGCAGAACGCACAGAAGAGCGTCGGCAGCGGCATTCGCTTCAGCGGCAAGACCAGCGGCACCGACGCCCGCGCCGCCATCGCCCAAAGCCGCCTCGCCGTCGGCGCGCTCTCGATCGCCGAGGCCCGCGCCGCTTCGTCGGCCGCGCCCATCCGCGTGCTCGACGTCGATTTCGTCAACGCCCAGAGCACCGGCAATGCCGCCGACTACAAGCGCGTCACGTACGACAACATCATCAACTTCACCTACAAGGGCGTGCTGATCTCGCACATCAACACGGTGAAGGCCCCGAACGTGCCGCTGCTGAACACGTTCCGCAGCACCTTCCAGACCGCCAACGGCCGCGCGCCGACCGCCGCGGAAGAGCAGACTTGGTGGAACAACCTGTCGAGTGACCAGACCGGCATCAAGGGCGATCAGTTCGGCAACGTCAAGTCGTACATCAACAACATCACCGGCAGCCTCGGCTCGGCCGCCGCCGGTACGACGACCGCCAGCGCCAACAATCCCGCCGACGCCCTGTTCGCGGCCGGTTACACGATCCCGGACCTGTTGAACTACAAGCGCGAAGTCGACGGCGGCCCGCTCACGCCGAATTCGCTGAACGCCGCTCAGCTGGCCGTGCAGAACGACATTCGCGCCAACTACGGCAACCTCTTCACGGCCGACAACACCAGCGGCGCGAATACGCAGACGAAGGGCAGCGGCGCGTATTACACCGCCCTGAACGTCGGCGCGCCGGCCCTCAACGGCACGACCGCCGACCTGCTGATCACCACCAAGGACGCCAGCGGCAACAGCGTCGGCAACGGCACCGACACGCCGAAGGGCAACTGGCTGTTCGGCAATTTCAACCAGGACGGCCGACGCGACTTCGCTTCGGTGAAGGAATCCGTCAACGCCGCCCTCAGCCTGCAGGCGATCGACCGTGCGACCGCCAGCGGCGTGAACAGCATCTACACCGTCGACGGCGGCGTGCCGAACAGCACGGTCGTCCCGTCGCTCGCCGGCACGCCCGGCTGGGCGAGCACGGCCAACACGAAGGCCGACCTCGTCATCCTCGGCGACTTCAACACCGACGGCCGCTTCGACGGTAAAGACGTCGACCTGCTCGCCCGCGGCGCGTCGCTCAGCGACAACGGCAGCACCGACCATCTCACGACGGCCAGCGGCGCGACCTTCTCGCAGCAACTGCGCAACGTCAACGCCAAGCTGAACAAGAACGCCGCGCTCGACTACGTGAAGGCCGCGACTGCAAACCTCGGCAACGTCGAGCAGTCGTTCCTGCGGCGCTCGGCCCAGACGGCCCAGCAGTTCGCCAACGACCCGACCGGCGTCAACGCCTTCAACAAGTTCGACATCAACCGCGACGGGCTCGTGAACCGGCAGGACGGCGCGATCGTCAACGCGTTCGTCGGGAAGGATTATCGCAACCTGAACGACCAGCTGAACGCCGTGGTCGCCACGAACCTGAACCCGGCCGGTACGGTGTTCGTGGGCGATACCACGGCCGACCAGACGACCAACCGCCGCCAGATCAGCCTGGTCGATGTCGAGTTGAACGACAACGGCCTGATCACGCACGTCGCCCCGACCGGCGGCACGAGCGACTTCAAGCTCATCCGCCAGGCCCTCGGAACATCGCTGCTCGACGGCGACACCGATTTCGACGGCGGCGTCTCGATCAACGACTTCAATGTCCTCGCCGGCAACTTCGGGCAGGCGAGCGGGCAGAAGTGGTCCGCCGGCGACTTCGACTTCGACGGCGGCGTGAGCATCAACGACTTCAACCTCCTGGCCGGTGGCTTCGGCCAGACCGCCGGGTCCGGAGCGGACTGGGGCGGCCTGCTCGCATTCGCCGCGGCGCACAACGACCTGGAAGCGTTCGCCGCGGTCACCGGCGTGCCGGAGCCGACGAGCCTTGGTTTAGTCGCCGCCGGCCTGGCGCTCGGCCTGCGTCGGCGGCGTCGCTGATCGACAAAGCGCGGCACGACCCGCGTCGCCCGCGGCCCTTTTCCATCCGCAGGGGCCGCGGGCATTGAACGTCACCGGGCGGCGTCGGACCTTCCGACGCCGCCCGGTTTGTTTTTTGGTCGCGGACGCGGACCGGTTTTGCGGAAAGAGAATTTGTATCGCGAGTTTTCGTTCAGCCGGCGAGCCTTGCTCGCCGTGTGCAGGCCTTGAACGGCGAGCAAGGCTCGCCGGCTAAACGGGTCAGCGCCGTTTCCCCAGCGGCACCGCGTGCACCGCCACCGCGACGGCGGCACCGATCAGCGTCGCCTCCACGCGGGCCAGCGCGGTCTGCGGGCCGGGCAGGCCGCCGGCGGCGAGGGTGAAGACCACGTACGTCGTGATGCAGACGGCGTAGAGCGCGTAGTTCACTTTCTGCAGCGCGAAGCAGGCCCAGATGGCGATCGTCAGCCACGCCGCCAGCAGCAGCGGGCCGGGACGGACGAAGGCCGCGAGCAAAGTGGCCAGGCCCGCGCCGACCAGCGTCCCGCCGAGCCGGCCGAGGCCGCGGGCGAACGTCTCGTGCCAATCGGGCTTGAGCAGGATCGCGGCGGTCATCGGAATCCAGTAGCCGTGCGTCAGCCCGATCGCGCCCTGCAGCGCGTGGTGCAGCCCCGCCCCGCCGCCGACGGCCACTGCGACGCGCAGCGCGTGCCGCCCGCCCACCGTCCCGGGCGAAGCGTTGCGAACGAGCGCGTACAGCCACGCCCGGCGCAGCACCGGCTGCGGCGGGCCGGGCGGGGGCGCGATCGTCCAATAGAGGTGGACGGCGATCAGCTGCACCAAGCCGCCGGCGATCACCATCGCCCCGTGCCGCCCGGCCTCGGGCACATCGGCGGGCATCGCCCCGAACGCCAGCAGGCCGATGACCCCCTGCAGCCCGACCCACCACGCCCCCTGCCCGAGCGTAGTGATCAGTCCGAACAGCCACCCGGCGAGAACGGTGACGGCCACGTCGGCCGGCCAGGCGTAGCGGTGGGTGACGCTGCCGACGAACGTCGCCGTCGCCATAGCCAGCAGCATCGCACCCATCGGTAGCGCCCGCCTTCGGCCGAGGTTCTGAAACGCCCCGAACCCGACGGACACCGCCCCGCCCGCGGCCATCACGCCGCCTTCAGGATCGTGTCGCCATGCTCCCCAGGCGAGGCAGAGCAGAATCGTCGGGAGCAGCACCAGACTGCCGCGAAGCCGCCGCTGCGACCAGTCGGCCCGCCCGACGTCCCGCACCGTCGGCGGCACGGCCCACCGGCGGAGGATTGGCGAGTCGGCGCTGGGGTCGGACATGTCAATGCATGATAGGGTGCTCGGACTTTCCCCGATGGAGACGCGTCCGCACAGGCATTAGGTTGATCACCGGCAACGGGAATGCGGCATCTTGTCAACCGGATAAAGGGGAGATATTAAAGCATTTTAATCGTTAAAGACGACCTCACTTATCCGGTTTCGTGCGTTTTACCCGCTGAACGCGGCAATGTGCGCCACGGGTCTGAGAAGTGGGGCACTAGAGTGCGGACGCCTTGAAGGGGGATTATCAACACATCATGCACCGTTGACGACAGGCAGAGCGATGACGGCAGTAGGTTAACCGGTACAATCCCACAAGCTTCTCTGAATTAACCACTTAGAAAAGCGCTTTTGGGGCCGTAAGGGACCTGCGGCGGGGGTTTTGGCTGCAAAATGGCCGATCCGGCGGCGTCATTGGCTCAAGTCGAATTGTCGATTACCCGATGTGAATCTTGGTAAGATAGATAAGCCGGTTAAAATCGGCAAACCGTGTCGCGTCATTGGTGTCTCATCGGGGCCATGACGCAGGAAAGCAGTCAGATGAAAACGATTTTCACGACCGGCGAAGCCGCCGACATCTGCAAGGTGAGCCAGCAGACGATCATTCGCTGCTTCGACTCCGGCCGACTCAAAGGCTTCCGGGTGCCCGGCAGCCGGTTCCGCCGCATCCCCCGCGACGCCCTGATGGCCTTCATGCGGGAAAACGGCATCCCGCCCGACGCCCTCGACAACGGCAAGGCCAAGGTCCTTGTCGTCGACGACGATCCGGAGATCGTGGAACTGTTCGTCGACGTCCTCAACCGCGACGGCCGTTTCGAGGTCCGCACCGCCGGCACCGGCTACGACGCGGGCATGGTCACCACCGAATTCCACCCGGACCTGATCATCCTCGACTACATGCTGCCCGACGTGAACGGCAACGTCGTCTGCCGGACCATCCGGAATAAAGAGGAATTTGCCGATACCAAGATCATCATCGTCTCCGGTGTTGTGAACCAGGACGAGATCGACGAGCTGATGCAGGCCGGCGCGAATGACTTCGTGAAAAAGCCGTTCAACATTGAGAAGCTGATCGAGCGGATCGGGCAGCTGCTGTCTGTCTGACGCTGGCAGACAAAGGTTGAACCACGAAGAACACAAAGACGCGAAGAAGAAAAGGATGATCTCTTTATCTTCTTCGCGTCTTCGTGTCCTTCGTGGTTCATCTTTATGAGGAGCTATGCAGGAACCGAGCCGCCAACGTCTTGAACTGATCCTCCGGCAGGTCGACGGCCTGCCGACGCTGCCGATGGTGGCGGTGCAGGTGCTGCAGGTCGCGGCGTCGGAATCGTCCTCAGTCAAAGACATCTGCAGGACGATCGAGAACGACCCGGCCCTCGCGGCTCGGATTCTGAAACTGGTGCATCGGGCCGATCTGGGCGTGGCGGGCGAAGTCACCACGCTCGATCGGGCCGTCATGCTGCTCGGCTTTGAGGCCGTGCGGGCGGCGGTGCTGTCGGTCAGCGTGTTTGCCGCCTTCGGGCCGAACGCCAAGGACGACGCGGCCTTTCAGATCAACTTCTGGAAACATTCCGTCGCCGTCGCTGCGTGCGCGGAGCTCATCGCGATCGAAGCGATCAACAACTGGGGCCGCGACGCCGGCGTTCAGCCCGGCGAGGCATTCCTGGCCGGCCTGCTGCACGACATCGGCAAGCTCGCGCTGGACATGACCGTGCCGAAGTCGTTCGCCAAGGTGATTGAGGCGGTCGATTTATTGCGCGGCAACATCGCCGACGTCGAGCGCTCCATTCTCGGCGTCGACCACCAGGTCGTCGGCAAGCGCCTGGCCGAGCTGTGGCAGTTGCCGGTCGTGCTGCGCGACGCGATCTGGCTGCACGGCCAACTGCCCCAAGCCCTACCGGCCAGTGTGCGCAACGCGCGGCTCGTGAACATTGTGACACTCGCCGACCTGATCGTGCGCGAGCAGCACCTCGGCTATAGCGGTAACTACCAGTTCCCCGTCTCGCGTGACACGCTCGTGGCCGCCATCGGCCTGTTGCCGCAGCAGGTCGACGCGGTGCAGAACAACCTGGTCGGCGCGATCGAAAGCCGCGCCAGGACCATCGGCCTCGGCACCGGCGACGCGCAGGATCTGTACCGCCAGGCGATGCAGGAGGCGAACCGCGAACTGTCGCGCGTGAGCGACCAACTCGCCAGCCGCAACCGCAAGCTCGGCATCCGCGCGAAGTATTTCGAAGCCATCGCCGCGTTCCAGAACGAACTGCGGCCCGACGCCCCGCCGTCGGTCGTGCTGCAGGCGATCGCCCAGACCGCCGCGGCGGTGCTGGAGACCGAGTCGGCCTGCGCGTTCTCGATGCCGCCGGGCGCGGGCTACGCGGAAGTCGCCGTGGTCGACGCGTCGGGCCGCGTGGTACATTCGAATCTGATCGACGCGATGGGCGAGGTCGCCGTGCCCGTCGGCCGCCCGCCGGCCCGCCCGGCGGACGGGCCGGTCGCCGGCGCGGGGGCCGAATTGGAATGGCTCGTCGCGGGCGTGTCGCCGTCGCTCGTCGGCACCGGCCGGTATTGGGTCGCGCTCGAGGCGGACGGTTTGTGCATCGGCGGCGTCCTCTGGGGCGGCGGGCCGGACGAAAAACAACGGCTCAGCCCGCAAACCCAAGAACTCGTCGCGCTGGCCAGCGGGTGGAGCCTCGCGTTGCGCACCTGTCAGATTCGCGACGAAAGCCGGGCCCTGGCCGAGCAACTCGCCGAAGCCAACCGTCGGCTGCAAACGGCGCAGAGTGAAATTTATCGGACGCGCATGCTCACCAGCGTGGCGCAGATCGCCGCGGGCGCGGCCCACGAGATGAACAACCCGCTGATGGTCATCAGCGGCCGCAGCCAGTTGCTCGCCCAGACGCTGGAAAAAGAAAAAGACCGCGACGCCGCGAAGCTGATCTTCGAGAAGTCGCAGACGCTATCGGACCTGATCACCGCGCTGATGCACTTCGCCAAGCCCGAGGCCCCGCGCCCGGCCGCGTGCGAGGTGGCCGGGCTGTTCCGCCTGGCGGTGGAGCGGGCGGCGAAGAAGGTCGACGTCGGCGAACGGAAGGTCGAGACGCGTATCAGCGATCTACCGCCGGCATTCGTGGACGGTGGGCAGATCAGCGAAGCTTTGTGCGAAATCGTCATCAATGCCATCCAAGCGACCGATGCTACAACCGGCAGGATCAGTCTGACCGGAAGCTTCGACGCATTCGGGCAACGGCTGGTCCTGACGGTCAGCGACAACGGCCGCGGCATGGACGAGCAGACGAAGGCGCACGCCTTCGACCCGTTCTTCAGTGCCAAGGCCGCCGGGCGTCAGCAGGGCATGGGGCTTGCGCGGGCGCAACGCTGGGCCGAGAGCAGCAACGGCAGCCTGCGGCTGGAGAGCCAGCCGGGGGCCGGCACGCGGGCGATCCTGATCGTCCCCGCGGCCCTGGGCGGACAAGCCGCGCGGCCGTTGCGACAAGCAGGCGCCTGAATGGCACGGCCCGCTTCAGCGGGCCTGTGAACCAGGCGGCGATCAACAGGCCCGCTCAAGCGGGCCGTGCCTTGCGGAAAAAGATGATGGGTCAGGGGCCGGGTCGGTTAGCGAAAGTGGGAAGTGTGAGATGAACAGTGCTGTGCAACGCAAAGCCTCGCGGTTAGCCCCGACCGTGCTCGTCGTGGATGACGAAAGCGACCTGATCGACACATTCCAGGACGTGGTCGCGCCCGGCCTGAACTGCCGGCTGATCTTCGCCGACAGCCTCGCCGCCGCCCGCACCCTGATGGCCAAGCAGAAGGTCGACCTGCTCGTCGCCGACGTCCACCTGCCGGACGGCAACGGCATCGAGCTGCTCGAAGAATTGCGCCTCCGCCATCCCGACGCCGGCGCGGTGCTGATGACGGCCCGCCCGAGCGTGCAGCACACGGTCTTCGCACTCCGCCACGGCGTGCTCGATTACCTGCCCAAGCCGTTCACCGCCGACGAGGCCCGCACGCAACTCACCGCCGCCCTCGCCCGCCAGCAGGCGGGGAGCCGCAACGAAAAACGCCTCACCCGCCTCAAGACCGCCGTCCGCGAAATGAACAAGGCCCGGCGGATGGTCAGCAAGAAGGTCGATTTGCTCTGCAACGACCTGGTCAGCGCCTACGGCGAAGTGAGCGAACAACTTTCGGCCGTGCGGATTCAGGAAAGCTTCCGCCGCACGATCGAGCAGGCGGCCGACCTCGAACAACTCCTCTGCCACGCCATGGACTGGCTGCTGAAGGAAGCCGGCTACGCGAACATCGCGATCTGGCTGAGCGGCGACGACGACCACTTCGAGCTCGGCGCGTACATGAAGTACACCATCGTCGGCGAAGCGAAGGTGACGACCGCGCTGCAGACGGCCCTCGTCGGCGCGACGGCCCGCGAAGGGTTTCTCAACCTCAACGCAGACGACCTGAGCAAGCGCCTCACCCCCGCCGAGCGGCCGCTGCTGGCGAACCAGGCGTGCCTGAGCACCAGCTGCACCTACCTCGGCGAAAGCCTGGCGGTGGTGACGCTGTTCCGCGACGGCAAGACGCCCTTCCGCCTGGAAGACGACGCGATGCTGCGGCAGGTGGCGACGGTCTTCGCCACGCGCCTGGCCACGCTCGTGAAGAAGGCCGACCCGGACGAGGACGGCGTTGAGCCGACCGACACCGATTCGTCGAACGATTCCCCCTGGGCCGACGACGAGAAGCCGAAGAACAAGAAGCAGAAGAAGGACGACTCGGCCGACTGGTGGAAACGCGGGGAAGCGCCGCCGTTTTAATCATCACGACCTTCAGTGCGCGTTCGATCGCGTCGATGAAGGATTCAGGATCGACCCATGATGCGACTCGTCACCGACAGCTTCGTGCCCGAGACCGTGCCCGCCACGGAGGCCGCCCCTGCGGCCGAAGCGTGGCCGGCGGAGGTCGACCTGATCCTCAGCGCGATGGACGCCGCCAAGCGGCCCGACACGCACGACCGCCGCCAGGCCGTGCGTCGCTCGCACCGGGTGCGGGCCGATTTGCGCCTGTTCGCCCACGACCCGCTGAACCCGCCGATCGCCCTCTACACCCGCGACGTCAGCGCCACCGGGGTGGGCTTCATCACGAAAGACCGTCTGCCCCTCGGCTACAACGGGCTGGTGCGCCTGACGAGCGAAAGCGGGCAGGTCGTGACCGCCGCGTGCAGCGTCTACCGCTGCCGGCAGTCGGTCGGCGGATGGTACGAAGGCGCGGTGCATTTCGCGCAACGGCAGCCGGATCTGGGCTGATCGTTCACCGGGCGGCCGCACGATGCCGTGACATCGTCTACTCCGCCGCTTCGATTTTCGACAATTTGAGCGAGAGCAACTTTGTCCGCAGTGCCGTCGACTGCCGGGTAAGGTCCCAGTAAAGCTGGTTCGCCTTAGCCTCGTCGGCCGACAGTTCGCCGACCTGCACCGCCCGGGCCAGACTTTGCGTCGTCGCCTTCGACGGGATGTAGGGCTTGAGCTTCTCTTCGAGCTGCCAGCGCTTCAATTTCATCTCGTCCAGATCGACCGACACGTTGATGATCTCCTGGCTGAGCTGGTCGAGCGCCGCGACCGTGCCCGACGGCGTGACCGATGCCTGCCGCTCGGCCAGCCGCAGCTGGGCTTCGCTGACGGCCAGCCGGGTGTCGAGCAACTCACTTGCCGACATCACGTTCGCCTTCACCTGCTCCTCAGCGCGGGCCAGCTTCTGCTGGCGCAGCTCGACGATCTTTTTCAGTTCGACGATTACCGGATCGTCTTCGCGGGCCTTCGCTTGGGCAAAGATCAACTGGTTACGGCGGACGACCAACGCGTCGTGGCGGAATTGTTTGGCTTGCATCTGCTCGTCGACAGTCGCCGCGGTGGTGCGCCAGTCGCGCAGCCTATCGGCGAGCGACCGCTCATCCTGCTTGGCCCGGGATGAGATCATCGTCGTCAGCAGCGTGCGCGAGGCTTTGAGTTGGTCGGACTCGGTTTGCAGGCGATCAATCTCGGCCCGTCGTGCGTCGCTCGGCGGCTGAGTGTCGATCTCCAGTGCCTCGTTCAGCGCCAGGGCCAGGTCGCCGCCGGCGGGCGGTTCGGAATCAGGTCCAGTGAAGGAATTGACTGACGGCGAATGCACGCTGATCCGCATTTTGTCCGCGCCGACGATGTCGGCGACCAGCGAATACCACCTTTTCCCTTTGACGACCCGCAGCTCAGAAAGGCGGTCTTGCAGGGCCTGAAGCATTTCGTCGTCGATTCGTCCGACGAAGGTGACGACCAGTCGGGGCGAGGCGAAGAGCGAACCGCCGCCGACATTATCGCTCCCGCCGGCGGGCACGGGTTCGATCCGGAAGGTCGGCCGCGTGACCGGCAGGCCGGCGTGGGCGGGTGGCGACATGGCGGCCAGCACGGCGGACAGCAGCAAGGCGTGGATGGATTTCATGTCGGGTTCTCCGGTCGGTCGTTGCCCAGTTCCTGCCGCGCGACGGCGGCGCTGATGGTCTGCGGATAGAGGCGGACGACGAGCCCGAGCAGGCGCTGCCGGGCGACATCGCTGTCGGGGACGCGGCGCAGGCTGTCGGCGCTGGCGAGCAGCGTCTCGGCCCGGCGCTCGTTCAGGTCGGCGATCGGGTCGCGGATGGCGGCGCGGCTCGCCTGCACCCGGGCCATGCGCGCCCCGCGCTCGAAAGCAGAGATGCGCCGCTCACACTCGGCGAGCTGCGCGTCGAGTTGGCTGTCGACTAGATCGGCCAATTGAGTAGGAGCGACCGATGCGCCGCCTGCGACCGGGGCGGGCGACGCAGGCGTCGGCCCGACACGCGGGTCTTGACGTTGGACCGAGATCGTGGCGGCGACGCCGGAAGCGAGCAGCAGAAGCATGGCCGCGGCGGCCATGCGTCGGCGATTTGCAGACTCCCGGTGGTGCCGGCGGTCGTAGACCTGCTCCGGCCGTACGATGGACGACCTAGCCGGCGATGCGGCGCGGTCGGCGGTTTGCAGAATGTGTCGAAGGTCGGCGTCGTTCATCGCGCTTCCCGCCGGGTCGGAGTCTGCAAAGCCGCTTCCAGCAACTGTTTCGCCCGGTGCAGTCGCACGGCCGCCGCGTTCGGGGTCAGGCCGAGGGTCGCGGCCACCTCAGCCGGCTCCATGTCCTGCAGGAACCGCAGCACTAGCACCTCGCGATACTTGGCCGGCAATGCCCGCATGGCGGCCGTCACCCGGCCGTGCTCGTCGTGCATCTCCGCCCGCTCGTCGGCCGGCACGTTGTCAGACAGGCCTTGTCTGACGACCGACAGCCAGTGCCTGGCCGACACCAGCCGCCGCCGTCGCTCGGCCCGGACGGCGTTGATGGCGATACGCGTCAGCCACGTCGGCAGCGCGCTGCGGCCTTCGAACCGGTCGGCGTGCCGCAATGCGGCCACGAACACGTCCTGCAGCAAATCCTCACAGTCCGGCCGCTGCCAGCCGCTCAGGCGGTGGATCAGTCGGGCTAAAGCCGGGCCGTGGCGGGCGATCATCGCTTCCAACGCGACGTCCCCGTCGGCCGCGACGACCGATCCGTGTTCCGCCGCGTCCGACACTGTGGGAGTTAGATGCGCGAGACGCGGAGGGATTACAGAAAAAGCCGCCACCACGGAAATCGCGGTGGCGGCTTTATGTGTGGGTCGACGTCTGGTTCCCTCCCCCGTGTATTCACGGGAGAGGGTGAGGGAGGGGGTCTGCCGATCGTGCAAGCGGCTCGGCAATCGCCAGACCCCCTCCCTAACCCTCCCCCGGCGTACCGGGAGAGGGGACCGAAACTACTTCGCGCCGGTCAGCTTCGCCTTCTTCTCGCCGATCGCCTTGATCAGCTTCTTCTGCGGGTCGGCGAACTTCTGCAACCCTTCTTCCATCAGGAACGCTTCGAGCTTCGCCTGGTCGACCTTCGCGTCGATGTCGTCCAGCACGGCCTTCTCGGGGAGCTTGTCGACCTCCTTGGTGTAGGTCTTGTTCAGCGCCTCGACCGCGTCGTTCGTACCGGGCGGATTCGTCTGGATGTCGCTGCCGGCCAGTGCGGCGACGTACTTGTCCTTCGGATCCTCCGGCTTCTTAGTGCCGGTGCTGGCGAAGACGATTTCCTGCTCCAAGGCCAGCCCCTTGTCGGCCCAGAACCGCTGATTCTCGGCCCACAGCCGCTTCACGTTGACAATGCCGACCTGGCCCTGGGCCTCTTTGCTCAGCGTCGGCACGTGCTTCTCGGTGTAGACGTCGACGCGGCTGACGAAGATCGAGTAGACGCTCTTGAACTTGCTCTTGTCCGCGAGGCGTTGCGCGCCGCGCCAGACGTTGTCGCGGGCCGTCTTGTACTGCCGCTCCGAGAAGATCAGCGTGACGTTCAGCGGGATGCCGTTGGCGGCCAGTTCTTCCAGCGCGTCCAAGCCAGCCGGCGTGGCGGGCACCTTGATCATCCGGTTGCCGCGGCCAATGCCCCACTGCTTGCCGAGGCCGATGTACCGCTTCACGCGCTCGTCGTGCGGCAGCGGGTTGTCGACGTCCTCGATCAGCGGATCGAGCTCGAAGCTGACGTAGCCGGTGTTGCCCTTGGTCTTCTCGAAGACCGGCTTGAAGACGTCCTGCGCCTTTTTCACGAGCTCGTCGGTCAACGTCCAGGCCGCTTCGAAATCATCGACGCCCTTCTCGGCCAGCTCTTTCAGCCGGCTGTCGAAGCGGCCGGTGGCGACGAGGTCGGCGACGATGATCGGGTTGCTCGTCGCGCCGACGGCGCCGAAGTCGAAGTTCTTCTTCACCAGGTCCGGGTCGATCGAGTCGAGCCAGAGCTTGGTGCCGGTAGCGATCAGGGATTTCAGCGACATGGTGTTCTCCGTTGGCAAGCGACTATAAGCCGATTCGGCCACGTGTTAAGGATAAGGTGTCGCACTTCGGCAGGACTCCGCGGACATTCTTTGCACGAAATGGCCAGGCGTTTCACTTTTCGGGCGACGGCGGTGCGATCTCGCGCAAGTAGTCGAACGAATATAGCCCCGACGCGTGGCCGTCCGACCAGTGCAGCTTGATGGCGTAATTCCCGACCGGCTCGGCCCCGACGACGGTCATCGGGCCTTCGACGAAGTTGGACATGACGTGCAGCCGGCTCTTGGCCCGGGCGGCGCGGTCGGCCTTGCAACTGGCGCAAGGGCAGTTCTTCCGCAGGTAGGCGATCGGGAAGACGTCACGCCGGCCGTCCGACCAGTCGACTTCGAGGTGGCGGGTCTTCTCCAGTTTCAGACGCGTGGGGGCGACGGACATGCCGACAGTGTAGCGTGTCCGGTCCCCTCTCCCGGTATGGCCGGGAGAGGGGACCGGAGGTCACATCGACAAGTTCGGTCCTTCTGCCGTCATCGGCATGACGTCGAAGCCGGGCGGCCCGCTGCGGGGCGGGCGGATGGCGTGCCAGATGCGCCATGCCGCGCTGGCCAGCACGATCACGGCGCATGTCACCATCAGCATGATCGCGGCGATCTGCACGTAGGCGTTGAACAGCGCCGTCTTTTGCAATGCCGTCGGCGTGGCGACGTGCTTGAGATCGGTGATCGTCGTGACGAGGCCCGACAGCATCACCGCCGCCGCGCTGCCGGTGGTGGTGCCGACGAACGCCATCGGGATCAGCGTCACCCAGACGTACTTCGCCCGGCCGCTGTTCACGAGGTAGCAACTCAGCACCGCCAGCGCGATCACGGCCAGCGCCTGATTGGCGATGCCGAACATCTTCCAGATCGTGGCGAACGAATCGCTGTTCAGGAACCACGCCCAGCCGGCGACGATCAGGGCGGTCGACAGGATCGCCCCCGGCCACCACCCGGGCCGGCCGAGCTTCGGGTGCACCTTGCCGGCGATTTCCTGCAGCAGGAACCGCCCGATGCGCGTGCCGGCGTCGATGGTCGTCAGGATGAACAGCGCCTCGAACATCACCGCGAAGTGGTACCAGTACGGCCACAGCCATTTGAACGCCGCCTCGGCCGAGGTCGACACGCTCGCCGCCGCGCGGTCGAAGATATGCGCGATGCCCACGGCCAGCGTCACCGCCCCGCCGGTGCGGCCGCGCAGCGGCTCCTGGGCCAGTTGCTCGTACTCCCCGATGTGTTCCGCCCCGCCCGCGCCGCCGACCTGCAAAATCTTGTCCTGCCACAGCGGCACCTTCTCTAGGTCGGTATTCATCGCGTAATAGTCCATCGGCCCGAGTGAGGCCGCGGCGATCAGGGCGACGACGCCGACGAGGCCTTCGATCAGCATCGCCCCGTAGCCGATCGTGCGGGCCTGCGTTTCCCGCATCAGCATCTTCGACGTGGTGCCGCTGCTGACGAGCGCGTGGAAGCCGCTGATCGCGCCGCACATGATCGTGGTGAACAGGAACGGAAAGAGCGTGGCCGTCTTGCCGAGCACGGGGCCGCCGCCCAAGAACAGGTTGTTCACGGCCGGCGCCTGCAGCTTCGGGTTGGCGATCAGCACGCCGAACACGAGCAGGCCGATGGTGCCGATCTTGAGGAAGCTGCTGAGGTAATCCCGCGGGGCCAGCAGCACCCACACCGGCAGCACCGCCGCGACGAAGCCGTAGATCGCCATCGCCCAGGTGACCTGCAACTGCGTCAGGTCGAACCAGTGGCCGAAGCCGCTGTCTTTGACGTAGCCGCCGAGGAAGGTCGCCCCGAGCGTGAGCACGCCGCCGATGATCGACGCCTCGACGGTGCGGCCGGGGCGGATCTTGTACATCCACAGGCCGACGAGCAGCGCGATCGGGATGGTGCAGGCGATGGTGAAGACGCCCCAACTGCTGCCGGGGATTCTCGTTGTTGTTCCAGCGAGATCGACACGCCAGATCGAACCGAGTTGATTCGCTGACAGCGAACTCTCGATTCGCGTCAGCTTGCTTCCCGGCGGCATTTCGATGGCATACGGAGGTTTCATCGGTTCCCAAATCAGCCACTTGGTGTCCGAGTTCGCAGGACGCGTACTGGCGATGGTCGACGAGTCGGAAAACTCTAAAGTGGAACTTCCGTCATTATGAATCGTTTGCTTAGGTTCAGGTCCGACGATCTCGACTTGGCGGCTCGGATGATTGATTGCTTCCCCGCCGAGCGCCTTCACCACCACCTTCCCCAGCCCCGCCAGCGCCACGACGAGGATCAGCACGATCGCCACGGTCGCCGCAGTGCCGGCGGTTTTGCCGACGTCGATGAACGCGATTTGGGCCAGGCTTTTGCCGTCCCGCCGCGTGCTGGCGGCGAGGGCAATAAAATCCTGCACCGCTCCGGCGAGGCAGACGCCGACGACGATCCACAGCAGCCCCGGCAGGTACCCGAACTGCGCCGCCAGCACCGGCCCGATCAGCGGCCCCGCGCCGCTGATGGCCGCGAAGTGGTGCCCGAACAGCACCCACTTGCTCGTCGGGTGGTAGTTCTGCCCGTCGTTCAATCGCACGGCCGGTGTGACGCGCGCGTCATCGAGCGCCGCGGCCTTGGCGGCGAGGAACGCGCTGTAGTACCGGTACGCGATCGCGAACAGGCACAGGACGCCGAGGAGCAGGGGCATTGCGTTCATTCAGAAACCAGAATGACGAAACCAGAAATCCGAATCAAATCCGAAGCACGAATGACGAAAGGTTGTGAGCGTCAGTCGCGGCGTACCGCTGGCACGGCACTCATCGGCGGGCCAGCTTGCCGCTTCGCCCCGGAGGGGCGGTGGCGTGTAGCCACGGGTGGAGCGCAAGCGCAGCCCGTGGAAGCGGGCGAAGCGCCTGACCTGCCCCCGAGGGGCAGAGGGGATTGCCGGGTTTGAGGTCGTCTCGCCGATCGGGATGCCTCTGCCCCTCCGGGGCAGGATTCTGCGAAGCGCACCCGAACCACGGGTTGCGCTGCGCTTCACCCGTGGCTACATGCCCTCGCCCCGCCGGGGCGAACGGCGGCGGCGCGTGGCCGCCATGCCGACCATCACGGCGACGGCAGCGACGCCGGTCGGCTCTGGCACGCCGGTGACGGCGGCGAATGCGGCGAGGTCGTTGTGCGCCGCGGCGAAGGCGAGCAGGCCGCTGTAATCGACCGCGGCGGCCGGGCCGGTGAGGGATTGGCCGAAGGTGGCGGCGAGCAGGTTGAAGTCGTTAATGCTGACGCCGCCGTCGTAGTCGAAGTCGCCGCTGGTCCAGACGCCGGGCTTGCCGAAGTTGGCGGCGAGGGTGTTGAAATCGTTGATGGAGACGCCGCCGTCGAGGTCGGCGTCGCCGTACAAGGTGGCGCGCAGGGTGACGCTGTCGCCGTCGTCGACGTAGCCGAGGCCGCGCAACGCCGTCGCGCCGGACGAGCGGATCTGGCCGGCGGTGAAGTTGCTGGCATGGCCGGCGACGAGCAACTGGCGGATCGTCTCAACCGGGCTCGGCGCGCTGGCGGCGGCCGCGCGGCGGAGTGCGCTGCGCACGGCGGCGGCCGCCGGCGCACTGGTGTCGTACTGGAACACGAACGCACCGGCCGCGACGTCGAGGCCGCCAGCGTTCGTCAGCACATTCTGGTAGGCCGCGGGCGTGGCGACGAGCGTGGCGGCGGGGTTGGTGACGCTCGTCTCGCCGGTGTAGGTGTTCGCGCCGCTGAGGATCACCGTGCCCGAGCCGCTTTGCGTGAAGTCGCCGTTGCCGCTGATGGCGTAGGGGACTTCCACCGGCGCCGCAGGGCCGCCGCCGGCCGGGGGTGCGGGGGGCGGGGCGACGTTCAGCGTGCCGTAGTTGTCGAAGCCGCTGAGGAACGACGGCGTCACGCCCATGTTCAGCACGCCGCCACTGGCGTTGGTGAACAGCCCGTAGAACGTGGCCGGGGCGCTCAGGCTGATGGTGCCGCGGTTGGTGACGGGGTTTGCGAACGAGGTCGTGGTGTTGACGTTGACGACACCGGCAGGCCCGTTGTCGAGCGTGGCCGAAAGGGTGCGGCTGTTCGTGCCGGTGCCGCCGGCGTTGAAGTGGATCGTGCCGTTGTTGAACAGCGTGCCGTAGCCGCCGCCGCTTTTGGGGACGGTGAGGAAGACATTGGAGTTGTTGGCATCGGCGTCGGCGTCGAGGGCCAGCGTGCCGTAGTTGGTGACGGCGGTGGAGAAGCCACTGCCGAGCTTGAGGTCGGCCCCCGGTTGGTCCGCCGTCGCGCGGCCCGTCACAGTGATGCCGGCGCGCAGAGTGTTGTTGATGCTCACCTCGCCGCCGCCGCGCAGGACGAAGCTGGCGGTGTTCGTCGAGCCGCCGTCGCTGAGGGTGAGCTTCCGGGTGAACGCGTAGCTGAGGCCGGCGAGGTTGATCGTGCCGACAATCTGCCCGCCGGAGTAGTTCACGTCGCCGGCCGTCAGCGTGCCGTCGACGATGGTGACGGCGTTGCTGTTGGACTGGCTGAAGGTCGACGTCCAGAGCGATGCCCCGCTGGCGACGGTGAGGCGGCCGTCGTTATTGAGTGTGCGCGAGACGTTCGCCGTCACGCCCGGGGCCACGTTGACCTTGCCGTTCAGAAGATTGATCAGCGTGCCGTTGACGGCGCGCGTGTTCGTGCCGGTGCCGCCGGCGTCGAGGTTGAGCGTGCCGTAGTTGTAGAGAGTGGACGCGGAGCTGTTGCCGTCGAGCGTGAGCGAAGAATCGGCCGCAGCCGCGTCGGCGGCGAGGCGCAGGGTGCCGTAGTTGTTTAGCGTCGTCGAGTTGTACCAGAGCGAGCCGGTCGGAACGGCGGCGGTGGCGCGGGCCTCGACGGTGGCGGCCTGAGGGACGCCGCTGGTGGCCGTCAGCGTGCCGGCGCCGAGCAGGACGAAGCTGCTCGTGTTCACGCTCCCGCCGAGCGTCAGCATGCGCGACGCGCTGGGGTTCTGTCCGTCGAGATAGATCGTGCCGTTGATCCGCCCGCCGCTGTAGTTGACGTCGGTAGCCGTCAGCCGGCCGTCGATGATGGTGACAGCGTTGCTGTTGGACTGGCTGAACGTCCGGGCCGTGAGGGTCGCGCCGGGGGCGATGTTGAGTGCGCCGTCGTTGTTTATCGTAGCGGCGACCTTCCCGGTCACGCCGGGGGCCACGTTCGTGGTGGCGTTCAGCAGGTTGATGAGCGAGGCGTACACCTCGCGCGTGTTCGTGCCGGCGCTGCCGGCGTTGAGGTTGAGCGTGCCGTAGTTGTAGACCGTGCCCGCGTCGGCCGGGGCGCTGAGGGCGACGTAAGAATTCGTCACCGCGGCGTCGGCGCTGAGGTGGATCGTGCCGTAGTTGTTGAGCGTGGACGCGGGAAATTGCAGCGACGCCGTCGGCTTGCCCGGCGTGGCCCGCGCCGTGAGCGTGACAGGCCGGGGCACGCCGCTGCTGGCGTTGAGGGTGCCGCCGCCCTGGAAGACGAACGACGACGTGCCGACACTGCCGCCGAGTGTGAGCTGGCGGGTGTTGCTGGGGTTGATGCCGTCGAGGACCACCGGGCCGTTGATCGCGCCGCCGCTGTAATTCACATCGGCCGCAGTCAGCGAGCCGTTGATGTTCGTGACAGCGCTGGAGTTGGACTGCGAGAAGCTTTGCGTCTTCAGGCTGCCGCCGGCGGAGATCGTGAGCGTGCCGTCGTTGTTGAGGTTCTGCGTCACGCTGGCGACCACGCCGGGGGCGATGTTGGTCTTGCCGTTGAGCAGGTTGATCAGGCTGCCCTGGATCACGCGGCCGTTCACGCCCGCCCCGCCGGCGCTAAGGTTCAGCGTGCCGTAGTTGTAGACCGTGGCGGACTGCGTGCTGGAGCTGATGCGGGTGATGGCATTGGTGGTGGCGGCGTCGGCGGCAAGGGTGAGCGTGCCGTAGTTGTTCAATGTCGACGCGCTGATTCGCAGCGACGCGTCGGGCACGGCGGTGGTGGCGCGCGCGGTGACGCTGACGGCCTGCGGCACGCCGCTGCTGGCGTTGAGGGTGCCGCCGCCCTGGAAGGCGAACGACGACGTGCCGACGCTGCCGCCGAGCGTGAGCTGGCGCGTGCCGCCGGTGTTCGTGCCGGCCAGTTCGATCGTGCCGTTGATCGTGCCGCCGCTGTAGTTCACGTCGGGGCTGATCAACGTGCCGTTGATGGTCGTCACGCCGCTGGAGTTGGACTGCTGGAACTGCGGCACGGTAAGTGTCGCGCCGCTGTCGATAGTAAGGCGGCCCTCGTTATAGAGGGTTTTGCCGATGCTGGCGGTCACACCGCCGGCGACGGTGAAGTTGGCGTTGAAGTAATTTGTCACGCCGCCGGGGATCGTGCGGGTGTTCGTGCCGGTGCCGCCGGCGTTCAGGTTGAGCGTGCCGTGGTTGTAGAGTGGGCCGACGGTGGTCGAGCCGCTCGGCGCGACGGTGAGCGAGACGACCGAGTTCGCCACGCCGTTGCCAGTCAGCGTGATCGTGCCGTAGCTGTCGAAGTAGCTGCTCGTCAGCCGCAAGTCGGCGGGGGTTCCGCTGACGGGTTGGCCGACGAGGCTGATGCGCTGCGGGAGTTTGTAGGTGTAGGTATTCACGTCCCCGCCGCCGTGGAAGACGACGTTGAGGTCGGCCGTGGGGTTGGTGACCGTGACCGTCGCGCGGCGGTTGCCGCTGGGCGGGGTGCCGGCGATGTTCACCGTGCCGCCGACCGTGCCGCTGCTGTACTCGAAGTTGGCCGTGGTCAGCGTGCCGCTGATTTTCGTCACGGCGTTGCCGGGGCTGCTGAAAGCGCCGGTCGTCAGGCTCGCGCCGCTGGCAATGTTGACCTGGCCGTAGTTGGAAATGGAGCCGGACACATCTGCCGTCACGCCGCTGGCGACGTTGAAAGTGCCGGTCAGGTTAATCAGGCCGCCGACGATCGAGCGTGTGTTCGTGCCGCTGCCGCCGGCGTTGAGGTTGATCGTGCCGTAGTTGTAGATGGGGCCGGGACCGGCCGAGGTGGTGAGCGTGACCTTGCTGTCGGCCACGCCGGCGGCACTGTCGAGCGTGATCGTGCCGCCGTAGTTGGTGTCCGAATCGAGGTTGGAGACGGCGCCGGGCACCGCCTTGTAGAGCGTGAGCGTGCCGGGCGTGGCGGCGTCGACCTGGCGCGCGGTGATGCTGACGCCCGCGAAGATCCTCCCACGGGCCACTTCGCCGCGGCCGTCGAACAGGAAGTTGCCGACCGCCGTCGTGTCGGTGGGGACGAGCAGCGAGCCGACGGCGTCAGCCGGGAACTGCACGGTGCCGTTGATGCGGCCGGACTGGAAGTTGACGCCGGTGGCCGTCACCGTGCCGGCGGCGTTGAGCGTGCCGCCGTTGAGGTACAGGCCGTTCGTCGGCGGATTGGAAAGCCCGCCCGGGCGGGTGACGGTCAGGCTGCTGCCGACGGGGACGTCGAGCGTCATGCCGGTGCGCTGGATCGAGAGGTCGGCCACGGTCACGGGCGTGGGGACGCTGACGGTGTGCGGAGTGGTCGGCGTGGTGCCGCTGACGGTGCTGAAGATCGCCGTGTCGCCGGGGCCGGGGACGCTGGTCGGGTCGGTCCAGTTCGCCAGGTCGTTCCAGCTGCCGTCGCCGATGGCGGCATTCCACGTGTTCGACGCCGCCGGCGCGACGGCGGCGACGGCGAGCGACAGGATCAGGCCCCGGCGGGCGGACGACAGCGGGATGGCAACGGGCACGGCAACTCCCCCTCGGGCGGGTCAGAACGACGTCAGAGATCGAACAAGACGATTTGGCAAGGCGACAGGTCGAAAGCGAGGGATTTATAACAGATCGGACGGCGCCGGTCCTACGGAAATCGCCGCGAATTGAAAGGCGACATATGTGTTCATCGCCTGCGAAATGCCGGCCGGTGACAGCGACGCGGCCGAGGCGTCGGCGTTCGTCAGGACCGCTTCAGGCACGCCGCCGTCCATGACGTCGGCGATGACGTCCGCGCGTCGCAACTGCGGCCGCCATCAGCAGCGCCGCCCCGCCGGCCGGCTCCGGCACGCCGGTAACAGCCGCAAAGGCATCCAGATCGTCATGCGCCGCGGCGAACGCCAGCAGGCCGCTGTAATCGGCCGCGGCGGCCGGGCCGTTAAGCGACTGGCCGAAGCCGGCGGCGAGGAGATTGAAGTCGTTGATGCTGACGCCGCCGTCGTAATCGAAATCGCCGCTCGTCCAGACCTTGCCCGACCCTTGCCCGAAGTTGGCGGCCAGCGCGTTGAAATCATTGATCGACACGCCGCCGTCGAGGTCGGCGTCGCCGTAGAAAGCCGGTTTGATCGTCACCAAGCCGTTCGCGGTGGTATAGCCCAAGCCACGTGCGGTGCTGGTGCGGAGTGGGCCGGTGGTGAAGTTGCTCGCACGGCCGGCAAGGAGCAGGTCGCGGACGTACGCGGCGGTGAAGTTCGGGCCGCCCGCCGTGAGCGTGCCGTCGATGGTGGCGTAGGCGGCCGTCCCCGTCTGCGAGAAGACCGGCACGCTCAGCACGCCGCCGTCGGCGATCGTGACGCGGCCGGCGTTCGACAGCTCCTTCGAGATGCTCGCCGTCACGCCGCCGGCGACGGTGACCGAGCCGGCGGATTGGTTGGCCACGGTGCCGAGAACGCTTCGGGTGTTCGTGCCGGTCCCGCCGGCGTTGAGGTTAAGCGCGCCGTGGTTGGTCAGCCGGCCGTTCAATCCGGCAGAACCGTTGAAGTCGAAATACAGGCTGACGGAGGAGTTGACGCGGTTATTGCCGGCCAAGGTGATGGTGCCGTAATTCGTGTACTCCGGATTGGTCAGGTAAAGCCGCGTGGTGGGTGTTTCGCCGGGCGGCTGGCCGACGATGGTGATGCGGGCCGGCACGGTGTTGTTGACGCAGGTCAACGCGCCGCCGCCGTGAAAGACGAAGGTGCCGTCGACGGTGGGGTTCGCGACGTCGATGGTCGCGATGCGGGTGGTGGCGGCAGAATACACCGGGAAGCCAACGAGGTTCACCGTGCCGCTGACGGAGTCGGTGGTTTTGTAAGCGAAGAAGGGCGTGTTCAGCACGCCGTCGATCTGGGTGACGCTGGCGGTCGGGCTGCTGCTGTAGTTGCCGATCGACAAGGTCGCGCCACGGTCGACAATGACCTTGCCGGACGTGGCCAGCACATTTGTGACGACCGCGCTCACGCCGCTGGCGACCTTGAGTACGCCGGGCGAGTAATTGTTCAGGTTCCCGGTGATCGTGCGGGTGTTCGTGCCGCTGCCGCCGGCGTTGAGCTTGATCGTGCCGTAGTTGATGACCGAGCTGGTGGAGACGGCGGTCGTGACGATCGACACGTTGCTGTCGACGACGTTCGGGGCGGCGTCGAGCGTGATCGTGCCGTAGTTGAAGTTCGCCCCGGGTGTAGTCATCGGGGGCGCGGAGGCGAAGAGCGTGAGCACGCCGGGCGTGGCGGCGTTGACTTGGCGGGCGGTGACGTCGAGGCCGGCGACGATGTTGTTGCCGGCGATTTCGCCGCGGCCGTTGAACCGGAAGCTGCCGGCGACGTTGATGTTCGGATTGGGGTTGGAGAGGTACAGCGAGCCGACGGCATTGTCGGCGAATTGCAGCAGGCCGTTGACGCGGCCCGAGCCGAAGACGAAGCCCGTGGCGGTGACGGTGCCGTAGGCGTTGAGGGTGCCGCCGTTGAGGGCCATGCCGTTGTTGACCGGAAAGCCGATTCCGCCGGGGCGGGTGACGGTAAGGCTGCTGCCGACGGGGACGTCAAGCGTCATGCCGGTGCGCTGGATGCCCAGGTCGGCGACGGTGACGGGCGTGGCGACGGTGATCGTGTGCGGCGTGGTGGGCGTCGTGCCGGTGACGGTGGTGAAGTTTGCCGAGTCGCCGGGGCCGGGGACGGTGGTGGCCGGTGCGGCGTTGAGCTGCCAGTTGGCCGGGTTGTTCCAATCGCCATCGCCGAGCGACACCTGCCAGGTGTACGACGCGGCCGGGGCGGCGGCGGCGAGGGCGACGGACAGCAGCAGCCCGCGGCGTGCGAGGGTCAGCAGGGGCGATGCGGGCACGACGACTTCCCTCGGGTGAGGCGACACGGGCACGAAATGTGAACGCGGGACGGCCCGCCTCGACATGCCGGGAGACAGGTGGGGAGTATACCTGATGGAAGACGGCCCGCGCTGGGGAAAATGGGGCGGTTCGGCGGGCGGCGGCGACGGGTGTGGCCCGGCGGCGGGCGGCGGATTTCCGCCGACAGGGCGGGGCGGCCGCGGTAGAGTGGGCGTGCGTCCGCAGGGGCGCCGCCGGGGACGGCGGGTTCTTTGACAAGTTGAGGGTGGAGAACGGTTTGGGAGGGGAGGCGGGCGGGGCGGG
>JADMIO011167680.1_pt1 | contig 106822 bp, 79 predicted proteins | sample 8958161 | NCBI WGS metagenome assembly JADMIO01 (sample SAMN16585339, study PRJNA669376) | soil metagenome | isolation source: Crop rotation soil | place: USA: Cullars Rotation, Alabama | collected 2011
CGCGACAACTTGTCCACGTGGAATTCTAAGCTTAGGATCCCAATGTGCTGGAAAGGCGAAGAGAAAGCAGTTCGCTTAACTTCCGCGCCCGGCGGTGTGGAGCAGTACGAGTGGTCGCCCGACGGCACAATGATCGCCTTCGTGACGCACGATCAGCCGACAGAGGAAGAGCGGGCAAGGGAGGCCGCAGGTAATGATGCCAGAGTACGGCCCGCGCATAACTCCGGGTATTCGAGGCTGTGGGTGACGAACCTGTCGGGCGGAAAAGCCACTCAGGTCACGAAACAGGATTTCGAGATTAGCGAGATGGCTTGGTCTCCGACGGGCGACGAGCTTGCCCTGATTGTCAGCACAAGCCCGGAAATCGGAGAGTTGGACGCCCTCTCTCTGATAATCGTCAACCGCTCGACGGGTGAAGTTGCGCGAACTCTCAGCAAGAACGTGAGCACCATAACAGGAGTCCTACGGTGGTCGCCGGATGGCCGCTGGATTACGTTTTACGAAATCCCGCCGACGCGAGAGTCTAACTTCTGGCTGTCGTTAGCACCGGCAAGAGGCGGGGCCGTTCGCCCGCTGTTGAAAGACTATCGGGGCACAATCCTGACGCCCGAATGGGCACCCGACTCTCAGAGCCTGCTCGCACAAAGCATTGAAGGCACCGGCCAAATTATTTCAAGGATAGACATTAAGACGGGGACCTTTCAGAAAATAGCTGACGTGATGCAGTCGCAGTGGGGAGACAGTTTCAGCACCAACGGGGAGACGATGGCGTATCTAGCGCAAACGACCGAGTCGGGGAACGACCTCTGGGTTATCGAGAGAAACAAGCAGGCGCGCAGAGTCACGGACTTCAACCCGCAGACAAAATCCTGGCTGTTCGGGAAAGTGAGTGAAGTCGCCTGGAAAAATTCAAAAGACGGGTTAACACGCCGAGGCGTACTTATCATCCCGCCAGATTATCAGCCGGGTAAGTTGTATCCGACCGTCGTTAACACGCACCCAGGCGATACAGCCTTCTGGGTCGGGTTCCACGCCAGCAAATGGTGGGACTGGGGACAACTGCTGGCCTCGAACGGTTACGTGGTATTTCTACCGAACACGCGGGGAGTGACAGGCGAGGGCGGAGCGATGCACGCCACCCTCGCACACTGGGGCGAGATGTCTTTTCAGGACTTGATGGACGGTGTTGATTATTTAATCGCACAGAAGATTGCCGACCCGAACCGCCTGGGCATCGGCGGCTGGAGCAACGGCGGGTTCATGACGGAGTACGCGATTACCCGTACGACTCGATTTAAGGCCGCCGTCGCTGAGGCCGGACATTCCGATTTCTTCAGTCTATACGGCACGTCATATCTGCGGGACGGGCTTCGCATGACGAGCGGAGAAAGCCCGTACTTCAACCGCAAGTGGTATGACGATCACTCACCAATCACTTTTATCAGGAACTGCCGCACACCGACTCTCCTTTTACACGGCGAGTTGGATCAAGGCGTCCCTGTGGGTCAAGCTTATGAGTTTTATACCGGGCTCAAAGACGCCGGGGTCGAAACCGAACTGGTTATTTACCCGCGGGAGCGCCACAACATTCAGGAATATTCGCATCGGATAGACGTGCAGAAGCGTATGCTGGCGTGGTTCGATAAGCACTTAAAGTAACATGAGTTCGACGTAACGGTCAGGACGCAGGGTCGTCCAACTCAAGCGTCATCTCGATCATCGTCCGCCGAAACCCCATGCTCGCGAAGAGTCGCTGCGCCGCCTCGTTCCGCTCAGCGGTCAAGAGCACCACGCGCGGCACTGCGCGCGACCTGAAGAACTCAAGCGTGGCGTTGAGGAGCAACCGGCCAACACCTTGGCCACGATGCTCCGGGTCAACGATGATGTCATGCAGGATGCCCGCCGGACCGCGCAACGCCATGTAGTCATATCCCTCGATGGCAGCGTAGGCGTAGCCGATCACAGCCCCGTTGTCATCGGCGACGAGGGCGGCCTTGTCCTCATCATCGAGTTGCGCGCTGAGAAAGGCCGCATAGCCCGCCGATGTCTCTGGCTTCGCGGCCAGGAAGCGCTGCGGGTCGAAGTCGTAATGCGCCTTGATGAGGAGCGCGCCGAGGCGTCCGACCTCCGGCAGGTCAGCACGGGTCGCGCGCCGGATGATTGGCCCAGTCTGTAATCCGAACTTAGTATCGTTGTTCTGCAAAGGTTACGCTCGATTCTTCCGAGAGAACGCCTAGCTTGAGACATTGCCAAGTCGCGTGCGGTCAGACAACTGCTAACTTGTGCGGTCCCGCGCATCTTCCTGCTTTCCTCTTGTCTGGACAAAGACGAGGTGCGTGACTGTGTCCCAGGCGTTGTGAATACCTGTGAAGAGTAGCATCAACGACGCAGCGCCGACTAAGAACAGTGCTGTGCGCGTAAAGGCGCGAGCCACGAATGCCGATCCGGCCAACATTGCGTATGCCGCTAGAGGGAGCAGCACATGAAATAACCAGTCCTCGAAGACGGGCTTGTAAGCGGTTTGCGTTCGCATACGCCGGGCCACGACGACCGCGTACACTATCCCGCTGAGTCCGACTACGCCCCACAGAACTGCGACAACGTTGATCCCATCCCACGGGGCGCTGATCACGGCTGAGAGCAACAGCACGACTCCGAAATGCACGACGCTCGGCGTCGAAAAGGCTGCGCCCGCTTGCGCCTCGCCGCGGATGACGGGTCTACTGGCAATAAGCGTGAGGACGACAAACTGCAATCCGATCAGCGCGCCCGCACTTGAGCCGACGATGACGTAAAAGTTCTCCCATCCATTCAATGGTGACATGTTGCCGTTAATCCTTCTAGTTTATTCTGCCCCTAATGCGGCCAGGCATTTCCCGCCGATGTATCGCTCGGAGGCTGTAGCAGATGTTGTCTCAGGAATCGCCATAGTGACCAGATTGTCTCTGCTAAGCACGGGCTAACAACTCATTGAACCAGACTCGCAATGACGTTACCTTTCATCAACTGACATCATTGCTCGCCGGTCAATTCGGGTATTAGGTCACAGAATATGATACAAGCACGCGACGGCGCGAGTCCTCTTCGTTCCTCTGATATTGACTTTATTCGTCTGTTGGCATAAACCACTTCCGTTACTCTAATCCGATTTTGTTTTATCCTCTCCTCGCGTCGAGGGTGAAACGACACCCAGTCACAATTTCCAGCGATGAGGAGATATCATGAGCGATCAATCGAACGTGCGCAATGAAGGAAATTGGAAGGTCGAAAGACTCCCCTATACAGAAGATTGCCCGGCAAGAGGCTTTCTACAGTTGTGCGCTGATAGGCGATTCCACAAATTGATCCAACGGAAGTTTAAAAAGGACGCCAAGCTGACTTCGCGTGAAGATTATTGGATACACGCGGACGCAGGAGGAACACCAAAGATGGCGTGCCAGAGAGTGACCCCCGACTACTGTTATTACAATAAGAAGGTGCGGTTGATGGGGTGGTCGGCCCACGGAGCTGGTTGCGGAGGGTTTGGAGAGGATGTGCCTGATGATGTCATCAGGCGAGCATTGTGTGTCACAATGCAAAGGAACGTCAAAGAGTACCCGGAAGCTAAACACTTCATATATTTCGCGACAGTGCGCAAGGCGCAAGGTAAAGAGGAGACGGTAGTGTATCGCATGATATATGAACCGGGTGAAGACGTATTCTGCACACAGGGTTAAAGATTAGTTTACTGAAAAAGAGATGATGACACCTCCGGCGTGTATCCGCGGTTAGCAAGCAGCCGCGGCCTAACAACTCCTTCAACCGGAGCGCGAAGAGCGTTGCTTTCATCGAGAACTTGTCCGTCCTGACATTGAATGCGCGCCCGGTCAATTCAAGCATTAGGCGTGTGGAGTTAATGAGTGGAGACAAGCTGTCAATCCTGTGGCGCAAGAATAGAGATTCCATACTTCCTGCTGGGGGCAGCCGTGACTTGTTGGCAATGTGGTGAGCGCACCATTCCGCAAGCCAGAGCCGGAGCGCGCCCCGCGAATACCGGCTATGAGATTACATTCTCGGATTTTCACCGGCTCCTGGCTGACCCGGAATATAGGTCTGCTATTGCCCCGTTGTTGCGTGAATGGTTTGGGTATGAACTTGAGCCGGTTGGCGATGCAATCCGCATTCGGGCAGGCGAAGGGCATGAGGTGGACGAATTAACCTTGCACCAGCGCATTCAAACGGAGGAGTCGAAGCAAGCGGCTCTGTACCGTGCAGCGATGACACTGTGGCGTTGAAATAGAGAATTGAATAAAATCAGGAAGAGTTCCAATGCGCAAACGCCTGATTAAAGCTAATCCGAAGGTCTACGCTGTGATCTTCGGCATCATGGTTCTTGCCGGGCTGGTCTTATGTCCGATGTTAATCTATCGCTGGCGCGATAGTGTGAGAAGTGAGGCTCAATACAAGATAGCTCCACTGTGCGCCAGCCCGGAGCCGAGCGGATGTCGGCGCGAGATAGAGTCAATCGTCAAGGATACGCATTCCACTTCAGGTCGCACTAAAACAACTCATTACGTCTCTCTGTTAATGCCAGGCTCAGACCTTAACGGTGAGATACCTATTTGGTGGGACACGGATCATAACCTCTACAGTTTGCTGAAGCCGGGAGATAGAGTGATAGCCCAGGAGTGGGAAGGCCAAATCGTGGCCATACGTGGCGCTAATAACAGCACACTACGAACGGAATATGATCCAACCTATAAACGTGAGGGGTTTGTCACCTCTCTAATCGCCGTTCCGTTGATCACGATCTTAATCATGCTCATTGAGTACAAGCTGCTTCGCAGCCTCAGGAAAGAGAGCCTCAATCGGAGTTGACAGAGCGCTGCTACACCGGTCTGATTTTGTGGTAAGGTTATTGCTCAATGCTTGACCACTCAACACCGATGCAGTCGCCTCCTTTCATAGTAAGGCTTAAGCTGCCGTCAGTAATCAGTGTCGCAGCGGCGCGAAGCTGTATGGCCGCCGCCATTGTTCTCACATGTTTCTTATCGCTGCTGGTCTGTGCACAGCAGGCTGAGGCTCAGGAGTCGCCGCCCGTTGTGGTGCAGCCCGGTGCGCCGGGCCAGCCAACCCGAGCGCTGCCGCCTTCGACGCGGGCCCAACTTCCGCCACGCTCGCCCAAGGATGTGGAGTTCATGCAAGGCATGATCATGCACCACGCGCAGGCGGTCGAGATGACGGCGCTTATCGAGTCGCATACGGAGAACAAGGACCTACGCCTGCTAGGGGCGCGCATCAGTAAATCACAGTCAGACGAAATGAAGTTTATGAAACGATGGCTCGAAGCCAGGGGAGAGCCAGAGCAGCCTCCGATACCGGCAATGCATACCATGAAGATGCCGGGCATGGACATGCCGGGTCATCAAATGCTCATGCCCGGCATGCTGACGCCAAAGCAGATGGACGCCTTGAGAAAAGCGAAGGGCGCACAGTTTGATCATCTGTTTTTGACCGGCATGATTCAGCACCATAACGGTGCGTTGGCTATGGTAAAGGATTTGTTCGATACGGCTGGCGCGGGGCAGGATGCTGAACTCTTCAATTTCGCAACCGACGTAGACAGTGGCCAACGCGCTGAGATCAGGATTATGCAAACCCTTCTGGGTGGAAAACCCGTAGAGGAGAAACGATGAATCGAGTACACATTATCGCGTTCCGTTTACTAACAGCTTCACTTGTTTTGTGCTCATGTTTTGCGGTCAGGACGCTGGCACAAACGACCTCGCCGTCGCCGCAGCCTACGCCCACTTCGACGCCTGAATCCAAACCCGCCAACCAGGACGGCGGAAATCCATTTGCTCCTGAGCCAGCGCCGCCTCTGCCGGCAGGGATGACAGGTTCAGATGCTGGCGACCCGCGTGCCAAGCTCTCGCCTGGAATTTACGATGCCGGTGAATCAGCGATGGGCATCAAGCATCTCATGCTGGTCAAAAAGCCTGACGCGTTTCAACTCGGCTCCGACGATCCGAATAATCCGAAAGTCGAAAAGACTCTGGGCCAACTCGGCATCGGCGATCCCTCGAAGATGCCACCGCCGTTGAAGTTGGTTATTGCTCAACTCGCTTTTGCCAATTCGGACCTTGCGTTCCAGGGCAACCATCTGTTTCAGGGAAACTTTTATGGCGTCAACATCTACGACATCTCTGACCCGGCGAAGACCAGATTGTTGACTTCGATGGTGTGTCCGGGCGGGCAGGGCGACGTGTCCGTTTACAAGAACCTGCTCTTTATGTCTGTAGAGATGCCGAACGGTCGGCTTGATTGCAGTCCACAAGGATTTCCGCCCGCGCCTCCGCCCGCTGCTGGGGAAGAGAACAAGCCTCATCTGCCCGCAGCGCAGAAAGATCGTTTCCGCGGAGTAAGGATTTTCGACATCTCCGACATCAAGAATCCGAAGCAGGTGGCAGCCGTGCAAACCTGCCGCGGCTCGCACACGCATACACTGGTAGTTGATCCGAATGACAAGAACAACGTCTACATCTACGTCTCTGGAACCTCTTTTGTCCGTCAAAGCGAAGAGCTGGCCGGGTGTTCGGGTGAAGCGCCGGACAAAGACCCGAACACTGCGCTCTTTCGCATAGACGTGATTAAAGTTCCGTTGGCCGCGCCGCAAACTGCTCAGGTGGTATCGAGTCCCAGAGTGTTTATGGACCCGAGGACGGGCGCTATAAACGGCCTCAGTAACGGCGGCACGCACGGCAAGGAAGGATTGGAAAAGCCGTCCGACACCAACCAGTGCCACGACATCACAGTGTACTCAGCACTCGGACTCGCGGCAGGCGCATGCTCTGGAAATGGAATTCTGCTGGACATCAAAGACCCCGTTCATCCGAAGCGTGTAGACGCGGTCAACGATCCGAACTATTCCTACTGGCACTCTGCCTCGTTCTCGAACGACGGGAAGAAAGTCGTCTTTACAGATGAGTGGGGCGGAGGTCTTGGCGCACGCTGCCGCGCGAACGATCCGAACAAATGGGGCGCGGATGCGATTTTCAACTTGACGAATAACAAACTAAACTTCGCGAGCTATTACAAGTTGCCAGCCGCGCAGGGTGACAGCGAGAACTGTGTTGCGCACAACGGCTCGCTCATTCCAGTTCCTGGCCGCGACATAGAGGTCCAAGCCTGGTATCAGGGCGGCATCTCCGTCATGGACTTCACAGACGCCGAGCATCCGGTTGAGATTGCCTATTTCGACCGCGGACCGATTGATCCAAACATGCTCGTGCTCGGCGGCGATTGGTCCGCCTATTGGTACAACGGTCACATCTACGCCTCAGAAATTGCGCGCGGCCTGGACATCTTTGAGCTGACGCCAACCGAGCATCTGACGCAGAACGAGATAGACGCCGCGAAGGCGGTACGGGTGGCTGCATTGAATGTGCAGAACCAGGAGAAAATCGAGTGGCCGCGAAACTTGGTCGTGGCGAAAGCATACGTTGATCAACTGGAGCGCTCGCAAGCTCTCGGTGCTGACCAAATCACTGCCGTGCGACAGGCGATTCAAAAGGCAGAGAGTTCAAGAGACCTCGGAAACCTCAAAAGCCTCGCGCCGTCTTTGGAGAAGAGCGCCGGTCAGGCGAAGAGCGCGGCAGACTCAGCCCGTTTGCGAGCTTTGGCTGAAATCCTGAAGCGACCCGCACTTTGATCCTTCCGCGCCCGCTCCTCAGGCGCTCTTTGAGAATGCTTGTCTCGATGTTCAGCTCAGCCGTTCCCGAGCGGCTGAGCTTGAACATCAAGACAAGGCTCCATTCTTCACATTTATGCTGGCAGAACCTACTTTAACATCGTTCAGCGCGTTCGCTCTGCTCGGTCTCGGCCTTGTCTTTGGCCTCAGGCACGCGACCGAAGCAGATCATATCGTCGCCGTCTCGACCATCGTCAGCCGCGAGCGCAGCCTCCTGCGCTCGGCTGCGGTCGGGGCGCTCTGGGGAATCGGGCACACAATCTCGCTTATCGCTGTCGGCATTGTCGTGCTTGCGCTTCGCGTCGCTGTTCCTGAACGGGTCGCACACTGGCTGGAGTTTGGCGTGGCGTTGATGATTATCGTGCTCGGTGCGAGTACGCTCTTGCGTCTCTTTAGCCGCCGCACGCATGTGCATTTACATCAGCACGAGCACGACGGACTCTCACACGTTCACCTGCATTTTCACGAACGCGAAACGGCGCACAAGGGAAAAGTCGCAACGCACGTGCACGCGATTTCGCGTGTTGGCTTCAAGCCTCTCATCGTCGGTGCAGTTCATGGCCTGGCAGGTTCGGCGACGCTGACCCTTCTGGTGCTGACGCAGATTGATTCAACCGCGCTCGGACTTCTTTACCTGGCCGTCTTTGGCATCGGCTCCATCTTCGGCATGCTTCTCATGTCCGCTCTCGTTGGGCTACCTTTCGCGCTCAGCGCGCGCAGATTCGATGGCATGCATGATAGTCTACAGACCATTGCCGGTGTGCTCAGCATCGTTTTCGGATTGTGGTACGGCTATCAGACAGCCATCGCGAGCGGTCTCTTGCTGAACTAAAAAACAAAAAGATTTCAGCAACAGCTTGAAATGAAAGTCAGCTTTAAGTCATATATTAGCAGACGGCTTTCTGCTATTTTGGGATGACGAGATGGCTTCAGAGCGAGTTAATCCAGCCGTCAGATGATGGCGCTACTGAACCCGACTCGTTCACCAGAGGATTTCACAGACTTAATCTTTTACAGGTGTGACCTATGAAAAACATCTACCCCGGTGACCGGATGCTAGACATCCAGCAAGCGCGCGCAGCCGCCAGCCGGTACAAGAAATACGCCTTGCCGGAAGGGGTTGCCATGGCGCCAGAGATGCCGGTGGAACCTGACAACCGGAAGAACTACCTCAAGGCATCGCTCACGCATGAGCGTGCGCTGGCGACCGTCACCGAGGCGGAATCGCGCGGCGCGCGACGCAGCCCCGCGGAGACGCTCGCCAGTCTCGCGCAGGAGCGCATCATCGGCTCCAACGATATGCGTGACATTAACTATCTGGAACTCGCTATCGCTGTCGCACGCGCGGTCTGCCGGATTCGGATCGGTTCAGCCGCAGGAACGGGCGTCCTCGTTGGGCCGCGGCTGCTCATGACCAACAACCACGTGCTGCGCTCCATTGACGACGCGCTCGCAGCCGAGGCGCAGTTCGATTATCAGGAGAACGCTTCCGGCGATTTGTTGCCGGTGCACGCGTTCCGCTTCGATCCGAACGCTTTCTTCGTTACCGACCAGACGCTCGATTTCACGATTGTCGGTCTCACTGAGCTGTCCTCGAAGGGTCAACCTCTTTCACGCTATCCATGGCTGAAGCTCATCCCCACGCTCGGCAAGGCAGAGAAAGGTGACCCGCTCAACATCATCCAGCATCCACGCGGCGGATTGAAGCAGATCGCGCTACGCAACAACGAGGTCATCAACGTCCCCGAGGGCAAGCCGGACTTCCTCTATTATACGACTGACACTGAGCCTGGCTCGTCCGGGTCGCCCTGCTTCAACGACCAGTGGGAACTAATCGCGCTTCACCACATGGGCGTCCCGCAGATTGTGGACAAACAGATTCTCAAGAAGGACGGGCAGCCCTGGGACCAGGACAAGGACGATCCGGCGCTCGTCAATTGGATTGCAAACGAGGGTGCACGCGTCTCGGCCATCGTCGGAGCGTTGAACTCGGCCTCGCTTGAGCCGGCAGGCAGCGATCTACGTGATGCTGCGCTCGGCGAAACGCCGCCGAATCCCGTCGAACTCGCGCGCACTAGCTCTCCAACATCATCAACAGCAACAACGTTATCATCATCATCATCGCCCGCCAGCCAAGGAGGTGTTGCCGTGTCCAATTCCGGTTCCGTTTCGTTCTCAGTTCCGCTCACGATTACCGTCTCGCTCGGTGAGCCTGCGGCGCAGGTTGCTGTTACCGCTCCCGTAAAAACCCCTGACTTGCCAAAGCCCGATGCTGGCACTGACGCTGAGGTTCCGTTCGTCGAAAAGCTGGTCGTTGACCCTGACTGGTCTACACGAAAAGGATACGACCCGGACTTTCTGGACATCAACGTGCCTCTGCCGAAGCTTTCAGCCGAGATGAAAGCCAGCTCGGTTGAGGTTCCGGCCCAGTACCGGGTTGATGGCGACAAGTATGTTCTAGCCTATCATCACTATTCTCTCGTCATGAACAGCAAGCGTCGCTTCGCCTGGTACAGCGCCGCGAACATAGATGGTAAAGAGAGGCCGCAGCTACCAAAGCGCAAGGGCGACCAGTGGAACATTGATACGCGCATTGACAGCCGCGACGCGCCGCGCTTCCAGTGTGGCGAAGACCTTTATGCTGCCGATAACACTGATCGCGGACACCTCACACGTTATCTGGACGTGGCGTGGGGAACGACAGATGAAGCCTTGAAAGCTCTGGCCGACACGTTCCACTTCACCAACTGCTGCCTGCAACTCTCCGACTTCAATCAGACCACGGCCCGCTGGCAGGGAATTGAGCAGTTCCTGCTGGAGAGAAAAGCGAAGAAAGATAAGATACGGATCAGCGTCATCACTGGACCGATATTCAAACAGGATGACCCGAAGTATCAGAACAAATTTATGGAGGCTCCTGTCCGCATCCCGCTTGAGTTCTGGAAGGTGTGTGCGCTGGTTCGTGAAGACGGCACACTTTCGGCCACGGCCTTCATACTGAGCCAGGAAGACATCACGTCGCTCCCAGGCTTCGAAGCTTTCCTTGATGTCAAAGAGGTGCAGACGACGGTCCGCACCGTCGAAAAACGCACCGGCCTACAGTTTCCAGTGCTGCGCGACAACGACCATCTCGCCGCCGGTGGCGCGCTCGGGACGCTGGAGCTTGCAGGCCAGACGGTGATTCCGATTCGTTCGTACGAAGACATCGTCGTCTGAACGCCGAAGAAAAGTTCTTTTGGAGAAGTAAATTGTGACGGAAAGCCTCACGTCCGCAGCATACACTTCCCTGTGCCTGGCCCTTTCTTGATTCCTCACCAAATCAACATCAGGTCTTCGTGCAGTAAGAGAAATATCCGTGGCAAGGTTGGAGCTAGCCTCACTCTATCTTCTTTCGCTCGACTTCTCCCACTCAGATTCCCTGTAGCATTTACACCCTTTATGCTAAGTTTCTCCGGTCGCTCAAGAGTTAAAGGATGAGGAACTGGAAATGAGTATCAAAGAAAGGTTCACACCGGAAGAGTGGAGCGCTTTGCTTCGAGCACCGATGCTGGTGAGTTATGCCGTGGCCGGGTCGGACCCGAGCGGAAGAGACGGCTTCATACAGGAGATGTCGGCAGTAGCGGATGCCATCGTCGAAGGCGGCGAGGCGGCAAATAAAGATTCGCTGTTGGGTTCGGTTGTCGCTGACATCATCGCCAACGCGGATGACAATCAGCGCGGCCAGACGGAAAAACTATCCACCGCTGAAGCCAAAGAGCGGGCGCTGGAAAATTGCCGTGAGGTGGCCAGATTGCTGCAAGCTAAGGCCAGCCCGGAAGAGGCCGCAGAGTATAAGCGCTGGGTCGTACGTGTCGCTCACAGCGTGGCTGCCGCGGCGAAGGAAGGCGGGTTTCTAGGTTTTGGCGGCGAGCAGATCAGCGGTAACGAAGTCTCGATCATCAACGAAATCGGAGAAGCCATAGAGGTTTAAGTGGAAGCGATTGATAGCTTGTCTGGTGCGGACACTGCTTCAAGGAGAAAGAAATGTTGAAGACTCTGTTCACAATATTTCTTTTAATCTTTTTCACTGCCACGGCGCACGGCCAGCCTTTGCCGAAACCTGAGCGAGAGTTTCGCGCGGTCTGGATAGCGACCGTTGACAATATTGATTTCCCGACACAGAAAGCGCTCTCCATCGAGCAGCAGAAGACAGAACTCCTGCAAGACCTGGAACTCGCCAGGTCATTAAAAATAAACGCCGTCATCTTCCAGGTTCGCCCGCAGTGTGACGCCGTTTACAAGTCAGAGATAGAGCCTTGGTCAGAGTTTCTGACAGGCGAGATGGGACGGGCGCAAGCCTTTGACCCGCTCGAATTTTTAATCTCGGAAGCGCACAAGCGCGGGCTGCTGGTGCATGCCTGGTTTAATCCTTACCGCGCCCTGCATCCGGCGGCCAAGACCCTTTCGGAAAATCACATCTCAAAACGCCGCCCCAATCTGGTCCGAAAATACGGCAAATATCTGTGGCTCGACCCGAGCGACAAGGAAGTTCAAAAATACAGTTTGAGCGTGGTCCTCGATGTCGTCAGAAGATACGACATAGACGGCGTTCATTTCGACGATTACTTCTACCCTTACGCGGAGAATGACGCGGCTGGCGCTAAAATTGATTTCCCGGACGAAGCCAACTGGCAGAGCTATAAAACTCTCGGCGGGTCGCTCTCGCGTGACGACTGGCGCAGAACGAATGTCAACCAGTTTATAGAAACGGTCGGACGCGAAATCAAACGCATCAAGCCGGAAGTTTTATACGGCGTGTCGCCGTTTGGCATCTGGCAGCCTATGCCGGAAAAGGGAATCAGCGGCTTCAACGCTTACAGAGAGCTTTACGCGGACGCCAGAAAATGGTTGCAGGACGGGACGGTTGATTATCTCTCACCGCAACTCTACTGGGAGACGGCGCGCAAAGGTCAATCGTTCCCCGTGCTCTTCGATTGGTGGAAATCGCAGAACACAAAGGCGCGACACATCTGGCCGGGGCTGGCGACATATCGCATCGGCTCGAATCAGAATTTCACTGCTGAAGAAATTATTAACCAGATAAACCTGACGAGAAATTCGATGCAGACGCTCGGCGCTATACAATTCAGTTTCAAATCTCTGCGCGCAGACCTTGGCGGTATCCAAAAGTTATTGCGCGAAAAGGTTTACGCCAAAGACGCGCTCGTTCCGGCCTCGCCCTGGATAAAGAGACCTAAACCTCTCGCCCCGAAAGTTAACGTCCGGCGTGACGGAAATTTTGTCCGCGCCGCGTGGAAGGAGCGTGGCGCAAGACCTGCGTTCTGGTTTGTCGTTTACGTCGAAGACGCGAACGGCTGGAGTTATTCGGTCCTGCCCGCCGTGGAAAAATCAATCTCACTTTCCGCAGACAGAAACATCAGGAAGATTGTGGTCACGGGCGTTGACAGATTAGGAAATGAATCTACGTCTTCAGAAGTGACGATAAAAGGCTCTTGAAGTGCTCCTTCATTATCTAAATATTGACACGAGCCTTTCAACGGAATATCGTACGCCGCAGTCTCACTGCTCGCACGTCCAGGCTTACTAGGAATGCTTTCTCGTTGACCTCATTTTCAAAGCGAGCGGTAAAGCTTTGCTCTTAAGGATACGTCAGGCCGCACGTTGTTGAAGAACTATCAAAAAACTTGCTCGAATGGAGAAGACTATGCGCTCGTCCGAACAACACCGCCAGAGTTCCCGTATGCTCTCAGCTAAAGCCGTCGTCAGTCTCTTAGCACTTGCCCTCTGTCTCGGCATCTCTGCCCGCGCGCAGGATAGAAGCGCCGAAGTGGCACAGAAGCTTCAGGGCTTTGACGCGTTCATGGAAAAGGTTTTGAAAGACTGGAACGCTCCAGGCATCGGCGTTGGCGTCGTGGTTGATGATAAACTCGTCTTCGCCAAAGGCTACGGCTACCGCGACTACGAGAAGAAGCTGCCCGTCACGCCGACCACGCTCTTTCCTATCGCGTCGAACACCAAGCTCTTCACGGCAATCGCCGCGGGGTTTCTGGTGGAAGAGGGAAAGCTGACCTGGAACCGGCCCATACGCGAGTCTATCCCCAGCATACAGTTTTACGACGACGCGCTGAACAACACCGTCACCTTGCGCGACATGCTCTCGCATCGCACCGGCATCACCCGCCACGATTCGATCTGGTATAAGTCGGATTTTAGCGAAAAGGAACTCTTCGAGCGCCTCAAATACCTTGAGCCGAAGGAGCCGCCGCGCGAGATGTTTCTCTACAACAACATGATGTACGCAGGGGCCGGATACTCAATCCAGTTGCAATCTGGAAAGCCCTGGGCCACGTATGTTCGAGAAAAGATTTTGGAGCCGCTGGAGATGAAGCACACGGTCTTCACCATCGCGGACATGCTGAAACAATCTGACTACGGCGTGCCCTTCACAGAGAAGCGCGACACGACGGAACTCTACAAACTCCCTTACTACGAAGAGACATCTGGTCTGGCCGCAGCCGGGGCCATCGTCTCCAACATAGAAGACCTCTCACACTGGCTCATCGCCTTGATGAACGACGGTCGCTACGCTGGCAAGAACGTGCTGCCGCCCAAAGTTATTCAGTCCACACTTGAGCCTTCGATTGCGCTTCCGAACACGGCAGGCGAAGCGCGCGGCTGGTGGGAGATTCTAAACCGTGCCTACGGCATGGGCCGTTGGACGGCTTCGTATCGCGGACACCTGATAGCGTTTCACGGCGGCGACCTACCGGGCTTTCACTCTCAAATCTCCTACATGCCCAGAGAGCGCATCGGCGTCATCGTCTTCGTCATAGGCGACCACACGGCCCCGCTTTACAATCCGATCAGCTATAACATCTACGAACGCCTGCTCGGTATGGACCAGACGCCCTGGACCGACCGATTGCTGGACGTGAGACTGAAGAATAAGAAGGCAGGCACGGAGGCGCGCAGCCACGCGGGCTTTGGCCGCGTGGCGGACACGAAGCCCTCGCACCCGCTCGCGGACTACGTCGGCGAGTACGAGCATCCGGCCTACGGCATTCTGAAAATCGGATTAAAGGATGGCCAGCTCCAGTTCGATTTTCACAAGATTCATTTCCCCATGACTCATTTTCACTACGACCGTTTCGACACGCCCGACGATGAGCAGGACGGCAAATGGTCTGTGAACTTTTCGACCAACCCGCAAGGCGACATAGACAAAGCCACGATGTCGCTGGACGAAGCGGAAGCCGTCTTCGTCCGCAAAGCACCGACGCTCGATACGGAACTGGCCAATCGTCTGGCAGGAACTTACGAGACGCCGGACGGACTGAAGTTTCAGGTGGCCTTGAGGCCGGGCAGCGGGCTTTACGTACTCTTCCCGGGCCAGCCGGACCAAAAGCTGATTCCTTACAAAGGACTCAGGTTCCGAGTACAGGAGTTCGCGGATGTGCTCTTTGAGTTCGCCGACGAGAAAGGCCAGATCATCTCCATCAAAGAGATAGACCCGTCCGGGGAATATGTCTTCAAGCGTCGGTGACGCTTGGTTACGCAGCCGAATCGAGCGCGACTTTTAAGCGAGGAGCGCTCAATCTTCTCCTTGGGCGAGCAGGATGTTCGTTCCGTTGCCGGTCTGCGTGAGGATGATCTTCATGCTCCCCGCTTCGAGAATGACGTTCGAGCTTGAAGACATGATTGTTTTCGTCAGTTTGAGTTTAGTGGTGTACCAATCGGCCACTTCGCTGACGGAGTCTGAGGTCTGCAACTGTAACAGATTCTTCCCGTGGTTTCCGTTTATCTGCATTGTCACCTTCGACCCCGGATAGACCAGATCGCTGCTGATGCCAGTCCCGCTCGTTGCTTCACCGGAAGGGAGTCCGGGCGGTTGAGGCGGGGCTGGCGGTTCCACAGGTACTGACGTGGTTGGGGGCGAGATGATAGTTACAGTTGGACTCCTGGACTTAAGAACGACGACAGCAATGATCAGACCGAGTATCAAGACCAGAAGAGCGGTCGTCAGCGCCCAATTATGTTGCGGTTTGGGCTTCGCCAAAGCGTTTGTCGAAGTGCCGGAGAGTGGCTGCGTCTCGTTTCCCGGCTGCACTAAAGGGCCGCCGGGCCGCTCATTGAAATCAATGCGGGGCGCGGGCGGTCGCTCTTCAGTCTGAAGCAGTCTCGTCGTTGCCTCGGTCACGCTTCCTGGATTCGTGGCACTCAGGGGCAGGCCGCACCGGCGGCAGAATCTGGCCTCCGCCGACATCTCTGTTCCGCAATTAGGACAAGTCCATTGCTGCTGCATAGAACCTTAGAATAAACACCTGTCAACGGGCAGTCAAAGGAAGTTAAGGAAGTTAAGGAAGTTATGAGTTTTGAATTTTGAGTTTTGAATTGAAGACCAAACGCTTCGCTTAACTCAAAACTCAAAATTCAAAACTCATAACTTTGCCGTCATTCGTACCCTTTAATAAAAGCGGCGTTCTCAATCTCTATGTTGCTCAAGAGGTCTGTGACGTCCGCGTACAAGGGTTTGTACCACGGCTGGCTCTCGAAATAGTTTTTCAGCTCCGCGTTTTTGAAGATGTAGCCGTGCCTGGCGTATATCTCGTTCTTCATGACCTTCAACTCCCACGTAGATTTCCCGGCCACGTCCGATTCGGTCAGTAATCTCTTAGAGCCTTCCGGGTATTTTCCGGGAATAGAGCCTCCGGCATTTTCGCGGCCCGGCGTTTTTTCCGGCGTCGGGCTGTCTTTAGGCTGCGTCTTGTTGTCCGTTCCTGTTGCCGTTGGCGTAGGCTTCGCGGGCGTCTCCGACGGTCTAGTGTTGTCGCTCGCGGCGCTCGTCTTTCCTCTCTCGTAATAGAGCGCGACCGCGGCCCCGGCCACGACTATGGCCAGGAGCGCGACGAGTGCGTAAACCACGCCTGGGCGCACGCCCTGCCTGACGATTTGGGGTTGGGCGGGCGGAGTCTGGGGCGTGATGAGAGGAAAAGGGTCTGTGACGCGCGCCTGTGGCAGAACCAGCGTCTCCTGCTGTTGCTGATCAGTTGAAGACGAAAGAAGTGCTCCGTCGTCCAGACAATAAATGACCGTCTGGTCCGTGTAGATTCGGCTGCATTGCGGACACCGCTTCATCGAAAGTTCTCCATCGGATTACTGTACGTTGGCCTGACCGGAAAAGGTTTCGTCAGCCGCCGGGCGACACGGTCGAGCGCGCTCATACCTGTTCAGCTCGGCCCTGAGTTTCTCGGCCAGCGCTTTTCTTCCTTCCGCTTCGGCCTGAACAATCATGCGCCGCGCCCACTCGGCAGCCTCGTCGCAACGACCTGATTCCGCCAGTGCCATCGCTACTAGCGCACCGTGATTGGCCGTCGCCGAAGCCTCGAAAGCTCGGCGCGCCAACTCCAACGCACGCGCGCCGTCGCGCAGCTCAACCTGTGGCGAAGCCGCAAGCAGATAGGCGAGCGTCACGGCGGTCAGCCCTTTATGTGGAAACTCTGCGTGCCCTTTCTCCAGTACGACGAGCGCGGGCTTGTAAAGCTTTCTCGCCAGAAGAATCTTGACGCGTGCGAGCAGAAAGTCTTCGTTGTTCGGGTCTTTCTCTGCCAGGAGCGCCAACTCTTTCTCCGCCTCTTCGAGTTGCCCTGTGCTCGCCAGTTCCTGCGCGAGTAAAAAGCGCGCGTTGTTGTCGCCTGGCTGTAATGAGATGGTTGTCCGCAGGTGTGTGATTGCCTGCTCGTGCTCGCCCGTACGCGCCAGCAGCAGGCCCAGGTTGTAATGCGCGTCGGCGTGGGACGAGTCCAGACGAAGAGTCTCTTCAAATTGCTCTATGGCTCCGCGCAAATCTCCAGCTTGAGACAGGGCCGCGCCGAGGTTGAAGTGCGCGGGAATGCTCGCGGGCTGCTCCTTTATGGCTTTGCGAAACTCGTCCGCAGCTTCCATGAACCTGCGCGCTTCGAGCGCAGTCTTGCCGCGAATCAAATGCAGGCGCGCTCCTCTTACCAAATCTTGCAAACCGTCGAGCAGCGGGTCTGATGCGCGAACGCCGACCGTGCCGCCGAGCGCCAGGTGAGACTTAGCTTGCTCCACATCGCCCAGCCCGCGGTAAGCCATCGCCAGTGCATAGTGCAAACGGTTCGCCGCGGGTGCGAGGCTGAGCGCCTTCTCAAGATGGCTGACGGCGTCGTGGTAGCTGCGCTTCGACAGTGCGACCTGGCCCAGCCCGTACTCAGCCGCTGCGCTAGACTGGTCTGCCGCGAGCGCCTGTCCGAAAAAGTTTGCGGCCTCGTCCAAACGATTCAGTTGCAGGTAGACGTTTCCCGTACTAATGAGGACCGGCAAATAGTTCGGGCGAAGATTGCGCGCAGTGTCGAAATAGATGAGAGCATTTCGAGCGTCGCTTTCCGTTTCGTACAGCTTTCCCAGCAGGTAAGCCCAGCGGAAATCTTTCGGGGCGAGCCGCACAGCATTTTGATAGCACTCTCTGGCAGGTTGATTCAGCGAGTATGCCTGATAGATTTCACCCGTCGAGCCGTAAGCAAAGCCTAGCTTGTCGGCTGGCATCATCTGGTCTTTGACGGCGGAGGCGAGCGCGCCCTGAGCCGCCATTAAGTGCTCGCGCACCTCCGGCTCCATGTTGCTGGTGTCCGGCAGTTGAACTGGAACTAATCCTTCTCTCGCAGGTGGCGCGATGACGCCGCTCTGACTCGTCTGCGACTGAGCCGACGCGCCCCAAGACGCGCACACCAGAAAGAGTGCCAGATAGAAGGCAGATTTAAGACGAAGTCCGCCGGTCCCGAAGTCCAAATGCAGGTTGGTCTGTTGACGATTCACTTCTTCTCTGATGAAGCTCCTTCCTTCAGCGTCAGGTAGCGGTTAATCGCTGGAGACTTCCACTCTTCCGTCGCTCCACTGGGCCAGTGAACACGTACGGCCAGGACGCTCTCCGCGCTGCCAAGTCCGACCAGCACTCTTGGGTCTTGTGATGAACAGTAGCCGCCGTCTGTGCGCGCACGCCTCCACAATGTCTGCTTCGGCGTGACGCGAACCTCGACGCGCGCGCCGAGCATGTCGCGGCCAGTCTTGCCAAGCAATCGCAGGCCGAGCCAGTGGTTTCGGTTTCCGACGCGATTCAGGAAGAGTCGCGCCGGGCCGTTGTTATTCGTCACGACGACATCCGTGTCACCGTCGTTGTCCATATCGCCGAAGGCCGCGCCGCGGCTCACCTCCAGTAAACGAAAGGCCGTGCCCGCCTGCTCTGAGACTTCTGTGAAATGTCCCGCGCCGTCGTTGTGAAAGAGCTGGTTAGGTTGGCCGAGCGGATATGGGTCGCCTTTTTGTATTAGTTCCTGCAAGTGGCGCACAGCTCCGTTTGCGATGAGCAGGTCCGGCCATCCATCATTGTCGTAGTCGAAGAAAAGCGTGCCGAAGCCTGTCAGGCGGCTGCCGGGAAGTCCAAGACCTGCCTCGCGCGTGCGGTCTTCAAAAGCGCCGCCGCCCTGATTGACGTAGAGCGTGTTGGTCTCTTCCATCAAATGCGTGACGAAAATATCTTCGGTCCCGTTGCCATCCGAATCGCCCGCGTCCACGCCCATCCCGGCTTCAGCCTGCCCTTCGCGGTTGACGGCTGCGCCAGCGAGCAGCGCTTCGTTACTGAAGGTCCCGTTCTTTTGATTTATCCAGAGTTGATTCGGGTCGCCGTCGTTGGCAACGTAGATGTCTGGCCAACCGTCCGCGTCAAAGTCTGCGGAGACTATGCCGAGGCCATGCCCGAACTCACGCGCCACGCCAGCCTTCTCCGTCACGTCCTCAAAGCTCCCGTCGCCTTTGTTGTGCAGCAGGCGATTGCCAGGGGCACGGAAAGAGCGTGGCCCGCAGTAATCCCTGGCGGTGGTCGCGGCGTAGCAGGCCGGACTGTTGGCGATGGAAAAGTCCGCGTAGTTGACGACCATCAGGTCCAGCCATCCGTCTCTGTCATAATCAAAGAAGGCGGCGCTCGTCGTCCAGCGCGTGTCGTCCGCGCCCGCCGTTGTCGTCACGTCCTTGAACGTGCCGTCACGGTTGTTCAGATAAAGATGGTTCGCGCCGAGGTCGCAAACGTACAGGTCCGGCCAGCCATCATTATTAATGTCGCCGACGGCTGCCCCCATCCCGTAGCCGTTAGCGCGCAGACGGCTCTGCTCGGTCACGTCCACGAACTTCATGCTCCGCGTGCCGTCCTTGCCAATGATGAGGTCGTTGCGGAAAAGCGCGGAGCGCGGCTCTCCCTGCTCGCGCCAGGGAAAGAGTGTGCGCTTGGGGTCGTCTGCGGGCGAGAGAGTCGAGCCTTGGACTAGAAATATGTCCAGGTCGCCGTCCCCGTCAAAGTCTAAGAGAGCCACACCAGCACCCATCACTTCCGGCAAAAAAAGCTTGCCCGTCATCCCGTTGTAGTGACGAAAGCGCAGCCCCGTCTGGTCCGCAACCTCATCGAAGATGGGCGCGGGCGCGACGCTTCCTTGAGCATTCGCGCGAGGCTGTGCTCTGGTTACCGACTGGGCCAGGCCGAGCGCGATGGAGATGAGTGCCGCCGGGAATAAATTTAAGGCTACGTGCGCAAGATTCATAACAGAAGCTCGTCACCGCGCAGAGTAGCTTAAGAAGCGCTGAAATTCCAAAGTTTCCTTGACACGCTGTCCGAAGGGTTGTTATACCACTCGACGGTCGCCTTACACTCGCAAAAGAGTCCTCGCTCTATTTCTCCTCGGTCCTTAAAGGGCCGGGCCTTTTACCACCCTTAGTAGAGAATCGGCAGCAAGCCGATCAGTGGAGGTCCAATGAAAAATCTAAAAAGCTTATCCTCGATTCTGGGCGTGGTGTTCGCGCTCACCTGTTTATGCGCTTCCGTCTCGGGGCAAACGACAGACGACAAAAATAAAATCGCCACGATGACCGCCAGCGGGTCCACCATCAGGTGGGACGTGCTGGTGCAAAACGCAGGCGTCTCCCTCACCGTCTCAGCGCCCGACGGCCAGGTGTTCCGCAAAGAGTTTCGTGCAGGATCCGCGCCCGACTTCCAGCTTCCAGACAAGTCATCCGACGGGCAGTATGGTTACGAGTTGACACTGACCCCGGCGCTCTCGTCTACGACCAAAGACGCACTGGCGAAGGCACGCGCCAACACGGACGATGACGGCGCGTCGGTCGTGCGTGATTTGCGCAAACGCGGAATGCTGCCGTTGCAGCCGCTCGTCCAATCGGGAACCTTTACGGTTCAGTATGGCGCGGTGATCGTTGGCGGTGCCACCGAACCTACCTCGCAACGCCCTTCGGCGAAAGCATCGCCGCGTCTGCGCGGAACGCTGCCGTCACGCCCCTACGTTCAGACGGAAGCGTTCATGGCCCAGGATGTAGCAATCATCCCGGCGCGGCTGACCGACGCGTCTCTGCGACCATCAGCCCACGCGGCCTTGCCAGATGTTGTCAACGCTGATGACTTTATCGTTCAGGGAAGTCTCTGCGTCGGATTAGACTGCGTGAACAACGAGAGCTTCGGCTTCGACACCATTCGTCTGAAGGAGAACAACACGCGTATCAAGTTCGACGACACTTCCACCTCCGCCGGGTTTCCAGCCAACGACTGGCAACTGACCGCTAATGATTCGGCCAGCGGCGGGGCAAGCAAGTTCTCCATCGAAGACATCACGGGCAGCAAGGTCCCGTTCACGATCAGGGCTGGCGCGTCAACCAACTCCATCTTCGTGGACTCAACGGGTCGCGTCGGCCTTCGCACGGCTACGCCAGTTCTTGACATACACTCCAACACCAGCAACACGCCCGCCCTCAGATTTGAACAGAATAATTCGGGCGGGTTTACGGCACAGACCTGGGACGTGGCTGGCAACGAGGCCAACTTCTTCGTCCGCGACGTGACGGGCGGCTCTCGTCTCCCGTTCCGCATCCGGCCAGGCGCGCCCACCAGCAGCATTGACATCAGCGCTGATGGCGATGTCGGCGTTGGGACCGCTTCGCCCTCGCATCACCTGCATGTCCTGGGAACGGGCATCCAATCAATTGCCGTCGAATCCACGCAGAACGGAAACAACGCTCAGTTTATCTTCATCGGCAAGACATCCGGCGGCGCTGCTCAACAATGGCAACTCGGCGAGAACCTGGCGACCACCGCCGGGGCCTTTGAGATTTTCGACAGCACCGCGGGACAAAACCGCTTCATCATAGACACGACCGGCAACGTCGGCATCGGGACGACCTCGCCCACTGACAAGCTGTCGGTCAACGGTTCGGCCAGCAAGCCGGGCGGCGGTTCGTGGTCTGTTTTTTCTGACGAGCGTTTGAAGAACATCAGGGGCCGCTACACCACTGGCTTGAGTGCGGTCATGCAGTTGCAGCCACTGCGCTATGAGTATCGCAGGGACAACGCGCTCGGCCTCAAATCCGAAGGCGAGCACATTGGTTTCGGGGCGCAGGCTTTACAGAAGGTCATTCCCGAAGCCGTGAGCAGTACGAATCAGGGCTACCTGGTCGTCAACAATGACCCGATCATCTGGACGATGCTCAATGCGATTAAGGAGCAGCAGAAAGAGATCGAGCAATTGCGGGCCGAAGTCCGGCGATTGCAGCCGCGCGCCTCAAGCGTGAATAACAGGGCGCGTCGCAGCCGACGCTAAAAGAGAAGAGCGCGTCCGGCTACTGCGGACCGCGATTAAAGATAGGCTAATGCTGGGAGCGCACGCATCCTTGCGTGCGCTCCCAGCGATGCGTTCGCTCCAGGCTGGCATTCAGTTTCTATCTCTCCCACTACCTAAAATTGCTCTTGGTCATTTATTCGTCTACAGTGTATTATGATGCCGCTTTTGGTGGCAGCTACCCGGCAGCCGGCAGTTTTTTTGAGGCCAATCGCGCCGCCTGGCTAACCTTCTCAAGTTCGTCACAACCGCACTTGGATTCACGTCTCCGATCACCAGATGAGCCACAGCGATAAGTTTAGAGAGCGTTTACGTTATTCCCCGAATCTTCTGGCGCGAAGAGCCAGGTTGCTTTAACTCACCGTTCATTCTCACTACTGCTTGACACGTGATTTAACAGATTTATGAAAACCCCTTCCTCCAAGTCGGCCAGGTGGCTCTTACTGCTCGCGCTCGTTGCCTCCGTCTCGGCGTTACTATTATTACGAACCGAACCTCGCAACTCTGCTCCGAATCGAGCGCACGTTGCCGGACAAGGCGCGCCAAGCGAAAGCGGCCAAGCGCCCGGCGAGCAGCGCGACGCCCCGCAGAATCCTTCAAAAGAGAATCGCGGCGCGGATGAAGCGCCGCCGCTCTCCGTCTCCGGTCAATTCTCAAGCAAGGATGACGACTTTGTCTCTTTGAAGAGTGAGCCTCGCCGTGCTGTTGGGACAGAGATTGCAGCTAGAGAACGCTATTCAAATCCAGAGGAAGAGGACGAAGCCAGGCCGGATCAGCCGGATGAGGCAGAGCGCTGGCGTCTGCTTCGGATGATTGATGAAAGGGGAGTTATTCCGCACAGAGCGCTCCTGAATGCTTGGGAGCACGCCAGGAACATGCCCATCAATCTGGATGCCTGGACGGCCAGCCCGCGGAGGCCGAAAGACGCCTCAGTCGGTGGAGTCTCCGCTAACATCGCCGGAATACAACCCTCCGGATGGACCTGGCTTGGTCCAGGAAACATAGGCGGGCGTATTCGCTCAATCGTCATTCACCCGACCACGCCGCAGACCATGTGGGTTGGAAGCGTGGGCGGCGGGATGTGGAAGACAGTCAACAGTGGCACGAGCTGGACCGCGGTCAACGATTTCATGGCGAATCTCTCCATCGGCAGTATGGCGATGGACCCGACCAACCCGAACGTCATCTACGCGGGCACGGGCGAAGGCTACTCTAATTCCGACTCTCTGCGCGGCGCTGGCATCTTCAAGACGACTGACGGCGGCACGACCTGGGCGCAGTTGCCTTCCACATCGAGTTCGAGCTGGTACTACGTCAACCGCATCGCGATCAATCCGAGCAACAGTCAGATTCTATTGGCGGCCACGAATACGGGCATCTGGCGCAGCACCGACGGAGGCTCGACGTGGAGTCAGAGAGTAGCCACCACGGCGTTCGACATTGAGTTCAATCCGACGGACTCCAGCAAGTGCATTGCTTCCGGGTTGACATCCGTGCGCTATTCGACGGACGGCGGAGTGACCTGGACGGCGGCGACGGGAATTCCTACCAGCGGGCGCGTCGAGATAGCCTACGCGCGCAGTAATCCTTCAATCGTTTACGCCAGCGCGAACTCCAACTCGGGCGAGATTTATCGCTCGGCGGACGGCGGCCAGACCTACACGCTCGCCAGCACGGGACAGAACTACCTGGGCAGCCAGGGCTGGTACGACAACGCTTTGTGGGTTGACCCGACGAATCCCAACATAGTCATCGTCGGCGGCATAGACCTCTGGCGCAGCACGGACGGCGGCACGACCCTGACGCGAATCAGTCGCTGGCAGAATGCGCCAAACTCGGCTCACGCAGACCATCATGTCATCGTCGAGTCGCCGCAATTTAACGGCTCCACGAACAAGACTGTCTTCTTCGGCAACGACGGCGGCATTTATCTCGCGACGGATGTCTACAGCGTCGTTCAGACCAGCGGCTGGACAGAGCTTAACAACAATCTCGGCGTCACGCAGTTTTACGGGGGCGCGGGTAATCCTACGAGCGGGCGCATCGTCGGCGGCACGCAGGACAACGGGACGTTGCGCTACACGGGCGCGACCGAGACGTGGGACATGCCGTTTGGCGGCGATGGCGGTTGGTGCGCCTCGGACCCGACGGACCCGAACTATTTTTACGGCGAATACGTTCGTCTGCAAATCCACCGGAGCACCAACGGCGGGCTGTTCTCAAACTACATTTACGCGGGCATCACGGACGCGGAGCAGAGCACGGCCAATTTCATCGCGCCTTTTATTCTGGACCCCAACGACCCGAACACGCTGCTCGGTGGTGGAGCCAGTCTCTGGCGAAGCACGAACGTCAAGGCCCCGACGCCAACCTGGGCGGCGATCAAAGATCCGACCGGCTCGAACATCAGCGCCATCGCCGTCGCCAAAGGCAACTCAAACATCATCTGGGTGGGCCACAATAACGGGGATGTCTACTTCACTACGAACGGAACGGCGACCGCACCGACGTGGACGCGCGCAGACCTTGGCTCGCCTGCTCTCCCGAACCGCTTCTGCACGCGCATCTGGGTTGACCCGACAAACTCCAACCGCGTCTACGTCACCTTCGGCGGTTTCAGTCCTGACAACGTCTGGCGCACGGACAATAACGGCGCGGCCTGGACGAACGCGACGGGCAATCTGCCGAGCGCGCCCGTCTACACGCTCGTCGTCTGGCAGCAGAACCCGAATTATCTGTACGTCGGGACGGAAGTCGGCGTCTTCGCCAGCGCCGATGGCGGGCAAACCTGGTCGCCGAGTAACGATGGGCCATCCAACTGCTCCGTTGATGAACTCTTCTGGATGAACAACACGCTGATTGCCGCCACGCACGGGCGCGGCATGTTCTCGATACCGATTGTTGACAGCGGATGCTCCTACGGGATTTCGCCAACCCCGCAATCTTTCGCGGCGGGTGGCGGGACAGGAACCTTCACTGTCACCTCCGGCCCCGCGTGCGCCTGGACGGCGACCAGCAACGCGACCTGGATTACGATCAACTCCGGCGCGAGCGGTACGGGCAGCGGGACGGCGGGCTTCACCGTCGCGGCTAACACGAGCACCAGCGCTCGGAGCGGAACCGTCACGGTTTCAGGACAGAGCTTTACCGGCACTGTGACTATCAATCAGGCGGGCAGCAATCCGACCACACAGGTCCAGACGAATCCTGCGGGTCGCTCCTTTACCGTTGACGGCACGACCTACACGACGGCGCAGACTTTCTCCTGGACGCCCGGCACAAGTCACACCATCAGCACGACCTCGCCGCAGAGTGGAGCCACAGGTGTGCGGTACGTGTGGGGCAACTGGTCGGACGGCGGGGCCATCTCCCACACTGTGACAGCGTCTTCAGTCAACACCACCTACACGGCTGGCTTTTTCACGCAGTATCTGCTGACCATGAATGCCGGGACCGGAGGAACGGTCACGCCTGCCAGCGGTTACTTCACTATCGGACAAAGCGTCTCCATCACGGCCACGCCTAACAGCAGCTTTACTTTCAATGCCTGGACGGGCAGCGGGACCGATTCATATACGGGAAGCGCTAACCCTGTCCTGGTAACCATGAACGGCCCCGTCACTGAGACTGCCAGCTTCTCTCAACTACAGTTAAGACTCGACAGTTTGAGTCAACCGGCTGGGCGCGCGACGGGCGGGCAGCAGATTAAGCTCGCGGGAGCATTCGCGGGCTTATTGAAGGTGATGCTCGGTGGCACAGATTCGACCTGGAGCTATAGCAACGGGACGAGCGAGATTACTGTGACGACGCCCGCGCACAGTGTCGGCGCTGTGTCCGTTGACCTGGTTCCTTCGACGGGCAACATCGTCACGCGCGTGAAAGCTTTCGCCTACCTGGCAACAGTTTTCACGGACAACACGTTGGTCGCTGGTGTGACCACGGCCAAGGCGCAACACATTCTGGAACTGCGCCAGTCGGTTGACGCTCTGCGTGGCGTCGCGGGCCTGGCCGCCGCGACCTGGACAGACCCAGACATGCCCGCTGGCGGATTCATCAAGGTCGTACACATTCAGGAGCTACGAACATATTTAGAGGAAGCTGCGACCAAACTAGGCTTCGCTCCCTTCCAGTACACGGAGCCGACGCTTGGAATTGGCTCCACCATCAAGCGCATTCACATAGAAGAGTTGCGACAGCGCATACGAAACATCGCCGGTTAATGGAGAAAGAGCGCGCCGTAGAAGATTTAAGGAGAAGAGAAATGATCGCTATCAAAATTAATAAACTCTCACGCATATCAGACTTCGTCAGGAGAAGCACCATGCACCAGACTCTACGCATAGTCGCGGCTCTGGCCGTCTCACTCTTTCTCTTCGGCGAGGTCTCGGCGCAGAACTCAAGACACCTGCCCGCAGAGCCACAGACGGACGTGCAGGCAGTCGAGCGAGCTAATCCTCAACCGTCAACGCCGATAGTGACAGCTACGGCCTCTAGTCGCGCCGTGCGCTACGTCTCCGTGGGCGAAGTCCGCCAAACCCGTTTGCAGGTCTTCTCAGCGGACGGCGTGCAGGTCTTCGATTCTGATTTCAAGTTGGGCAATTTGGTCGCCTGGCACTTACAGGACCAGCAGGGACAGCCCGTCGCCACAGGCACGTATCTCTTCCTCGTCTCGGTCAAAGATTTTAATGACAACCTCACGCAGAAGTTCGGCACGGCCACGTTAGAGCAGGAGCAGGTATATCTTGAGCAGGGTGGCCGCGACGCGTTATCGCAGGCGCAGTCAAGCGCTCTTGAAGTAAATCGGGAGACGAAAGCCATCACGCCCGTTGACCGCGTCGGTGTGGCCGCTCTCAACAGCGCCACATCGGTCGCTTCCGTTAACAGCAAGCCGGAAGTCTCCGCCACGACTGCTCAGCCAACGAGTAAGAGCGCCGCCACACAACAATCATCTGCCCCGACGACAGACGCGCTTTCAGGCACGGGCACGCAGTACAATCTGGCCAAGTGGATGGACAACGTGGGCACGCTCGGCAACTCCAACATCTACGAAGACCTCAGTGGAAAAGTCGGCATCGGCACGACCACGCCGCAGACCGCGCTCGAAGTCAAGTCGAGTGTAGTAGGCCCTAGCGGCTTCTTCGTCGGCAACTACAATAACAACCCAGTCGCCTTTTCTGAGTTCGGGCTTTACAACGACTTAGGAATCGGCTCGCGCGCACAGTTCTACATGCGGTCTAGCACCTACACGGGCGCGGACGGCGCAAGCTCATTCAACATCTACACGAACACGGTTGCCCCCATCAACATCGGGACCAACGGTGTGCCGAGACTTCGCATTGAAGCTGGCGGCAACGTCGGCATCGGGACAACTACGCCTTCGACTAATCTTGAGGTCAGAGCCAACTCTCCAAATTCGGGCGGCTTCTTCGTCGGCAACGTCAACAACAATCCGTTCGCCTTCTCGGAGTTTGGGCTTTACAACGATCTGGGGCCTGCGGGCAGAGCGCAGTTCTACATGAGGTCCAGCACTTACAACGGGCCTGACGGCGCAAGTTCCTTCAACATCTATACCAACACGGCCTCGCCGATAAACCTTGGCACGGCTGGCACGCTCAGGATGAAGATAGACGGAAGCGGAAGGGTCGGTATCGGCACGAACTCTCCGACGGCGAAGCTGGACGTGGCAGGCGACATGAACGTCACGGGTAACGCCGTCGTGGCGGGCAACATCGCGGCCAAGTATCAGGACGTGGCCGAGTGGGTTCCTTCGAGAGAACAACTCAAAGCAGGAACGGTCGTCGTTCTGGATACAGAACAGACCAACGCCGTCATTTCTTCACATCGCGCCTATGACACACACGTCGCGGGCGTGGTCTCCGCGCAGCCGGGAGTAATCTTAGGTCAGGGCGGCGATGGAAAAGTGTTGGTGGCGACGACCGGAAGAGTGAAGGTCAAGGTGGATGCGACCAGGTCACCCATCAGAGTCGGTGACCTGCTTGTGACCAGCAATAGAGAAGGCGTGGCGATGCGCTCACTGCCGGTCAGAGCAGGCCGCACGTGGATGCACCGTCCGGGCACGATTATCGGCAAGGCGCTGGAGCCTCTGGCCGTAGGCACGGGCGAGATACTTGTCCTGCTTAGCCTTCAATAACAGCACAACGGCAGCTATCAACTTTAGCCCCGTAGGAGAGACTTATTAAGTCTCTCCTACGGGCCTAAATACATTGCAACCTTTCAGCGCTGCGTAACCAGAGGCAGCTCTATGAAGCTGGCTTGCCCCGGTTGATGGTAGATGCGCTGCGTGGCTTTACGGTAATCGCCGGGCTTGGCCCAGAAGATGTTCGGCACGAAGGTTTGCGGGTTGCGGTCGTAGAGCGGAAACCAGCTAGACTGAACCTGCACCATGATGCGGTGGCCAGGCAGAAAGACGTGGTTCGCTGTCGGCAACGAGAAACGATAAAGCAACGGCTTGTCCGGCGTAATCGGCTTCGCGGTCTCAAAGCTCTCGCGATAGCGACCGCGCAGAATGTCCGCCGAGATCATCAACTGGTAGCCGCCCATTGCAGGTTGCGCCGCGACTTCGTCAGGGTACAGGTCTATGACCTTGACGACCCAGTCCGAGTCTGTCCCACTCGTAGAGGCAAAGAGGTTGACGACAGGCTCGCCGCTAATCTTCACCGGAGCACTCAGCACGTCCGTGACGAAGACCGCCACGTCTGGACGGCCAGATTGTTCGCGCTGGTCGTCAACCAGCCAGCGCGACCAACTGTTGTTATCAATCGGTCGTGCGCGGAAGGGAACCGGCTTGGCCGGGTCAGAGACGTATTCATCAAACGCCGCATCGCCCGCCTTTGGCGCGTCGAAACTTAATTTGAGACCACTCTTCAGGTAGAGCGGAGTCGGGCGCATCGTGCAACCCTTCTCACAACCCGCGGGCCAGGCATTTAGTCTGTGCCAGGTGTTCGTGCCGGTCTCGAAGGCCGTCACCGGAGCGATGTCTGCTTTGGGCGCGCCGTCCTTCAGGTAGTGATCCAGAAAGGGACGCAGGATATCTCGACGAAAGGTGAGCGCCGTATCGCTGCCGAACTTGATAGCGCCGAGTGCGGAGCCTTCCCTGATCTCCTGGCCGTGATGCCAGGGGCCGAGGACCAGAAACACCTTGTCGTTGTTCGTGTCCTTCGGCTCAATGGCCTTGTAGACGGCTATGTCGCCGTAGATGTCCTCCTGGTCCCAAAGACTATGCACCAGCATCACGGGAACTTTGAGCGACTCGCGGGCCAATATCTTGTCCACGGCCTGCTCCTGCCAGAAGGCGTCGTAATTGGGATGCTCAAGTAGTTTTCGCCAGAAGCCCACCTGTTCCATCCCGCGCCTGCGGCCCAGCTCTCCTGCCGAGACAGCCTCCATGAACATGTCGTAGTCGTCAAAGTGGCTCGTCCACCACTTGATTTCGTTGGCGCGCGTCGCTTCCTGGTCGTAGATGTACGACATGCCCTGCTGACGAAACGCACCGTTATGAAACCAGTCGTCGCCACGCCATCCGTCAACCATCGGGTTCATCGGCACGGAGACTTTTAAGGCCGGGTGCGGATTGACGAGCGCCATGAGGGGCAGGAAGCCGTCGTAAGAAATGCCAAGGATGCCGACGCGTCCGTTCGATTCGGGAATGTTCTTGACGAGCCAGTCAATCGTGTCGTAGGTGTCGGTCGCGTGATCCACCGCGGTCGGATTCAAAGGCCCATGCAAAGGACGATTCATCACGTAGTCGCCCTCTGAGCCATACTTGCCGCGTATGTCCTGGACGACGCGTATGTAGCCGCCCTCCACGATTACGTCCGTGGCGTTGTCGTAGCCTTCAAGACTCGGGCCAAGATGCGAGCTGTTGGAATGACTCGTCAGGTCTGTGGCGTTGTAGGGCGTGCGCGTCAAGAGGATAGGAGCGTTCTTCGCTCCCTTGGGAACGAGGATGACCGTGTGAAGCTTGACGCCGTCGCGCATCGGAATCATCACGTCGCGCCGCACGTAATCGAATCCCTCATTCGTCGGCTGAAACGTGGCTGGCGTCTCGCTCGGCAAAGTCGGCGTAGACTGTGGTGTCTGGGCCACGCCTTGCGCGGCGAACAGAAACAGAGCGGTGACGAGAGCTGCGGCTGACGGCAGCTTACAACTATTCTTTACATGCATCTGGTTATCACCTCTTTAAGTGTCGGCGGGAAAGTTGCAATCAATCCAAAGATAGCGCGAGCCATTCTACACGAAAAGCCTTTATCCATTCTTGACCTTTACCTCTATGCGCCGGTCAGGGATGAGCCAGATGAGCGCCACGAGGACGTAGATCGCATCTGAAATCCATTGATTGACGAAGGCCAGAGGAATCGCCGCAAGGTAGAGCAGCGGGGAAATCTTTCCCTTAATGTCTTTGCCGATGGCGGCCCGGAGCTTAGAGTTCGCTCCATGCTGGGCGACGATCAAACTTTGCAGGATGTAGTAGGCGATTGCTGCCAGCAACATCACTACGCCGTAGACGGCGGTCGGCAGAGGGGCGAAGTGATTTTCGCCCATCCAGCCCGTCACGAACGGGATGAGAGAGAGCCAGAACAGCAGGTGCATGTTGGCCCACAGCACGCGCCCGTCAATTCGCTCGGTGGCGTAAAGCATATGATGATGGTTGTTCCAGTAAATACCAAGATAGATGAAGCTCAAGACGTAGGTCAGGAAAACGGGAAGCACGGACCTGAGCGCTTCCCAGTCCGCGCCGTGCGGAATCTTTAGCTCCAACACCATGATCGTGATGAGAATCGCGATCACCCCGTCGCTGAACGCTTCCATGCGGCCTTTGCTCATAGGTTCTATATTCTTTCGTGGCTCGTGTAAGCTCTCATTCTCATTGCAGCCTGATATTATTACCACGCCGCTACACTTTTCTCTAAAAATTCATGCTCTCACTATTTTGAGTTACGCCAGGAGTAAAGTAACATCACGCCCGCAAATTATTTGTTCGGTCTCGCAATCTGAAGCGGTCGGCCTTGGGGCTTCACAAAACCATTTGCGGGCGCGCTTTGCAGACTACAACTTATGAGAAAAGCTACTTTCCGCGAGCGTTTGCGCTACGCCTTCGATAAAAGTTTGTCCGGCGGAACCGTGTCTCTAATCGGTTGGCTCGGCCTGGCCTCGCTCTTCATAGTCATCGCGGCGACCGCGATTCTCTTGTTGACGGGCATCGCGCCCGACGCGGCGGAAGGTCAGGAGCCACAAGCCTTCAGCTTCGGCGAAAGTTTCTGGCAAAGCCTGATGCGCTCGATTGACCCAGGCACGGTCGCTGGCGACACTGGCTGGAAGTACCGCGCGCTGATGCTCACCGTCACCGTCGGCGGCATCTTCATCGTCAGTTTGCTCATCAGCGTTCTCTCATCCGGCCTGCAAGGCAAACTGGAAGAGCTTCGCAAGGGACGCTCCTTCGTCGTTGAAGAGAATCACACGCTCATCCTCGGATGGTCCTCGCGCATCTTTCTCATTATCTCCGAACTCATCATCGCCAACGAGAATCAGAAGAAGCCACGCATAGTAGTCCTCGCAGACCGCGACAAAGTTTTGATGGAGGAAGAGATTCGCGCCAAGGTCGGCGACACTAAGAATACTCTGGTCGTCTGCCGCTCCGGCAACACGATTGATCTGGTGGACCTGGAAATCGTTAACCCTCACGCCGCCAAGTCAATCATTATTCTGTCGCCCGGCGACACCGCGGACGCCGACGCGCAGGTCATCAAGATGATTCTGGCGATTACGAACAATCCCAACCGCAGACAAGAGCCTTACCACATCGTCGCCGAAATCCGTGACGAGAAGAACATGGAAGTCGCGCGCATCGTCGGCGGGCGAGAGGCTAAACTGATTCTCTCCGGCGACATCATCGCGCGCATCACCGTCCAGACCTGTCTGCAAGCGGGCTTGAGCACAGTCTACACGGAGCTTCTGGACTATGGCGGCGACGAGATTTACTTGCAGGAAGAGCCGCGTCTGGTCGGCAAGACCTTCGGCGATGCGCTGCTGGCTTACGAGAGCTGCGCCGTCATGGGTCTACGCCAAGCGGCGGGCGGTGTCCAGGTCAATCCGCCGATCGAGACCTTGATCGGAGCGGGCGATCAAGTCATCGCCATCGCCGAAGACGATGATAAAGTGATTCTCTCGAATCTACGGCAGGTCGAAATTGATGAGGGCGCAATCCGACAGGATGCGGAAGAGGCTCGGCGCCCGGAGCGCATTCTGATTCTTGGCTGGAACAAGCGCGGCGCGACGATTGTCCGCGAGTTGGACAACTACGTGCCCGAAGGCTCTTTTCTGAAAATCTTTGCGGACACTTCCGAAACGGAAGTCTTGCGCGCCGTCGGGACGAAGAGTCTTAACCGGCTCACACTTGAGTTTGAGGCGGGCGACACGACCGACCGTCAGAGTCTGGACGCGCTTAACCTGACTTCGTTCCAGCACATCATCTTGCTTTGCTACGCCGAAAATCTGGACGCACAGGCTGCCGACGCCAAGACCATGATCACGCTCCTTCACCTGCGCGACATAGAACAGAAACAGGGCGAAGCCTTCAGCATCGTCAGCGAGATGATAGACGTGCGCAACCGCGCGCTCGCCACGGTTGCCAAAGCTGATGATTTCATCGTCAGCGACGAATTGACTGGCTTGCTTCTCACACAGGTTTCAGAGAACGCGGAACTGCTCGAAGTTTTTACGGATTTATTCCACTCGGAAGGCTCTGAAATCTATCTGAAGCCCGCGCGAAACTACGTCGTGACGGACAGGGAAGTGAACTTCTACACGGTTACGGAATCTGCGCTGAGGCGCGGTGAAGCAGCCATAGGTTATCGCCTGGAGCGATACCAGGACGACGCCTCGCGCGCCTACGGCGTGCGCGTCAACCCATCGAAATCCGAGACCGTGACTTTCCAGGACGGAGACCGCATCATAGTCCTGGCCGAAGACTAAAACGTCTCGAAAATGGCTGTAGAGAATAATTGTAGCCTTGCAATAGTTCTGTGCAGCCTAACGCTCGACTTAATCGGCCACGCATACAACGCCCATACTGACAAGCTGACGATGAAAGCCAGGCTAACTCGCGCTCTGGTTCAATGAGTTGTTATGCCTCGTCCAGCAGCGAAGGCGTAACCGGTTCGTCCGGCTTATAATAAAGTTCGCCATTATCAATCACAAACTTTAGCGGGATTTTCGGATTGTTAATATCCTTACTTCCGCTATCATGCCATTTTCTCTCCCACTTCGAGAAATATGGTTCTAAATCGGTTGGGCTAAGCCTATAAATTGCCTGAAGTTCAATACCTTCATAAACAGCAAAGAACCAATCCACTTTTCTATATTTAGCTATGATCGTTGGATTCATGTGATGGTGCGTAGAAAAACTTTTCGTCAACAAGACATTAACGGATTTTAGCTCATACTCGTTGCCCGCTTCATCTATAGCATCATTACCCTCACGTCCTGCTATAACTTTCAACCCAAGAATGAGGAGTACTTGCAGGAGTTTTCCACCATTATCTTGAAAGATGTCTCCGATGCCGTGTTTTGAAGCTAACTGTTGATAGCGACGTATGTGGGGGAAAATTTCATCTAAAATGGTCTTGTCAGGATGCGGTTTCATCGGCGCTATTCCTCAAGCAAATCTTGAATAGTGACGCCGAGCGCACGAGCAAGACGTTCCATGTTATCTATGGTAATGTTACGTTCGCCACGTTCGACAGAACCAATGTAGGTGCGGTGTAGTTCAGCTAATTCAGCAAGGTCTTCCTGCGAAAGATTTCTGGCTCTTCTAAAGTTTCGCAGGTTCTCAGCAAATGTTTGACGGGCACTTAGCTTTTGTTTCGGCACGTATGCAGAAATAACGAATTGACGACTATAAATCTACAGACTATAAGTAGCATCTATGAGCAGCATAACGGTAGCAGAGATTGGAAAGGCACATGTCAAAGATATGATGTTGCAAGCGCCACCTACATATATAACAAGGTTAGGCGCAGCATATCATGGTGATGCTCTGCAACTTTTACAGCAACTTCCAGATGATAGTATTGGCCTAGTTATCACTAGTCCGCCTTTTGCGCTCCAAAGAGAGAAGGAATACGGGAACCAGAATCAAGACGACTATATTAACTGGCTAGAAGCTTTCGCTAAATTAGTCCATCAGAAATTGCGGACTGATGGCAGCTTTGTTTTAGATTTGGGCGGAGCTTACAGGAAAGGCGTACCGGTTAGAAGCCTCTATAACTTTCGAGTATTGATTCGGCTATGTGATGAAATTGGCTTTTTCTTGGCGGAAGACTTTTACTGGTTTAATTCCTCCAAGCTGCCTAGCCCGATTGAGTGGGTTAATAAGCGGAAACTTCGCGCCAAAGATTCTGTAAACACTGTTTGGTGGCTTGGAAAAACTGAATGGCCTAAAGCTGATATAACGAAGGTATTATGTGAATACAGTGCAAGGATGAAACAACTGCTAAAGAACCCAGAAGGCTTCTATACACCGAAAAAGAGACCGTCAGGACACGATATTGGCAAGGGGTTTGGTAAAGATAACGGCGGCGCAATACCTTCAAATTTGCTACAAATTCCGAATACAGAATCGAATGGTATTTATTTAAGTGGCTGCAAAGCTGTCGGCGTCAAGCAGCATCCGGCACGTTTTCCGACAAAGTTACCAGAATTCTTCATCCGATTTCTCACTGAACCCAACGATATTGTGCTTGATATTTTCGCCGGATCAAATACCACTGGCTATGTGGCTGAAACTGAAGGACGACGTTGGTTGGCTTTTGAAGAGCGCCTTGATTATTTAGCAGCATCGTCATTTCGCTTTCTATCCAAGAACAAAACTAAAGAAGAAATGACAGCAATCTATGATCGAATAAATATCGGAGATGTGATTAATTTTAGCTTAACCAAAGAAGCATAGATATGACGATAATTTATTAGAGCGCTCTAATCGTTTCTTGCAGTATCATAATTACTTGCGGTGCTCTCATCGTTAATTACGACACTTCTCTAATTAATTGGCAACACTTCTCGGATTAACTGCAGTACTTCTTTGCTTAAGAGTAAACCCACTCCGTTACAAAGAAACGTTGCTTTTAATTAGAGTAAGGCCCCGCTTAATCTTATTCATTGCTCCCGGCGGGTTGGTTTGCTTCAAGATTATTTGAGGTGTCCCGTGCCACTCGGCAAATCGCTTGATGGCGTCGGTCAGGTCCTTGATTAACTCATCGTCCAGTTTCACGCCCGCTTCCAGGTGCAGCGACTTGATCTCAAAGACGCCTTCCTTGCGGTGCGCCTTCGGGTCCAGGCGTCCGATCAGTTTATCGCGGTGAAGAATCGGCAGAGTGAAGTAGCCGTAGACACGCTTTGGCGCGGGCGTGTAGCACTCCAGGCGATAATCGAAGCCGAACATTTCGCGTGCACGCGCGCGGTCCCATACGAGCGGGTCGAAAGGGGAGAGAAGAGTCGTCAACGCAGGACAAAGTTTTTCAGCCGCGGCTTCTGCCAGCAACTTGCGATTGTCCGGGTGAACGTAAGCTGTCTCTTCCCATCCGGCGACGCCGACTTGCAGCAACTCGCCTTCGTCGGCCAACCTGACGGTCAAAGCGTTGGTCTCTCGCTTGTCCGTGCGAAAGTAATCGCTCACCCAACGCGCTTTAGTGATACCGAGAGCGCGTACCGCTTTGAGGACCAGAGCGCGCGCGGTCTCAACTTTCGACGGAAGCTGTGCATCGTCCCAGGAGGGAAGCACACGCTCGCGCAGATCGTAGATGCGTTGAAAGTTGTGGCGGCGCGCAATCATCAGCTCGCCCGCGGTGAAGAGCATTTCCAGCGCGCGCTTCTCTGGCTTCCATTCCCACCAGCCTCCTGCGCGACCATCCGTGCGCTCGAAGTCGGACGAACGCGCTGGCCCACTTCGGCGTATGTGTGAGAGAACTCGCTCGACCTCTGCGCTGTGTTTGGTGATCCACTCGTGGGAATATTTCCAGCCCATGTCGTGCGCGTCTAGCATACGATGGCGATAGAGCGGGTAATCTTCTATGGGAAGAAAGCACGCCTCGTGCGCCCAGTATTCAAATATCTTCCCTTCGGCCAACAGCTCGTCCAACCAGCGAGGCTCGTAATCGCCAAGCCGACTCCATAGCACAAGGTACGGGCTGCGCGCGACGACGTGTATGGTGTCTATCTGAAGCACGCTCATGCGCCGGATGGCCCGCAGCACATCCGGCTTCTTCGCAGCCTTCGAGGGCTGCCGGTCCAATCCTTGCGCCGCGATCATCAACGCACGCGCCTGTGCCTCGTTTAATTCTTTCATGATTAACCGCCGAAACAGCTTCGGCTGAGGAGCCGAGGCCCACGCTTCTTTTACCACAGCCGCAACCTGTAAGAAACCGAGAGCGCACGTATCGCTGGGAGCGCAGGCATCCTTGCCTGCAAGCTTGGCGCAAGCCAAGCTAACGTTGTTCGCGCCTCACGGCGCTCATGCAGGCAAGGATGCCTGCGCTCCCAGCACTTGCCTATCTTAAATTGAGCCACTACCGCGAACGGCTTTACCTTGACTGAGTGTGTTATGGTTTAATGCCGGACCGAAGATTTTTTGTGAGGAGAAGAGAAGGAATGCACGAGAGAAGATTCCTGGTTACCTGTGTTGTCTTGATGACATTAATCTGGAGCGCCGTGGTCGTTGAGGCCACCGTGAAGACAGTGACGCTCCGTGTGAGGGGTATGACCTGCGGCGGCTGCGCCACGACCGTCGAGAAGGCGCTAAAATCAACTGACGGCGTCGAAGAGGTGATGGTGAGCTTTGAGCGAGGCCGAGCCGTCATTAAATACGACGACCAGAAGGTGACGGTCGCCAAGCTGCGCCTGGTCATTCAAAGCACAGGCTTCTTTTGCGACCTGGACAGCGCGGGCAAAAAATCGTCTGGAGATTAAGACCGCTTTCATTTCACTTCGTCACGACCGATCCCATCTGTACGACCTCGAAGTCAGAGCCTTTGAGCGCCTTTAAGGTGCTTAACTCGTCGTCGTTCCAGCGCGGGTCCGGCGCGCCGCTCACGTACCAACTGCTCCCGTTGTCCGCTAGAATCATCCCGTACTTCTTCAGCGCGCGCAGTATGACCTGCATCGCGGGCGAGAAGCGCGAGATGTCAAACGAAGCCTTCAAGCGCACGCGCATTCCCATCGGCGGCAGATTCGGGTCCGTCAGGCTGCTGGCGAAATGGCGAGCCGGAGCGACGTAAGCCTTGCGCGTGTGCTGGGCCGTAAAGCGCAAGGCGTGCGTAATCTCCTGCATCTCGTAGACCTCGTCGTAACGCACCAAGCCGGGAAAGATCGGAAGCCCAGCGGCGTCAGCGGAAGTCCACCCGGCTGGTCTCTGCGCATTCGAGTTCAAATCGAAGACGGCCCCGCACGCCGCACGCCAACTCGTCCCACCGTTCACAGGATAAGCGCCGAACAACTCGTAGAGTTTCCACGTGTCTCGGTCAATCACCAGGACGTGGCGGTCGCCCGTGCCGTTTGGCCCGCCTTCGATGGGTGCGTCCGACGGGACAGGATAAGGACCAGGATCGCTCTCGTCGCCGTAGTCTGTGAAAGTGATGGAGACTTTCTGCTGCAAGCTAGAGACGACGACATAAGGAATACCGTTTGGCGCGCCCGCCCAGGTGGTCCCAAAATCCGGGTGAAAGGCGACATTCAGGCCGATGCTTGAAATCAAGTTGGCGGAATTAGGGTCAACGGGAGACGCGGAGATGTCCTGGTTCCACGGATTGTCGGCGGGGAAGACTCGCTTGCCGTGCAGGCTGGCATTTGGTCCGAGGTCAGGCTGAGGACTTCCCGTATCATCTGGCGGCCCGCCGCCCACGTGTCCTATGCCGACACGCACGCGGTTGCTCTGCACTCCGCGCAGGCTCACGCTGATGAGTACATCGCCCACATCGCCCAGACTGTCGTTCAGCCTCAACACCACCTGACTCAACCAACTGTAGCCTGGAACGTGGCCCACGTACTCCACTATGAGTGGATAGCGTGTGCGTGTCGCGTCTTCAGCATCGGCTGTGACGGCAGACAAAGTCTCGCCGGGAAGCAGGTCAAGATTTCTGGCAAAGAGCACGAGGCGTGTCCGATTGTCCGTGCCAAACTGGATGGGTTGCGTCGGCTGGAAAGGCTCGCTGGTCCACGTCACGGATTCGAGGGCGACGGCGCGTGTGGATGTCTGCGCGGTAATCAACTCCGGGGCGGCCTTAATCGTCGAGGTCGTCGCACAAATCAGCAGTGTCAGCAGGACGAAATTCCGTGGCCCTGTAAGGGTTCGTCTGAAGAGAAAGGGAAGCCTTAAGGAAAGATAATTGCGCACACGCTTGCTCATAAAGTAATCGCCACTCGGATTAAAGATTACGGGTGAGAGGCCCGGAGCAAGAGTACAGCCAAATACTTTGAAGAGTCTCGGCGGATTAGTCAAGTGCTTTGTTTCGCGACACCGATGAGGTTAAAGCAAAAAGATTTGATCTTTGAGTCTGAGATTGCGTACTGTCAAAGACTGATGACGGCTCAGCTAAGTTTTTATTCGATCTCTGTAATTTCAATCAAAAACCCCCTTGAAGGAGAAAAAAGAATGGGAGCTTTGGATCCGATTGCTGGTATCTCTTTGGAAAGATACGCAGAGCTGTGTGTGAAGATGAAGGATTGTGGCGGCGACCTGGATGTTTGCGCACGCATAGCCGAAGAGAATGGCGTGGACCGCGCGACGTGGGAAGCAGCCATGAACGGCTGGAACGCGCGGATGCACGACCCTGCGACCGCCGGACAGGTCGCGCTCGCCTACATGCCTATTTACCAGGCGGCGCTGGCAAAGTACGGCGGCCCCGTGGCGACCGCTTCGTACGAAGACTACATAGAGATGTCCGCCCTGATAAATACAGACATGCAGGGCGCTGTGCGTCGTCCGACAGACTTTGATTCGATGTACGCGCGCTTTGGCATAGACGTACAAAAGTGGAGCCAGATTTCCACACACTGGGTTGATCGTCTCACCAAAGACCCGCAGCTTGGCTCCGACTACGGACAAAAGGTTCGCGCCCGCGTCAAAGAGCTGGACGAGGCTTACATGAGACAGGTCGGAGTCTGACGATTGCGGAATGCGGATTTCGGATTGCGGATTGCGGATTGAGAAAGATAAAGGAGTATGCCTTTCGTCTTTTCAATCCGCAATCCGCAATCCGAAATCCACAATCGCTTGGAGTGTGCGCTCTTGCTGGTCGCGGTGCGGGCTGTGGCCGCAGTTGGGAAGAATGAGAGTGTGCACAGGACCGGCGCACGCGCCCTTGATAGCTTCGACCTGACGCAGCGTTCCGTACTCGTCCTGCTCTCCTTGTATCAACAGAACTGGAACTCTCACCTGCGGCAGATACTCTTCTATGTTCCACGAACGGAACGACGGGTCCAGCCAGACCTTGTTCCAGCCCCAGAAGGCGCATTCTACGTTTGCGCCGTGATGACGTTCGAGTTTTGTTCTCAAATCTCCCTTCTCGTAATTGACGGCGGCTTTTGCGATGCTCTCGATGCCAATGTCTTCGACAAAGACGTGCGGCGCTTCTAGGACCAGGCCGCGCAAGCGCACATCCACTCTTTCGCTCCCAGCGTAGATTAGTGCGATTGACCCGCCGTCGCTGTGGCCAAAGAGAATTGCGTCTCTGACTCCCGCGGCCTTCAGCACCTCCGGCAGTGTGACGAGCGCTTCTGTGTGCATGAAGCTCACGGGGCGAGGCAGCGCCACTGGGTCTGAGTTTCCATAACCCGCACGGCTGTAGACGAGCGCGCCGCAACGGGTCGCCTCCGCTACCTTCAATGGGAAGTCTCGCCACATAGAGACGCACCCCAGCCCTTCGTGTAGAAAGACGATAGTCGGAGCTTCAGACGGTGGCGGCCCGTGCCACACGTATTCAAGCTCATGTCCTCCCGCTCTCAAACGCATCAACGAACCTCCAGACACTGTCTTTCTTAAAACTCTGGAAGTCGAATAGTCAACCACTCAATCTCTTATGAATGTCTTACTCTCTTCCACCTATGACCATAACCTGCTAGGCTGCGTTATCATCAAAGTCTTTTAAGTTACGCGGGAGGTGAAACGAGTTGGCGGAACGAAAAAGAGCGGAACTCTCTTTGACTCATCTGGTGCGAGAACCTGGGCCGGACTCCATATCATCAACACTCGCGCCGCCGCTCTTACTGCTCCTGCATGGCATCGGCAGTAACGAAGAGGACCTGTTCGGGCTGGCTCCTTACCTTGATGAAAGGTTTCTGGTCGTGAGCGCACGCGCGCCCATCAGCCTCGGGCCGGGAGCTTACGGCTGGTTCAATATAGAGTTCACCTCGCGCGGCATGATGGCCGACATAGAGCAGGCGAAGAGGAGTCTGCAACAACTCCCGGGCTTCATTGACGAACTGATAAAGACGTACGAGGCAGACGCGCGTAGAGTTTACCTGATGGGTTTTAGCCAGGGCGCGATGATGAGCCTGGCCTTGACGCTCACGCTTCCACAGAAATTTGCCGGGGCCGTCATCATGAGCGGGCGTTTCCCGTCGCATGTGCTCGAAGGCGAGCTTGACCTTGACGCGCTCAAGGGGAAGTCTCTCATAGTCACACACGGCCTTTATGATCCGGTGTTGCCAATCGAAGAGGGCCGCGTGACCAGAGAGAGACTTGAAGCTTTGGCCGTAGAGCTTACCTATCGCGAATACCTGATGGGCCACGAAGTCAGCATGGAGAGTTTGAGAGACGTGGCAGCGTGGCTCAAGCGAGAGCTGGACGAACGCGGCGCGAGTGACAAGGAGTAAAGGAGAAGAAAATGGAACTCGGTTCCAGCACAGTTCTAATCACGGGTGGCGCTTCAGGCATCGGGCTGGCGATGGCCGAGCGGTTCATCAAGGCGGGCAGCCGCGTCATCGTCTGCGGCAGAAGGGAAGAGAAGCTGCGTGAGGCGAAAGAGCAGCACCCGGAAATCAGCACGCGCGTCTGTGACGTAAGCGACGAGACGGAGCGCGTCGCTCTGTTCGAGTGGGCGACTAAAGAATTTCCAGCGCTCAACGTGCTCGTCAATAACGCTGGCATACAGCGTCGCGTTAAATTAACAGAGAGAGAAGAATGGGCGCGTACGCGTCAGGAGATTGCCATTAACTTAGACGCTCCCCTGCATCTCTCCGCGCTCTTCATTCCACACCTGCTACGGCAACAGCATCCAGCCATCATCAACGTCACTTCGGGCCTGGCGTTTTCGCCACTCGCGCGCGTGCCCGTCTACTCGGCCACGAAAGCCGCGCTGCACTCTTACACTTTATCCTTGAGGCGACAACTCGCGGAGACGCCCGTTCAGGTCGTGGAGATTATTCCCCCGGCAGTCAACACGGACCTTGGCGGCGTCGGTCTTCACACCTTCGGCGTGCCGCTGGATGAGTTTGCTGATTCGACTATGAAGCGCCTGGCGCGCGGCGACCTGGAGATCGCTTACGGCTTTGCGGAAGCTACGAGCCGGGCCTCGCGCGCCGAGCTGGATGAGATATTCGGTCGGATGAATGCTCCCGACTCAGTTTGAGCAGTGCGCGTCTATGATCGTGTGCGCGCGGCGCACGAACTCCGCTGTCCATAGTCCGGGCGGCTCATCGCGCTCAGAGTTACGTGAAGCCTTGAACACTCTGGTAATCAGACCATTGCTCGTCTCGGCGTCGAGCAGTCTTTGAAGTCCATCGGCCAGGAGCTTGCGCCCTTCCTCGCTGATAGAGGTGTCGCCAACGCTCTTGGCAGTCGTCGTGCAGCGTCCGCCGCTCATCTTAATCGGGTCCGCTCTTTCCTTCCATTCATGCAGCCTGGCTTTATTCTCGCTCGCGCTTGAATAGCCGAAGGTCGAACCCATGTCGCTGACGTAGTAGACAATCTGCTCCGGGTCGCAGAGCAGTGCGCGCCCCTCGCCTTTCACTGTCTGTAGGCAGGTAAACTTCTGGTTGTCGCCCTTGGTGTCGCCGTGGTCTATGAAAGCCAGCCAGAGCTTGAAGGCGTCTATCTCTGCGCGACTTCCTCCGTTCTGAAGCAGCTTCTCAAGCGTCGGCGCAATCGCTGCCGTGTCCTTGTCGTTGCAGTTCTCGTCTATGCCTTTGCCGAGCGGAAGCTCTATTCCTGCGGCTGGCTGAAAGGGATTAAAGCTCGTCCCCTGAAAATCTTTATTGAGGCTCTTCTTGCAGTCCGGGCAGTTCACGTCCGCGACCCACTCGTCGTCAGCGAAGAAGCCCAGAGCCTTGGAGAAGCGCGAAGAGAGAAACTCGCCGTAGACTTCGCCGTTTCGCTTCTCACGGGATTGCCCCTTGAAGTGCGGCTTTATCTTGTAGCGAACGAGATCGCCATCTTCGTCCGTGATGCCCGCCACAGAGCAGTAGAACTTCGGCGTCGTGCCCGAGCCCTTTTCGGGCTTAGCGTTAGCGACGCAGTTGAGCGGGTCCGCAAGCCCTTCCTCATTAACCGGCAGAGCGCCCGGACGCGCGTTCTCGCCTGAAGTGAGGCCGGTGGCCGGATCGTAGTTCGGGTCCGGCTCGTGCCAGACTCTCGCCTTCCGCTCAGCGAGCGAGCGCACTTCCGGCGCGAAGCAGCGTTTCTGGGCCGCCACGGGCAGCGCCAGAAATAGAAGGGATAGGAGAGCAACAATCTTCACGGACAGCTTATAAAGCATGGAGTGGTCCTTTCATTACTTTGAAGAGTCTCTGATCTCTTGATGGCCTTACTCTACCAAATCATTTTGTTAAAGCTCAACACTTTGCCACCGGGAGCGCATCGCTGGGAGCGCAGGCATCCTTGCCTGCGCTCCCAGCGATGCCTACTGTATAATCCGCGGGAAACTTGCGGGAGGAAGAATTTGAATGGTTGAGCGCCTGAAGTTCGCCCGCCTGCACGCGGACGCACAGCTTCCCACCAGAGGAAGCGCGCACGCGGCGGGCCTTGATCTCTACGCAGTGGAGAATCGGTTGATTCCTGCGCGCGGTCGCCAGAGTGTCAGGACGGGGCTGGCCGTCAGTATCCCGCACGGCTTCTATGGACGAATCGCCCCGCGTTCGGGCCTGGCCGTCAGGCACGGGCTGGACGTGCTCTCCGGCGTAATTGACAGCGACTATCGCGGCGAGGTCATCTGCGTGCTCATCAACCACGGTGACGCGCCCCTTTCGATTGAAAAGGGAATGCGTATGGCCCAACTAATAATCGAATCAATCATCATGCCCGAACCCGTCTGGAGCGAAGAAGATTTGGAAGAGACTAAGCGCGGCGCAAGCGGCTTCGGGAGCACGGGCGAGAAGTGATAAGCGGAAGTCATGAGTTGTCACACGCCGCTCTAGGTTTCCACGACGCGCGTTGAGATGCCTGCAATGTGGCCCGACGGAGTTCGGCCAATGATGTAGACGGGAATGTTGATGCTGCCGATGCGGTAGACCTGCACGTCTTCCAGATTCGTCTTGAGTGTTTCAACGAGTCTTCTGAATCTCTCTGTCCGCTGGCGGTCTTCCTCTACGGCCCCTTCGTACGTGACGAGCGCAGCGCGGAAGAACTCTTCGACGCTTTCTGTGTTGATAGCGGCTTCCGATTCGCTGCCGCTCGCACGACGCAATAAAGCAGGAGTCGGTTCTGTCACATCCTGCCAGAGCACGGCCTCGAACGGGTAATCCGACTCGCTCATCATCAAGAGTCCGTCCGCTGCCCGCCGCAATTCCTCTATGATCTCGTCTTCACTCTTCGTCAAGGCGTGAATGTGTTTAAGCAATTACATACATTTGGGAACGCGGGTCTTCGCGCCGAAATTACAGACGAAAGGACCAAGCGTTTCGTCCGCCCCGCGCAGTTTGATAGTGAGCGTGAGAACTTTGCCTTCGACCTTTCCTGTAAAGCGCGCCGATTGGCTATCATCTTCGCCCATGCGCACGGGGCCTGGATGCTCCTGTCTATACACGCCTGCCACATCGAAACGCCCCAGGCTGTCGAGCACGAGAGGCTCTGTAATCTGGCCAGTGGCGCAGGGAAAGTCCAGTGTAGCGCCATCGTCCGTGACTTCTATGGAAATCTGACGGCTGCCCCAGGCTCCCTGAGCCACACGCTCTTTTTTGACAGACATGATCTTGCTGCCTCTACTCTTTCTTCTATGTTTGCGGGTCTGAATAGACCGCCCCTCAGCCAAGACTACGCACAACAGAGAAAGCGTGATGAGTATGGATACTATTTTCAGATGTCTTAACAATCGCACCTCGTCGGAAATTCTACGACAGCAGTTGCCCAACGGCAAAATGAATGACTCGCTGGCCAAGCTCATCAGGCTGTCTGCGCGCGTGTGTGTCCGTACCGCTAACGCTCAGGGCCGCGTGGATGTCAATGCCCACTTCGCATGTTTGATGATAGAATTTCGCGGCAGTTCTATCTTGAAGATTATCGCTCAGGCGATCATCAATGAATTACTCTCGGAGGAGAATGAGGCCAGTGCAGATTAAGAAACTGGGCAGCGGAGTGTTGATGCTGCTTGCTCTGACAGTGAGCGCGCACGCTCAGTCAAAGGAGTTGCCATCTTATATAGAAGCGCGGCACCGAGCGGTGCTGCAACAATGGTTAAAGCGAGAGCCAGATTTACGTTTGGCGACAGACGAAGACTGCGGACGATGTGACGACGACATCGCCCAACAGCGCCGTTTGAGCGGCGTGGATTATCATCCGTATTACGTGACGGGAGATTTCAACGGCGACGGCAGGCAGGACTTTGCCGTCGCGGCGATTGAAATGGAGGCGGACGCGGAAGGTCGAGTCGAACAAAAGTTTGTCGTCGCGGTCTTCAACGGCCCTTTCTCGCGCGCGAGAGTCGAGCCAGCCTTCTTCAAAGATAATCTAAAGCTACGCGATGGCGGGTTCTTCTTCGGCCCGCCGCGGCCACGCCCCTACAGGCTCTTCATAGGTCTGTTTACCAACGACACGGGACTCACGCTCATCCCGCGCGGTCGAAAGTACGTGGCGAAATAGAAGTAGTCTCGTTAGAAGATGGTGGCTGCTCAGCGTCGCCGCGAGGCGGGGAAAGAGTGAAGCAAGAAGAGAGGGCAGTGGACTTTCTACGTAGAAAGTCCACTGCCCTCTTGTGATTCGCCTGATGATTGAAACTCGAATTCAGGCTACGGAGTTGGAGTAGAGTCAAGGGGCACTGGGCGGTCGCCCGTCGTCCCCAGATTCAACAGCGTCATCGAGTTGTTCGAGCTGTTGATGATATACCAGTTGCCCTCAGACGGGCGGAAGATGGCTATGTCAGCCTTGCCGTCCCCGTCAAAATCTCCCGGCACTGGGATGTCGGTCGAGAGACCCCAACCTCTGCTGGTTCCAGCATTGGTCGAAGAGTTGATGATGTACCAGTTGCCTTCCGACGGACGGTAGATAGCAAGGTCTGTCTTGCGGTCGCCGTCGTAGTCGCCTGGAACAAGGATGTCGGTGGATAGTCCCCAACCTTTAACGGTCGTGCCGCCGGTGCTCCTGCGTATGTACCAGTTGCCTTCGGACGGGCGGAAGGTGGCCAGGTCGGTCTTGCCGTCCCCGTCGTAATCACCCGGCACAGGCTTATCAGTCGTATTGCCCCAGGACACGGTCGTATTCGTACCACTCCAGCTCAACGTCAGATACCACTTGGCTTCGGACGGGCGGAAGACAGCGTAATCTGTCTTGCCGTCGCCGTCATAATCGCCGGGCACTGGGATATCCGTCGAATTGCCCCAGTTCCTCACCGAACCCGATCCGTCGAAGCTGTTGATGACGTACCAGTTGCCTTCGGACGGACGATAGACGGCGAAGTCCGTCTGCCCGTCGCCATCGTAATCGCCGGGCACTGGAATGTCAGTCGAGAGACCCCAGTTACGACTTTGAGTGACGCCGTTCGAGCTGTTGCGGTAGTACCAGTTACCCTCGGACGGGCGGAAGACCGCAACGTCGCTCTTCTTATCAACGTCGAAGTCCGAACGACGGTGAACCGGCGGCTGCCCGTAGGCAACAGCCGAGACCGTGGCGTTGTAAGCCTGCCCGATGCCAGCGCCCGCAGTCACTTCATGGACAACCAGCGTGAAGCTCGACAGCGGCGGGACATCAAGCGACCAGGTCATCGACGCAGTCGAACTGCCAGGGTCGCCCAGGAAATTAGTTGCCGGGCTGGCCGGGTTAAATCCACCGTTGCCGTACACCACAGCGTAGAGCAGCGTGCTCGTCTGATTGACTGTGAAGGTGACGCACAACGAATCCGTGGACGTGTTCTGGAAGACGTAGGCGTCGTACTGCCTGCCCGGCGTCGTATCGTTCAGGCCCGGATTGGCCTTCGGCGATCCGCAGCCCGAAGCCACGCCAGTGCGAACCACGCGCCCGGTCTGTGTTCCGGTCGAGGCGGCTGTGGCTGGCGGCGTGACGGGTGGAGCTGTCGCGTCGAGCGTCGTGTTCGGGATGGTAGCGGTCAGCGCGTTAGCCTGGCCGACGAAGTAGCTGAAGCCGTACAGCTCAGGACTCTGCCCGCCCCCGAAATCAACCTTCAGCACGAACTGAATCGTCGTCCCGATGGGCGTTGTCCCGGCCAGCGTGAATTTGAAAGGAGAGCCAGCGTTGCTGGCGCTACTGTTGCCGTTAATCGTGCCGATGGTACGCGTGTTCGGCTGAGCCACCTTGGCATCCGCTCCCGGAGTCTTAACCGTCAGCGTCGCCGTCACGCCCGTCGCCGGAGCCGCCGACGGGTCGTTCAATTGAACGACGATGTTGCCGGTCTCGCCCGGATCGACGCGACCGTTGCCGTTGCTGAACGGGCCTTCGGTGATGGTGACGGTTCCGAGCGCCACGTCAGCCGCCGCCGTGAAGGCGAAGTTCTGAACCGTGTTACTGCCGTTGGTCACAGTCACGCCATTGGCGGTTGCCTGAGCAACGCCGATGCCGCTCTTAAAAGCAGTCATGTTGTAGCTATCAGGCCCGACGACAGGCATGGTGTAATTACCGCTGCCGTCGGTGATGGCAACGTAACCGTTGGTAGTTCTGACTGTCGCGCCAACAACAGGACTACCGTTGAAGGTGACCGTGCCGGAGATTGAGCCACGCGGCGAGGTCGTGCAGGCCGGGAACTTGAAGCTACCGACGCGTGTGTTCCAGAGGAAGGGCGGCGTACCTGTGTTGGCCTGGTTGGCCAGCAGACGATACTCATTGGTGTACCAGAAGGTGCAGTCGTCAGACGGGTCAACGTTGAGGCTGCTGTAATCGCCCCAGCGACTATTGGTCGCGCGCTGCACGCCGGTCGAGCTGAACATGACAGCTTCGCCCTGGTCGAGCGTGCCCGTAGGTACTGCGCCTGTGCGCCCAGCCCACTTGATAGTCGGAACCAGAGTCGTACTGGATGCGGAATAGCCTAAGGCTATACTACCCTGATTATCCGTAGAGATGCTGCCGACCCAGTCGTTTTCACCCGTCGCTCCGCTGATCGCGCCGTTGACGTACGTGCCCTGGTCTCTGACCGTGAAGACGCCCAAAGTTGGGTCGCGGCGGAATTCTGTCCAGCGAATGCCAGCCTGATATGTCGCAAACGTACTCGGAGTAACGCCGCTCACATTCACCGGCCAGTTCGTCGTGTAATTGTTGACGGGAGAGGCCGACGTTCCCTCATTACGGTAGGTCAATCGAACCATGTTGCGGTTGCCGATGGCGTCCAGATACTCCGTGGAGAGTGCCGGACTCGGTTGTTCTATGTCCGTTCTTCCAGCCGGATCACGCGGATCAAAGGGAGCGGTCGGAATATCCGGCAGCACCGTGAAAGTCGTTGACGCGGGGTTGTCGAAGTTCGGTTTGTATTCATAACAACGTATCGCGTCGAAGGGATCGCCGAACTCGTTTGCCCTGAATTCGCAGAACAACTCGGGCAGGTTGGCTGGCGGAGCTTGATAACCTTCCGCGTCTGTCGGAAGCTGCCCGAAGAGTCCCGGCTCTATCTGATTTACGTCAACGTAAATCATGGTCGCCGCCGGGTCACCGGCAATCATTCGCGTGCGGTCGAAAGCAAAAGCGCCCGCGCCATAATAAGCTGTCGCCGCGACAGTGGTGAAGATGTTCCCGGACATGTACAGACCATCGTGCCAGATACCGAACTTCGGGTAGTCCGCGAAATGTATGTTCGGCATCTGAAAGTCGTACAGGTAATAGCTGCCGGTCGGGTCCGGCGTGGTCGAGTAGGCGATGAGCTGATGTGTGAACGGATCAGTGCCAGTGCAGAACTGGCTAATCATCCAGCGGTCCGCCATCTGATCGTAGAGCACAATCGGGTCGCCGTCGTTGCGCGTCGAGCAGACGCCGCCGACCGCGCCGAACAACTGGCTGTACCTGCGTCCGCCTGGCAGCAGCGCCGTACCTGTCTTGTTAAAGACCTGGAAAAGAAAGTTCGTGTTCTGGACGTAATGGTTCGGGCCAACGTCGCCGGTCGTGTCGGGTGGCATCACAGTGTTGCCGCCTGAGGCGTTGAGGTTGTCCTGGCTGCTCAGGCCCTCAAAAGTCAGAGTAGGCGAGGGCATTGACAGTGCAATAGAGGGGGCATCCGTCTGTTTGTCCTGGAGCAGATTGGTCTGGATGACAGGGTCAATCGAGCCTCTCGCGCCCGGAATCGCGCGCCTTCCTTCGAAGGTGTTCTGTTCGTTGATTTCGACCCCTTGCTCCTCACCTGAATTAATGGAGGAGTTTCGCTCTGCTGCTGGAGAGGGCATGTCCCTCAATGGCGGTGAGATGGCAAAGCCGACGGCCCTGCTCGCCACGGGCGTCACCTGATTGGTTTCTTGTTGCGGGGGCTGAGTGCGGTTGACAAAAAGGTCTGACGGCTTAACGCCAGGCCCAGGTTTCGTCCGGTTCATGGCTTTATTCTTCGCCAGCCCAGGGACGACCAAAGCGGGCAAGACAAGCGCCATTGCCAGCATCAGAACAAGATATTTTTTCATCTTCTCTCCTTGGAAAATACAGAAATACTTGCTTGACTGCGACCCAAATCCGACCGTTGCGCTTTTCTTGAGCGGGTCGAATTAAAACTAAGTTCGAATGTAACCCCGTGATCTTGGAGTGCTAGCCAACTGCGCGCACAGGTTGACTTAAAATTCTGCCTGGTAAGGCAAGAGCAGAATTTCAAACTATGCACAGAGAGGAGGACTGATATCTTTACGCGCAGGCTTACTACTTCGGGTTGTAGTAGCACGCATCTTAAAAAGAGTTGAGGATGTTGTCAACGCATTAGTAGGGAAAGAGGGGAAAGATAAGAAAAAAGCAAAGGGCGAAAGGAGAAGACTTAATCTTCTCCTTTCGCCCTTCCACTTTTCTTTACTGATTGTCTACGGTCGCTTCTATGACTGCCTGGATGTTCGTGGGCACGTTGGAGAAGAAGTCGTAGCCGGTCAGAGCTTCGACTTGATCCACGCTCACGCGATAAGTTTTCCAGTCAGGGTTGATGGTATTCGAGTTCGGCATGATGACGGCAATCGTGCGCGTATTGGTAGTGACACGCGCCGCATCGTTGCCGCTGCCTTGCGTCAACACGATGATGACTTTCCAGGTCTGTGCTGGCACGACGACGTGGCCATTCGTGATAGTCGTCGCAAAACCGTTAGAACCTGTTCCGCCTTGCCCCGCTCCGCCTGAGATGATGTATAGCTCGTTGCCCGCGCTCACCAGCGTGCGGCAATAATTCTCCAGGTCGTTCCAAGGCCCCTGATTGTTGTTTGAAGCCTGCGGAATGAAGTTCGTCATCAGGAACGTCGCCGAGTTGTCCGGGATAGAGCGCGTGCGGTCGCCAGAAGGACACATGTGGCCGCGGTCGAAGCCGGAGCCGGAATAGTCCGTGCCCTGCACCTGATACCAACCTGCCGGAAGAGTCGTGTCCGCGCGGTAATTGTTCTGACGCGGCGCGCTGCCCAGCCAGTTCGGGTCTAAGTGCCAGCTCACCCAGTTAGGCTCTCCCTTGTCCCTGCTGTAAGAGAGCGCATACTGGTCCTTGCTCATCAGGTAATTGTTCGGCACGTTCGTATCCGTGACCGCGCCGCTCGGATTACCCATCGCCAGATGGTCGTCCGTCAGAGGCGGAGGCGGAGGCACAACCGCCACGCCGTCCGAGGAGCCGAACGTCTTGTAGGCGGAAGCCACAGGAATGTCGCCAGCGGAGCCGTACTGTCGTATGGTGACGGCGGGCGAGCCTGCGCTGTTGATGATGTAGAAGTTGCCTTCACTTGGACGCCAGACGGCGATGTCCGTCTTCTTGTCGCCATCGTAATCGGCGGGCACGAGCACATCCGTGGAAAGGCCCCAGTTACGTATCACGACCGCGTTGTTGGAGCTTTGAATGATGTACCAGTTGTTTTCCGAGGAACGGTAGACCGCCGGGTCCAGCTTGCCGTCGCCGTCGTAGTCGCCAGCGACTGGCGTGTCCGAGGGATTGCCCCAGTTAACGACCTTGCCGCCAGCCGTGCTCTGTACTATGTACCAGTTGCCTTCCGTTGGACGGAAGACTGCGATGTCAGCGTGGCCGTCTCCGTCGTAGTCGCCCGGCACGGGCTTGTCCGTCGAGAGGCCCCAGTTTGAAACCGTTCCGGAGTTAGTGGCGCTGTTGATGATGTACCAGTTGCCCTCCGAGGGACGATAAACCGCCAGGTCCGTCTTGCCGTCGCCATCGTAATCGGCTGGCACTGGCATGTCTGTCGAGATGCCCCAACCGCGGATGGTGATTGTGTTGGTCGCGGAGTTGATGATGTACCAGTTGCCCTCCGAAGGACGGAAGACTGCCAGATCCGCCGCGCCGTCGCCGTCATAGTCGCCCGGCACTAGCTGGTCGTTGGAACTTGCCGCGCCCCACGGTTGCGAGTGAACCGTCGAGTCGCCGCTTTGCGAAACGCTCCACTCTCCCGTAGAAGGATGCCAGATGGCGAAGTCGGCGTGATTGTCCGCGTCAAAGTCAGAGACCTTAACAAGTCTCGGCGTGGCCGTGGGCGTGGTCCCGCTACAGATGTTCGGAGTCGTGCCCAAATTGCGCGGAGCCGAGGGCGTGAGGAACTCGAAGTCGGAGGCGTTGTTGTCAGTGTCCTGGCAACCGCTCGACTTACGCGACATGCTGTTGTTCGCAGACGGAGCGGAGGTCACGGTCCCTTCAATAAAAGCGTTGGTGGCGCTGCCGAAGCCGACGGAATCCACAATCGTTCCTGTATTCAAAGCGCCGTTGCGTATGGCCATGCCTCCGCCCGTAGCAGAGAAGGCAATTGACGAGTCGAACGCTCTATCGGCGGTCGGGCCATTGTACGCAGGCGTATGCCCAATCAAGTAGTAGCGCCCGGCGGCCAGCATTGTAGGGCTGCTCCAACTCGTCACCTGAACGTCATTTGTGCCACCAGCGGAGCGATAGACGACACGATAGCCGTTGAGGTCTATGTCGCTGCCGCTGACGTTGTGAATCTCTATGAACTCATCATCGGATGTTGGCGAGCCGTCGCCAGCCACCTGAAACTGGCTGATGACGAGAGTGTTGGAGACTGCCTGCACGTTTGTGTTGCGTTGCAGGAGCGAGGGGAACGTCAGGGCTGTTAAAAGAAGGGCTACGGTTAAGAAGATGAAAAGCTTGCGTCGCACGGAGACAAACGTGCCTCCGTTGGGTGGTAGTACGGACACTTAAAGATTCCTTTCTGATTCTAAGACTGCCGTTAACTTCTCCGACAGGAGAGAGAGGCTTACCGCCGGGGGAAAAAATCTTTTACAGGTAATCGGGGCGTACGTCAAGGAGACACAAGCGTTTTGCCAGGAATCTGTTGCGCTTCCTTCGGAGTGAGGGATGACTTGGAAAGGAAGCTCTCGTGAGATTCAAGAGAGAATCTAGGAAAGCGTGCGGCTATCCTGTTCGCGTTTGGTCACAAACAGAGAGGCTGATGAGGCTGCACAGTATTGCTTCCTGAAGACCGCGCAGGTCTATTTCTCTGTCTCTCTCAACTTACTCTCGCTCAGCTTTTCGTGGCTCATGACGACCTGGCGCACGAGGTCTGCGCGCTGCTGCGACTCTTGCGCCTGCTTGAGAAGGGCTTCGGCATCCGCGCCGTTATGGTGTTCACCCATATGTTTGGCCAACTCGCGCATCAGGATGACGCCTTCTTCCAGGGCGCGAATCGCGTTCCAGAGAGAGTCTTCCGTCTTCTCTGTGAACTCTGCCATGAGCGAGTCCACGGAGTAGGCGTGGCCCGTGTGACAGCGGAAGCGCATGTTGCTCCCTTCCTTCAACTGTAGGAGGACGCCGTGACATTCCGGGCAGGCGTAGACGGAAGGCTCCCCCCACTTCAGGATGCCGCTCTCCAGCGCGTTGTCTTCCCTGGCAATCTTCACTTCCATCTCCAACTCTTCTGACACAGGCTTTGTTCCTTCCTCGCCCACCTGGGCATCCACTAAACGCACCAGGAGCGGCGCAATCTCTTTCAAGGAGAGGATGTGGTCAACCTCTACGTGCTTGATGGCGTTCATGGGCATGGCCGGGGCAAAGGCGTCGTCCGGGTGCTGTGCGATGGCTGTGCCGCCGCGCTCCTTGACGGCATAGAGTCCGGCTGTGCCGTCGTCTAGCCAGCCGGTGAGGATAACGCCGATGACGCGCGGCCCATAGGCGCGTGCGGCAGAGCGAAAGAGCGGGTCAATGGCCGGACGAAAGCGGTTCTCTCTGGGGCCGCGCGTGACGCGCAGATAACCGGACTGCTCTAAGAGCAGATGATGGTCAGGCGGCGCGACGTAGATGTGCCCGACCTCTATTTGCTCCCAGTCATTTGCGTTCGAGACGGGCAATGGTCCGGCGTTCTGAAGTATTTCCGGGAGAATGCCCAGAGAGTAAGGCGCGACGTGGAGGGTGACGAAGATAGAGGCTTTCAGGTCCGGCGGCAATCCGGCGACCAGCGTCTTGAGCGCATCAATCCCGCCGGACGAAGTGCCGATGACGATAATGTCTTTCTTCTGCATCCGATGCCCCTGGCTCGCAAAGAAATAGAGTAGATTAAAGCAGTGGGGGCTTCAAATTGGGGAACATTGAAAGTCTATCGTTCTTATACCACGTTTCGGAATAAAACACATAAAATCCGCTTCACACCGGGAAAACACTGGAACGCTCGCGCCGTTGACGGGAAAGTCAGAGCTATGGACAGGAATGCTCACGCCATGCTCAAGAATGGTTGAAGAATTCCAGGGAATAGTCAAAGCATCCTCAGAAATGGCAGCTTGCGGGAAGGGAATGCTCTCGTCATGCTTGAGCATAGTGTGAGCATGCTCAAGGATGCTGGAATCCGGGACAGGAAAAGTCTGAGTCTGGACGGGAATGGTACTGAGATGGGAGTCCCGCGCCGGAGCATTCCCTGGGATGTGAGCAGTATTCCCACACTATAGCCGCCATGCTTGAGCAGACTCACGCCATTCCTGGGAATCACGAGAGCATTCCTGTGAGATGGCGGTCCATTCCTTTCCCACTTGGTAATCTTCCTGAGCGTGTGCGCGCCATTCTCAAGCATGCTCGCGTGATTCCTGAGAATGGCGCGCGCATCCCTGTCAATAGCGACGCGATTCCCGTCAACGCCTATACTATTGTCGCGTGTTGGCGCGTGGTGCTACTATTTGCCCACAGGTTAGCAACTCTTAGCCGACCTGTACCTCGCAGTAACCTCAACTGTTCAGTCTTTCCGCCGCATCCTTGCGGCAAGGAGTACCTCATGGCGGATTATATTCCCCAATCTGATTCAGAATTCACCACCTGGCAAGCTAACTTTTTAACTTACGTCTCGGCAAACCTGGCGGCGCTCGGTTTAACTGCCGCAGACCTGACACCATTGACCGCGGCCCAAACTACCTGGACCACGGATTACGCGGACCACATCAAGGCGCGCACCCTCGCTGACGCAGCGCAACAGACCAAACAAAGCTCGCGGGCTTCTTACGAGATTTTAATACGCCCGCTCGTGCGCAGGATTCAGGGACACCCTACGCTGGCCGACTCGCAAAGGGCAGCGATGGGCATCTCTTTGCGCGAGACGACGCGCACGGCTGCGGGCGTGCCTACGACAAGGCCGGTCGTCACCGTGGACACGCGCCAGCGGCTGCGCCACACCATCAGCTTCACGGACGAGACGACGCCAAACTCAAGGGCCAAGCCTGGCGGGGTGACGGGCTGCGAAATCTGGGTGAAAGTCGGAGACCCTGCGCCGATAGACGGTAGCCAGGTGGAGTTTCTGGGAATGGACACGCGCACGCCTTACGTCGCGGAGTATGACGGCGAAGACGCGGGCAAAATCGCACACTACATGCTGCGCTGGGTCAATACCAAGGGCGAGCGAGGGCCTTGGAGCCAGACCGTGAGCGCCACCATCACAGCGTAAAAAGAGAAGACAACACATCTCCTGGGAGCGCAGGCATCCCTGCCTGCATGAGCGCCCGCGAGGGCGCGAACAACGTGAGCTTGGCTTGCAGGCAAGGATGCCTGCGCTCCCAGGGAATGCCTGCGCTCCCGGCACTCGCCTATCTTTAATTGTCCCACTATTCCATTCTCTGTACATAAATGTAAGCCTGCACTAAAATCTCTATACAAGAACATATTTGGCCACGCCCCGCACCTGTATGAGTCGAGGGTTGCGGCGCTCACGTCTTTATTCAAAAGGGAAGCGGTCAAGAGAACACGGGAAGTCATGCAGGAAATCAGCGACATCAAGAACAATGGCCTGATGGTGGTCGGGATTGGCGCTTCCGCCGGGGGCGTGGAAGCGCTGATACGCTTCTTTGAGAACATGCCCGCGGACGACGGGCTGGCCTTCGTCGTCATGCTCCACGCATCGCCGGATTACAAAAGCCGCCTCGCCGAAGTGCTCCAGGCCAAGACCGAGATGCCGGTCTTGCAGGTGACTGAAACGGTACGCATCGCGCCCGGTTGCGTCTATTGCCTCCCGTCGGATAAGGATGTCTCGTTCGCGGGCGGTCACATCCGGCTCGAAGAGCCGGATGTGACCAACGGCCATCGCGCGCCGATTGATATTTTCTTCCGCGCTCTCGCCCACTCCTACAGGGACAAGGCCATCGCGGTCGTGCTCACGGGCATGGGGGCGGACGGCTCGCTCGGCCTCGGGCGCATACGCGAGGAGGGCGGCGTCTCCATCGCACAAGACCCAAACGACGCCGAGCAAGCGTCCATGCCGCGCAACGCCGTCGCCACCGGCCACGTTGACTTCGTCGTGCCCCTCAACTCGATTCCAGACAAGCTCGTCTCGCTGAAGCAGAACGCCGAGCGCATCCAATTGCCGTCCGACGACGTGCTGCCGCCCACCTACGAGGAGAACGCGCTGCGCGAACTGCTCGCGCTCTTGCGCGCGCGCACGCGTCATGACTTCAGCAGCTACAAACGCGCGACCCTCCTGCGCCGCCTTGAGCGCCGCTTGCAGGTCACGGAATCGGAAGACCTCCCGGCTTACCTCGAACACGTTCGTTCTCACCCGGACGAGTTGCAGAGTCTCTTACGCGACCTGCTGATTAGCGTCACGAACTTCTTCCGCGACCCAGAGGCTTTCCGGCGACTCGGCAGGGAAATCGTGCCGCGTCTTTTCGAGGGCAAGAACGCGAACGACCAGATTCGCGTCTGGGTGACGGCCTGCGCGACGGGCGAGGAGGCTTATTCCATCGCCATGCTGCTCGCAGAGCACGCCGACACGCTCGCCAGTCCGCCCATGTTCCAGGTCTTCGCCACGGACATAGACGAGGACGCACTCAGCCACGCGCGCAACGGTCTCTATCAGCACATGATTGCAGCGGACGTGTCGCCCGAACGGCTCAAACGATTCTTCGTTCGTGAAGGGCAGGATTATCGAGTCCGCCGCGAGCTGCGCGAGGCGGTGGTCTTTGCGCCGCACAACATCCTGCGCGACCCGCCCTTCTCGAAACTGCATCTCATCAGTTGCCGCAACCTGCTCATCTACATCAACCGGCAGATGCAGCAGCGCATTCTGGAAGTCTTCCACTTCGCCTTGAAACCCGGCGGCTTCCTCTTCCTCGGCACGTCTGAATCCACCGATGGCGTTTCTGACCTCTTCACGGCAGTCGAGAAAAAGTCTCGCATCTTCATGAGGCGCGACGGAGACTCGACGATGAAGAGCACGCTCAGCATGCCCGAACCCGGCAGTTGGCAGGTGCGCCAGGTGGCGCTTCCGCCACAGGCGAACGCGCCCGTCCATTCTGCTGGCTTTGGCGAGATGCACTACCGCATGCTCGAAGCCTTCGCGCCGCCGAGCGTTCTCATCAATAGCGACTACGACATCGTGCATCTTTCCGAAGGGGCCGGGCGCTACCTGAGATTCACGGGCGGCGACCCGTCGCGCAATCTCTTGAAGGTGGCGCACCCGGACTTACAGCAAGAGCTACGCTCGCTGCTCATCATGGCGGGGCAAGACGGCAGCGTGACGCGCCGCGTGATGGTCTCGCTCGACGGCGAGCAGTCTTATGTCAAAATCAGCGTGCGTTCATTCAACACGGCGCAAACGAGGGCTGGCCTTCTGCTGGTCATCTTCGAGGAAGAGAAGGAGCCTGCGTCCTCCGCCGAGGTCGAAGCCCAGAGGGAGAGCGACGCCGCGCGAGAGGCGAGCGCGCTCGCGCCCTTCGTACAGCAGTTGGAGGGGGAGTTGGAGCGTACACGCGAGCGGCTTCGCGCCACGGTCGAAGAGTACGAGACCTCGACCGAGGAACTGAAAGCCTCCAACGAAGAGTTGCAGGCGATGAACGAGGAACTGCGCTCGGCTTCCGAAGAGTTGGAGACGAGCAAGGAGGAGGGGCAGGCAGTCAACGAGGAACTGACGGCGCTCAACGTAGAGCTGCGCGAGAAGATAGATGAGATCACGCAGATCAATTCGGACCTACAGAACCTGCTGGCCTCAACGCGCGTCGCCACCATCTTTCTGGACCGCGCCCTGCGTGTCCGCCGCTACACGCCGAGCGCGCAGGAGCTATTCAACATCATTCCCGGCGACGTGGGCCGTCCACTTGAGCACGTCACGCACCACCTCGACTACGATGCGCTGGCCGAAGACGCCGAGCGCGTGCTCCGCGACCTGGAGACTCTTGAGCGCGAGGTGGCGACGACCGATGGGCGCTGGCTCACCGCGCGCCTGATGCCTTACCGCACCACCGACGACAAGATTAACGGCGTCGTCATCACCTTCACGGACATACATGAGCGCAAGCGGGCGGAAGAAGAGATGCGCGCCTCGGAAGAGAGCCTGCGCCTGGTCGTTGAGACCGCCGAAGACTACGCCATCATGCTGCTGGACTCGGAGGGAAAATACACGAGTTGGAACAAGGGCGCGGAGAAGATGTTCGGCTACAGTGAAGAGGAAGTGAAGGGACAGCCGACGAGCCTCATCTTCACGCCCGAAGACCGCGCGACGGGCGAGCCACAAAAGGAGCTGCGGACGGCGGACAGAGAAGGGCGCGCGACGGACGAGCGATGGCATATACGCAAGGACGGCTCGCGCTTCTACTGTAGCGGCGTGATGGTCTCTCTGCGCCACGGTCGCGGCTACGCCAAGATTGCGCGCGATCTGACCGCGCAAAAGGAGTCGCAGGACGAGCTGCGAAACGCCTGGACTGAGTTGGAAAAGCGCGTGCAGGAGCGGACGGCAGAATTAGCTGAAGCCAATTCCGCCATGCGCGAAGAGATGAGTGAGCGCCGCCGCGTCGAATACGAGCGGCTGGAACTCTTGCGCCGCATCGTCTCGACGCAGGAGGAAGAGCGCCGCCGCATCTCGCGCGAGTTGCACGACCAGTTGGGACAGTCGCTGACGGCGCTGAGGCTGAAGCTTGAAGGCTTGAACCAGGAGACAGACAAGCGAACGGGCCTCAAGCAGAGACTCGGCGAGCTGGCCGAGATCGTGCAACGACTGGATTCGGACGTTGACTTCCTCGCGTGGGAGTTGCGGCCCACGTCGCTCGACGACCTCGGCCTGATTGTCGCGCTCTCGAACTACGCGCAGGAGTGGTCAAAGCATTTTGGCCTGTCGGTCAACTTCCACTCGGCGGGCCTGGGCGACGCACGCCTTTCGTCGCTCGTCGAGACCAATCTCTATCGTATCGCGCAGGAGGCGCTCAACAACGTCGCCAAGCACGCCGGGGCGACCAGGGTTGATCTGCTGCTTGAGCGTCGCGGCAACGATGCCGTGCTGATTATCGAGGACAACGGGCAGGGCTTCAATCCTGAAGAGGTGAAGATGTCGAGCGACGGGCGTGGCATGGGCCTCATCGGTATGCGCGAGCGCGCGTCGCTGGTCGGCGGATCTGTGGAGATTGAGAGTAAGCTTGGCGAGGGCACGACCGTCTTCGTCCGCACGCCCGTCAAGTTTGACCCCGACGCGCCGCCCAGAGGACATGAGGAGAAGAGATGACTAAGCTGCGTGTCTTTCTCGCCGACGACCACGCGATGTTGCGCGAGGGCCTGCGGATGCTCGTCAACTCGCAGGGCGACATGGAGTGCATCGGCGAGGCAGCCGACGGGCGCGCGGCGGTGGAAGGCGTGCGCGAGCTTGCGCCGGACGTGGCCGTGCTCGACGTGTCCATGCCTGAGCTGAACGGCCTTCAGGCGACCGAGCGAATCAAGCAATCATGCCCGCAGGTCAAAGTCCTGACCCTCACGCGCCACACGGATGACGGCTACCTGCAACTACTCCTCAAGGCCGGAGTCTCCGGCTACGTGCTCAAGCAGAGCGCGTCGGACGTGCTGTTGACCGCCATTCGCTCGGTCGCTTCAGGACACAGCTTTCTGGACCCCGAGATCACGAAGAAGATTCTGGGGAGCTACGTCGCCAAGTCCGCGGGCAAAAGTGTGGGGCTGGTGAACGAGCCATCCGAGCGCGAGTCGGAAGTCCTGCGCCTGATTGCCTGGGGCTACAGCAACAAGGAGATCGCCGCGCGCCTGGAATTGAGCGTCAAGACCGTAGAAGTTCACAAGGCCAACGCGATGCGCAAACTCGGCATGAAGAGCCGCATAGACATCGTGCGCTACGCTATCCTTCAAGACTGGTTGCAGAACAACTGAAGATAAGCAGGAGAGAATTTCTCTGTCTCAAGAGATGCAAAGGCGGGCCGGTTTCAACCTGTCCAACGTTTTGTTTCCAGCCTGGAGGTCGGGTTAGTTACCCTGACCCGCGCTTACATGCGAGGGCCGAAGGATAGACTGTTATGTAACAAAAGGTCGGTACACTTGAGCACATAAGCAATCAAACTTACTTCCGGCAGATAATCTCACCATGCTGCTATCAAATATATAAGCAAAGCGTGTCCTTACTCTCTCGGAACCAGCGATTTGGCAAAAAGTCTTTTAACCGATTAGGGAAAATCCCTATCTAAATTTCACATCTTCCCAATAGGCAGGACCACAAAAATCATGAGATAAAGAGACGTTCAAAATTGGACGGAGAGGGTCGGCCTTCTGCTCTGGAGAGAGCAGAAGGCCCGACGCTGTCCATGAGACTCGCAGCACATTAGCGAGCGCGAGTCAGGGAGCAGAAGGGTGGACAGATAAGAAATCGTCACCCTTATTATTTTGCCTCCGAGTTTTTAATGTCCCCCGAATGAAGCGGTGAAGGCGAGAGCAACACCTCAAGCTTTATAGCCCCAACCAGCATTCTCACAAAGTCATGGTTGTTCCGGTGAGCAAATTAGCCAACGTTATTGACACTTGCCCGGGCACATCAGCAGAGCCGCGCCCGCAGCCCGTCGTGCTGGTCACTGAAGACGACGAAGACCTGCGCTTCATGCTCCGAACGTTTCTAAACTTACGCGGTTGCCAGGTGCTGGAAGCAGTGGATGGGGCAGAGTCTGTCGAGATGGCGGAAAGAGAGCAGCCAGACCTGATTCTGATGGACGGCAGCCTGCCGCGCCTGGACGGTTTGGCGGCGACGCGTGTGATTAGAGAGCGCGGCAAGCTCTCGCGTGTGCCCATCATCATCATCTCCGGCCACGCCGAGCCTGCCTTCCGCGCCGTGGCCCTGGAAGCTGGCTGCGACGAATATCTCTTGAAGCCATTTGATTTCGATTGCCTCGATGATGCGCTCGAACGTCACCTCGGCAAAGAGATGCGAGTTGCGGGGAAGTAAGTACGAACTGAAGAAGGAGAAGACCTGGGCCTTGATTACGACATCCATGACGGGAGTTGTTCGGGCTGGACCCGTCCGGGACTATCGATCTATTCAAGAATAGAGAGGGATTATGAGCTTAAGTTTTCAGGCCAAGCCTTACAACAGTCGTGAGGGCAGAGTAATGAAAGAGATGTTGACCAACAAAATACTGACCGGGTTACCTGACGAAGAGTTTGTGCGTCTCATGCCTCTGCTCGAACCAGTCTCTCTCTACGTCGGACAGTGCCTCGTCCACGCGGGAGAGGTCCAACACTTCGTCTACTTCCCGGAAAGCGCAATCGTCTCCAGCCACGCATACATGCAGGACGGAAAGTCCGCGGAGGTTGGAATGGTCGGCAAGGACGGCGTGACAGGATTGCCTGCGCTTCTTGGCTCGCACATTGCCGCGCAGTCGCTCGACGTGACCATCGCGGGCAGTGCGCTGAAGATGAGAAAAGAAGATTTCGATGAGGAGTTACAGCGCAGCGAGTCTCTACGCCAGGCGCTGCTCAACTACGCTGGAGACTACATCACGCAGGTCTCGCAGCGCTCGGCGTGCGCCATCCTGCATCGTATGGAGCAGCGGCTGGCTGTGTGGCTCCTGATGCTTACCGATCGCCTCGGCGGCGACGCCATAGAGATTACGCAGGAGAGAATCTCGCAACACCTTGGCGTGCGCCGCGCAGGCATCACGGTCGTCGCGGGCGAGCTGCAAGACCGCGGGGCCATACGCTACACGCGCGGCAACCTGCGCGTTGTCAACCGCTCGGCGTTGGAGCTATCCGCCTGCGAGTGCTACGCCGCCATGACGCAACACGGCCAGAACCGCGCCTGGGTCTGAAGGGCAAGGCGAAGGGCGAAAGTTAACGGAGCGTTGATGAGACTGAAAATGGTCTGACTAGAGTGGCCGGGGCATCGTTCCCGGCTACTTTTTTTAATGAGAAGCTTCTTTCGTGAGGCCGAGGCGATTGATGAGCGCTGTGTATCTTGGGTCGGAACGCAGGGCGTCGAAGCTTGGATCATAGCGCAGCGCCGCCAGCCCGATAGAGTGGTCCGCGTAGGCTTTCTCAAGATAAGAGAAAGCGCGGTCTGTCAGACCCAGATAGCTGTAGATTTGTGAAAGGTAGAAGGGACTCAAGACCCCGCGCCTGATGCGCTCCTGCTGCATCTGTAGCCAACTCGTCCAATAACCTTTCATCCCGCCCGCGTCAAAGGCGCGTCGAAGCGCGTCAATGCGCTCAGGGCTGGTTTGCTGGAGCCTTAAGATTTCCGCGAACTCCCCGAGAGCATCCTTTTCTTTCCCGTCATTCAAGTAGGTCCAGGCCAGCAGGCGGCGTAAGGGAATGGAGAGCGGCTCGAACATATCTATCTGAAGCGCGGCACGGAACTGTTCGGCTGCTCGGCCATAGTCGCGCGCGAAGTAGAAAATCCGTCCCGCGTCCCGGTTGATAGAGAGCGACTGTGAATCAAGCGCGCGTGCACACTCAATCTCCGTCCTGGCTGCGTCCAGGCGATCCATCGCTGCCAGGTGCAATGCGTAAGCCTGATGTGCGTAGGCGTAATCAGGATTCAACTCTATGGCGCTCTTGAACTCGTTTTCTGCACCCTTCCAGTCCCAATCATAACGCTGCCGAACCACAGCGAGCGCCGTGTGCGCTTCCGCAGAGAGATTGTTGAGCTTGAGCGCGCGAAGCGCCGCCTCCTTAGCCTTCGGCAGAGCATCTTGTTGACTCTGTTCCTGGCCGTCGTAATGAGCGCTCAAGTCTGCGTACGAGTCAGAGAGTCCGGCGTAGGCCAGCGCAAAGTCCGGGTCGCGGCTGAGAGCTTGCTGGAAATATTTAATAGACTCTTCGAGCGCGGGCGTCGTCTGCTTGCTCCAGTAGTAGCGCCCCTTCGTGTAGGCTTGAAGCGCTTCCGTGTTCTCAGCCATCGGCTGGGCCGTTGATTTCCGCATCGCGTCGCCTTGCGTTGATGCAAGCGACGCGGCCACTTTCGGGCGGCCTGAATATCTGGTATAGAAAACTGCGCTCGCGAGAATGATTGCTGCCGCGCAAAGTAAGACAGGAGTCTTGAGCGAGCGGCGCGTCTCAATCGAAGTTACGGGCGACGGCGCTCGGCTCTGCCGATTGTCTTCCGTCTTAAGCTGTAGGTTCTCGACCGAGCCTTCCTCGACTGTGCGTACCTCGCCGACAAAGCGGTAGCCGCGTCGTGGAAGCGTCTCTATGTAGTGAAGGCCACCCGTTTCCTGGCCCAGAGTTTTGCGTAGTAGATAGATGTGCTGCGTGAGATTTCCTTCTTCGACCACATGGTCCGGCCAGACGAGCCGCATGAGGTCGTCCTTCCTCAATATCTCTCCACCGTGGCGTATGAGCGCAAGCAACGTGTCCACAGCTTTCGGCGTGAGCGGCAGCGGCTCGCCCCCGCGAAGCAGGAGCCGGTTCGCCACGTCCAAACGGTATGGCCCGAACTCGTAGAAATACTTTGTAGACTCGCTCATCTCAAAGCTCTGAGAAAAAACTGAGAAACAATTTTGAGCGCTTTTCTGAGGACTTGAGCGCACAGCTCTAGGCTTAATCGTCAGCCACAGTGGCCAGGGGAGTGATGCTCTCTCTATTGACGGGCGCAGTCTAGCAAAAGGCGTCCGCGCGTAGCAATACTTTCCAGATCAAGAAGAGACTTTGCAAAAAATCTAGTTTCGACCAAAAACGCACAAGGGATAAATGACCTGTTGTGTTCAACTTTAGTTCGCTCACCTATGGTAAAAGCGGACCTGAGTCTGTAATTGACAAAGATTCGTCTTAGAGTCGGACACCTGCGGTCAAATTGCTGGTTGTAAGAGAGCGGTTGATTAGCTAGACTCCTTGTCACTGGCTTGCATCCTTCCTGCAAGCCTTTAGCAATAATCAGAAAAGTAAATAAAGCATCTTCCCCGTGCCCCGGAGATTGTGCTTTGCAGGCGAGTTGGCCGAAGCGAGAGCGTTCCCCTGGCAGTATATTTACGCTTCGCCGTCTCAGCCAGGAAAGGTTAATAAAGAATGAGTGTGTATCCCCTGTCCCCCGTTCGCCGTATACTTTCGTCTTCATACATATCCAGTCTCTTTCAAAGCTCAGGAGTAACGCTCGGTCTAGTGCTCCTGTGTCTGGCCTTAAACGTCGCCACGGCTTCGGCGCAAACAAGACAGAAACGCGCGGCTGCCAAAGCGGAAGAACGCTCGCGCCGCGTTGACAACGAAGAGTTGGACGACGAGGACCAATCGGACGAGCCGGAGAATACGAAACAGACGCCTCCGCCGAATCCTTACGTCCGAAAGACCGCGCTGACCTATTCCAACCGGCCAGGTACACAGACCAGCCCGGCCCTGACCAACGACATCATCATCATTTCGCGCGCCCCTGAAGCCTCGGCAAATCGCGCGACGCTCGCGCCCAGAACTGGCTCGGCTTCCGCTTACATCCCTTCGATCTGGCCCGTGATGGGACCGCTAAGTAGCGGCTTCGGCTCGCGTCACAATCCTTTTGGCGGCTCGTCCTACGAGTTTCACAAGGGCCAGGACATCGCGGCCCCGATTGGAACGCCCGTGATAGCCACGGCAGACGGCGTGGTCGTCAGCGCGCGTTGGCACAAAGGCTACGGCAACGGCATCTACATAGATAACGGCAACGGTATCGAGACGCGCTTCGGTCACCTCTCGCGCATAGACGTGGTCGAGGGACAGAGCATCAAACGCGGCCAGCAGATTGGCTTAGTCGGCTCAACGGGCCGCTCGACTGGGCCGCACTTGCACTACGAAGTTCGCATCAACGGTGAAGCGACTAACCCGCTCTCCTATCTTCCGGCGCTCACGCCACCCACGGCTGCTGCTCCTTCGTCCGCTACCAGAGGAACCGGAGCGCAGAACTAAAGTTTAAGCGCGACCTCTCTCTACAGAGACGACGCGGGCCAAGCGATCTAAGCACGTAAGACGAAACCACACGAAGAAGGGATCAGATGTTTCCCTCTCTTCGTGTGGTTTCGTCTTTAAGTAAGATTGTACGAGAAATTTTCTTTTCAGAACCTGAACAATGGACGACGCTCTTTCTTCAACTGCTGCCACTTCTTTTTTAGCTCCCGGTTGAGGCTGCTGGGCAGCGTCTCCAAAGGTATTCTGTTCTCGGCACAAAACATGCGCCAGAGCATGAAGCGCGGGTCCAGATTTCCGGTACTGTCAGAGATAACGCTCTTCTGATTCTGCTCGGCGGGCAGGAGAGTCAATATCAGGTTGCTGAGGCGGTCAAAGTCTATGGGCTTCGTCAGATAACCGTCTCCGCCCGCGTCCGCCGCTTCCAGCCGAAACTCTTTGGTATCGAAGGCCGTGAGAAAGATAATCGGCAGGTCTCTGATCTCCGGCGTTAGTCTGATTTTCCGCGTCGCCTCAAGGCCGTCCATGACAGGCATGGCGATGTCCATCAGAATGAGCTGTGGGCTGGCGAGCTTTGCAATGTCCAGCGCGGCCTCTCCGTTGACGGCAGTGACCACGCGGTACTTTAAGTTTTGCAGCCACAGACTCACCAACACCAGATTATCGTTCTGGTCGTCCGCGACTAGGATAGTCTGTTGATTGTCTTGATTCATAAACTACACGCCGCAATCCAAAGGTCAGCGCTTCACGACCGGCAACATGATGAGCGAAGAGTTCGCGCCGCCGTGATAGACGCGCTCCGTGGCCTTCTGAAAGTCTGTGTTCACGCCCTGCTTGTAGTTCGGGACGAACCTTTGCGGATTGCGCGCGACGAGCGGGAACCAAGTGCTCTGAATCTGCACCATGATGCGGTGACCTTTCTTGAACGTGTGAACGATGCCCGGCATCACGTAAGAGATTTTCGCGGGCGTCATTGGGCGTAAAGGTTCAGGCCGCTCAAAGCTGTTGCGGAAGCGAGCCGGGAAGGGTTCGGCGCGCAGCAGCATCTGGTAGCCGCCGGGCTTGAAGACACAGGCCGCCGCGTCGTCCGGTGGCTTCGCGCCTTCCGGGTACTTGTAATCGTCCGGGAAAACGTCAATCAGCTTGACGACGAAATCCGAGTCTGTTCCGCTCGAAGCAATAGTGAGTTGCGGCTTGATGTTGCCAGCGACCGTCAGGTCTTCATTCAAAGGCTCTGTCTGGTAAACCAGTACGTCGGGCCTTGCGGCAGCGAATCGCTGGTCCTCCGTCATAAAATCTCGCGGATAGTTGAGCGTAATCTTTTGCGTGTACGGTACTGGATTAAAGGGATCGCTCACATACTCATCGTAGGCCGCGCCGCCAGCCGCCGCGCCAGCAGGTTTGTCGAAGGAGAGTTTGCCGCCAGCCAATAGATAGAGCGCCTTGTCCGTGGAACTGCCAGGCGTCCAGGTGTCAAAGTCGCGCCACTGGTTGCTGCCAGTGTCGAAGAGATTCACTTCCTTAATTTCAGAGATGTCGCCTTTGTCTTTCAGGAAATGATTGAAGAAGGGAAGCTCGAAGTGCTCGCGGTAAAAGAGCGAGTTCTTCTGTCCGAAGAAAGCCGTGCCGAGCCAGTCACCTTCCGCGCGCTCCCAGCCGCCGTGAAACCACGGCCCCATCACGAGCACGTTGTAGATGCCTGGATTCTGTCTTTCTATGTACTGGTAAGTGTTGAGCGCGCCGAAGAGGTCTTCGTCGTCGTACCAGCCGCCGACGGTCATCACCGCCGCGCGTATGTTCTTCAGATGCGGCAGGACGTTACGCTCTTTCCAGAACTGGTCGTAGTTCGGGTGCGCCAGGATATCGTCCCAGAACTTGACGCGCGCGCCAAACTGCTTCTCGTACATGTCTCCTGAATTAGCCAGCCCGCCCATCTCCAGATAAAACTTGTAGCCGTCCTGCGTTCCGAAGTTGAACTGTTTGAGATACTCGAAGGTTGAGGTCGGCTGAGGGCGAGCCTGCCCGAAGAAAGTAAAGAAACTGTAGTTTTGTGCCAGAAAGAGCGCGCCGTTGTGATGTATGTCGTCGCCTTGGAACCAGTTGGCGATGGGAGCCTGCGGGCTGATGGCTTTGACCGCCGGATGTCCGTCAATTCCGGCCATCGAAGTGTAGAAGCCCGGATAAGAGATGCCCCAGACGCCAACGCGCCCGTTGTTGTTCTCGACATTTTTGACGAGCCAGTCAACCGTGTCGTATGTGTCCGTGGTCTCGTCAATCTGTTTGCCGGTCTTATTGGGAATGTACGGGCGCACGTCCTCGTATTCGCCTTCGCTCATGAAGCGCCCGCGTACGTCCTGATAGACGAAGATGTAACCTTCGCGCGCAAACAGTTCGTTGGGGCCGAGCAAGTTCTTGAACTTGTCCGCGCCGTAAGGCCCGACGGTGTAGGGCGTGCGGTCCAGCATGATCGGATACTTCTCGGCGCGATTCTTCGGCTCGTAGATCGAGGTGAAGAGTTTAATGCCATCGCGCATCGGAATCATCACCTCGCGCTTCGTGTAGTTCGCCTTAATGTAATCGGCGAGTTCCTTCTCCTGCGGCGACAACTGATTCTGAGCTGGCGAAGCGTTTGGTAGGAAGAGGAATAAAACTACAGCCGCGAGACACAAGAGGCGATTCGTTCTCATATTGTTCTCCCAGGGAAAGGTCGGCGATGAACTCGGTGAAAGCCATTCTCGCTCAAGAGGCGTAGGCAAAGCAATCGCCGGGCACATCGTCTTCAATACGATGTGCCCGGCGATTGTTTCACTGGCGAGGGTTCGTAATTCTGAATTCTAATCTTCCGGCTCAAGGTAGTCGAAGGTCACTTGTGCTTCGGCTACTCTTTTTCCGTTAAGCCATTTTGAGAGGCGACCTTTTAAGCCCGCGGTGATGGGTTCGTTGCGCTCGGTGGCCGCATTGAAGACGATGCCGCTGAACTGAAAGCTGATTCCACGGACAGCCTGCGTCTCGAACGTGATCGTGTCGCCATCAATGAAGACACGCTTCATCTTGAACTTGAGACGCCCGTACATCTCGCCCTTGACCCCGCCGTGCGACTCCGACACCAAGCGTTTTCGGTCAGGCCCAAGATTAAAAGTTCCGCCCTCAAGATATAGATATTCAAACTCCGTGAAGCCTTTCGGAGCTTTGCCGTCAATATAGTATCGGCCTTCGCCGAAGCTGAAAGATTCAATGTCGGATTGAGATGGAAGCGGCTCGATGACAGCCACGTGAAGTGGCTCTGCGACGAGCGCAAAGGCGCTGATGACAAATGCTAGGCAAAGCATTGCCGCGCGCACAAATAGATTCTGCATTTCTCTCAAGAAGTCCTCCCGCGAAGTAGTTGGAACTAGAGCGAAATCAAATTGATTATTAATTCTCCCTTTTTAACTCACTGATTGCCAGAACTCACGCCCATCGCCTTGGTTGGGATGGGGAGACGGCCATCGGCTGCGCTGGTGAGAACCCAAAACTGCGGGTCGTCGCGAAGCGTCTCAAAGACAGCATCAACGCGCGCCTCCATCATCTCCTTCGCGCGCACGGACTGGTAACGCTCATATTGGAAGAAGTGGCGCTTGAGTAAGCTGAGCGCTTTGGTAGGCTGCCCAGCCTGCGCGTAGATGGCCGCTAGATTATAAGAAGCAGGCAAGAGTGTGATGTTCTCCCTGGCAATCTTCAAGGCTTCCTCGCCGCGCCCGGCACTCGCCATGAAGGCCGCGGCGAAGACTAAGTTGAAAGGGTCTTTCGGGTCTAGCGCGAGCGCCTTCTCGGTATAGCTGGCCGTCTTTACGCGGTCGCCTTCGGAGTTCCAGTAAACGGCCAGATTCCTGTAAGCGAGCGCCGTGGGAAAAATCTCGACCGACTTTTCCATCAACGAAAGTCCTTTTTTGAAGTCGCCCTCGTGGATGGTCATCTTGCCCAGGCCGTGTAGCGCGACGGCGCGCGACAGTGGGTCTGCTTGCATGTTGAGGATTGATTCAAATGTCGTGCGCGCCTTGTCCCATTCGCCCGTGTGATGACGATAGAGTTCGCCAAGGTAACGCAATGGCGCAGGGTCCGCCGGGTCCATCCGATGCGCCTGGGAATAAAATCTTTCGGCATCTCTGTAGCGGTCGCTCATCTCTGCCATCAGGCCGTGACGCATGATGCGCTCAATCATCGCACTTATCCGTCGGTCGAAGACGGGCTGAGGTCCTACTTCGGCGACTTCCGTGACGCCCAACTTCTTCAACTCCTTGGCGGCGTCCTTGGCCTTCTTCGGGAACATGCACTTTTGTTCGAGCACCGTGCGGAAGAGTTGAATGGCGGCTTGGTTGTCGCCCGATTTGGCCTTGTCGCGGGCGTCCTTCAAACTCGTGTCCAGCGCGTCCTCGCGTTTCTTCATTTCCGACTCGACCAGTTTCTCGACTTCCGTAACCTTCAACATGCCGTCTTTATTCTCAACTCTGCTAAGGGCTGTGCCGTCCGCGTTGGCGAGCACGGCCAGAGGCGGCTTTGCATCGCCAATGATCTTCTGCCCGACGGGCGTGCGGTAGTCTGCCACCTCCATGGAGACGCACTGCGAAGCGTAGAGCGAGAGCATGCGTGATTCGCGCATGGAAGATTTCTTGATCTCGTCATTGGTCAGCGGGAACCAGTAGAGAACCAGCCCGGCAGCGGGCGGATCATTGGCCGCGCGCACCTTCCAGGGGACGTGATAGACTTCCGGCTTCGCGCCTCCGCCGGACATGCCGCCGACACCTCCGCCACCGCCTCCGCCGCAAGTGGCCCAGGCCGGGGAAAAAGTGAAAAGGAGAGCGAGGAGGACAGCGAAGGGGCGGGAGATACTATTTTTCATGCGCGTGATTATAGCAGGCGATGTCAAGCACTTCGGCATGCGAAACTGAGGTCGCGGGCCGGTTAGTGATAAGCGGCGCGAGTAGCCTATAATATCGTGCGATGGAATTAGAGAAGAGTTTCGAGACAGAACAGTTGACCGAAGGAATCGAAGAGCCGACGCACGGCCTGACGACGAGCCGTCTGCCGGAGATTGCGGAGGAGACGGACGAGCTTTCGATGAGCGATTTTTTAGTCCTGGTCGTGGACGACGTGGTTGACAACACGGTGGTCATCAGTCTGGACTTGCAGCAGCAAGGCTACCGCGTCATCACGGCCAACGACGGCGAGCAGGCCGTGCGGGTCGCTTTGCAAACGAACCCTGACATCATTCTAATGGACATCGGAATGCCTGAGCTGGACGGCCTGGGTGCGACCCGTAAGATTCGCGAGAGCGAAACGTTGCACGGTGTTCCGATAATTGCGATCACGGCGTTTGGCACGGGCGGATTCCAGCAAGCGGCGCGCGATGCAGGCTTTGATGGTTACCTCACGAAACCTCTGGACTTCGACCGCCTGCACGACCTGATGCGCAGGCTCCTACCCATGAAGAGAAAAGTGTAGCGCAAGGCGAGTGAGGAATAAGGCTCGCAGCGTCACTCACACATCTACGCGCTCACTTGCTCATCAAATACCTGACCAGAAAGAAGGCGGCTACGAACGAGAGCGCGAAAACGATGATGCCCAGCACGCGCGCTCTGTTTGATTGCGGCTGTCCTTGATTAGCCATCACTTTGAGTCTCCTTAAACGCGGACGTTCTCCGAAGTAATTGTGACAGAGAGTATCGTCAACGGAAATGGCCCCGTCAAGAAATGGCCTGAAAGTTTATCTCCGAGCCGCAATTAAGGTAGAATGCGCCGACAGTTTAAGGCGATGGAGTTCGCCGTATAACCGTCCCGGCAGAAAAGGGACTGATGACTCCTAATCTTACAGCCGCGCCGAAGTTCGCGGCTCTCAGGTTAGGAGTTTTTTATTTGAGGAGGAGCAGCGTGGAGACATTGAGAAACTATCTGGCGGTGGCCGCGGGCGGCGCGCTTGGAGCCGTGGTGCGTTACTTTATAAACGGGTCTGCGCTTGCACGCGTGGCGAGGCCCTTTCCTACGGCGACCTTCTTCATCAACATCACAGGCTCGTTCATCGTCGGCTTCTTCCTAACGCTCGTCACAGAGCGCGTGAGCATCAGTCTCCCATTGCGGCTCGCCATCGCCGTCGGCTTCGTCGGGGCGTACACAACCTTTTCCACTTTCGAGTATGAGACGGCCATCCTCGTCAGGGAGCGCTACTATCTGACCAGTTTTCTCTACGTGGTCTTGAGCTTCGCTCTTGGATTGGCGGCGGTTTGGGGCGGGATGATGGCGGCGCGAAAATTCTAGAACAGTCGTCCGCTATAATTGCCGCGCGTGGGAGAAGAGGGTTAAGCTATGACTGAAAAAGCGAAGCCCGTTGACGCGGCGACGCTTTGAGCCGAAGCTCAAAGCGTTGCCTGAACCGGAAGGAAATTTTGAAGCGCATGGAAAATGGAAAGAAGCGTGCCCTCATAGTGGTTGACGTACAAAATGATTTTTGTCCAGGAGGCGCGCTGGCCGTGCCCGAAGGCGACCGCGTGGTCGCGCCGCTCAACGGCCTCATCGAAGAGTTTCTCGCGCGTGATGAACCCGTTTACAAGAGCCGCGACTGGCATCCCCCGAAGACCAAACACTTCGCGGACTATGGCGGAACCTGGCCCGTGCACTGCGTGCAGGAGACCAACGGCGCAAAGTTTCACCCGGAACTGCTAGACGACCCGCGCATAGAGATTATCTCCAAAGGAACAGGCGACGAAGACAACTACTCGGCGCTCGACGGCACGGATTTAACCGAGCGCTTGCGCGCTCGTGGCGTCGAAGAGGTCTGGGTCGGCGGCCTTGCCACGGACTACTGCGTTAAGAACACCGTGCTCGACGCCCTCAAAGAAGGATTCAAAGTCAAAGCCATCACCGCCGCCATGCGCCCCGTTGAGCTTCAACCCGGCGACGGCGAGCGCGCCATTGATGAGATGCGGCGTGCTGGCGCGGAAATCATCTGAATTGCGGATTGCGGAATGCGGATTGCGGATTTAAGAAGAGATTGAATCCGTCCTTATCAATCCGCAATCCGAAATCCGCATTCCGCAATCGAATGTATGGGAACTCTAAACATTGATCGCTATCACGCCGCGATGGGCGACGCGTCTTACAAGGAGGCGACGCGCCTGCGCGACAAATCTTTGAGCGAGGCCGAGGCGACCTTTTACGTGACGCAGCGAAAGCTCCCCTTCGCGCCGTGTCTCGGCCACGAGCGGCTGGTGCGCTCGCTCATCGAGAGCCAGATTGATCGCCCGCGCGTGCGCTTTCTGGAACAGGACCGCGGCGGACTCAAACTCTTCGCCGACGCCATCGAAGACATGCACTTTGTCGGCGCGGTTCGTGCCGTGCGCCCCGGCACAATCGTCTTCGCACAGGAACCTTTCGCTGATATCACGGGGCCGTTCGGCTTGACGCAGGCGCAGGAGATAAAGTTCGAGCACGCCTTCGACCTTCCGATGACGACCGCGAGTCTGGCCATGCAGTTTCGCATGGCGGCAGGCAATCGCTGGCTCTCAGACTTTTCCCTGAGGCGCAACGGCGACATTGAGCGCGCCGTCGAAGTTGCCACTTACGCCTTCATCGGCGGCTTCAACGACACCTCAAACATGGAGGCCGCGCATCGCCTGGACATCCCTGCCGTCGGGACAGAGGCGCATTACTGGCAGCAATCCTACCTGGAGTTCATGTACGAGCCTGAGACTGAACCTCGAACGGGCAGGCCAAAGCATTTCGAGCAGGTCGCCTTCGAGCGCTGGCTCGACGCCAACCCGAACGGAACGACGCTTTTGCTCGACACGATTGACGTACACATGGGCGCGGTCCACGCGGCCATGGCGGCGACTTCGACCGATGCCAGGCGGCGCGCTTTCAAAGGCTTTCGCGTTGATTCGGGCGACCTGGCGGAGCTTGGAAGGTGGTGCCTGGATTTCTTCGAGGCGAACGGCCTCAACGGGCTGATGCCGATTTTGACTGGCGACCTGGACGTGGAGAAGGTTAAGCGGATTGTCGCAGAGTTTCCTGAAGCCGCGGGCTTCGGCGTCGGCACGAAGCTGTCGAGCGAGGTCTCCAGAATCGCGGGCGTGATTTTCAAAGAGTGCGTGATCGAACATCTGCCGACGCTCAAGGCGTCGAACTCGCCGGACAAGACGACGCTGCCAGGTCGTCTGCAAATCTTTCGCGGGACGGACAAGGATGGGCGCTATGTCTCGGATGTCATCGGACTGGACGACGAGGAGATTGAGATTCCGGGCGCAGCAAAAGCGGAGCGCCTGCTCGTGCGTTTCTGGGAGAACGGGCGACACGACGCGATTCCTTCCATCACCAAACAGAAAGCCTTCGTTGAAGAACAGCGCACACGTTTCCTTGACATCAACAGCTACACAGTCTCTTTGAGCGACCGACTGCGTCGTTTGCGCGACCAACTAACCGAAAGGATGCGCGAAGACAGTTCCGGCTGGCAGGAAGTTTTGAAAGTGCCGGAGCATCTTCAGGCAGAGGTCGCACGGAAGAGTTAGAGAGATGAGCGACGTGTAGGCTTCGCAAGAAGACGGGTTCAGATAAAAAGCCCTCTGCATACATGAGCCAATCATCAGTAACGTTGAAGCGTCCCCGTTACGGAATTGACGCGCCTGAAGTCTTGCGCCGCTTCTTCCTGATGGGCGCGTGCGGCGTCCTGCTCGGCATCCTTCTCCTCTTCGTACTCAGAGATAAACTCCCGCGCGGTCTTGCGTCCGGCTTCGGAAACGCCTTTCTGTGGATGGGTGGAACCTTCATCCTCACAGCTTGCCTCATGATCCTGGGCAGCAAGTTCTTAAAAATTCGGGTCGCCGAAAAGCTGGTTGACTCGCTCTCTCTGAAAGGCGACGAGCGAGTTTTGGACGTGGGCTGCGGTCACGGCCTGATGTTGATTACGGCAGCAAAGCGCTTGCGGACGGGGCGTGCCACTGGCGTTGACATCTGGCAGAGAGAAGACCAGGCGGGCAACAGCCGAGACGCGACGCTCGCCAACGTCCACGCCGTCGGCGTTGCGGACCGCGTAGAGTTGAGAGACGGCGATGCCAGGCAATTGCCGTTCGATGACGCTTCGTTCGACGTGATCGTCTCAAGCTGGGCGTTGCACAATATCTACCAAAGGGACGAGCGAGCGAAGGCTCTGCGCGAGATCGTACGCGTCCTCAAGCCTGGCGGTCGGGTCGCACTCATTGACATACAGCACACGTCTGAGTACGCCGAAGTTTTCCGTCAAAGCGGGATGGAGAACGTGTTGCGGAGCGGGCCAAATTTTATCTTCGTCATTCCTTCACACTCGCTGACGGCCAGTAAAGCTCTCAAATAAACTACACGCTGCATGGATAAATGGCCCACATCGCTCCCGGCTGTTCAATTCAGGGTCGCGCGACCAACCGACCGTCTGGATGAAGTTGTACGCTTCTACCGCGACGGGCTGGGGCTTGAAGTGATCGGCTCTTTTTCAGGGCACGCTGGTTATTCGGGCGTCATGTTGGGCTTGCCCGGCCACGAGTATCATCTGGAATTCACCTCACACACGGAAGGTAGCCCTTGCCCAGCGCCGACCAGAGACAATCTGCTCGTCTTCTACATCCCGGACCAGGATGCAATCGAACGCCTGACCGCGCATCTGGCAGGCATGGGATATTTTCCAGTAGAGCCGGAGAACCCGTACTGGAGAGAGAAGGGACGGACCTTTGAAGACCCGGACGGCTGGCGAGTCGTGTTGATGAATACGCGCGGGATTTGAAGAGCAGGGATGAGGGATGAAAGAGTCTGAGAGAGCAGATGACTATTCCCTACAAAATCTCTGCCACCTGCTCTCTCAGACTCTTTCATCCAATGCCCTACGGGAGGTAGTACGGCGTATAGGTCGCCGCCGGGACCACGTCGCCGGGTGAGCCACCTAAGGCGTCAAATCGTTGTGACAGTGGGATTGTCCCGCTGCCAGTGATATAGAAGTTGCCGTCTGTCGGACGGAAGACTGCAAAGTCGGTGCGCCCGTCCCCGTCGTAATCGCCCGGCGCCGGCACGTCCGTGGTTACTCCATACTTGCGAACCGTAGTCGTTCCGGTCGAGCTGTTGATGATATACCAGTCGCCTTCCGAGGGTCGCCAGACCGCAACATCCGTCTTCCCGTCGGCGTCATAATCGCCGGGCACGAGTTTGTCACCCGCCAGACCCCAATTGACTATTCTGACGGAAGTCCTGGCGTTGTTGAGAATGTACCAGTTATTTTCCGACGGACGATAGATCGTGAAGTCCGCGCCGTCTGTGCCCTCAAAATGTCCGCGCACAGGCTTATCGCCGAGCGCGCCGACGCCCCAGCCGACGACGAGGCCCGAGCCGTTGGAACTACGGATGATGTACCAGTTGCCTTCCGATGGCCGCCAGACGGCAAGGTCCGTCTTCCCGTCGCCGTCGTAATCTTCCGGCACAGGAATGTCTCCCGCGATGCCCCAGCTTCGTAAGACAGGTGTGTTGGTCGTGCTCTGTATGATGTACCACTTGCCCTCCGAGGGACGCCACACGGCGATGTCCGTCTTCTTATCGCCATCGTAATCGCCAGGCACGGCAATGTCTCCAAGCGAGCCGTTGCCCCAGTCGAGTTGAATGCGGTTAGCGTCGGTCGAGCTGTTGCGGATGTACCAGTTGTGATTATTGGGATTCCATGTGGCGACATCCGTTCTGCCGTCGCCGTCAAAATCGCTATTGGTGTAACGCTTCGCGCCGTAGGTTCCACCAGCCGTGATGTCCAGGCTCCAGCCGCCATTGATGACGCCGGTCTGGCCGCCTGCGTCGTCAACAATGTACAGGCTCCAAGTGCCGTTTGGGTCCGTGCCTTTGAAAACCGAAGCCAGCGTGGACGTGCCAGCCGTCGCCCCACTGGGATAAGCCTCGCCGCCCGCTATCTGCCCGCTCGGAAGCACATCCGGGAATGGATCGGCGGAGCCGAAATTGGTCGGCTTGTATGAGCCGCTCGTAATGATAGTAGAGTCAGGCAGCTCGGCTGCCGCCGAGTCGTCAAACGTGATGTTGACGCCAGCGATGACGTTACTGCCGCCCGTGTCGGACATCAGGATAATTCTTTTCCCTGTGGGTCCGACCAGCAGCATGTCTATGTCATCCGGGAACGAGTGGTCCAAGCCGGTCAGCGTGACGTTGACGTCCGTGATCGCTCCGACCAAGCCACTCACGTTAATGGTCGAAGGATAAGGCGTCGCCCTATTCTTGCCGGTATCACCGCCGACGAGAGCCGTCCCGTTTGTGAATGTAGTGTCAGAAGTGCCCGAAGTGGCAATCTTCATGCTCCAGCCGTTGCCGATGCTGCCCATGTCGAGCGAGACATCGTCCACGACATAAAGGCTCCACGTTCCGTTCGGGTCTATGCCGTTGAAGGTGGAGGCAAAAGTCGTGTTGGCCGAAGGCGCGGGCGCGGGGGCGGGGAAAGTGTCGCCCGTTGTGATATTGGTCGGCTTGAAAGTTCCAGAGACCAGGTTGGCCGCCGTGAGACTCGTCGCTGCCGCATCATCCAGGGTGACGGTCACGTTGGTTGTATCAATGCCGCTGCCGACATCGGAGAAGATAATCATGTTCTGCCCGCCGGGCGCGACGAGCAGCATATCAAAGTCAGGGACAAACGTGTGGTTGATGTTGCTAAGCGTCACCGTCATGTTGGTAACCGTGCCCGTCATGCCGCTGACGTTGATAGTTGACGGGTAAAGGCTGAAGGGGCTGGAGCCAGCCACTTCTCCGATGGTAATCGGATTCGCATTCGGAAAGACGACCGTCGGCTGCTCTGGGCGGGCGGCGCGAACAGTCCTGGCAACTCCATGAGCATTAGGAAAGAGAAGCGCCCAGGCAGAGATGGTTAGCGACAGAGTTAAAAGGGTGACGAGGGCGGGGGTAGACATCCTTCTCTCACTTCTTCTTGTGCCAAGAGTTTTCCAGAATTTTGCGGGCTGCATCTTCAATTACTCCTCGTAGATTTAGGAGCTGCGCCGCGCCTTTTGCGCGAGCATCTCTCTGTGATTAAGTTTGGCAAATCGGTTCGATGGTCTAAGCTTGGAGACCGGCCACGCGAGGTTGAAAGGCTCAAGAGAGGTAGTTGGAGGCTTGCCCCGAAGAAATTGTGGGCAGCGGCAGCATAGGGCGGTTAGGTTTGGTTGTCAATAACTAAGCTTCGCGGGTTTCGAGCCGGTTTCAAATAGAGAATCAGGAGCGAGTTATTTCGGCGCGTCGCTCTGCGCCGCCCGTTCGTGTATAATGACGCTCGTCTCCATTTAATCTAATTAGAAAAGTTCAGGAGTTCATCTGCCATGAGATTACTAATCATCATCTCGCTCCTGTTATGCCTGCCACTCGTGAGTATCGCGCAGCGCAGACCATCCAGGCCGCAGCCGAAAGCCGCGCCGCCGAAGGAGCAGAAGGTGTTCCCTTACCAGTACACGATTGACGACTTGCCAAACGGGCTTCGCGTGGTCACGGTCCCGACCGATTATCCAAACCTCGTGGCGCTCTACATCGTCGTCCGCACAGGCTCGCGCAACGAGATAGAATCGGGCAAGAGCGGCTACGCGCATCTCTTCGAGCACCTGATGTTTCGCGGGAGCGAGCACTACACAGGTCAGGAGCGCGACGAGATTTTGAAGCGCGCCGGGGCCGACTCCAACGCCTACACCACGGACGACCGCACGGTCTATCACGAGGTCTTCTCCAAAGAGGACCTGGACAAGATCATGGAGCTGGAGGCCGACCGCTTCCAGCGGCTGAAGTACGACCAGAACGGCTACAAGACAGAGACCAAGGCCGTGCTGGGAGAGTTCAACAAGAACAGCGCCAACCCGGAAGAGAAGATTTTCGAGGTCCTGCGCGCCGCCGCCTACAAAAAACATACCTACGAGCACACCACTATGGGCTTCATCAAAGACATAGAGGACATGCCGAACCAGTATGACTACAGCTTGCAATTCTACAAGCGCTACTACCGTCCCGAAAACACCGTCATCACGGTCGTCGGCGACGTACAGCGCGATCAAGTTTTAGCGATGGTGAAAAAGTATTTCGGCGACTGGCAGCGTGGCGATTACAAGCCGCAGATTCCTTTGGAGCCTGAGCAGACCGCGCCGCGCGAGGAGCACATTGATTGGCCCTCGCCCTCTCTGCCTTACGTTGACGTGGCCTTTCGCGGCCCGGCCTATTCTGACACGGAGAAGGACCACGCCGCGCTGGACCTCCTACAGGCTTACGCCTTCGGCGAGAACTCTGAGCTTTACCAGAAGCTCGTGCTCAAAGAGCAGAAGGTTGATTCTCTGGGCACGTCGTTCTCAGATAGGATTGACCCGGAGCTTTTCTACGTCGAGGCGCGTTTGAAGGATGAGAAGGACGCGGCTTATATCCGCGATCAAATCCTGGCTACCTTCAAGCGCTACACAACCGAGTTGATTCCGCAGGACAAGCTCAACGCCACGCGCTCGCGCCTGCGCTATAGCTTCGCCCTTTCACTGGACAGCTCGGAAGCGATTGCGGGAACGCTCGCCTCTTACCTGGCCCTGCGCGGGACACCTGAGACCATCAACAAGCTCTACGCGCTCTACGATCAGGTGACGCCCGCAGATATACGCCAGGCGGCGGCCAGGTATTTCGTGGACCGCAACCGCACCATCGTGACGCTCACGTCCAAAGCCAAAGGAGGTGCGGAATAATGAGACTGACAAATCAGAACTCGCTTCGGGAAAAGAGCCGCGCATCTCGCTTGTGTGCGCCCGTGCTCCTTCTCATCTTCATGCTCGCTCTAACCATGCAGATCAGTTTCGGCCAGGAGGAAAACGGTGGAGGCATCAAGCCGCCGACTGCCGTCGCGCCGCCGCCGCCACCGCCCGCAGCCCGCTCGTATAAAAAATCTATGCCGCCGAAAACGAGAGCCACAGCCAACGTCGCTATGGCCGCGCCCTTCGCCAGCGTCTTGTTGCCGAACCGCTCGCCGCTCATCACGTTTCGCCTACTCTTCAACGTCGGCTCGGCTTCCGACCCGGAAGGTAAAGAAGGCGTCGCGGCACTGACCGCAGCGATGCTTGCAGAGGGCGGCTCGCGCCAGATGTCCTACGACCAGATTACGAACGCCTTCTATCCGATGGCGACTTCCTTCGACTACCAGATAGACAAGGAGATGACTGTCTTCGGTGGCACGACGCACCTGGACAATCTGGACCGCTACTATCAGATCATCAGCCAGATGTTGCTGGACCCAGGCTTTCGCCAGGAAGATTTCACGCGCCTCAAAGAAGAGGCGATTAACTTTCTAAAAGTCTCCTTGCGTGAGGGCAACGACGAGGAGTTGGGCAAGGAGCAACTTTACAACACGCTCTACGCTGGCCATCCATACGGTCATCACAACATGGGAACCCTCGCGGCGCTCGAACACATGACGCTCGATGATGTGCGCGCCTTCTATCGTCAGCACTACACGCGCGCCAATCTGGTCTTAGGTTTGGCGGGCGGCTACCCGGCGACCTTCGTCAAGAAAGTTCAGGCGGACTTTAACAAGCTCCCGGCAGGTCGCCCTGAGCGTGTGAAGCTCGAAGAGCCAAAGGTCAGTCCGGGGATGCGTATTGAGCTAATCAAGCGCGACACGCGCTCGACGGGCATCTCGCTTGGGTTTCCCATCAAGGTCACGCGCGCTGACAAGGACTGGCCCGCGCTCGCGGTCGTCGCCTCTTATTTTGGCCAGCATCGCTCCTCGAACAGCTATCTCTACCAGCGACTTCGTGAGCTTCGCGGTCTGAACTATGGCGACTACGCCTACATTGAATACTTCCCGCGCGGCATGTTCCAGTTCCAGCCGGACCCGAACCTTGGAAGACAGCAACAGATATTTCAAATCTGGATTCGGCCCGTCGAGCCGCAGAACGGCCACTTTGCACTTCGCGCCGCGCTCTACGAGTACGACCGGCTCGTGCGTCAGGGAATGTCCGAGGAAACGTTTGAGGCCACGCGCGACTTTCTCTTAAAGAACGTCAACGTGCTGACCGCGACGCAGGACGCGCAGTTGGGCTACGCCCTGGACAGCCGCTACTACGGCATCCCGGATTTTAATACCTACATGCGCGACCAGTTGTCGAAGCTCACGCTCGCGGACCTGAACAACGCCATCCAGCGTTATCTCAAATCAGACCGCATGCGCGTCGTCGTCGTCACCAAGGACGCTGAAGCGTTGCGCGATGCGATCATCAACAACACGCCCTCGCCCATTAAGTACAACGCGCCGCGCCCCGACGAGATACTCGAAGAGGACAAGGCGATTCAGGTCTACAAGATTAACGTCAAGCCGGAAGACGTGGCGGTAGTTCCGGTGGAGAGAGTGTTTCAGTAGTTCGTAAATCGTAAATCGTGAATCGTAAATAGAAGGAAGACAAGCTTTCCTCTATTCACGATTCACGATTCACGATTTACGAACTTACGACCCGAAACTCTTTCTGAACAGGTAAGACATCTTGATAAAGAAGGTGCGCCCGTTGCGCCGGAAGCCGGGAACGATGTCGCGGCTGATGGAGTTGAAGCCGTAGGTCATGTCGTCGTTGTAGCCGATATACATCGCCGTCCCCGGGTTCGGCGTCCAGCCCAGGAGGAACTGGCCGCGCGCCCGTGTGTTCAGCGTGTTGTAGTCAATGATGGCGCGGGCAAAAGTAAACTTCGTGAACTGGTAGGTCGTCCTCAGCGTGAAGATGTTAGTGTCAAAGGCGACCAAGCCTGTGTCCTTACGCACCAGACGATTCTTGACCATGTTGAGCGACATGCGAAGCGCGCCAGATGGCTGGTAGGCTATGCCTCCGCTGAACTCGAAGAGATTGCCAGCGCCCGGATCGAGCGGCGCGTCCTGGCCAAGCAGCAACGCCGCAGGGCTGACGCGCGGATAACGCCTTCCGCCACCAAAATCCAGGTCCAGGTGATTGACGCGGTAGACCGCGCGGAAGCTATAGGTGATCTTCTTCGTGGGCTGCGCGCCGCCGTAGATAAAGAAGTGATTCTTCATCACGGAGCGCTCGTCGTCCGGCCCGTAAAAGGCTCCGTCGCGATTGACGGCACGCTTTGGCCCGAACTCTTCTTCCAGGATGCGCTCGTAAGCAGGCTCCCAGGCCAGCCCCAGGTAGCCGTTCTTGCGCAGCCGCAGTTCCGTATTAAACTCCGACTCCCAGTTCTGAATTCTTCCTTGAAAGTCGTAGCCAATCCAACTGAAGTTGTGATAGTGGCGACCTATGATCTTGGACTTCTTGTCCGTCTTCGGGTCCGTGTCGTAGCGTATGTAGAAGCTATTGAAGTTGGTGTTGGTGCGACCGAAGAAGCCAACGTCCGAGCGGTAGTCGCGCGTGTAGCCCTCGCCGTAGAGCTGCCAACCGAAGTTCTTGCCAGACACGTCGTAGGTCGCGGCGTAGGCAAAGCCGTTGCCCGTGCGGTAACGGTTCTCGTCCGTGTCTGGATTGTAGAAGAAGTTTCTGGAAGACGTTCCAATAAGCTGGAAGTTAAAGATTGTCTTCGGGTCCAGGCGGAATCGCCCGTCAACCGCGCCTAGCTGGTTGTGCTTCTCTATAAAATTGTAGGTCGTGGCGAGCATTCCAATGGTGCTGTCGCCTTTGCCCAGGTCACGCTTCAAGCGCAGCACGCCGATGTAGGCGTTCTTGTCTATAAAACGCTCGTTGTTGCAGACGACCGCAGGATTGAGCGCTCTACGGTCCAGGCAATTGCTGAGCGCACCGCGGTCGTCCTTGCTCAAGTTGCCGGGTCCGTTGTCGCTCGCCAGCATCAGTCCGAAAGTGTTGCGTCCCTGCTTGCCGGAAAGCTTGACGGCCACGTCCGGATCCACGATGGCGCGCGTGTGGACCGCTAGCAGCGGCGTCTGGAAGATGTCTATGCCTTCCAAAAAGAAGGGGCGCTTTTCGGGAAAGAAGATCGGAAAGCGCTGGTTGGTCGTGACCACCAGTTGGTCCGCCTCGACCTGCGCGAAGTCTGGATTGAGCGCTAGGTCTAAGGTCACGGTCGGCGTGATGCCGAACTTCGCGGTCAAGCCGGGATCGAAGGTCAGCGGCTCGTTAACGATGCGCCCCTGGTCAACCACGCCCGTCGGCGCGGGATTGATTGAGCGCACGCGGCGACCCGTCTCGGAGAGCGTCAGGCTCGGAATCAACTCAATCGTGCGCTCAGCCGAGATGCCTTCCAACCCGGTGATGTGACCTTCTTGCGAAAGAATACTGGACACGTCGCGCGAGATGGGCATCCAGGAGTCCCACTCGTTGTTGATTCTTAAGATTTGGCGGAAGACCTGTATGCCCCAGAGCTTGTCCTTGCCCGCGGTGTAGCGCAGAGACTTGAAGGGAATGGCGACTTCCACGGTGTAGCCGTCGTTGGTCACCACGCCTTTCGAGTTCATCACGATGTCCACGCTAAAATCCACGCCCGTGCCTTCCGTGCGAACGCCGTCCTGCTGTATGCCGAGCGGATTAAAGACCATGACGTAAGCTTTACGCTGGTCGTTAAAGGTGTCCAGGAGCACGCGTATGCTGTCGTCAACGCCAAGCACGTTGTCGCGCTTGGCGACCGTTGCGATGACCTTCGAGGGGTCGTCGTAGCAGTGGAAGGCCAGGTAGAGAAACCTAGCGTCGTAGCCGATGAAAGCTTCGGTCGGCTGCGACGGCTTGGTGTTGTAGCCTGGGTCTGCCTGATAAAAATCTTTCAGCACGGCGGCGTGTTGCCAGACTTCGTCGTCCAGCTTGCCGTCAATCACCGGAGCCTTCTCAAACTTGGTGACACGAATGGGCGCGGCTTTCTCGGCGGGAAGCGCAACGCCTCCGACCATCGTGGCCGCGAGCGGCGCGGTCGCCGTCTGTGGAGATGCGGAGGTGGCGGAAGGAACGGTGGTCGCAGGCGTCTCTTCGGATGGAGATTTCGCGTCTGGCGATGCAGTAGCGGGCGAGGGCGAAGGCGAAGCGCTGGGCGTCGGCGTCGGTTTCGGCGCGGAACTGATGGAGCCTTCCTGCTGCGCTCTCATGCCCGACAGCGCGAACATGACCTCAAGGCGATTGAAGCGTTGCGTGACGTGTGCGCTCGCGCCCGCTTCGAGAGCGAAAGAGAAGAGGACATCTTCCCCGCGCTTTTCAACAGAAGCGTCCGTGAACCCGCGACCTCGCAGTTCAGACTGCATCTGAGGCTCCGTGGCGCGCGGGATCAGAACAAAGAATCGCCCGCCCTCCGTGTAAGCTTCGTACTCGCCTAGACTCGCGTCCGAGGTGATGATGACGCGCGAACCCATCGTGTCCGCGACGCTGCGAACAGAAGCCAGGCGCGCGGGCTTTGCCGACGCCACGGGCGCTCCCGCGAAACCACTGTTGGCCGCCACGACCGCTCGCTGCTGTATAGATTGTCCAAAGGCGCTGGCACTCGCCACAATGGCGAGCGTGAGAAGAGCGACCCGATGCTTCACTGAAAGAATCCCCCAAACGAAGATAAGTTTTTAGTTTTCAGTTTTCAGTTAAAAGAAAAGCCTTCAACTGAAAACTGAAAACTGAAAACTGAAAACTATTTAAAACTTCTCCTGAACAGGTAAGACATCTTGACGAAGAAGGTCCGACCATTGCGGCGGAATCCAGGCTCCTGCTGCCCCGTGAAGGGGTTAAAGAAGCTGCGATTCATGTCGTCATTATACCCTATGTAAAGGGCCGTGCCAGGGTTCGGCGTCCAACCTAAAAGAAATTGGCCGCGCACGTTCGCGATGAGCGTGTCGTAATCAATGCGCGCGCGCAAAAAAGTGAAGCGCGTGAACTGGTAGGTCGTTCTCAGGCTGTAGATGTTTTCGTCAAACGCGATGCGTCCCGTGTCGTAGCGCTTCAAACGATTCTTGTTGAAGCTGAACGTCATGTTCAGGTCATTCGTAGCCTTGTAGGTGATGTTGCCGTTCGTGTAGAGCAGCCCGCCGCGACCTGGGTCAAGCGGTGCGTCCGGGTCCAGCAGAGATGCAGGGCTGACGCGCTGGAACTTCGGCGGCGCACCGAAGTCGAAATCGTGCTCGCCCCAGCGATAGGCCAAAAAGTAGAAGAAGTTGATTCGCTTGGTCGGCGTCGAACCCAGGTAGATGAACGGATTCCTCGAACGAATGCTGTCCTGACTACGCCCGCCTGCGAAGGCATCCAATCCGAACTCGTACGGGAAGACACGCTCGTAGCCCCAGTTGTAACCGATGCGTATGAAAGTCTGGCGCTGCATGTTGGGGCCGGTCTGAATCTCGTCGTTCCAGTTCTGCATGCGCCCCTGCCAGTCGAAGTTGCCGCCCAGGTAGTTGTAGAAATCCCAGGAGACGATCTTCCGCTTCGGGTGCGGCTCGGTCGTGTAATCAATGTTCGAGTTGTGGTTGTTCGTGTTCACGCGGCGGTTGAAGCCCACGTCGGAGCGGTAACCGATGGTGCGCCCTGAGCCGTTGAAGTTGATAGAGAGGTGTCGCCGGTTCTGGTTGAAGTTGTAGGCATAGATGAAACCGTTTAAGGTCTGGCACTCGTCGTCTTCCTTCACTACGCCGAGCGAGCAGCGACGTGCGTTCGAGCCAAGGACCTGAAAGTCAACGGTCGTAATCTTGTTGAAGCGGAAGCGCCCGTCAAATCCGCCCAGGTAGTTGCTCTTGTTGACGAAGTTGTAAGCGGTGGCCAGGAAGCCCAAAGAGTTCTCCTTGCCCACGTCGCGCTTCAGACGCAGCACTCCGATGGTCGCGTTCTTGCCGATGATGCGGTCGCCCGCGGCTGGAAGCGATTCGGGATCGTAGAGCCGCTCGTTCGTGAAATCACCGGGCGCGTTGTCGGAAGCGACAAGCAGGCCGAAGGTGTTGCGCCCAAGCTTGCCCGAAAGCTTCGCGGCAAAATCCGGGTCAATGATGGTGCGTGTGTGGACGGCTGCTATCTGAGTGGTGAAGATGTCCTTACCTTCCAGGAAGAAGGGACGCTTCTCGTCAAAGAAGATGGGGAAGCGCTGGTTGGCCGTGCTGACGGTGGCGTCCGCCTCGACCTGCGCGAAGTCAGGATTGAGGGCCACGTCCAGAGTGACGGTCGGCGTGATGCCCCACTTGGCCGTTAAGCCGAGGTCCGGCTTGATGGGTTCATTCGTGAAATGGCCAGGGTCTAGCAAGGGCGTCCCGGCACTTCGGGCGGCGTCCAACTGTGCGTTGCTGAGCGTGCGCACGCGCTTTCCGGTCTCAGACAAGGTGAGACTCGGAATCAATTCCAGCGTGCGCTCGGTCGAGATGCCTTCCAGGCCAGTCATGTGCGCTTCCTGATTGAGCGTGCCAGACTTGTCGCGCGAGATGGGAACCCAGGAATCTATCTCGTCATTGAAGCGATCAATGTTGCGCCAGACGTGTATGCCCCAGAGCTTGTCCTTGCCCGCCACGAAGCGCAGCGACTTGAAGGGAATCGCCACTTCGACCGTGTAGCCATCGGTCGTGATGATGCCCTTGGACTCCATCACGATGTCCACGCTGAAGTCTGTCCCTTGAGACTCCGTGTAGATGCCGTCCTGCTGGACGCCAAGCGGGTTGAAGCCCAAAAGGTAGGCGCGCCGCTGGTCGTTGAAAGTGTCCAGGTACATGCGCACATTGTCTTCGCCAAATACCTCGTCACGCTTTGCGACCGTAGCGCGCACCTTGTCCGGCTCGTCAAAACAGTGGAAGGCGAAGTAGAGAAACCTGGCGTCGTAGCCGATTCTCACTTCGGTCGGTTTCGACGGCGCGGTGTTGTCGCCCGGACTGATCTGGTAAAAATCCTTCAGGACCACGGCAGTCTTCCAGACTTCGTCGTCCAGCTTGCCATCAATCACCGGAGCCTTCTCAAATTTGGTGACGCGAATGGGCGCGGCCTTCTCTGCCGGGACCGTGACGGCAGAGCCTTTCACGGGAACGCCAGGCGTCGGATTGTTCGGCTGCGGGCTCACGGTGCTCGTGGATTTGGCGTCTGATTCCTTCGTTGTTTCTAAAGAAGAGTTGGTGGTCGGCGTGCTGGGGGAAGAAGGCGAGGCGGAAGGCGCGGGCGTCGGGCTTGGCGTCGGGCTTGGTGTTGCGCCGATCTGGCCCGCGCTGGCAAACAGAATCTCCAGCCGGTTGAATCGCTGCACGACGTGCGCGCTCGTCCCTGCTTCCAGCGCAAACGAGATGAGAACATCCGACCCGCGACGCTCGACCACGGCATCCGTGAAGCCGCGCCCGCGCAACTCACCTTGTATCTTCGGCTCGGTCGAAAATGGAATCAGGACCAGAAAGCGGTTGCTCTCGCTGTAAGCCTGGTAGTCCGTGAGCGTCGCGTCGGAAGTGATGACGACGCGCGAGCCTTCCGGGATTTCAAGGCTGCGTATGGTGGCCAGGCGCGCAGGCTGTGGCCTGCCGGAAGTGGCTGCGGTGGCGGCGCTGGCCGCGGCGACCACTGCTCGCTGCGGCACGGTCTGGGCGAAAGCCTGCGCGCACGTGAGTAGGATGAGCGCGCCGAGGGCGAATCGTTTCATGATAGGTCTCCCCTGAAAGGTATGGTTGTCGCCAAACTGCGAGGCTTAAGAATTTAACTTTTGGTCGAACCAAGCCCGACAAGAACCGGGCGAAGGAATAGCTAGCTTGCGCTAATTAGTTAATGTCGCGACTAGCCGAAAAGTTTCAAAAAAGTGATGAGTCACAAGTGATAAGTAATAAGAGGGAGACGAATCTTTCTTATCACTCGTCACTCATCACTTATCACCGCTCTAAAAACTGCGCCGGAAGAGGTAGGACATCTTGATAAAGAAGGTCCGACCGTTGCGGCGGAATCCAGGCTCCAGGCGACCTGAGATCGGGCCGTAGCCGTTAAAGTTCAGGTCATCGTTGTAGCCGACGTAGAACGACGTGCCGGGGTTGGGAGCCCAGCCCAGGAGAAACTGGCCGCGCACGCGCTCGGCCAGCGTGTCGTAGTCAATGCGTGCGCGCGCGAAGGTAAAGCGCGTGAACTGGTAGGTTCCACGCAGCGCGAAGATGTTCTCGTCGAAGGCCACGCGTCCCGTGTCATTGCGGACCAGTCGGTCCTTCGTGTAATCGAGCGACAGGCGCAACGCGTCTGTCGGCTGGTAGACGGCGCTGCCCTCGAAGTGCCAGTTGTTGCCAGGCCCAGGATCGAGCGCCGCGTTGTCCGGGTCAAGCAAGGCCGCCGGGCTGACGCGTTGGAATTTCGGTCCCGCGCCGAAGTCAAAATCAAACGCGCCCCAGTTGTAGATCGTGAACATGGAGAGCGAATACTTCTTGCTCGGCGTCGTGCCCGCGTACCCGTAGATGTTGTTGCGATGTGTCGAGCGTTCCGAATCGTCGCCAAAGAAGCCGCAGTGGAGCGCAGGGTTCAGTTGGAGTTGTCCGGGCGAGTAGCAGACAGTTCTTGGTGCCTGGCGCGTCGGGCCAAACTCTTCCTCGAAGATGCGCTCGTAGTTGAAGCTCACGCCAAGCCCCGCGTAGGTCTGGTTCTTGAAGTGCAGCTCGGTCTGCGTCTCCTGGCCCCAACTCTGAATGCGTCCTTGCCAGTCGAACTGAATCTCCGGCAGCACGTGGAAGTGCATGCTGATGAGCGTGGCCTTGGGCTTCGGGTCGGTGTTGTAGTAGACGAACAGCCCGTGCCGGTTGTTGTTCGTGCGGCGCGTAAAACCAACGTCAGCGCGATAGTCGCGCGTGACGCCGCGCGCGTCGAAGTTCCAGCCGAAGTTGCGCCCGTCCTTGTCATAGCGGAAGGCGTAGGCGAAGGCGTTGCCCGTGCGGTAAATGTCCTGGCCCTGGTCCGGCTCAAAGAAGAAGCGGCGCGAGGTCGTGCCCAGGACCTGGAAAGTCGCCACCGATTGCTTGTCCAGGCGAAAGCGTCCGTCGAAGCCGAAAACCTGGTTGTGCTTCTCTATAAAATTGTAGGTCGTGGCGAGCATACCCAAGGTGTTCTCGCCCGTGCCAATGTCGCGCTTCAATCTGAGCACGCCGATGTAGGCGTTCTTGTCCACGAAGCGGAAGTTGCTGGGATCAAGCCGCTCGTCGCCTACGAAGTTGCCGGGACCATTGTCGCTCGCCAGCATCAATCCGAAGGTGTTGCGCCCACGCTTGCCGGAAAGCTTCACCGCCACGTCCGGGTCAACAATGGCACGCGTGTGCACGGCCTGAATCGGAGTCTGGAAGATGTCTATGCCTTCGAGGAAGAAGGGACGCTTCTCCGCGAAGAAGATCGGAAAGCGCTGGTTGGCTGTGACCACCGTTTGGTCCGCTTCGACCTGCGCGAAGTCTGGGTTGAGCGCGAGGTCTAAGGTCACGGTTGGCGTCAGTCCGAACTTTGCGGTCAAGCCGGGATCGAACTTAACAGGCTCGTTGACCATGCGGCCCGGATCAACGACACCCGCCGCCAAAGGAGTAAAAGAGCTGACGCGCTTTCCAGTCTCAGAGATCGTGAGACTCGGAATCAATTCCAGCGTGCGCTCGGTCGAGATGCCTTCCAGCCCTGTGATGTGTCCGTCCTGGCTGAGCAGGCTTGAGACTTCGCGGCGAATGGGCATCCAAGAGTCAGTCTCGTTGTTGAGCCGTTTGATTTGTCGCAGGAAGTGAACGCCCCAGAGCTTGCCCTTGCCAGCTTCGTAGCGCAGCGACTTGAAGGGAATCGCCACCTCGACCGTGTAGCCGTCGTTGGTCACCACGCCCTTCGACTCCATCACGAGGTCGAAGCTGTAGTCTTCGCCAGTGCCTTCCGTAAAAATTCCGTCGGCCTGCACGCCCAACGGATTGAAGATCATTACGTAGGCGCGGCGACGGTCGTTGAAAGTGTCCAGATACATGCCGACCGAGTCGTCGTCAAATATCTGGTCGCGTTTCGGGACGGTCGCGCGCACTTTGCCTGCCTCGTCGTGCGCACGGAAAGCGAAGTAGAGAAACTTCGCGTCGTAGCCGACGAGAACTTCTGTCGGGAATGAAGGCGGCGTGTTGTCGCCGGGGCGGAATTGATAGAAGTCTTTGAAGACAGCGGCGGTCTGCCAGATGGCGTCGTCCAGCTTGCCGTCAATCACGGGAGCCTTGTCAAAGCGTGCGATGCGAATCGGACTCTCTTTCTCAGGCGGAACGACGATTGAAGACTTGCCGCCCGCGGTCTTGGTCGTGGGTTTCGCGTCCGAGGCTTTAGTATCTGACTTCGTCTCGCTCTTCGATTCCGTCGGCGACGGCTTCGGGTCTGGCGTAGGCTCAGGCGTCGCCGCCAATGCTACTTTTTCTCCCTGCGCCGAATCGGTGTGCGCGCCCGCGAAGTTTTGAACAAAGGCGGCGCTCTCTGCCGCCGCGCTGGCGATGCTGGAAGCTGTGTCCGTCTGCACGTTGAAGGTCACGTCCAGGCGATTGAACTTTTGAACAACGCTCGCGGTCACGCCGGGCTGTAAGACGAAAGAGAAATCTAAGTCAGCGCCGCGATGCTCAACCTGAACTTCACGGAAGCCGCGCCCCTGTCGGACGAGGCTGGCAGCCGTGGCGGAGAGTTCGGCCTGCGGGAGCACAACGTGAAAGCGGTTCTGTTCTCTGTAAGCCGTGTAGTCGTCGAGCGAGGAATCGGAAGTGATGGAGACGCGCGAGCCGGTCGTCGTGTCGTAGCTGCGAAGTGGCGCGAGACGCTTCACACTGCTCGTCGTCAGACTCTGAGCTGAGACCACGGAGCAGACAAGAGAGATGAGCGCCGTGAGAGTGAGCAGGCTGAAGAACAATCTGCTGGGGCGAAACTTTGTCATTAAGTGTGAGATAGACTCCTTGCGGGATATGGAGGGCTTGGGAAAGACTGCACCCGGAAGGGCGGCGGATAGAAGCAGTCCTTTTCTCATAGTAAATTGCTCCTAAGAACTTCGAGGTCTTCAGAATGTGCGGCGACCGCTTTTGTTGGCTGAAACGTCTTGCGAATGCAAGTGTCAGAACGCTTAACGTCACCGAGCATCTGAATGTTTCCTCTAAATTTCGGATAAATTTAGAGACCGTCAGACGCTCGTCCGTGTTCGCCGTTAAGGACGCCGAACACGACACATTCGTTAACCGAAGGATGAAAGAATAGAAGGCAGAAGGCACTAGGCAGAAGGCAGCCGAAACGTGTCTTCGCTGCCTTCTGCTTTCTGCCTTTTGCCTTCTCTCTTCATCCTTATCCTTCGTCTCTCTATCTGCGCCGCAGGATGATGTGCCCTTCGCCCGTGCGCAGCGTGAGAGTGTTTCCGCCCTGCCCGATCTTCCAGCGTTTTAGACGCCTGGAAGGGCCAGCTTCTTCCGTTAAAGTGAAACCCGCTTCGTTATCAACAGCCTCGGCATCCGTTTCGATGGTGGCATTGGAATCCGTCGGCAGCGTGAGCATGATGGAGCCGTCGCCGGTGCGAGCCGCGAGCTGGTCGAACTGCCCGTCCAAGCTGATGCGCCCGTCGCCCGTGTTGGCATTGATCGCGCCTTTGAAGTTCTCGACCTCTATGCGCCCATCGCCGGTTCTAGCCAGGAGACGGCCCGCGGAATCCCGCACCTCTATGCGCCCGTCGCCCGTGTTCAAATCCAAGGTTCCGTTGACGCCTTCCAATTCAAGGCGACCGTCGCCAGAATTGAGCCGCACGTTCGCGCTGCGCGGGACGTAGACATCCAGATTGACCAGCGCGTTGGTTGAAGTGACGCCGTCGGCGATGCGCGCGGCAAAGTTCTTATCAAACTCTGCGACGACCGTGACCTCGGAGCCGCTCTGGTCCGCGCGGACATTGATGCCGCGCATCTGCTGCTCGGTGGCGGAGCGCTTACTGATGGTCAGTTGCACTTCCGACTTGTCCCAGGCGTGGACGCTGATGTAACCGTCAAAGGTCTGAAGGTTCACGCGCGGCATGCCGCTCACAGTGAAACTCTTGGTCTCGCGCTCGACCAGCCGCAGATTGTCCGAGACGATGACGACATCTCTGGTCCGCTCGCGCATGGCATCGCGTGCGACGCGCTGTGCTTCAACGCGAACGCGCGCCGCTTCACGCTGGGCTTCCACGCGGGCCGCGTTCGCCGCGCGCTGCGCCTCTGCCTGTGCTTGCGCGGCTTCGGCCAGCGCCGCGCGCTGCGCCTCTTGAGCTTCGAGCTGAGCACGCTGACCTTCCAACTGTGCCTCGCGCGCTGCACGTGCCGCCTCGGCTTGAGCCTCACGCGTGGCCTTCTGTGCCTCAAGCTGCGCGCGCTGCGCCTCGCGCTGGGCGTCCACTTGTGCGCGCTGCGCTTCACGCTGCGCCTCGGTTTGCACGCGCTGAGCTTCTGCTTGAGCCTCGCGCTGCAAGCGTTGAGCCTCAACTTGTGCGCGTGCGGCTTCGGCCTGCGCGCGCACTACTTCGCGCTGTGCACGCGCGGCTTCGCGGGCCGCGTCACGCGCAGCACGCTGCGCCTCTGCCTTCGCATCGTCTACGTCATAATCGTTGTCGTTGTCATTATCGTTATCGTTATCTTTGGTGTTCTCGGCCAGCGAGCTTATCGCGCGGCTCAAGGGTCGTCCGTCCGCAGCGTGTCGAATCGTGATGCCGCCGTTGACGTTGCCGAGCTTGATGAGTACGCCGCCCTGTCCGAGCTGGCCCGCAAGGTCGTGGCCCACATACTCGCCGTGGCGCACCGGCAAACCGAAGTCATTCCTGATGCTGCCGTGAACCGTGCTCGCCTTTAACTGCGCGTTCGAGTCCGAAGGAATGGTCAATAGCACATTGCCGTTGACCGAGCCGACCGAGACGGGCCTTCCGTCTTCCAAATGATCGAAGACTGCTTCCAGATTGCCATTGATGGTCGAGAGCTTGGTCAGGCCGGTCAGGCCGCGCGCCGTCAAGCGCCCGTTGATGCTCGAAGCCTTCACGTCGCCGCTGACGCCTTCGATGTCCAGGTCGCCATTGATGAGTTCGATGGCGTCAATGCGCGCGTCGCGGGGAACCGTCAATGTGTATTCGACCGTCGCGGGGTTGTTGTAGCGGCCCTGGCCGTCCGTGAAGGTCTGTGTCCTGTCCGGATATTCAGTTTCAATACGAATGTTGTTGGCGTCTGCGTGGACCTGAATCTTGGCCTCGTCGAGACGGTCGCGGCGGTAGGCCGTCTTGACCGCATCAACCTTCACTTCTTCGCGGTCCCAGCCGGTCACGCGCACGGCCCCGTTGATGTTGCCGAGACTGACGCGCCCGCCTCCCGCAAGCGAATAGGTCTGATGAAACTCCTCGCGCAGCAGCTCATTCTGCTGTGCCTGTTGACTCGCCACGGCGGTCAGCAGAACTGCGAGCGCGATGAGCGCGGTCAGGGTAAATCTTTTCTTGAACATATTCTTCCTCAGTAACATTTTCTAACTCTACAGGGAGAGAGTCGCTTTAGATTTTCTAGTAAGGGCCGCAGTGGGAATGTGCGGGGCACTCCCACTCGCGCGACCTCTGATGTTTATGACGTGCGGCGCAAGGTGATGCTCCCGTTGACCGTCTTGAGCGAAAGCTCGCGACCGCCGCTTCCGATTGTTCCATCCAGATGTCTGCGGCTGACGCGCCCCTGGATGGTCATGGGGAAGTCAGTGTTAATGTTTCCGTTGACCGTCTCGGCGCTAACATCGGCGCTCGTGTCTGAAGGAAGATCGAGCGTGATGCCGCCGTTGACCGTCTCGAAGCGGAGCGGGCCTGTCCAGTTGGCGCGGCCCATCGACGCCGTGATAGAGCCGTTGACTGTCCTGGCGCTCGCGACTCCGGCGGCAGAGACCTTGATGCTGCCGTTGACGCTCGAAGCTTCAACGTCGCTCGTGAGCGCGCCCGTCTCGACATTGCCATTCACGGTCTTGCCGCTGAAGCGCACGCCCTGCGGCACGCGGACCGTGAAGTCAACGCTCACGTCGTTGTTGTGTGTGTGCGAAGACCAGTTGCTGCCAGCCTCGCAGCCGTTCGGGCGGCCAGGCTCACTGCTTGGATAGACGGCGCAGATGGTGACGCCATTCGCATGTTGCAGCACGCGAATCTCTACCTCTTTGGGATCGCTGCGCTTTCCCGTCTTGACGGCGGTGACTTCGACCTCGCTGCCCGCAGAAGGTTCTGCGCGGACGTTGCCGTTGATACCTTTGATCTCGACCGAATTCCCTTGCGCGACCCGACCGGACCAGTGAAACTCGTCGGATGAAGATTGAAGAGTGGTGTTACTGATGGCGAGTGACTGAGGCTGCTCGTCACTGGCCGCCTCGCGCGCGCCGCTGGCGTGCACGGTCACGCTCGACAGGAAAGCATTCTTGGCCCATCGCTCGGCAGAGCCTTTGAGGTTGTTAAGCTGTTCAAGGGCGAGCGGCGCGGCCACCAGGCCGAGCACCGTCACGAAGAGAACCGTCATCAGCTTTGATTTCATCTCTCTCTCCTTCATCCTTCTCACGCTGCCCTTTAAGAGGGGAGAGCGCGTCTCGTTAAAAGTCCGTATCTTTGGTGTTGAAAACTTGCGGCGGCCAACCATTTCACTGACTCAAAGTCTGAGCCGATAGAACTTAAAGCCCGGACTCAATTCTCACCGCTCTGATATGAGAACACCGCGAGGAAAAGCTTTGTGGCAGAAAATTTAAAGAAGTTTTGAGTTTTAAGTTTTGAGTTTTGAGTTAGGAAAAACAGTTTCAACTCAAAACTCAAAACTCAAAATTCATAACTTCCTTCAAGCTATCTTTTTCTCAAGCGAAGCGTTCCGCTAAAGGAGACGAGGTTGATGGTGGCGTCGCCTGTGCCGTAGGTTCCCAGCAGACGGCCCGTCTGCATGAGCGTGAAGGGCGAGGTGGAACCCTTGTACTTGAGCGGAAACTCCGTGACGATCTCGCCGTTCTCCGAGACCTTGGCCGTGAGCTTGAAGGACGAGTCCGTGGGCAGCACGAGCGTAACGTCGCCCGTCGTGGTCAGAAAATCGTAGACGCCGCCACGCGCGAGCGCGCCCTCCAACTTCACCTCGCCGCTGATCGTGTTGGCCTCGACGCGCGCCGGGCCAATCTGTTCGAGCAGAATGTCGCCGCTCACCGTTTTGGTCTTGAGAAAATCGCTCGTCGTCTCCGCGCGAAAGTCCGAGACCTCTATCGAGCCGCCAAGAGAGCCGAGGCGCGCTCTGCCGCTACTCTCTTCGAGAGTGATGTCGCCGCCGACGCTTGTCACTTCGGTCCCTCTCGCGACACGGCGCAGGTCAACTCTACCGCCAGAAGTTTCGACGTGAACTTCCGCCACGTCCGCGACCTCTATATCGCCGTCCTGAGTTTTAAGGAAGACGGTTGCGCCGCGCGGTACATCCAGAGAAATGTCGCTGTCCGTGTCCGCCTCGTTGTAGTCCGGGTCGCCCTCGGAGCCGTTCGCCACGAGCACGTCAACGCGCGAGGCAGGAGTCTTCTCGTCGCCGGGGGCGCACGTCTTACGCAGCTCTATCTTCGTGCCCTCTTCATGCGTCTCAGCATGGACCTCTTTGCGGTCCCACCCGCGCACGGTGATTTTCCCAGCGCTCGTCGTGAGCGTCACGTTAACAGTGTCAATCGCCGTGGCCGTCTTCTCCTCTATGGGCTGGGGCTTTGCGCCGCCCTGCCCGCGACCTTCGCCGCGACCAGTGCCTTTGCCCTGTCCGGTCCCTTTGCCGGAAGACTTCTGGGCGCTGGCGCTGACCCCGCAGACGAGGAGAGCCGCAAGAAGAAGTGTGACGATTGAAGAATGAAATCTCATCTCGTAAAAAAATACCTGTTCAGCTTTATCTAGTCGCAATCGTGGGCCGCACCTGTTCGGCAACCGCAGAGAGCAAATCCAGCTTGCTCTGGTAAGTGGAGTAAAGGAACTGCACGGCGTCAGGGTCTTTCGGGTTGCGTCGCGCCATGCGTCGCGTCGAATCAATCGCCTGATCCACAACGGCGAGGTTTCGTTCATACTCCGTACGCAAACTCGGCTTCATCTCCGCCGTGCTGCTCGCTTCAATCTCGGTCATCAGCGAATCAATCGCCTTCAGATAGTTCTGCTCGCCCGGCAGAGGCTTTTCGACCGGCGTCTTTATCGCCAGGTCTTCCTGCCGCAGTTGATCCGGCTGCGGGACTAAGACGGGCTTGGGCTGCTTCTTCGGAGCCGGTTGGTTTTTGGGTCTAGCTTTACTTCCATCATTTTTCGGTCCTTCATTTCCGCCGTTCTCAACGGATGAAGGAGATGGACTGGGGACTACGGCGGGGGACGCAGTCGGGTTGGGCTGTTTGATGGTGGCGACAGAGTCTTGTGGCCCGCTCTCCGTTCCAGAGCGGCGCGAATAGATGACGGCAAGGATGGCCGCGAGCGCGACGATGGCGATGAGGCTGGCAAAGCCTGCGGCGCGCTGTGGCGAAACTTTGAAGAGGTCGCCGAAAGAGGCGAGCCAGCCGCCCAAGCTCCAACTTGGCTTACGCTCTTCGGTCTCTGCGTACCCGTTCACCTCATTGATGGCCGCGTCCAGGCGCTCGCGCAAGCTAACCGTAGGAACTTCGAGAGACATCTCCGCGTCAAACGCGGCGGAGAACATGGCCATCTCGCTCATGGCTTCGTTGAGAGCTTCGGCGCACGCGGAGCACTTGGCGGTGTGTCTTGAAACTCGCTCCGCCATCTCAGCGGAGAGTTCGCCGTCAACGTAGCTCTGTAAAATGCCATCCTCAATGCACTCTCTCATCTGCTCCCTCCGATCTTGCCGTAAACTCGGACGAACTCTTTGCGTCCTCTTGCCACCAGGCTGCCAACATTTCCTTCGTTGACCGACAGGGCATGGGCAATCTCCTTATAAGACAATCCCTGTTGTTTCAAAAGCAGCGCACTTCTCATAGGCTCCTTGATCTTATCAAGCGCGCGGCGAGCCTGTTCTATTTCGGCTCGCCGCTCATACTCTTCTTCCGGCGCTTCGACCGTAAACCAGCCAGCGCCCTCTGCCCGCTTGGCGTATTCGTCCTCGCGCGCTGTGGAGCGCGATTGCCCGCGCAAGGTGTTGCGCGCTACGTTCATGGTCACGCGCAGCAGCCAGGCCCGAAGAAGGTCTGCGCCGGGCACTGTCTCCATGTGGCTGTATAGCCGTAAAAAGACCTCCTGCACGACATCTTCCGCCAGCCCTGAGTCGCGCACGAGCGCGCGGGCCGTGCGAAAGACGGCGCGGTGATGCAGCGTGAATGCTTCGTCGAAGCCGAGCGGCTGCGCGTCTGTCTCAATCGTCTTGGGCATCGAGTCGGTCAAAACTCTCGCGCTTTCGCTCATATTCACCGCTTCCAACTACAAAACACCGCAGATGCCAGGTTTGTGGCAATTTTTTGTAATTGTTTATCATTTCCGAGAGTCACATCCAAACCGGCAGAGAGTCTTTAAAAGTCCGCCGAGGTTAAAAACGGCCACACGGGCGCAGAGACACAGAGAAATCGAAGGAAAATGCTCCATTCTACTGCTTACATCTCTTTCATTTTCTCTGTGTCTCTGTGCCTCTGTGGCATTATTTCCGTTATGGCTGATACTGTTGTAGTCTGAAGTGCAGCCGAGCCAATGAACTGGAACAGGGGAGAGCTGAGGCAGTCGAAAGTCTCTAAACGAAGAGACGCGCCCATTGGTTCGGTCAGAATTTTCCAGAGGAAGAGAGCGAATGAGCCAGGAGCAGAGAAAGCAGACGGAGAGTTCCGAGCTGTATGACAGTCCCTTTATGCGCGCTTGTCGGCGCGAGCCGGTTCCTTACACGCCCGTCTGGTTGATGCGCCAGGCCGGGCGCTATATGCGCGAATACAGAGAGGTGCGCGACCGCGTCAGCTTTCTTGAGCTTTGCAAACGACCGGAACTCGCTTCAGAGGTCACCGTCACGGCGGTCGAGCGCTTAAACGTTGATGCCGCCATCATCTTCGCAGACATCCTTCTCATCATAGAGCCGATGGGCATTCACCTTGAGTTTGAGAAAGGCGAAGGCCCTGTGATTCATAATCCGGTGCGTGACCGTAAAGGTGTCGAGCGACTGCGCGAAGTAGAGTCGGTGGAATCCTTGGACTACGTGATGGAGGCGATTCGTTTGACGCGGCGCGCTCTTCGTCCCAACATTCCGCTGATAGGTTTCGGCGGCGCGCCCTTTACGCTCGCCTCTTACATCATAGAGGGCGGAGGCTCGCGCAATTATGTCCACACGAAATCTCTGATGTACGGCGATGCGGGCGCGTGGCACTTTATGATGTCGCTTATCGCGCGCGCCCTTGGTCGTTATCTGAACGCGCAGATTGAGGCCGGAGCGCAAGCCGTGCAGCTCTTCGATTCCTGGGTTGGCTGTCTCAGCACGGACGACTATCGCGAGTACGTTCTGCCGCACACGCGCGAAGTCATTCAAAGCATCAAGCCGGGCGTGCCCGTCATACATTTTGGTACGGGCACGGCAGCGCTGCTTGAGTTGATGCGTGAGGCTGGCGGTGATGTTATTGGCTTAGACTGGCGCGTTGATCTGAATGAAGCCTGGCAACGCCTGGGCGACGTGGCCGTGATGGGGAACTTCGACCCGGTCGCGCTCTTCGCAAGTCAGGACTTTGTGCGCGCGCAGGCCAAGCGCATCCTTGACCGCGCAGGCGGAAGGCCGGGCCACATCTTTAACTTGGGCCACGGCATCCTGCCCGAAACTCCGGTCGATAATGTCATCGCGCTCGTTGATGCCGTGCACGAGTTAAGTCAAAGATAGTTTGATGAGCATTTCTGAATTTTGGAGGTTATGACTCAGTCTTACGACGCACTCCTTGTCGTCTCGTTCGGCGGGCCGGAAGGCATGGACGACGTGATGCCGTTTCTTGAGAACGTGCTCAGAGGTCGTAATGTCCCGCCGGAGAGAATGCGCGCCGTCGCACATCATTACGAGTTGTTCGGCGGCGTGAGTCCGATAAACTCTCAGAACCGAACCTTAATTGCCGCACTGGAAAAAGAGCTGGCAGAGAGAGGCCCGCGCCTGCCCGTCTACTGGGGCAACCGCAACTGGCATCCGATGCTTGTTGACACGCTTCGCAAGATGCGTGATGACGGCATCCGGCGCGCGCTCGCGTTCTTCACTTCTGCTTACAGTTCCTATTCCGGTTGTCGGCAGTACCGCGAAGACATCACGCGCGCTCAAACAGAAGTTGGTGATGGTGCGCCACAGGTGGAAAAGCTTCGAGCCTTCTACAATCATCCGGGTTTTGTCGAGCCGAACATCGAAAACCTGCGCGCGGCACTTCAACAGATTCCAGAGGAGAGACGCGCTCGCGCTCATGTTGCTTTCACGGCGCACAGCATCCCGCTCTCTATGGCCGAGGGCTGCGCCTACGAAGAGCAGTTACAGGAGACTTGTCGTCTGGTCGCCGCGGGCGCTCAACAGAAAAACTGGCGTCTGGTCTTTCAAAGCCGCAGCGGTCCTCCGACTCAAGCCTGGCTTGAGCCGGACATCTGCGACCATCTCAAACGACTGAAAGCGTCCGGCGTTGAAGATGTGGTCGTCCTGCCCGTCGGCTTCATCTCGGACCACATGGAAGTTATCTATGACCTGGACACGGAAGCGCGTGCACTTTCTCTGGAGCTTGGTCTCAACATGGTTCGCGCCGCGACCGTCGGCGCGCATCCCGCTTTCGTAAAAATGATTCGCGAACTAATCCTTGAGCGCCTGGACCCGGAACTGCCGAAGCGTTTTCTGGGAACACGCGGCGCGAGTCACGATGTTTGTCCGGTGGATTGTTGTCTGCTGGGACAGGGAAGACCTTCGGGCGTTTGAACAAACCTTACAAATGAGCGACGCGCGGGAAAATGGCACTAGACGAATTGTCATCATCGGCGGCGGCATCAGCGGCCTGGCCGCCGCTCACCGTTTAATAGAAGAGCGCGAAAGCTCAAGCCGCAAGACGGAGATCGTTTTGCTGGAAGCTGGCGCGCACACTGGCGGAATTATTCGCACCAAGCAGCGCGACGGTTTTTTGCTCGAAGGTGGGCCGGACTCTTTCATCTCCGAAAAGCCAGAGGCGCTGGCATTGGTCGAAAGAATTGGACTGACCTCCCGGCTCATTGAGACGACGAGTGAGCATCGCCGCAGCTTCATCGTGCGTGGCGGGAGACTCCATGCCGTGCCCGAAGGTTTTCAACTTCTAGCGCCCTCGCGCTTCTGGCCTTTCGTCACGACTGGGATTTTCAGTTGGCCGGGCAAGGCGCGCATGGCGCTCGACCTTTTCCTGCCGAGACGTGCCGCCGCGAACGGCAGCGACGAGAGCCTGGCCGAGTTCGTGCGGCGAAGGCTGGGCCGCGAAGCATTGGAGCGCATGGCGCAGCCGATGGTCGGCGGCATCTACACGGCGGACCCTGAGCGCTTGAGTTTGCGCGCGACGATGCCTCGCTTTCTTGAGATGGAGCGAAGGGAACGCAGCCTGATTCGCGCGATGTGGAAGAATCGTCGCGGGCAGAGCGCAGCGGAGAAGAAGGGAACGAGCGGCGCGCGCTACAGTCTCTTCCTCTCATTTGATGAAGGGATGCAGACCTTCTCCCGTGCGCTTGTCACTCGCTTAAAAGGTGTCTCCGTTCGCCTCAACACAAAAGCGGAGTCGCTTATCTTCGATAAAGATGCTCGCGCATGGAAAGTTGGTCTTAACTCTCAAGAGACGATCCGAGCAGACGCCGTGTGCCTGGCGCTTCCAGCTTACGCATCGGCGAAACTTTTACGCGGTGTAGACATTGAACTCGCAGTCGAACTCGACGCGATTCCTTACGCCTCGACGGCGACGATCAATCTGGCTTACAGGCGCGCGGACATACGGCATCCGCTCGACGGCTTCGGCTTTGTCGTTCCCATCATCGAGCGCCGCGCTGTGCTCGCCTGCACCTTCAGCAGCATCAAGTTCCGTGGCCGCGCGCCGGAAGGCCACGCGCTGCTTCGAGCCTTTGTCGGCGGCGCGCTGCAACCCGAAATCTTCGCGCTCGATGAAGACGAGATGCTCCGGCGCGTTGGCGAAGACCTGCGCGAGCTTTTGGAAATTGAGAAGCCTCCGCTCTTTGCTCACGTGGAGAAGTGGCCGCGCTCTATGGCGCAGTATCACCTCGGCCACTTGGAGCGCGTGCGCCGCATCAACGAGCGCCTGAGTCAGTTCCCGAATTTGAAACTCGCGGGCAATGCTTACGGCGGCGCAGGAATTCCAGACTGCATACGCAGCGGCGAGAGCGCGGCTAAAGAGATTTTAGAGATGCCTGGAGAGACGCGCACGCGCTGAAGAGTTTAATGAGCAAGCAGGCTATTAAGTGGGAAACAGTAGCAGTTGACGGCGAGGCCCGTTGCGGCGTCCTGAAAACGCGGCATGGAGAGATAGAGACGCCCGTCTTCATGCCTGTCGGAACGCTCGGCACGGTCAAGGGCATTCGTTTTGAAGCCCTCGAAGCCGAAGAGTTGGACACGCGAATCATCTTGGGCAACACGTACCACCTGTGGCTGCGCCCCGGCGTTGAGACCATCAAGACTTGCGGCGGCCTGCACCGCTTCATCGGCTGGGAGCGCGCGCTCCTGACAGACTCCGGCGGCTTCCAGGTCTGGAGCCTTGGCGCACTCAGAAAAATCAGCGAGGAAGGAACAGCGTTTCGCTCGCACGTTGACGGCAGCCCGCGTTTCCTCTCGCCCGAAATCTCCATGCAGGTGCAGGCCGCGCTTGGCTCCGACATTTGTATGGCCTTTGACGAGTGTGCGCCGGGCAAGGCTTCGCACGACGTGGCGCGCGCGAGCATGTTGTTGACCGCGCGCTGGGCCGAGCGCTCGCGCCGCAGCTTCGATCAACTGCAAAGAGAGGGAGCGGACACAGGAAGAGTTGACGAAGGACGGAACATCTCTGACTTGAGCGGAGAGCAAGCGCTCTTTGGTATCGTTCAGGGCGCGTCGCATCTGGACCTGCGTCAGGAAAGCTTGGCGCGTACAGTCGAGATAGGCTTTGACGGCTACGCTATCGGCGGCTTGAGCGTGGGCGAGGAGAAGAGTGTCATGTACCGCGTGGTCGAAGAGATTGCGCCCGCCATGCCAGCGAGCCGTCCGCGTTATTTGATGGGTGTCGGCACGCCCGAAGATTTAATCGAGTGCGTGGCGCGCGGCGTGGACATGTTCGATTGCGTGTTGCCGACCAGGAACGGCAGGACCGGCCAGGCTTTCACTTCCAGAGGAAAGCTCAACGTCAAGAACGCGCAGTGGGCCACTGATACACGTCCGCTGGACGAGAACTGTCGTTGCACAGTCTGCCGCCGCCACACGCGCGCTTACCTCAGACACCTTTACATGACGGGCGAGATGCTCGCGGGCATACTCCTGACGCACCATAACCTGGCCTTCTTCCTTGACACCATGCGCCGCGTAAGGCAAGCTATTCGGTCTGGCGATTTCACGCGATTTCGGCGAGAGTTCCTAGAGGGAGTCAACTCCGGCATTGCATGAGCGAGAAGGGCCTTGCTTCTTCTCTGACGGCGGCGCTTGCACGCTGAAGAGAGAGGGAAGGCGCGGGGCTGGATTTATAAGAGCCGGAAGCTTCCCTCTGATGAAAGCGTGTGTGCGTGAAAGCCTGAGCGCTCTGAATATTTCGGCTGTCATCCATAATTCAAAATGTCTATCTTCCTACTCTTCTTTCAAGGCCAAGGTGGTGGCAATTTTCTGGTCGCCATCCTGCCCTGGGTTCTCATCTTCGGCGTCTTCTACTTTCTGCTGATCGTGCCGCAGCGCAAGCGGCAGCGTCAGCTACAGGAGATGGTTGAGAACCTGAAGGCGGGCGACCGCGTGGTCACCAACGGCGGCATCGTCGGGACCATCACGGCGGTGCGCGACACCACCTTCTTAATCCGCAGCGGCGAGAAATCAATCCTCGAAATCTCGCGCGCCGCCGTCACCAACGTCGTGGGAGAAGAGGAAGAAAAGAAGTGATAAGTGATGAGTGATGAGTGATAAGAGAACGTCTTTAACTCATCACTTATCACTTACCACTCATCACTAAACTTTTATGAAGAAGAGAAATTTACTTCAACGCGTCATCATCATCGTGGTCGTCACGCTGGTCGGTCTCTACCTGGTCATCGGGCCGCACCGACGACCAAAGGCGAGCGACTTCACCTTGGCGGGAATCAAAAACTCCCTGCGCGACAACATACGGCTTGGCCTGGACCTCAAGGGCGGCTCGCATCTAGTCATGCGCGTCAAGGTCGAAGAGATGTTCGCGACCCTGGCGAAAGATAACGCGGCGGTCGTACAAAAGATCGCGGAGGACGGCGGGGCCAAGGTCACCAACGTGCAGTCGGACAATTCCAACGGCTACCGCTTCTTCATGACGCTCGAAGACCCCTCGAAGATCAAGCAGGTGCAGGACGAGGTCGCCAAGAAGGTTGACACGCGCGAGTGGGTTCCTTCCGTCAATGGCAACACCCTCACCTGGACTCTGACGGGCACTGCGGAGCGCGACCTTGGACAGCAGGCCACCGAGCAGGCTTACAAGATTATTGACAGCCGCATCAACGCCGTCGGCGTAGCGGAGCCGACGCTACAGTTTCATGGCGCTCAAGGCTCGCACCAGATTCTGCTCCAGATGCCCGGCATACAGGACCCGGAGCGCGTCAAGTCTCTCTTGGTCGGCGAGTCTAAGCTTGAACTGGTTCACGTCGTTGACCCGCGCGACACAAGCCCGGACGCGCCGCAAGGCTCGCCCGTCACCGCGCCCACTTTCAATACCGAGCAGGAAGCGATTCAGGCGCTCGGCGGGACAGTTCCCCCGAACCGCCGCGTCCTGCCTTACGACGAGCGCGATGAGCCGACGGCGGCCAGCACGCAGGGACCGAACGGGGCCAAGCAGCAGAAGTGGGTCGTGGTGGTTTCGCCAGCGGTCGTGGACGGGAGCGAACTGCGTAACGCTACGGCGGGCCAGGGCCGCGCGGGCGCTGACAAGTACGAGATTGATTTTCAGTTGAAGAGGACTGGCGCGGACAAGTTCGGCCCTTGGACTTCGAGCCACCTTAACAAGAACATGGGCGTGGTGCTCAACGACCGCGTCAAGTCAATCGCCTACATCAAGGGCGCGATTTACGACGAGGGCCAGATCACCGGCAACTTTACGAAGGAATCTGCCGACGATTTGGCGCTTACTCTTCGCTCAGGTGCGCTGCCTGCGAAGATCGAATACCAGGAAGAGCGCACAGTTGGTCCAAGCCTTGGCGCTGACTCGATTCGCTCGGGCGTGACGGCTTCGCTCGTCGGCCTCGGCCTGGTCGTCGCCTTCATGCTCTTTTATTACAGAGGGTCTGGCGTCAACGCGGTGGTCGCGCTGCTCCTGAACATGATCCTGATGCTGGCGGCGCTCGTCATAGTCAAGGCCACGCTGACCTTGCCCGGCATCGCTGGCATTATTCTAACGATCGGTATGGCCGTAGACTCGAACGTGCTCATCTTCGAGCGCATACGCGAAGAGTTACGGACAGGCAAGACCATTCCGTCGGCGGTCGAGCAGGGGTTCGCGCGCGCGTTTGTCACGATCATTGACACGCACGTGACGACGATCATCTCGTCGCTCTTCCTCTTCGTCTTCGGAACCGGCCCGATCAAAGGCTTCGCCGTCACGCTCGTGCTCGGCCTCCTGGTCAACCTGTTCTCAGCCGTCTACGTGTCGCGCACGATCTTCATCTGGCACCTGAACCAGAAGGGAAAGCGAGTGGACTCGCTCAGCATTTAACGAAGTTTTGAGTGATGAGATTTGAGTTTTAAGTTTTGGCTTTCAACTCAAAACTCAAAACTCAAAACTCAAAACTTACTTACTTATGATTCAATTCTTCAAAGACGTTCGCATTGATTGGCTGGCCAACCGGCGTATCTTTATTGGCATTTCGACTGTCATCATGTTGGTCGGGCTGGCCTCTGCGATTGTCCGCCAGGCTACACCGGGCGGGACCGACGCCTTCAACCTCGGCGTTGACTTTAAGGGCGGGACTGTTATCACGGCCCGCTTTCTCAAGGATCGTCCGTCGGACGAGACCATCCGCAGCCGCTTCGCACAACAGGGAATCGGCGACGCCATCATCCAGCCTACAGACAAGCCGGACGTGGTCCTGATTAAAGTGCCACGGCTCGAAGGCGCAGCTACTAATGCGCAGCCCATTGCGCCGACGCCTACGCCAGCACCACAAGCGCCAGACGCCCAGACGCCAGCGGGCCAGCCCGCACAGCCAGGACAGGGCGAGCAGGCACAGATGCAGGTTGACCCAGGCGTCCTGAAAGTCAGACAAGCGCTGGACACCTTCGGCGCGAAGGATGATGTCTACAAGATAGAGGGCACGGACGCCGTGGGCGAGGTGGCCGGAAAGCAGCTCCGTATTCAGGCCATCGCCGTCACGCTCGCTGCTCTGATAGGCATCCTCGCCTACATAGGCTTCCGCTTCGAGTGGACCTACGGCGCGGCAGCCGTCATCGCAGTCTTCCACGACGTGCTGGTCACCTTGGGCTTCTTCTCCATCTTCCAGTGGGAGGTGAGCCTGACCGTGATCGCTGCGCTCCTGACGCTCGTCGGCTTCTCTGTCAACGACACCATCGTCGTCTTCGACCGCATCAGAGAGAACCTGCGCCTGCACCGGCGCGACTCTCTCTACAAGGTGACGAACGACTCAATCAATCAGACGCTGTCGCGAACGGTCATCACTTCCGGACTGGTCTTCCTCTCCGTGTTGGCCATGGTGCTGTTTGGCGGGCAGGTCCTGCGCGGATTCTCGCTGGCGCTTCTGGTCGGCATAGTCTTCGGAACCTATTCGTCGGTCGCCATCGCCAGTCCCATCATGGTCTGGTGGCAGCAGCGCATTGACGCGTCGAAGTCGCGCGCCACACCCGCGAGCGCGACCAGAGGCTCCGGCGGGCAGACGCCACCGCAACAGCGTGCGCGTAAGGCAAAGGCCGGCGCGGTCGGAAATCAGCCGCAGGGCGCGGCCAGGTCCTAATTCAATCAAGAATTAAGATTAAGAAGTGGAGGACGTGAAGAGCAAAGCTTCTCGTCCTCCATTTTGCATTTTAATTCCTGATTCTACATTCTTCGTTCTTCGTGCTTCATTTCGCCTTCTGCTTTTCCGCTTGACTTTCCCTTTGTGTACGGCATAGACTGCGCACGTTGCTGGCCAATTAAATATTGAGAGAATTCGCGCCCGCGTTTCATCTACTGAAGCGGATTCGGAGGCGCGGCTTTCTATGCGAAGATGGCTGGTAAGTTTGTCTTTCCCGCGCGGTCTTCCGGGTTAAACTTATTCGGCGTGAATCTTGAGCGTCAGATGGCCGCGGCTTCCCCTTCCAACTCTTTTATTTTTCGCGTGGGCCTTGAAGGACTAGTAGTTGTGTTTGGAGCAATTATTAGATAAAGAGTTTTCGCACCCCTGACCCTTTGGCACCGGAATTAGGGAGGACGATTAAATGTTCGATCACTTAGTAGAGTCAACCGCGCACCATTCGGACAGCGCGCGCAAAGGATGGTTCTTTCTGGGAACCTTCGCCATCTACTTCGTGCTGTTCTCGATCCTGTTGATCGCGGCCATCAAAGGGGCCGACATCTACATGGACACACAGAACCTGGCGGACCTCAAGCTGATCACGCCTGTCGTGGTCGAGGACGCACCGCCCGCTCCGAAGCAGCAGCAACAGGAGCAGCCCAAACAGGTGAAGGTGACAACAGAGCAGCAAGTCTCGACGGTCAGAGAAGTCGTGACTGACCGCCCCGAAGTTGTGCAGAAGGGCGTCTCGGTGACCAGAGAAGGCCAGTCGCCGCCGATTCCCGGCGCGGTCAAGGGTAATAGAGACTTCCAAGCGCCACCGAGCGGCAGCCCGTTTGGCTCAGACACCGGAACCGGCACGGTCGTGTCGAAAGCTCCGACGCCGATCTCGTCGGACGAACCGCCACCGCCGCCACCGCCTAAGCCGACGCCACCGCCCGCGCCCAAAGCGCCTATCTCCGGCGGCGTCCTGAACGGCAAAGCCATCAGTCTGCCAAAACCGCCTTACCCGGCGATTGCTAAAGCCGCGCACGCTGCTGGTACTGTCACCGTGCAGGTGCTGATTGACGAGTCGGGCAAAGTGGTTTCGGCCAAGGCCGTCAACGGCCATCCGCTCCTGCAACAGGCGGCGGTGCAGGCCGCATACGGGGCGCGCTTTACGCCGACACAGCTTTCCGGCCAGCCCGTGAAAGTGACAGGCGTCATCACATATAACTTCGTTGCTCAGTAGTAGGTAATTGCCGCGCGCCGAGCAGTCCGGCTCAGAAACTTGACAGTTCGACTGCTCGCGCGCGCGTCGCGGCCTATCGGCATAAATTCTATTGAAACCTTATTGGAGGGGTTTACCGTGACTATTCTAACGAGCCTTCTCGGAGTGAAAGCCTATGGCTTTTTCATGTTCTTGCTGGATCAGGCGGCTAATCCGGGAGCCAGTCCGGCGGCCAGCCCTGCGGCCCCTGCGGGCGACCAGACGAAATTCTCTATGTACGAGATTTTCAAGAACCTGGACGCAGTCGCTTACACGGTGGTCGGCATCCTGCTCCTGATGTCCGTCTACTCGATTGCGATCATGGTCGAGCGCTACCTGACCTACTCGCAGGCCAAGAAGCAGTCGCGCGAGTTTGCGCCGCGCGTCGCTCAGGCACTCAAGAACGACCGCATCGAAGAGGCCATCAACATCAGCGACAAGCACAGGCGTTCGCACCTGGCGATGGTCGTCAACTCCGGCCTTCAGGAGTTTCGTGCACACGAGCAGTCCAGTGAGATTTCCGGCGACGAGATAGAGGCCAGCAAGCGAGCCTTGCAACGCGCCATCGCGATCAAGACGGCGGAGTTTCGGCGCGGGCTTTCGGGCCTGGCGACCATCGGCTCGACCGCTCCGTTCGTCGGACTCTTCGGCACGGTGTACGGAATCTTGCACGCGTTCCAGTCCATGAAGAACGCCGAGTCGGCAGGTATCGCGGCGGTCGCAGGCGGTATTTCGGAAGCGCTGATTACGACGGCGCTCGGTCTCGTGGTCGCGGTTCCTGCGGTGTGGCTCTTCAACTATTTCACGGGTAAGGTTGACAGCTTTGTCGTCGAGATGGACAACTCGGCCTCCGAGCTGATTGACTATTTCCTGAAGAACCGCACGCGGCAACTGAATCCTTAGAGCTGCGCGGATCGAAAGTATCTGGGCTGAGCGCGCTTCGCGCCTCTCTTGCTCTTTCCAGCACAGTGGGATCCGAAGCTTGGAATTCACGTGACTTGAAGTCGCG
>JADMIO011621059.1_pt1 | contig 106813 bp, 96 predicted proteins | sample 8958161 | NCBI WGS metagenome assembly JADMIO01 (sample SAMN16585339, study PRJNA669376) | soil metagenome | isolation source: Crop rotation soil | place: USA: Cullars Rotation, Alabama | collected 2011
CCGCGACTTCAAGTCACGTGAATTCCAAGCTTCGGATCCCACTGTGCTGGAAAGCCTTCCGGGTGTGGATGCAGGGCATATTGCTGAATTAATTTTTGTGACGTGACCATTCCTGTTGGGTTCTGACTGAAAGATAAAAAAAGAAACAGTATGATCACAAAACGTAAAAAGCTAAAGAGGTTCGTTGGCCTTTATACTTTGGAAAACACTGCTGAGGCAACCGGTTGCCGGTGATTTTTGTTACCTGGCAAAAAGTGTGAATTATATAACTTTTTAGGGGAATCATATAACACTAAAGCCGAAAAACAAGTCCAACTTTATAAAAATACATTTTAAAAAATAAAAATCAGGTCATACTGCCGGCACCTTCAATCCCGTAAAAAGTAGCCCCGTTTTAAAATAGTACTATCTTATGAATTCCCGTACAAATGAATTGGAAAAGAATGCAGAAGTCATTTCCAGCCTGGAAAGTATTGCAGCACAGGCCGTGGAAGATTTCCTGGTGGATCCCCGGCATTGCTGGCAACCGACCGATTTCTTACCGGATATGTCCCGGGAAGATGTACTGGAACAGCTGGTCTTGTTAAGAAAAAGAACCGATGCAATCCCTGCCGAAGTGATCAGTTCGCTTGTAGGCAACATGATAACCGAAGAAGCTTTACCAAATTACCTGTCCTTTTTTAACCTGTTGAAAGGAATGAACGATGAGGGAAATATGGCCAGTGAAAAAGGATGGGTACGTTGGTCAAGGGCATGGACAGCCGAAGAGAACCGGCATGGTGACCTGCTAAATAAATACCTGTATCTCTCGGGCCGGGCAGATATGAAACAGGTAGAAATAACGATTCATAATCTCATAGGGAATGGTTTCGATTCCAAAGCGGAGCAGGATCCGTACCAGGCTATGATCTACACTTCCTTCCAGGAAAGGGCCACGAAGATCGCTCACGTCAATACGGGAAAGCTCGCTGACAAAGCCGGGGATGATGTCCTTTCCAGAATTTGCAAAACGATTGCCGGGGACGAGGCCCGTCATGAAAAGGCATATAAAAGTTTTATGTCAAAAATATTTGAAATTGACCCGGACGGAGCCTTGCTGGCATTCGAAAAAATGATGAAGAAACAGATAACCATGCCCGCATTCCTGATGGATCATGAAAAAAAAGACAGCTTGTTTTCCCGGTTTTCCCTGATCACACAAAAAATGGGTATATACACTACATCCGATTATGCCAGTATCATCACTCACCTGACCGGTCTGTGGAAAGTAGGAAGTTTCACCGGGCTTAAGGATTATGCTGTGCGGGCGCAGGAATATTTAGGTACGCTTGCCGAACGCTATCATCGGATAGCAGAACGTGTAACCGTGCCTGGACTGATTTGCCCTGCCTGGGTCAGGGAATGACCCCCTCCTGCCATATTTTGTTTGCTTGTAATTATTTAGCAAAGCCACTTGCATTCTCTACGAGACAGTTGTAACGTTTGCCGGCATCGCATCCGGTAGAGCATTGCTTACCGGGATTTCAACCAAAACATAATAGTTATCTTGCAGTACTTTAAAACGTCTGGACACTAATAAGGAAAACTATTTTCTTACCTATGGCTACCGCAACCCGGCATTTAAGTACTTCATTGGAAGGAAAAACACAAAAGGCTAAGATCTCAAAGGAAAACCTGCGGCAGGCGCTTATTCTTTTCAGGTATTTAAAACCTTATCGCAGCAAGTTTATCCTCGGTCTTGTATTCATTGCACTTTCCGCTTTCACCACCGCTTTGTTTCCCTTGTTCCTGGGGAAAATGATTGATGCAGCTTCTCCAGGAGCAAGTTTGCCCGGTGTAAGCAGCGGCGCTAAGTTTGGTTTTAATTTAAAAAACATACACTGGAGTTTAAATACGACTTTCTTACTCATCTTTTGCCAACTGACCATTCAGACTTTTTTTTCCTTTATGCGGGTTTATTTACTTACAGCAGTTGGAGAACGTTCCCTGGCTGATATGCGTAAAGACGTCTACAGCAAACTCCTTAGTATGCACATGAGCTTTTTTACCGAAAAAAGAGTAGGTGAATTAAGCAACCGAATTTCTTCTGACCTGTCACAAATACAGGATGCGATATCTTTTACCCTGGCAGAATTCCTGCGCGGGATATTCACCCTGGTCATTGGATTGTTTTTTATTTTCCTGATCAGTGCCAAGCTGGCACTAATTATGTTGTCGGTGGTCCCCTTGCTGGCGATCGTTGCGGTAATATTCGGCAAACGTATTCGCAAAATGTCCCGTAAAACGCAGGATCAGCTGGCAGACAGTGCAACGATTGTGCAGGAAACTTTTCACGGCATTTCAATCGTAAAAGCATTCACCAGTGAATACCATGAAGTCACCCGCTATGTAAAAAGTCTTCGCGCTGTCGTATCAACCGCCATCAGCAATGCAAGGTACCGGGGAGCTTTTGTGGCATTTATGATCTTTAGTCTCTTTGGCACCCTGGCTTTTGTTGTATGGTATGGTGGCCGGATGATCCATTCCGGTGAACTGACCATTGGTGTATTGATCACTTTTGTCATCTTCTCCGGGTTTGTGGGAGGCACGTTCGCCGGGTTTGCTGATATGTTCTCACAATTACAAAAGACATTGGGCGCTACGCAAAGTGTAAGAGAAATACTCCGGAGCGATGGTGAAGCCGTCGACCTGGAAGAAATTGAAGTGTCCCCTGACTATGTATTAAAAGGAAATGTGCGGTTTGATCATGTCGCTTTTAGTTACCCAAGCCGGAAAGATGTGCCGGTGTTAAAAGATCTTTCACTTACCGCAAAAGACGGAGAACAGATCGCTATAGTTGGACCGAGTGGTGCGGGAAAATCGACCATTGCTTCCATGCTGCTCCATTTTTACGAACCGGATAGCGGCACTTTATTCTTTGATGAACGCCCTGCCCGTGAATTCCCGCTCTCGCAATTAAGACGGCAAATGGCTTTTGTGCCACAGGATGTTATTTTATTTGGCGGCAGTATAAAAGAAAATATTGCTTATGGGAAACCCCACGCAAGCGATGAGGAAATAATTGCCGCGGCTAAGAGTGCCAATGCCCACGAATTTGTACGGAAGTTCCCGGAAGCATATGAAACTATTGTAGGAGAAAGAGGTGTCAAATTAAGCGGCGGCCAACGACAACGAATTGCCATTGCCCGTGCTATCTTGAAAGACCCTGCCATTTTAATTTTAGACGAAGCCACTTCTTCGCTGGATAGTGAAAGTGAACAGTTGGTACAGGAAGCTTTGGAAAACCTGATGAAGGGCCGGACTTCTTTTGTTATTGCACACCGGCTTTCTACCATTCGCAATGCCGACAGGATTGTGCTTATTGACAAAGGAGTTGTTAGCGAGTCCGGGACTCATACCGAACTCATGAAGCATAACGGGCTCTATCGTAAATTGAACGACATGCAATTTGAATTTGGTGTGGTTACTCAATCACCGGCTGCTGAAAAGGTGGAAGACTAGGCCTTGCTGATAATATTTATTTATCTGAAATTCTCCGGCAGGAACAGGCTCTTCGTTATGCCAGCTCAATTTCCATTCCTTCTGCGCCCAGTTCATAAGGAAATGAACAATTATTTCTTTTTTTCAAATCAACAAGCATTTCACTGAGTTGCGCATCGGTATGGGAGGGATCATGATGTGCCAGCAACAGGTATCTTACTTCTGCCAGCGAAGCAAAAATCAAAGCATCTTCCATCGATGAATGTCCCCAGCCCATTTTAGTTTTATATTCCTGCGAACTGTATTGTGCATCATGAAGTAACAGATCGGCCCCCGAAGCCAGGTCAATACCTGAAATCCATTTACGGTCGTTCAGCATCCCGTTGCGTCCCAGTGCGGGTTCATGATCAGGTATATAAGTAAAGACAGCATGCCTTCCGGCAACACGAAATCCAACGGTGGGTCCGGGGTGGATCACATAACGTGATTGAATGGTAAATGGCCCTATTTCAAATTCACTGTTATCGATTTCATGCAGGCTAAGCTGGCAGGGTAGTTCACGGATATGGACCGGGAACAAGGGTGGAGACAGGTAGCGACTAAGCCGGGAGTGCAGGGTTTGGGCACTGCTGGCAGGTCCCCAAATATGAACTTCCATACCCGGATCAAAAAGTGGTTTAAAAAATCCCAAACCCTGGATATGATCCAAATGCAGGTGCGTTAATAAAATATCTACTCTTTTGTTCACCGCTTTATTACCTGAGTTCGATTGCCGCATGCCGGAGCCCCCATCCAGCACAAGTGCCCACCCCTCTTCTGATACCTCTGTGCAGGATGTATTACCTCCATAATATTCAGTCTCGGAACCGGAAGTGGGTATGGAACCACGAACGCCCCGTATGGTAATTTTCATTTATCCTTAGATTCCCAGAAAATCGCAACAGCCCCTAAAAATTTTGTGGCCCTGCCGAGAATGGGATAAGAAGTGACTGCAATTTTTTCCAATTTCCCAGTCAGGCTTTCTATCCAAAATGTGCTGTGGTAGGGATTACAATCCTTTAATGTTTTTACCAGCGGCAGTTCCTCGGGAAGCAGTGCATTACCCGATTCATCCATAGGCTTAAAAATCGTTGACCATATTTCAACAGGCATCTCCCCTGTTTCATCGTATTGTTTTCCAAAAATCTCTTCTGCAGGTTCATTATAGTAAATCAGGTCACCTTTTGTATCTGTTATAAAAACAGGTATGGAAAGACAATCGGCCAATTGCCTGTTCAGAATTATTTCAATTTCATATGCAGCCATGCAGCAGAAGATTTTCTGAATACCTCCTTTAAATGTAAGCTAAATATAAAACTGAAAAAAAAATATCCGGACCTTATTGAGGGGTGGGATAAACTCAAATTGCGCAAACAGGGGTTAATCCCCGAATTCACTTTCACTGGAAGTTCCACTTATTGCTATTGGGAATCATTATCACCCGGGGCTTTTTTCCTCTGTGCTGACTCTATTTTCTATTGAGCCGCCAGTACCTTGATGACAATTTTTTTCACTGGTTTATTCCCGCCCGGTGTGATATTCGGACGGTGCGCATCTGCCGGAAAAAAGATAATAAATGATCCGGCTTTTATATCGTAGATCTTACCATCCCCGGAATAGTTTGCCACATCTCTTGTTTCATCATATGGCTTGGTAACCGTTAATTTCAGAAAAGGATATTTCCCCATTTTTTCTTCCCCTGTTATTACACATTGCAGGTCTATATATTTCCGGTGGGATTCCCATTGCGTCTTATCAAAATCTTTGGAAGGATCTTCTGTAACTGTAGCAAAAACATTGGTCCCATCTATCGGGTGTTTTCCTGTCGACAGGGTTGTTAGTGTATGTTCTTTTAAAAAACTGAATGCCTTATCCCAATAAATCTTATTGGCGGCATATTGCCGGGCAAATTCGGCCTTATCAATGGATTCATGGGGTTTCAGTGGCGTTCCGTTCAGCCATTCTTTTTTATTGAACCATTTTTTTGCACTGTGCTTTGTCCAGGTTACCGGATAACCAGACTGAGCCGACGCCTGCAGAAATAACCCTACAACCCATAATTTCAATATGGCGAATACCTCTGCTTTTTTCATACTGGCAAATTAAGTAAATCACCCAATAAAATAGAAGGAACAGGATTTTAACAAAGGCGGTTCTAATACGACAACTGGCTAAATTTCCCGTAATCGGGGTTTAAACTCCTCATTTATTTGCTGTTATGTCTTATCTAGGTGGGGAAATTTATCCTGACCTGTGTAAAGGAATACACATTTTAGCCAATATTCAGAGTGAACAGAATAAGGCGGAGTTTTTGCCGTTAGTAATTAACCAAAGGACGTGATTAATGGGGTTACCTATTCAAACAGCCATGATCATTGATGATGATGTTGACCTTGGCGAGTTACTAATATCCATATTAGAAACCAGAAAAATTCATAGTATGGCGGTGCATTCCTTACCGGAAGCCGAAGAATGCCTTTCCTATCTCAAGCCCACTGTCATCTTCCTGGACAATAGTTTTCCCGAAGGACTTGGTGTAAATTTTATCCGCAATATCAAATCCGCCGATGAAGAAATAAAAATAATAATGATGACTGCCGATACGGGTACGTGGATAAAAGAAAAAGCCTCAGAGGAAGGAATCAATTATTTTTTAAGAAAGCCTTTTAGCACAGAGATCATTAATTCTGTGCTGGATAAGTTAAACTTTAAGAAAGGATAAATACGGACAGGAACCTTCTTTCAAACTGCATTCAGGAGGCAATTCCTTTATTAGCGGAGACACTCTCAATCCAGGCCCTGATCGCATCTGGTGTACGATTCATTTTTTTTGCTAATCTTTCTAATAATGATTGTTCCTGTCCAGGCTGGTAAACAAGATCTTCATCAGTTAGATCAATATTGACCTCTTTAAGCCTTTCTTTTACTTCCTCCCACGGTGCTTCAAGTTTTAATTTTGGAGTCATAATTTGTCTGAAACAATAAGTGCGCCAAATGAAAATGGGAGAGATTACTGTTATCCGGATTTATTTTTAAGCTGAGGCCATGGGTGCGGTGGGTATCTGATCAATTTCTGCGACAGGTACCCTGCAAGTCAATTTGGACTATTTTACCCTGATATAAACCAGTTTTACATTTTTTCTTCCTGTTTCCCGCTGATCTATTTCAAAATGGCCCAGGCTTTTTATCAGGAGTAATAACTTCTCAAACCCATAGTTTCGAGGGTCAAAATCAGGACGTTTTTTCAATAATAAATTACCGAGCTCCCCTAAATACGCCCAACCGTTCTCATCGGCGATATCATTAATGCTGGTAGTGATCAGGCTTACCAGGTTTTTGTCTGCTTTGCTGATAACATTTTCTTTTTTACGTAAATCTGACAACTTGATTTGCTTGGGACCTGTTTCAGGTTGCTGGTCCAGGATTTCTATATAGATGAATTTGTCGCAGGCAGCACGAAATGGAGAGGGCGTTTTCTGTTCTCCCATACCGAATACTTTCATCCCTGCTTCTCTTAGCCTGGTTGCCAGCCTGGTAAAATCACTGTCGCTGCTGACCACACAAAATCCGTCCACGCGGCCGGTGTATAAAATGTCCATCGCATCAATGATCAGGGCAGAATCAGATGAGTTTTTTCCGGTGGTATAACTGTATTGTTGCACCGGCGTTATGGCGTGATCGAGTAAAACAGCTTTCCATCCCACTACATGTGGTTTTGTCCAGTCCGCATAAATCCGTTTAAATGTAGGTGCCCCATATTTGGCAATCTCTTCCAATATGCCATTGATCAACCGGTAGGGGATATTGTCCGCATCAATTAAAACAGCGAGACGAAGATCTTTTGAATTATCCATGCTGAAAATGATTAATGCAGGAAAGGTAATCATTAATAGGCTGTAATGGGTGGCACCCGGTTTCCCGAAAAATGCGGGTGCGTTTTCTTTAACCGTAGCGAAGCCATGAACTGCGTTCAGTACAAGGTTAATTTGATAGCAATATTTAATATCAGCAGGACGCCGTATTAAAGGAATTGCACGAAATATTGTTAAGTACTTTTTTGACTATTGAGCTATAGTGAGAATAAACACGGCTTCTTCAATCGCTTTGACGCTATGGGATATACCTTCATGCAAGGTCACTATCTGGCCTTTATATACATCAACGGATTCTCCCCCGGCAACGAAGTTTATTTTACCTTCAAGTACCTGTATACTCAATACTCCCCCGGCCTGGTGCGGCGCCATTTCAGCATTTTCATGGAGCGCCACTATAACTATGCGCATTTCCCCCGTTTTAAATGCAGTGATGGCATTCCGGTCGTTTTTACTCCATGCATCTTCCGTTTTAAGCTGTTCTATCAATGATGGGAGATCAATTATCATAAGCGGGGCGTCAATTGGACGATCTCCTTCAGGCCGATTAAGTGTAGCCTCATTATGTTTTTCCAGCATAATATTCCTTTTAAGAGTTTAGAGTAAGCTTCATAACCGATATCCTTTATTAAAGGTAGTCTATTACCGGGTGCAATAGCCAAAAAATCATGCCAGCTACGGTGTTGTAAAGAAACATTTTCACGCTGCCGCGGATAATTTTAATGTAGCGCATCTGTTTAAAATTTAATTGCACCTGATCAATTGTCAATCATCACCCGTCAACAAAATAGTTTTTTCTTGTTAAACTGGTTAAACTAACGGCATTGAGCAACATAAAAATATATTTATATTTTTTTATTAACCCGGTGTTTTTCATTCCCAAACTGAGAATTATCTTCCCTGATTCATTAGCTAACAGGAGTCATCAATCTTCTTTCTCCTTCACGGAGAATCACGAATAAAAAACTGGTACAGTTTTAGAATAATCATCCTTGCTATCATTTTTCAGTTAACAATAAAAAATATTTTTATGAAAGCCAGAATTTTATTACCTGTTATTTTGTTAACTGCCTGTTTTATTTCTTGCCAGAAAGAAACTTTGACAGATAACAATAAAGCAAATGAATCTTCCACATCCTCAAAACAGGGAATTCCACCTGATGGAGGTCCAAACACATCCTGCAATAACTGGATTGTCAGTTCTTTTAATAAATATGGAACCAACTCCGGTGATTTTAATGGGTATACTTTTGTGTTTTGCAGTGATCAGACAGTAAAAGCAATCAATGGACAAACAACTGTCAATGGAGGCTGGTCAACCAATGCGTTGATAGCCGGAACCAGTGTAACTTATTATATGACCCTGTTCTTTGACACCAATCCATCCAGCCCATTGGTAATACTGAATACAGAATGGCTTATGCCGGAAAGAACCGATAACATAATACACCTGAGACGAACAAACGAAGAGGGAACGATTGAAATCGTGTTTACGCGTCAATGATCAATCTAAAGTGGGGAAATTCACCATATCGATTATTTCTCAAGCCTGGCATCTATGCCGGGCTTGTTTTTTACTGCTGAAATTGTACAAAAGAATTAATTCTTTTTTATTGCCTGGCGCCTGTCTCGAATATTGAACCAAATGCTTAATACAAAACTTAACACGAAAAACAACAGCGTTCCGTTCTCCACCATTTGCTGATCCAGGTTTTTGCCCGTTAATTTCAACAACAGGAAATGTATATAAGAATCAGATTTATCGTGGTATCCTAATTTTTCCCTTATCTGCCAGTGCCAGTCGGTGCATAAACAATAACCCCAGCCAAACCAGATTCCCAGTATAAACCAGGAAGACGCCGTCAGCAGCATAGTAATCAAATGCAATCTTCTTGTTTCAGGCAAAGCCCAGCCCACCATATTGAATACGGTAAAAACAGTATGGAAAATAAAGAAGAAGATATTGAGAAAGACATACAACATTAATTGCTGAAGCAAGATGTTAATTTGTTGCCGGCCTTTTCATTGAACCCAGTCCTTTTTCACTAATCAGCAACCGGTAATTGAGAAGCCGAAACTTCGGATCACGGAGGAGTTGTTGAAATTCAGGTGAGAGCAACCCATTCAATTCCGCATTTCGGTGCTTGCTCATTTCTTTCGGGCCAAAGACATTGGCATCTTCCATCGCACTCATTTCCGGGCTGTCAAGTCCTACATGAATTACAAATAATTTTGTTCCGCCGGGCTGCAGGGTTTTCAATTTAAGCAGCATTGAATCCGGCTTATCTGCAGGAGAAGCAAAGTACCAGCCTTCTATTCCTTCTTCTTCATAATAACGGGAAATTCCAACCTTAAATTCTGCAGCCAGCTTTTCAACAATCGCTCTTGTCTCCGGAGTTTGCACAGCAGCTCCCATATGATAGTCAAGATAATCGATCTTTAACCCGGCAAGAAGCGCTTTTTTTATTTGTGACCTTAATTCTGTTTCAATCTCTGTGAGTTTAGGATTATTTCCAAAAAGCGCAGTACGCGAAGGAAAAAATAATCCCACCGAATCAACAAGCGTTGGCACTTCCCCCGGCCCTGAAACGGGTCCCCAGCGATATTGTTTCCATTCGGAATTCAATGTAAGGTGTATACCGATGGAAACGTTTTTGTATTTCTTAAGCAGTTCTACAGCTTCACTGAACCAGGGACAGGGAACCATAACCGACATAGAAACAGGAATTCCTGTTTCCAGCACTTGTTTTGCCGCCTCATTCACTGAGTGACACATCCCGATGTCATCGCAACGGATAAGTATGGGTATTTTAGGGGCAGGGTTATCTTTCTGTGCATAGAAAAAGGAAGAATACAATAGAAGGCCAAGCAGTACAATTGGATATTTCATGATAACTTCAATTTAGGATCCGCGCGACCGGAATTTTTTTTCATGCTTGTCTTAACCGTTTCAACTTACCGGCATTCCACCAATTTCTTTTCACTTTCATTGCCTGTTCTGTCCACAGCCGTAACAATAATGTTTTTTAAAGTTTGGATTGATGGTCCTGCACCTGTCACCTTAGGCAATGACAGCGAGCGATCCCCCTGGTTCAGAATCCTGTAACTCCATGAACTACCGTATTGAGAATAAACAACCCAATGAAAAACATCTTTTTCATCCGGATGTGTCCAGTTTATTTTCAAAGAAGCCGCGTCAGCAGCGATTGTAAGTACAGGTGGTGCCGGCGCTTTATTGTCTAACCAGGGGCTTGCAGGAACCAGGGCCTGTTTTTTATAAACACTCTTTAACAAGGTATCGGCCATCCTGGGATTCCTGGTGAGTGAAGATATACTCCAGTGCACCACCCCTTTACTTTGTGGCTGCATGCCGCGGTCAATCATGATCTCATTGATCGTTTCATCGATGTTTTTATCGGTGGTATCCCTGCCAACGCTGATGCCTGGCCAAAGATGCCTGTTCATTTTGTTTTCACCCGCCCACCAGCCCAAAAGCAACGGGTAACTTTGTGCATACCGGTTTACCGGCCAGTAAAGTTGCGGCGAAAAATAATCGATCCAACCCTTATTTAACCAAAGACGGGCATCCGCATAGAGTTGATCATATTGGTCAAATCCTTCAACCGACTCGGGGTAACCTGGTCTCCAGATGCCAAAAGGACTGACCCCAAATTTTATCCATGGCTTTTCTGCTTTAATATTCCTGTACAGTCTTTCCACTAATTTATTTACTGCATCACGCCGCCAGTCAGCCCTGGATAATTTTCCACCCCCCCGCTGGTATGCGGACCAACTGACTGAATCCGGGAAATCTGCAGTACCATTATACGAGGGGTAAGGATAAAAATAATCATCCATATGTACCCCGTCAATATCATACCTTTTTACCAGGTCCATTACCACATCATTGGTAATATCCTGTACCATTTGCTGGGCCGGGTCCATCCACCAGTAACCTTCTTTTAAATACATGACCAGCTCAGGATGTTTTTTTACAATAGACTGGTCGCTGATCTCTTTTCCATCCCGGTGATGCGCCCGGTAAGGGTTCAACCATACATGCAATTCAATTCCCCTGTTATGTGCTTCCTGAACCCAAAATTCCAGTGGATCATAAAAAGGGTCAGGAGCTTTTCCCTGTGTGCCGGTAAGATAATAGGACCAGGGTTCGATATCACTTTTATATAAAGCATCCGCCTGCGGCCGCACCTGTAAAATGGCTGCGTTGAAATGATGGGCCTCTAAAAAATCAAGCAGGGCAATGGCTTCCTGTTTCTGAGTTGCTGTTGAAAGGCCGGGTTTGCTCGGCCAGTTGATATTGGCCACGGTGGCTATCCATGCCGCCCGGAATTCAGCACTGACTTTTGGTTCACTAACCGGGCCTTCTTTTATTATTTTTTTGGTACTGCTGCAGGAGTACAACGAAATAAGGAACCCAAGAGATAATACAATCCTGGAAGATTTAATGAACATAACAATTAGTTTTTAGGTACTCAATGGTCATTAAAGGTATAATAAAACTGTTCCTGCATGCTGAATTATCTATAACCACAAACGAATATAACAGGCTTGCACGCAAAAAAAAGGGGCTCACCATGTAAGCCCCTGAAATAATCATCCGTTTCATCAATATCGTCCGTCTTTCTTATCCTGTGACCGGCCGAATACATAACCAAGACCACCACCCAATACTCCCCCGATAATTCCTCCGGCAACGCGGTTACGTTTATTAATAACTGCACCCAATACAGCTCCTGAACCCCCACCGATGGCCGAGTACTTAGCCGCTTTGCTCCAGCCTTTCTTTTTAGCCACCATTGCATTGTTCGTGGATGAAGAAGTAATGGAACCGCTTTTATTCACCGAACGGGTTTTCTTTACGGCAACATTCTGGTTAATCGCCTTATTTGCTTCCTGTTGATTCATCGCCTTCCATGCCTGGAACTGTGCAAAGCCTGTAGTATCCAACATGGGTAAGTGCTGGGGTGTGAAAGGAGCAGGTTTGCAGGCGACCATCACTATAGCTATGGTTGCAGTAACGGTAATTATGGACAACACTTTTTTAATAGATAGAGATTTTTTCATAACAGTATTTTTAAAAGATGTATAATTAAATAACAGCCACCTTATTTCAGAAACGGTGCCAGAGAGTTTCGAGATGTTAACAAAACAGGTTTTACCGGTTCAACTGGCTATGCTTAAAACATTTAGAAAGGCGAGCTTTTAACAATTGACGATTCCTTAATCATTCCGTTGAGTCATCCGATTGTTTTTTGACCGGGATAATTATAGAAATATTTTGAGACGACAAGGGTTACCGTCAGCAAAAAGAGGCGTAAAAATTGTCCGGATGTAAAATAATGTCCGTATTATTTGCTGCCGGTGTCAGGACTTTGTTTGTCCCTGAAAAATGTTTCTCCTTTAATAAGCCATGAAAAGCCAAAAGCCAGCAAGGCTAACGTTTCCAGTGCAAAAGTGGGTTTAAAGGCCTTTAGTTTTTCATATAATCCCGGAACAAAACTGACCACGGCAATGCCTGCAATACAGGCTACCATTATCCAACCGCAAACCTTGTAAATGCCATTCCTGGTGCGTTTCGGGGCAGCCATTGGTCCCGGCTTACTGGTTTTGGTAAACAACACCAATGAAAAATAAGCCAATACGGAAAACAAAAAAGTGGCAGATATATAGTGTACTACGTTATGGACGTCATTTTCTCCCCTCGTGATCCGGGAGCAATGCATATCGGCATAGCTGCCAAAGTTGGTGGGGAACATGGCCACCAGCAGGGCAAAAAGGCCAGCCATCTTAGCAGCTATTTTATCCCTTTTATCATAACCATTATAACAAAACATGAACAATGACACGGCGCAAAGTGTGCCTACAAACCAATTGCCCATTGCCGTGTAATAAAAATGGCTGATCGAAGGTGGAAAGCTGCAGTCATTTTCAAAAAACAGATAACCGAAGAATAACAGGACAGGCAGGATCATCCCCAATATGCCTACAGTTTTCCGAAGTGTCAGGTAGGAAATAACCAGGCCCTGTTCATCTATTTCCCGGGAAGACCTCATAAAAAAGAATTGTTGAGGAAAAATAAGAAAAGAATAAACGACAATTCGCCGCTGGTGTATTTAATTTTTTTTCGGTCCGGAATAGTCTTAACTTCTCTTCCCTAAAATTAATTGTTATGAGAAATGCCGCGTTAACTTTCTTTTGCTTCGTTGCAATTGGATATGCAGCGAGTGCTCAGCGATTCACCCTATTACCACAGGTTGGTTTTGAAAATTCTAAAACAAGAATCAGTTATAACGATCTCCGCAGTATCTCACCGCTGGGGACAAAATTCTCCCCGCAGGCAAATCTTCGGTTAAACTATTCATCGAGGCAGGGGCATGGACTTTTCCTGGGTGTTTCCAGCACCCGTTCGCTTGTTTCATTCAGTTTTAGTGATCCCGAAAATGCCCTGAACAGCTTTAGCGCCCGCTCCGGCAATATGCAGTTCCAACTGGAAGGTGGTTACCAGTTCAACAGCAAACCGATCATGCTTAGTGGATCAAAACATGCTTCCACTAAAAAACAATCCCCGGCAAAAACTGAGAAAAAAAGCTGTAGTTCTTCTTCCCGGAGTTGCTGTTCGAAATCATATAGCTCCCATTGCGGCTCGGGCAATACAAGCAAAGCAAAACATCCATCTTTGAACAGGAATAAAAATACCTGGGTTCGTATACAACCTTCTGTTGGAATGGGATTTATTCCGGGCGTCAAAACAAATGTGACCAGCAAAACCCAGGGCGGCCAGACAATATATCAATATAATGCAGGTAATTTTAATACTGCCTTTATTGCCGGTGCAGGTTTTGAATTCGGTAAGGGCCGCACCCGGCAGTTTACGGTGAGCATTAATTATTTTAAAGGCCTCGGCAACCTGGATGAGAATACCATTTCTTCAGGAACTGCAGCAAAATCTGTAACCACGGTGCTGGAATCAGCGGCTTCCGGCTGGAATGTAAAACTGGGAATACCATTCACCCTGGCGATAAAGAAACCAGCAGTAAAGAAGACGGAACACAGGTCTCCCTGCGGTCAATACAGAATGCCGTATAGGTGTGGCGGACACTAAGATTAAGTAAATTTCTTATAAATGATAAGACGGGACCCCGGTCCCGTTTTTTTTTATCGTTCATAAAATTCTTCAGCAAACCTTTTTGTTGCGAGGTTTCCTGCCCGGGAATGGCCCTTCCAGGATGGGTAATAATATCTCCTGTTCATAGTCACGTTGAAGAAAAAAATCAACAACGTTCATCAAATCGATTGCCCTCAGTTAAGTGAGTAGAGAGTAATAAAATGAAATTTATAACCGGCATTGGGTTTGTACCCTGCTCCAAGGAAATGTAATATTCCAGGATAAAAAAAATAAAATATGAAAAAGACTGTATCAGTAATTATTGTGGTGCTTGGTCTTTCGCTTTTGAAAGCGGATGCACAGTATGTAAGAAAAAAACCAGGCTTCAGTGTTAATATATCTATTGGTGCTCCCGGCCCTGCTCCGTACAGGGATGCAATCTGGGTTGGACCGGAATGGGTTTGGAGCCATGGGAGATACGTAGAAGTTCCGGGACATTGGGTAAAACCCAGCCGTCATAGTGCATCCTGGGTTACCGGTCGGTGGGAATACAACAACCGGCATGGCTATCGTTGGCACAAGGGATATTGGAAATAAATTCAACCATATTTAGCAAAGAACGGTTATTAGTATTCGTAGCTTGGCGATTATCTTGTTACCGGATATACCAGGTGTATATTTGATAAGATAATTACAAACAAGGTAAGCAGGTAAAATTCTTTTACCTTTGCTTCCCGGAAGAAACAGGATAATTACCGTATTAATAAAGCTTCATGAAGAAAATACTGATAGCAATTGACTATACACCTGCTGCCGAAAAAGTAGCTGAAGCCGGCTATGCACTGGCAAAGGCGATCCGTGCAGAAGTGGTTATCGTGCACGTGATCACTGAACCTGCTTATTATGCCATGGATTATTCACCTATTATGGGTTATAGCGGGGGTTATACTTCGGGAACACTTGAAATGGCAGATGCCATTAAGAAGGAAGCCGAGAACTTTTTGGCTGCTGCTGTCAAACATCTCAATGACAGCAGTATAACAACCAAAGTACTCGAGGGAGATACAACCGATGCCATTATAGAATATAGCAAAGAATGGAATGCAGATCTCATTGTACTTGGCTCCCATAGCCATCATGGATTGGAACGTTTGTTCGGTACCCATGTAGCAAGTCACGTATTGAAACATTCAAAAATTCCCTTGCTTGCCATACCGACGGATGAAGATTAAGAATAGATATTCGGGGATATTGCGAACTTCTTACCATTCATCAGGTCCTTTTCAAGGTAAGGCAGGCTCACATTTTGCGTGGCATGAGCGATATCGCCCAGTAGTTGTTCAATGTATTTTTCCATCACACTGATTTTTATGCTTTTTCCGTTTAAGGCCGCTTGATGAGATGATCAAACAAACAATTCACTGTTTTCCTGATTACTGTATTGAACCCTTCTGTATATGCCGGATGACAACCATTGGAGATAACAACGACACCGAATTTTTCTTCAGGGTTAAAAAACATGGCGCTGTAAAGTCCGTAAGCTGAGCCCGTATGCCCTTTCATGGTCTTACCGGGGATCAACTTATCCGTTGTCATGATCGCCAGCCCATACCCTTCTGTGTCCGACAACTTAGTTTGCATTTGTTTTGCACTTTCCTTAGATATGATCTTTTTTCCTTTATAGCGACCCTGCTTCATATGCATGATCATGTATTTGGCCAGGTCAGTTGCCGAAATCTTCATACCGCCGGTGGGTGAAAATACAGGCGTGCTGTATCCGATAGTGTAATTCTTAATTTCTTCACTGCGGGGATTGTAGGCAGCCGGTGAAGCGATAAATTTTTTTGTTGAATCATTGTATTCATAGATAGTGGCAAAGCGTGTTTTGTCCAGCGAGTCTACACAATATCCGCCATATAATTTCAACCGGTCGAGGATATGGTGTTTGACATACTGGTCAAATCGTTCTCCCGATATTTTTTCGATGATTGTTCCCACCATATTATAATTCAGGTTGCAGTACATATACCCGGTTCCGGGCCGGTAGTCATTATAGCATTTTGACCAATCGGTGTTTTTGGAAGGATTAATGGCATCTAATGTAAAATATCCCTGGCTGTCATTGATAGAAGACCGGTGTGACATTACCATCCTCAGCGTGATTATCGTTTCAGGAAATTTCGGGTTCCTTATTGCAAAACCAACCAGTTTGCTCATATCTTCTTCCAGCGAAAGTTTTCCCGCTTCCACCAGTTGCATAACAGAAGTCGCGGAAAATGATTTGGAGATGGAAGCTATCCTGAACAGGCAATCATCGGTAAGAGGGGTATTGGTTTCCAGCTCTTTCATACCGAATGAATGGGTATAAATAACCCGGCTGTTTTTTACCACTGCTACAGACAGGCCTGCCACTGCGGATTGCTGCAAGATCTCATGGATACAGTCTTCCGCTTTCTTTGATTGCCCGGAAGATTGCAGGAGAAGAATAAAAGAAAGCAAAAAGATACTGCCTGTTTTTAGTTTTACTGACCGGATCATAATTAAAAGTATTAGTTGCTAATATAAGCAAAGGCATCTATTTTAATGACTCAGTATGAACGCTGATTTATTTGATCCATTTGATAAATCATTTTCTCCAAAAGGTTGTCCAATATGTTATGCACAGTTCTTTTATCAAAAAAATTATTTAATCATAAAATAGTCATCATCCAGGTTTTTAATAGCTCAATCTCTTATATAAAGTTCTCTTTGCAGGTTATGCAAATCGTTTTCATTAAACCAGCTTTTATACCAGGCTTTGGAAGGCGTGCCCAGGTCATCCAGTTTCATCTCCTGGTCAGAAAGTTCATTGTTGCGCCAATGAAAATGGTCCACCAGTCTTAAAGCTTCTATTGCAAAAGCGGTCACTATGTCCTTGTCACGTATCTCCAGCAGGTTATCACCATTTTTTTGTTCCGGTCCCAGGGCAAGGTTACTGCTGCCGCAATACACTACGGGATCATCCCCTTTAAAATTTACCACGATAAATTTATGATGGATGGCATAGCCATCGATATTGGGAACCTGGCCCAGGGGTGGCGGTAATACATTACTGATTCCCCTTGCTCTGATTCTTACGCCCCTTTTATTATTAGGCTTATACAAATAAACGGTGTAGTCGGCATCGGCACCGATCTTGTCTGTAATACCGTAGGTAAAAACTTCGGCACTTTGCACCTGGTCCCTTACAGCATCCAGTATATTACCGTTATTTGTGTCATTCATGACGGCAAATAGAATATCTGTATTTCCCGGCCTGCTGATCCGTTCGCTGATGCGGGTAAATATGCGCTGTGCTGCTGGTTTTGTATGTGGCGCAAATGTGATCGTCATGCCGGGGATACCGGCTTCATCAAAATCGTGATCATTCATAGAGTGCTCGGATCCTTTAAAAGCGAGCATTTTTTCCGGGCCGAATGATGCATCAAATACATCGCTGTATAATTGCGCTATTTTGGGATTATCAAAAACAATGACATGATTGCTGTTTATATATAGGCCATTGGTGGAAAAATTAGTTGAACCCGTCAGCACACGAAATGCCTTGTCATTTTTAAGCTGTATAAAAACTTTGGAATGTGCCAGGCCATTATTAAAATGACCCCTTTGTATATCCTCTTCATCGGCCACAGTTTCCCGGAACACTTTATCAAAGGCCATTTCCATATGTGCGGGATCTTCATGTTTGCCGTCGTTATCCAGGGTAATTTGGATCCTGTTCTCCCCTGCCAGCGTTAATAGTCTTTTGCATATTTCAGGTTCGTCCAGGTCATAAATAAAAGCTTTGACATGTACACCCGGGTCGGCAATCGCATCATCCAGGAATTCCATGATCCGCTGCCTCGCCTGCCAGCCCAGCCATTTGTGTTGCTCTTCAAAACTGTAATCTACATCTTCAAAAGCATGAAGCGCATCATTCCACCGGCTTGCCGTGCCTGATTTTTGCGTGATGTCAAACAGCAGCTTATTATCCGGGACCGGCCTAACCTTATTATTGGCCAGGCCAAACCGGTTTACATAGGCAACAGAAGATACAAAGCCCCGGGTAAAGCCCAGTTTGGTATTTTTCATATCAAAGGGACTTACATCAATTTTCAATGTGGCCGTAAGCTCATCATCCAGGTCGAGCAATTTTCCTCCTTTAATATAGCGGGGCGTGATAAAATATTCATACTCTCCAAAAATGGGCAGCTGCGTATTGATATTGGTATTAGGCACATGGACCCAGTTGAATTTTTGTATCGGAGAATATAAGGTCGAGTTCCTGTCCTTTTTCGGTATCTGTGCGTTAGCAGCTAAGAAATCTTCCGGGAAAACCAGGCGGTTAAACATATAATTTTCCTCTACCTCTCCGTTTATTTCATATTTATAAAGAATGGTAAACCCGGCCAGGTCTTCCCTTAACTCTTCATCCAGGTCAAAGGCGAGCAGTGACATTGCATCACCTTTATACGCTTTAATAAAGACAACGTCTTTGCCGTTTTTTTGAGCTTTGCCTGAAACTTCCATACGATTTATTTTACAGGTTAAAAATCAGCTGCCAGCTTTCACTCAGCCTTTTACCTCTTTTATCACTGCTTAAAATTACCGGAAATGAAACACGGGGAATTACCACAAACAGGTAATTTTTATCAGGGCCGCCAGGGCACGCAACAGGGACTTCATCAAGTTCAAACATAATTTATATCCCGGTAAGTAAGGCCTGAATGACTGCAAATACTAGTAACTGGTTACGCACAGCCAGTCACGGAGGCATAGTTTTTGGGAAACAAAAACCGGCTTGATGTTTTTCGTCCTTTAAACAGGCGAAACGGATCAGTGTTTCATTCATACTAAAACAATTTCAAATGGATTCGAAAGCAAAGAAGCGGCAGTATACCTATACCCAGGATGATATAGTCATACACCGGGTTTTTATTTTGCCGGCCAGTAAACTTTGGCAGGCACTCACCGTGGCTGAATATTTTAAACAGTGGTGGGGGCCCAATGGTTTTACCTGTCCTTTCTGTACGATGGAAGCGAGAAAAGGGGGTAAGTACTTAAGTTGCATGCGCGATCCTGACGGAAAAGAATATTGGTCTACCGGCGTGGTGAAAGAATTTATCCCGGAGAAAAAATTGGTTGTCACAGATAGCTTCGCTGATTCAAAAGGAAATATCATTGCAGCGTCGGAATATGGTATGCCCGGAGATTGGCCAAAGGAATTGCTGATCGCTTTCGAACTGGAAGAAGCCGCTGCTTCAACCAAATTGAAGTTGACGCAAGTAGGTGTGCCGGAAGAGATGCACGATGAATGTATGAAAGGTTGGAATGAATCACTGGATAAGCTGGAGGAAAACATTACATAATATTCCCTGCCCCGGATCTTTAATATAAAAGCTTCCCCACGACTTTTGGTAAGATTCAACAAGGCAACCTTTTCTCGTCGCCCCATATCGGTAGTCCGGACCCAGGTTGAGTTGGGGGCTGCTTTCGCCATTCATCCATCGCGATATTTTCTTTGTGATTTTTTTTTTAACTTGGTTATCTAAACTAAACGCTTATGGATTTCCAACTCGTCGCCGGCAACCCGGGTATCATGGATCCCGTGGTTTTTACCACCACTTTTACACACAACGAAGTTTTTTATAAGGCAGCATTGGCCGAGACCATTTCATGGGACGGGCTTCTCACCGGCACCTATGATGTGCTGCTTCAGTCACGTAAAGGCACACAACGCCTTACCCTGATAAAAGAAGGAGATCATTGGAGAGCAGGAGAAGAAGTTGAACAGATTGGTGTTATTAAGCAAGGGGTGGTTGATTTGCTGGGTACAGTCATTAGCCAGGTTCGCAGGTAATACGATTTTAGCGTCATTCTTTGATTAAGGACCCCATCCAGCAAAGAATGTCTCGGACCTGCACCAACATGAAATAAATTTCCTGTGCCAGGGATGCATTTTACCAGCCAATTATTTAGAGGTAGTAACTATAGCAGGGGAATTGAAAAAAATTTCGGCAGGCAATTTAATTATAAGTTACTTTTATCGCATCTTTACCCCTGCAATAATTTTTCCGCCCTCTTATTTATTAATTATTAAAAAACAAAACCAATGAAACGGATCGATCTTACATGCCTGCTATGCTGTGCAGCCTTTGTACTCTTTATGTCCTCCTGCGGTGGAAGTGGGACGAAAGATAAACCTGCAGGCGATTCCAGCACCGTGACTACCGACACCAAGACTACCGATGCCACCGCACCGGTTAATACCATTATTACCACTCCTCAAAGTATGGTAATAGTGACACACAAGGTGGCTGATTATGCAAAATGGTTAATGGCCTATGAAGGTCATGATTCAGCACGCCTCGCTAATGGTCTGCATAATTATGTAATTGGCCGCGGGCTGAAGGATTCAAATATGGTAATGGTAGCCCTGAAAGCCGATGACATGGCCAAAGCAAAAGCCTTTACCAAAGATCCCAGCCTGAAGATGGCTATGCAAAAAGGAGGCGTAATGGGCGCCCCGATGATCTCTTTCCAGACTTCCACCTGGCAGGATACGGTTCAACTCGCCCCGATGACGCTCCGTTCTAGGACCACTTTTTCAGTAAAAGACTGGGCTGCCTGGGAAAAAAGTTTCATGGACGGCAAACAAGAAAGGCTGGATAATGGTATTACCGACAGGGTTATCGGTCACGATGCGGACGATGACAAAAAAGTGTCGCTGGTAACAGCTGTCATGGATACTACCAAAGCTTTTGCCTATTACAAATCAGATGCCTTAAAGAAAAGAAGAGAGGCCAGTGGGGTGATCGGAGAACCGCAGCGGTTTTTATTTTATGTGGTGAAGCGGTACTGAAAATAACGATACATAATTTCAATAACGGGTTCGTGAAGTCACGGACCCTTTTTCTTTGGTAGGCGGGTCTGGCCATTGGCAGACTAATAGTAGCTTGACAATCGGCATTTGATCTGCCGGGTCAGGCTTCTTCAAAACAGAAAACAATGTAGTCTTTGGTTTTAATTTTACTTTGAAGTTCAAATTGTCTCAAATGCATCTCCTGAATATTTTTCACGCAACGTCGCAAAGGCGCAACGCTTGTTTTCCTTTTTGTTTTCGTTGTTGTGGCGCCGTGGCGTGACTTTATGTGAATTTTGAGATCGCTTCGGGACCTTGTCTTCATTTATTAAAGTGCACCAGGCAAAACAGTAGAAAGATCAGCCTGTATGGTAATGGTTGTTTTACTCAGTTCATTATTTTTATTAGCAAATACAAATGCATCCCTGCTTCCGGTTAGTTGAAGTTTTCCCTTATCGAGCAACAAGGCAGTGCCTTCCGGTAAAGCGACGATGGGAACAGCCGGGTTAAGCAGTAAAAATTCTTCGAGCCGCTGGTCTCTTGTTTCGCCATTGAAACCAGGCAACTGCACATTATGATAATGAGGGTTGATCTGGAATGGGAAAAAACCGAAGGCATCAAAACTGCCGGGATTGATAATGGGCATATCATTGGTGGTACAGATTGTAGCACCCGTAATGTTGGCACCGGCACTCCATCCTATATATGGCGTGCCGTTATTTACTTTATCCCGGATCAATTCCACCAGCCTGGTTTTATACAGGTCATGCAGGAGCTTAAATGTATTACCACCTCCCACCATGATCACATCAGCATCGGCAATTGTACGGGCGGCATTTTGATGAGTTACCGTAATCAATTTGTAGATTGCCGGCAATGCCATCCTCACTTTACCCGTGTAAGCTTCATAATTGTTGTCCACCGAAGCAAGAGGAATAAATGCGATCGTAAGTTCTTTTTCCCCCAAAAAATCTTGGATTAGCGCCGAAGCAGTTTCCAGGTAGCCGCTGTTGCCCGTTCTTGAACTGCTGAATGCCAGTATTCGTTTATTCATCAGGAATATGTTTAAGACCCCTGGTCAAAGATAATAGTTCCGTTTTTGCCTGTTAAATTGATCTATTTAAGTTTTAAAAGTTATCAGGTTAAAAATGCATATATTAAAGTCCCTTTCTAAATCCGTTACACCTAATTCGAAATAAAGAAATCCTCCTAAGTAACCAATAAACCAATTAACTATAAGCGAATGATTAACCCAACAACATATGCCCAACAGTTTCACCAAGACGGTTTTTTGGTTATTGAAGATTTCAATACAGCGACAGCATGCGATGCGCTGATGCAACGGGGTGAAGAACTCGCCAACGATTTCAATTACCAGGGCCATCCTTCTGTTTTCCAGACCAGCAACCAGGCGCAGAGCACCGATGAATACTTTCTCGACTCGGGCGACCGGATCTCTTTCTTTTTTGAAAAAAATGCCTTTGATGCGGAAGGAAATTAATAAACAGCCTTTTTCATTCGTTGAATAAGGTCGGGCATGCCCTACATGATCTTGATCCGGTATTCAACCAGTTCTCCCGTTCACCGCAAATGAAAAAATTAGTAAAAGCATTGGGCCTGGATGAATACCTCCTCATACAAAGTATGCTCATCTTTAAACATGCCCGGATCGGTGGCGTGGTGGATATACACCAGGATGCCACATTCCTGTACACTGAACCATCGTCCTGCATTGGATTCTGGTTTGCATTGGAAGATGCCACTGTTGCCAATGGTTGTCTTTGGGCCCGTCCCGGTGGACACCATGAATCGTTACGATACTGGTTTCGCAGGAAAGAGGGTGGCGGCACCGAGATGATCACCCTTCATGAAGAACCATTTTCAATGGAAGGAATGAAACCACTTGAAGTAAAAAAAGGAGCCTGCGTGGTACTTGATGGATTGCTGCCGCATTATAGTTTACCAAATACCAGTGGAAAGTCACGCCAGGCTTATTCCATTCATTGCATCAGCCCATCGGCCATTTATCCAAAAGAGAACTGGTTGCAGCGGGATATGAAGAAAGTAAGGGGATTTGTGTGATGCTTTTCATTTTTTCGGCTGCCAGGAATAAAAATCTGAGCCACTTAAACGTTGAATTATTTTTTTCCTATTTTCAAATAACAAACAACAAAAATGGCGAACTATTATCCCCTGGCGGCCAACAACGAATGGCAATACAAACTAAAAGACGGCAGTGTATATGTAAATAAAGTAACGGCTGCAAAGGGTACCGAGTTTTCCATGCACAACAGTGCCGTTAATACCAGCAGTATTGTAAGAGTGGATGGAGATATAATTACTACAGATGCCTTTGAAGCCGGTAATTTTCAGCAATGGCTAAGGAATGACTTAAAAATTGACGATACCTGGGAAATAAAATTTAAAGCCAATGGGCTCGACTGCCTGCTGGTCATGACGGTGAAGGAAACCGGCGGAAACAAAGAGGTGGAAGGAAAATCCTACAGCAATGTAATCTGTATTGAAGCAGAGAATAAAATAATTATGAACGGAAATCTGATGCCCCTGAACTTCTTTACCCAGTATTATTATTCAGATGGGGTTGGATTAATACTAACCACTTCGTCTGCAGGGGATAGTCATGCTCTTATAGACAGTAAGCTTAATTAATCCTTAGAATTTTCTCAGCTGGTCAGCAATAATTGTCCCTGCCTTTTCTTTCAGCGGGTAATCAAATGAGCCCATGGAAGATTCAAGGCGTATGTCAGCAATGGTTCCCGCTTTTATTTTTTCGATGTCGGGAGAAGACAAGGCATAAAAAGCAAAGAGCCAGCAGCCATAACCCATTGAAGACTTTTTAGAGGTGTAGTCAGCACGGCTGGACAAACTGATTACTGATCCATCACTCATTACAAGTTTGGCCGATTGGCCGGCATAGATCGAAAAACTATTAGTGCGCCCGGTTTGTATAGAAAACTCCAGTACAAACCCATTGGTATTTTTTAGTATAGTGCTTTTCAGGTAATCTGCCACGGTGCTTCTCTTGTCACGCCCTGTTCCATAGGTATCACCGGCTGAAATATAGAGCCGCTCCTCGCTGGTATAAAAAACAGTATCCCCGCTTTCCCTGACAATATCATATTTTAATTTTCGCTGGGCGAAGGCGGTTGTTTGGACCAGGAGTAAAAAAATGAGCAAGCATTTCATGTATGTATTTTTATTTTTTAAAGTTAGGAATGAATTCTTTACCTCTAATGTCATTGTCCTATATCTTCCTTAATTTTCTCTTCTATCTTCTTAAATTCTTCATACTGTTTTTTTGGATCTCTTGGAAGTCTTATATTTTCTATACTTCGATTGTGTTTCGTAATTGCATCAAACATATCTGAGGCATTTTTGATTAAAGCGATATGATAGGCACTTGCATTCTCAGAAATCAAACAAACAATTTCACCCTGTTCATCTTTAACAATGCCATTCTTAATTTCCCATTTCATGAATTAAAATTTTAGACCAGTAAAGTATTTGTTACTTTTTTTAAAAAAAAGCGGGTCTTGTATTAAGACCCGCTAATCCTTCGACAAGCTCGGTATGACAATGCTTTTCGACACCCTTCGCCAGGCTCCCTTCGTCAGGCGCAGGGCATGTGCATCAATACCCCTTCTTTGGCTGTTCCGGCCTTGCAGGTTTTTGATAACCTTTTGTCTTCAATAAATTTTTTATTTCAGTAATTGCTCTTTCTAATTGCGGATCGGTGCCTTTGGCCATAGAACCCAGGTCTTCGGGCACGGCAATATCCGGATCAACCCCATGTCCTTCCATAAACCAGGTGCCATCGGGGTTATACATCCGGAATGTTGGTACGGTTATATTTCCCCCATCCACCAAACCCGGAACACCGCTGATGCCAATCAGTCCACCCCAGGTGCGTGCACCGATCAAGGGTCCTAATTTCTTTCTCCGGAAATAATCAGGAAAAGCATCTCCACCCGAACCGCTCCATCCATTGATGAGCATCACCTTGGGACCGAAATTAGCATAAGGAGGCCAGGGCCAGTCGCTCCCATCGCGGATAGCCCAGTAAGCCAAAGGATCACGGTTCAGCATTTCAATGAAGCGATCGGGTATCTGCCCCCCGTTATTAAAACGCTCATCAATCACCAGCGCTTTTTTATCCCACTGCGCATTGAACTGGCGGGTCAGTTCATTCTGCCCGTCCACTCCCGTACTGGGTACATAAATATAACCGGCTTCACCGTGCGTTTCTTCATCCACCTTTTTGCGCATATCTTCTATCCAGGCCAGGTTGCGCAAACGGGCTTCATCATCCAGTGTTTTCACCACCACTGTTTTTGCTCCTGTCCAGGAGGGAGTAGAATTATAGGTTAGCTCCACCGTTTTATTGGATAGGCCTGTAAAAGAAATAAAAGCTTCCTGCGCTGTCGTGAGCGGTATCCCATTCACCGCTAAAATATAATCCCCTTCTTTGATATTCACCCCGGGCTTGTCCAGTGATGAATGCACTTCTGCATCCCAGGCCGCCCCGCGGATGATCTTTTTGATCTTATAATAATCGCCATCCGCCTGCCAGTCCACACCAAGATAACCGACTGATTTATTCTTGGGTGTTTCGATGTCACCACCGCCGTGATAAGTATGGGATGCATTCAATTCGCCGATCAGTTCGCCGATAATAAAATCAGCTTCTTCCCGGGTCATTGCGCCGTTGAGCATCTTGAGGTAACGTTCTTTGGCCTGGTTCCAGTCAACCCCGTGCATGCCGGCATCATAAAAATAATCGCGTTCAAAACGCCATACATCCATAAAGAGCTGCTTGCGTTCCTGCACCGGGTCCACCATTACCTGCATATCGGCCAATGGCAATGTCTTTTCAAATTTCTGTCCTTCATTCGGAGCTATTACTGCATAGACAGGTCCCCGGTTTACCAGGAGCTTCTGGCCATTGGCAGAAATGCCAGCATTGTCCGCGTTATCCAAAATAGTTTTCTCTTCCTTTTTTTCTATATCATAAAATTTTAAGGAGCCTTTTCCATCCGGCGCCCCGGTATTGGGATATTTTATGTATATGATCTTTCCCTTGGCGGCAGCTAATGCATTATAGTTACCCGCTGCCAGGGGCAGCATTTCCAACCGTTGTTCAATGCCATCAAAGTCAATATCCACTGCTTTGGTGTTTGCCTTTTTTGCCGTTGCCGAATCTTTTTTAGGTTTATCCTTATTCTCATCTTTGGCTGTATCATCCGTTTTAACTGCCACCGTATCATTCTTTGGTGCCAGGAGGGAAGGCGTTTCTTTTTGCAAAGAGATAACAGCTAACCGCGTAGTATTGGAATAGATAAACGTATTGTCTATATCGCTGTAATCAGGATTGAATGACTGGTTGGTGAAGACGTATAAATATTTTCCTTCGGGATCAAAGACCGGACTGTTACATTCATAAAAACCATGGGTAACAGGATCATTTTTCTTATTCGTATAGTCATAAATAAAAACAGCATTGTGCTGGTTCTCCATATCGCGGTTATAAGCCATCCAGCGGCTGTCGGGCGACCAACTCACCGAAAAGCCCGCCAGGTTACCATGTGTATAACGAAGGGCCCTGTCTACAGCAGTTGTTTGATTATTGGTGATATCAAAGATCTGGATCTTCATCGCTTTGTCGATGAAAGCGATCTTCTTGCTATCGGGCGACCAATAGGGACGATAGCGGTAACCTGCGCCATAGTTCGTGAGCTTCCGGGCGGAATTTTCTTTGTCAGCTTCCATCAACCACAATTCATATTCACCCGACTGATCACTCCAGTAAGCAATATATTTTCCATCGGGCGACCAGGCAGGGTAGCGCTCTGCTGCGCCGGAGGTTCTTGTGATGTCTTTTACATAACCATTTTCAGCTGGTACAGAAAATACATCGCCTCTTGCCTGTACCAGGACGCGGTTGCCATCGGGACTCAAAGACAATGCCTGCACCAGCTTTTCGGCTGATTCTATTTTGGGTTTCAGCATCGCATTATCGGTGATCACGTTAATATTAACTGTTTTTTGCTGCCCCGAAGAGATCCCATATAGATACATTTTACCACCGGCTTCAAATACGATATCATTGGGACCTATCGAAGGATAATGCACATCATAGTCTTTAAAATTGGTCAGCTGTGTATAAGCTTTTGTTCCGAGATCATATTTCCAGAGGTTCATCCGCAGCTCGGAGCCACGATCGGATAAAAAATAAATATTGTTCCCGTTCCACATTGGGAATTCATTTCCCGCATCCGCTTCCGCACCGATGGTCTTTGATTCTTTGGTGGCGAAATTAAAGAGCTGGATATCGGCTTTCCAGCCACCGCGGTAACGTTTCCAGTTGCGGCCTACCTGGGAACGGAATACAACAGCGATCTGTTTACCATCGGGAGAAAATGAACCATATTCTGCGTAGGCCAGGGGCAATTTTTCTGCTACGCCTCCTGTTGCCGGGATAGTATAAAACTGGTTGAACCGTTCTTTGCCGCTTTCCCGGGCAGATGCAAATAATACTTTCTTACCATCGGTCGTCCAGTCAATAACCCTGTCAGAATAACCATGACCGGTTAAGCGTACCGGGACACCCCCATTGACCGGGATCACATAAGCATCATTATTACCATCGTAGTTGCCACTGAATGCAATGCTCTTTCCATCGGGAGAGAATTTTGGATAACTCTCCACGCCGGCAGGTGAACTGAGTTTAATAGCAGTTCCCCCTTCTTTGGGCATCACCCAAAGATCATTGGCATAGGTAAAAACGATCTGGGTTTGTGAGACATCTGGAAAACGAAAAAGTCCGGCATCGATCTGGGAAAACATCTTTCCGGAAATTACACAGGCGATAAGCAGGCAAGCAATTGTTTTTTTCATAAGCTGAAAGTTTGAGATGAAACGTAATGATTCCCTTCGGGGGATTTTAAAACTAAGGAAAAAACAAATACAGAATGGGAAACTGGTATGAAAGGTTGATTCTTAGGAGAGCTATTAGCTTTTAGCTGTTAGCTATTAGCCGTTTAGTGTATTCTTACCGGCCAAAAAATGTGAAGCATATTTTGGGGTTGAACCTGCCTGCCGACCTTGCTTTGCATTAGTTCCGTGAAAGCAGGCAGGTTTTTTATTATTTTATAACTTGCCGAAGGATTTTTCAAAGAAAAAAAATAACCAACCTGTTTGTTAATTCAAAACAGCTTTTTGATGCGATCATTCTCCGCAATTAATTTAACCCAGGATTTAGCTCAATGTTTTTGCAAATTCAGACCTGATAACATTCAGTGCACCTCCCGCTTTGAACCATTCGATCTGCTGTTCATTGTAAGTATGGTTCACGGTTATTTCATCCTTGCTGCCATCTTTATGATTTAGCACTACTGTAAGCGGTTTACCCGGAGTAAATGTTATCAACCCGTTGATATCAATACTATCATCTTCCTGCACTTTATCATAGTCTTCCTTGTTGGCAAATGTTAATGCCAGCATTCCCTGCTTCTTCAGGTTGGTTTCATGTATCCTGGCAAAACTCCGCACGAGTATGGCCCGTACACCCAGGTGCCTGGGTTCCATCGCCGCATGTTCCCTGGAAGAGCCCTCGCCATAGTTTTCATCCCCCACAACAATGCTTCCCACACCGGCCGCTTTATAGACCCTGGCCGTAGCAGGCACAGCATTATATACACCCGTAATCTGGTTTTTTACATTATCCGTTTTCTCATTAAAATAATTAATAGCCCCGATCAGCATGTTATTGGAGATATTATCGAGGTGGCCGCGGAATTTTAACCAGGGCCCTGCCATACTGATATGATCAGTAGTGCATTTTCCTTTTGCTTTAATGAGCAATTTCAATCCCTTCAAATCAGTACCCTCCCATGCCAGGAAAGGTTCCAATAATTGTAAGCGTTTGGAATCCGGGGCCACTTTTACCGAAATGCTGCTTCCGTCACTGGCTGGTTCCTGGTAACCGGGATCTTCCACTGCAAATCCTTTTGGTGGCAATTCAAACCCCGTGGGTTCTTTCAATAACACTTCCTCCCCTTTTGCATTCTTTAATTTATCCTTCATCGGGTTAAAAGATATTTTGCCCGACATTGCCAGTGCTGTTACGATCTCCGGACTCGCAACAAAAGCATGGGTGCTCGCATTGCCATCATTACGCTTAGCAAAATTGCGGTTGTAAGAAGTAAGGATGGTATTCTTGCGGTTGGGATCATCAATATGCCTTGCCCACTGCCCAATACAGGGACCACAGGCATTGGCCAACACCATTCCGCCGGCTTCTTCAAATTGTTTAATGAATCCATCCCGTTCAATGGTATAACGAACCTGCTCACTGCCGGGCGTAATCGTGAAGTCAGAAACTATTTTTAACCCTTTACTCATCGCATCCTGCACAATGGAAGCCGAACGACTGATATCTTCATATGAAGAGTTGGTGCAACTGCCGATCAGGGCTACCTCAATATTTTCGGGCCATCCATTTTCTTTCACCATATCTGCCATTTTAGAAACAGGTGTGGCGAGATCGGGTGTAAAGGGTCCATTGATATATGGCTCCAGGGTATTGAGATCTAATTCCAATAACTGGTCATAATATTTTCCGGGATTGTCATAAACATCTTTATCCGGACGAAGATGATCTTTGATGCCATCAGCAAGTGCCGCCACTTCTTCCCGCCCGGTAGCTTTTAGGTATACGTTCATTTTTTCATCATAGGCAAAAAGAGAACAGGTTGCTCCTATTTCTGCGCCCATATTGCAAATAGTTCCTTTACCGGTTGCACTTAAACTATCGGCCCCTTCTCCAAAATATTCGATGATGGCACCCGTACCACCCTTCACCGTTAATTTGCCCGCTACCCAAAGAATTACATCTTTAGCAGAGGTCCAGCCGCTCATTTTCCCTGTGAGTTTAACACCAATGATTTTTGGCATTTTAAGTTCCCATGCCAGGCCCGCCATTACGTCTACGGCATCTGCTCCACCCACGCCAATAGCGACCATACCCAAGCCACCGGCATTGGGTGTATGGGAATCAGTTCCGATCATCATTCCCCCGGGAAAAGCATAATTCTCCAGCACAACCTGGTGGATGATGCCGGCACCGGGTTTCCAAAAACCAATTCCATACTTATTTGAAATAGACGCAAGGAAATCATAGACCTCCCGGTTTGTTTCTAATGCTAATTGCAGGTCTTTTTTAGCCCCGATCTTAGCCTGTATCAGGTGATCGCAATGAACCGTTGAAGGTACAGCCACCTTGGAACGCCCTGCAGTCATGAATTGCAATAATGCCATCTGTGCCGTTGCATCCTGCATAGCCACCCGGTCCGGGGCAAAATCAACATAGTCTTTCCCTCTGATGTGAGGTTTAGTGGCAGGTGTATACAGGTGAGAATACAGGATTTTTTCTGTCATTGTCAGCGGTTTTCCCACGAGCTTCCTGGCTGCATCAATTTTACCGGGCATTTCACTGTACACTTTCTTAATAAGGGCGAGATCAAATACCATGTCTTTAGTTTAGCGTTGAGTGTTTTGAGTTTTGGGCTCCTGGTCCATTACAGGTGGTTCATGATCATTTTTAAACGGTGAACTTTGTCCCCTGACCTACAAGCCCTGAAAGTGTTGCGAAGTTAATTAAATGAAGTGCTTAAAAAAAATGAAGAATGGAGACGATTCGCCCGATTTACGGCGGGCATTAGCACTTACCGCAAAGCAGTGGATTCACTTAGAATCTTAATAATTAAACAGATAAGAGCGGGATAAGAAAATAATAGTTTTAAATTTATTTCCCGTGTTGAAATCCATCCTACGAAACGCCAGCCATGCAGGCCTTGTAATAGCTATGCACTTGTTTATCCTGTTATGTGCACCTGGAGCCCTTTCCCAATCGCCAATATTGCAGTTTACGGCCAATTATGTTACCGCTTCTTCCGGAGTGAACAGTTACACAGCCTACCCTACAAACCCCGGCACATTTTCATCCTGCAGCGGTACCAACTATACATATACCTGGAGCAATGGTACCAGCAATCAATTAAAGCTGACAGGCTTTACTGCTAATTCAAAAACATATATTGTATCGGGCGTGGGCTCCGTATCGATAAAACTGAGAAGAGTTGACAATGCGAATGTAACGGGCAGCAGGAATATTCTCTATAGTGAAACAACGGCGGCTTCGGCCAATACCTGCCCGGGCTCCAATCAATTGGATTTTAAAGCACCGTATAATAGTAGTATGGCCAGTTTTCTGAATAATAATGTACTCAACCACGGAACCGACAACATTTTTACCAATGCCAGCAACGGAGACGGGAATAATAATAATATAGAAAGAGTGGATGTTGTTTTTACCACCGGTATTAAATCATTGTACCCTGCAGATGCGGGGTTTGCCTTATGTGAAAGAGGAAATAATTACGCCCATGACGGATTTCGTATCGCTGCTATCCTCAGCAAAAATGCAAGTAATGATCCCACTTCCTTTGGTGCGGTCAAAACATGCACGGCAGGCAATGGATCCAATAATGGCAGTTGGGGCCACCCGGCACTGGCCAGTGGGAATAAACTACTGGCGGCATATGTACTGCGAAAAGACCCGGCCGATACTTACCTGCGTGTATCTTCAAATGTAAACCAGGAAATAGGCGGAGTTTTCTTCTCTCTTGCCGACCTTGGAGTGGCCGCTAATCAAACTGTTTATGGATATTGCCTCATCGGTCCCGATGGAACCGCTAATCCCACCTCTGCACAATTATTAAATACCAGCGACGCCACGATTTATCCTACCGGCACCACAGAAGCCCAGGGCGGCGGCCTCGATCTGATTTCTGTCAATTCTTTTTTTGGAACAAACGTGGCATTGGCCAGTTCAGCCATCACTTTATTCAAAGGAACCGTGCAAAACAGTGAAGCTATATTAAGCTGGACCTTAAACAGCCTGGAGGACGGAACTATAGTGAACCTGGAGCATTCCGATGATGGTGTTTCATTTTCACCGGTGTATTCTTACCGGTACAGCGGTGATCCCGATAAAAGTTTCCGGGATTTACAGGAACCAGGTGTTTCATATTATCGACTCCAAATTGAAACTGCCGGAGGATCAAAAATATTCAGCCAGGTTGTACAGCTGAACATTAACCGTAGTCAAAAGGGCTGGAAAATATATCCCACACTTGTGAAACCCGGCGAAACAGTTACCATAGATAATATTACGGCCGGGTTGTACACGTTTCGCCTCCATAATTCCGCTTCTGCAGAAATTTTACGGTCAGTTTTTTACACCCGGAATGGAAAAGGAATAATTGTTTTACCCCAACAGTTGGTAGCCGGGGTTTATTACCTGGTCATTGAAAAAGACGGAAGCCAGATGTATGGAAGAGAAAGGATTGTTGTACAAAGCCAATAGCCTATTCTTGTTCAGACCTGTATTCGGAAACTGTTCCACCCGGTAGCTATCGGGTGAAACACAGCTACCTTTCATAATCCGGGAAAATATTTTAATTTAGTTCTATGAACAGGTTTAAAAGTTTTGTGGAATGGAATGCTTTTGGTGTTTGTTCTGCCATTGGCAACCGTATGGGTATCGCTACCAGCAAAATCCGCCAGTATTTTATGTATGCAACCATCCTAACGATGGGCTCTCCAATCCTGATATATATGGTGCTGGCTTTCTGGCGCAATATGCGTAAGTATATCTGGGCTGCGAAACGGAATCCCTGGTATTATCTGTAGGAGATAGGGTGGTAAGTGGTCAATAGGTCAGTTCGAAAATAGTAACCCTTATTCACCACTCACCAATGACCAAATATTTCAATTAAGGAAAGGTTCAGGCGCCAATGACGCAATTTGGAAATAGGAAACTCACTCACCATTGACCACTCAATACGCCTCCTTTCAAATTACTTCCTTATTATCCCTCGTACTTACTTTAAAATAAGTCCTGTTCCCTTTCTTGATCATAGCGAGTATTAACTTATTAAAGTCATTAGCGACAAAATTGCTGTTGCTATCTCCCGATTTCATCGTACCGCTAATGCTGACCAGTATCCCTTTTCCGTTATATTCAATTTCATCAAAATCGAGGTCCACCCCTTTTTCTTTCATTTGAGCGATGAGCTTATCCAGTTCCTGGCGGGTCGTATTTTTTGTTATGGTAATGATGATATCTTCTTTGCCGGTGATAGCATATCCATAATCATCCACGACGGTTACCAGGCTGGCAGGGCTGAGCGCAACAGGAGCAATGATATTGTTTCCGTTCACATTCGTTGTAATAACGGTTGGCTTTATTACAGTTGTAAGATTAGTTTTCAGTGAAACGTTTGGAGATAGCGTTGTTTTAATAGCAGGTTTTATCACTACCGGTGCGATTGCGGGACTAATATCAGAAGTTATAACCGTACTGACATGGGTGTGAACATCCGCATTTACATTTGCGTTGACAACGGTGTTAACCGTGGAGTTGACATTTGCGTTTACATTAATAATTTCACCGTACTTTTTCTCAAAAGCAGCACGTTCGTCCCTGTTGGTAAGGTCATAATTCTCTACCTTACCGTTCTTCAATGTAATGACGGCTTTTTTATCTGTGATTTCATACTCGCTGCTGGCATTATTTAGTACATCATTATAAGAAGTTGATATTGCTTTGGGAGGCGTAGGCGGCGGAATAATTCTACCATACTTTTTTTCAAAGTTTGCTTTTTGTTCCGGGCTGCTCAAATCGAATGTTTCTGTTTGTCCATTCTTTAGCCATACCGTTGCTTTCTTATTGTCAATGTTTATTTTTTTGACATTATCCGGCAACTGCACCGGTTCCGGGGGTTCAGGCACGGCCGGAGGCGTTGCAATTACAGGGGCTGCCGGCGGTGGTGGCGGTGGCGGTGGAATTTCACCATACAGGGCCTCATACTTTTCAGCGTTTGCTTTCCATTCTGTCAGTAATATTTTTTTCACTTCCTTTCCGGCTTCATCCTTTATCACCAGCATGCAATCACCTTTATTGTCTTTTACATTGATGATAAATCCTTTGCTGTTTGGCTCCGTTACTTCGGGAACGGTATCGGTAACAAAAGCAGCCGGTCGTGGTACTGCTTTACTTTCTCTTGTCAAAGTATCACCTCCCTTTTGTTTCCGGAAGGAAAGAAGTAAGGCTGCCAGTAGCGGCAACACGAAGAGAAACCTGACCAGGTGAATCCTGGCTGTTTTGATTTTGTTCATCATGGCTATACGTTTTTTAAGTGAAGAAAAATTGAACTTGGATGCTATACTAAAATGGTTGTTTCCGATGACTTTCAGCAACAGGTATTGATATTGTTTGCGGTCGACTCCATTGCTGATCACTTTATGGTCCGCAATGAATTCAAGGTTTTGCCGCATAGCATGACACAGGAGCCACGCAAAAGGATTATACCAGTTGATAATGCAAAGCATTTCACCCCATAAGATATCCACACTATGCCGCTGCTTTACATGCACGAATTCATGCCGGATGATCTCCTGCAATTCCGCTTCGGTATGCAATTGCTGGTTAAGGAAGATCGAATTGCCGAATGAAAAAGGAATGATATCCCCATCCACCTGGTAGATACGCATACCCCCACCGGAGATCAACTGTGCCCGGGAGCGAATGCGTAAAAAAGAAAGATACTGGACAAGCAAACGGAGAAACAAGATGATCGTTCCGGCGATCAGGATAATAATGAGCCAGTTCCATGCAGTCCAATGGCCCGATGTATAATTGATCGAATCGCTTGTTTTCAAATGTTGGGTATCGAGATACAAAACCGGGACCAGCCGGATGGTCCTGTTATCCCCTAATTGATTTTGTTGCAGTAAAGGAGTGATATTGATCGCTGCTATAAAAAATGATAATAATGTATACCCCAGCAGGTACCAGCGGTTCCAGTTATAAAATGTAAGCCGGCGAAGAACAAACCGGTAAAATAAATAAACGGCTGCCAGGCTGATGGAAAATTTAATGAGGTAGACAAAAAAGACGGACATATAAATAGGTTGATGGTTATTGATTTCCCTTTTCGATCATCGTAATGATCTCTTTCAATTCTTTCGCCGACAATTTCTTTTGTTCCACGAAGAAGTTCACCAGTTCTTTGTAAGAGTTATCGAAATACTCTTTCACCACATTCCCCATGAATTTCTTTTTATACTCTTCTTCACTGACAGCCGGCTTGTATAAATAAGCATTGCCAACCAGGCGGCTGCTGAGAAAACCTTTCTTTTCAAGATTCTTGATAGTAGAAGCGACAGTCGTGTAAGGAACTTCTTCATCGAGATGTTCCATAAATGACTTTACATTGCCTTCGCCATTACGCCAGATAGCCTGCATGGCTTCTTCTTCTACATGAGTTAATTTTTCCATTTCTACGAAATTTTCGTAAATCTACGGAAGTTTCGTAGAATGGCAAATTTTTCTTACGGACGGGAAATATTTCTTTTGAAGGGTGAGTGGTGAGTGGTGAGTGGTGAGTGGTGAGTGGTGAATGGTGAATAGGTTACTGCGCGTGGGAACCGCCATTCAATTTTCTTTATCAAATCTTCCTTAAATCAATTCCCTTAGTTTAGCCACTACAGCATCCACTTCCTCTTTTGTATTGTGCTTGCTGAAAGAGAATCGAACGGTAACAAGATTTGGGTTATTGTTGATCGCGCGGATAACATGGCTGCCAACATCGGCGCCACTGCTGCAGGCGCTGCCCCCTGAAACACAGATATGGTTCATGTCCAGGTTAAAAAGGATCATTTCTGATTTTTCGGTTTTTGGAAAGGCTGCACTTAATACAGTATAAAGACATTTTCCTTCCTGGTCGCCATTGAACTGAACACCCTTGATATTTTTGCGCAGTTCCTTTATCATATAAGTTTTCAGCGATTGAATATGATGGCTGTCGGTTTCATAGTTAGTCATGGCGATCTCCAGGGCTTTTGCAAATCCAACAATACCATAAAGATTCTCTGTTCCAGCCCGCATGTTGCGCTCCTGACCTCCGCCGAAGATAAAAGGTTTGATCTTGATATTATCATTGACATACAGGATACCTACTCCTTTCGGACCATGAAATTTATGGCCCGCTCCACTGATAAAATGAACAGGTGTTTTACGAAAGTCAAGCGGATAATGCCCCACTGTCTGTACGCAATCAGAATGAAAGATCGCGTTGTATTTTTTACAAAGGTTGCCCACTGTGTCAATATCCAGTATGTTCCCGATTTCGTTGTTGGCGTGCATGAGAGTGACCAGACATCGTTTATCCCGGGCAGCCAGTTGTTCCTCCAGGTCTGCTATATCAATATGACCGTTGGGAAATAGTTTTACATGACTGCTGGTCACATCTTCCCCGCAACCATAATGCTCTACCGTGTGCAACACGGCATGGTGCTCCACCGGTGAGGTGATTATATGTTTACAACCGAGGTCCCTTATTGCAGACAGAATTGCTGTATTATTACTTTCTGTTCCTCCACTGGTAAAGAAAATTTCCCCGGGATGGGCATTCAGTAATTTAGCCACCGTCTTCCTGGCTGTTTCAATGGCCAGCCTAGACTCTCTTCCATATGAATAAATGGATGAAGGATTGCCAAAATGAGAAGTCATGAAAGGCAACATCGCATCCAGCACTTCTTTATCAAGTGCGGTGGTAGCGGCGTTATCGAAATAAATACGGTTCATAAGTTGCAAGCCGTGAACTATTGGCTCTAAGTTGCAAGACAGGTTGCTGCCCTGCAGATACGTTTAAATAATGAGCCGCAAAGATAAGTATTACTCAATGAGTGATAAAGTCATAATGCCAGTGGCGAAAACGATAGAGAAATCAACTTAATTTGTCTTCGTTATCAATAATTTTTTTTTGATACCCCCAGAAAAGCTAAATTTAATTCACATATATTTTTTATGGAAAAAAACCGGACAAATAAAGGGCGACGAGACTTTCTGAAAAAATCAACGGTTCTGGCTGCTATGGCAGTTGCTTCACCTGCTCTTGTAAAGGCAGGGGAAAATGATGAAAGGATCGCCGCATTATTTGAAAAAGTACCGCTGAATGTGGACGTAAACGGGATCGCACATAGTCTTTCTGTTGAACCAAGAGTTACGCTGCTTGATCTTTTGCGGGAGCAATTGCACCTTTCCGGCACCAAAAAAGGATGTGATCACGGCCAATGCGGTGCCTGTACCGTTCACGCAGATGGGAAGCGCATTCTCTCGTGTTTATCGCTGGCCGTGATGAATGAAGGAAAGAAAATCACCACGATCGAAGGACTGGCTAAAGGAGAGCAATTGCATCCCATGCAGGAAGCTTTCATAAAAAACGACGGGTTCCAGTGCGGTTATTGTACCCCGGGACAGATCATGTCTGCCGTTGCCTGTGTGAAAGAAGGGCATGCCAACAGTGAAGAAGAAATAAAAGAGTACATGAGTGGTAATATCTGCCGTTGCGGGGCTTATCCCAATATCGTAGATGCCATCATGGAAGTAAAAAAAGGAGGGAAAGTGATATGATTAACTTTGAATATTCAAGAGTATCATCTGTGAAAGCTGCGGTAGAGGCCCTGGCGAAAAATCCCGCAGGCTGTTTCATTGCCGGGGGCACCAATTTAGTTGACCTGATGAAAAAAGGGGTAACCGCACCCGAGCGGCTTATAGACATCAACAAATTACCGCTGAAACAAATTGAAGATAGCCCTGCCGGATTAATGATCGGGGCCCTGGCGATCAACAGCGAAGTGTCGGAGAATGAAGTATTGAGAGAGAAATATCCCTTGCTGGTAATGGCATTGAAAGCGGGGGCTTCTGCCCAGTTAAGAAATATGGCAACGGTCGGCGGCAATATGATGCAAAGGACAAGGTGCACGTATTTTTATGATACGGCACTCCCCTGCAATAAACGCCAGCCCGGTAGCGGTTGCGGAGCCTTGCAAGGCTATAACCGGATGCATGCCATCTTTGGCGCCAGCGATAAATGCATCGCTGTCCATCCCAGTGATATGTGTGTAGCCCTGGCTGCCTTAAATGCCACCGTGAATGTGAGCGGACCTAAAGGCGATCGTAAAATCCAGTTTACAGACTTTCACCGCCTGCCAGGCGATATACCGGACAAAGATAATACGCTGGCAAAAGGTGAATTGATAACTGGTATTACCATTCCTAAAAACAATTTCACCAAAAATGTTTATTACTTAAAAATAAGAGACCGGGCATCATATGCTTTTGCCCTGGTATCGGTTGCCGCCGCTTTGCAATTGGATGGCAACAATATAAAAGATGCAAGGCTTGCTATGGGTGGTGTGGCACATAAACCGTGGAGATTGACAGAAGCAGAAAGATTTTTAGCAGGAAAAACTGCGACAAACGAAAATTTCTCCAAAGCGGCTGAGCTGGCAATGAAAGGTGCGAAAGGTTATGGACATAATAATTTTAAATTGAAGATGGGTCCGGTAGCGATTGTGGAGGCGTTGATGAAGGCCGTAAGCCTCACCTAACCTCACCTTAGGAGATGAATCGGACACAGCCCCCGCATTTGGACGATTTCTTTTTAGCGGAGTTTGCGAAAGTGGTGAGTAGAGAACTGAAGTTGATGGGGTAGATATGAAGTTCATTAAAGATTTACAGCACCGCCTCTTCTCGTTAGGAGAGGAGGAAGGGAGGTGAGGCCGAATAATTTCATTTATTAGAAAATAATTTATGGACAAAACAATCTCAGGATCCCCATTTATAGACCGTGTGGATGGCGTACAAAAAGTAACCGGCACGGCAAAATATGCAACAGAATATGATTTCCCGGGATTGGTTTATGGCGTCCTGGCAAACAGTACGATCGCAAAAGGCAGCATCTCCGCGATGGATACAAAAGCCGCTGAGAATGCACCCGGTGTGCTGGCTGTAATTACCCATCTAAATTGCCCGGAACTGTCCGGCTATAAGAGAACCCCTGAACAGGCCAGTGCCCCGGAAATAAGAAAGGGCTACCGGGTGTTCTCCGACAACATTGTTCACTTCAGTGGTCAACCCATAGCTTTGGTGGTAGCGGATAGTTATGAAAGGGCTGTTTATGCAGCTTCGCTGGTAAAAGCAACCTATTCAGAAGAAAAGCCAATCACTGATCTTGGCGAAGCAATCAAATCCGGGAAAGCATTGGAAGGCAATCCTTACCGGGAAAATGTCCGCGGTGAAGCAGACGCATGGAAAAACGCGGAAGTGAAAATAGAGGCCACATACAGCATGCCGATTGAAGTGCATAGCCCCATGGAGATCCATGGTATCACCGTTGTATGGGAAGGACAGGATAAAGTGACGGTGTATGAAAAAACGCAGGCCCTGAGAAGTACTCAACAGAATATCATGCGGACCTTCGGATTGAAGGAAGAAAATGTAAGGGTCATATCACAATTTATCGGGGGCGCTTTTGGTTCTGCATTTAATACATGGCCCCATTCCATTGCCGCTTTGATAGGCGGAAGAAAAGTTGGCAGGCCTTTGAAGCTGATGCTCACGAGAAACCAGATGTTTAATATGGTAGGTTATCGTCCCCAGGCTATACAGAAAATAAGCATGGGCGCTTCCCGTGATGGTAAACTGATTGGAATTACGCATGAAGCCACAGCGATGACGGCTACTTACCAGGAGTTTACGGAAGGGATCGTTAACGGATCAAGAGGCCTGTATGCATGCCCGAATGTAACGACAAGGTACAAGGTTTACCCGCTTGATCTGAGCCAGCCTACCTGGATGCGCGGACCCGGTGAAACCACCGGGGCATATGCACTGGAATCAGCGATGGATGAAATGGCCGTTGCATTAAATCTCGACCCGATCGAATTTCGGTTGCGCAATTATGCTGAAACAGACCCGGAAAGCAAAAAGGCTTATTCCAGCAAATTCTTAAAAGAAGCTTACCAATTAGGTGCTGAAAAAATAAATTGGAAAGACCGAAATCCTAAACCCGGTTCCATGAGAGAAGGTGAATGGATGATCGGCTATGGTACAGGCAGCGGAATATTTGGTGCTTCAAGAGGCGCTGCAAAAGTAGGAGCAAAACTTTTACCTGATGGAACACTAGTGCTTCAAAGCGGGGTCACTGATATGGGCCCTGGTACGGCCACTGCCATGACCAAGCTTGCTTCAGATGTGCTTGGTATACCTCCGGGTAAAATCAAATTCGAGATGGGTGATTCGAATTACCCGCCCGGTCCTGCACAGGGCGGTTCCGGAACTACGTCTGCTTTGGGCACTGCAGTAAATAATGTATGTGTAAACTTAAAGACGAAACTGGCTGAATTACTAAAAGACAATTCCATCTTTCACACAGAATTGGTTCATACTGTAAAACCAGAAGACCTGGTCTTTGAAAACGGCAATATGATGCTTGCTTCAGACCGTTCAAAAAAAATAAGCTATGCAGATGCCATTAAAGATGCGGGCCTGCAACAGATCGAGATATTAGAATCTTCGGAGCGGAATCCGATGGCCAACTATACTGCATTCTCCTATGCCGTTCATTTTGTAAAAGTGATGGTGCACAGTGCAACGGGTGTGCTGAAAGTAAGCCGTGCCGTTTCGGCGGTTGATGCGGGGAAGATAGTAAACCAGGAAACTGCGGAGAGCCAGGTCATCGGTGCCGTCGTTGGCGGTATCAGCATGTCATTGATGGAAGAAGGAGTGATAGACCATCGCTACGGACGGTGGGTCAATAATAACTTCGCCGACTACCATGTCGCTGTGAATGCAGACGTACCGCATGTAGAGGTCATTTTTGTCAACAAGCCAGACCCCATATTGAATCCCCAGGGTTCGAAAGGTATTGGTGAAGTGGGCATGGTGGGTTTTGCAGCAGCCGTGGCAAATGCGGTTTATAATGCAACAGGCAAGCGCATCAGGGAAATTCCGATAACGCCGGACAAGTTGATATGAAGATCAAAAACAATTGCATAACCAGTTGTATTAGCAGGAGATTCCAGAAATAACAATTTTAGCCATCCAGCCTGGGTACCTATTTATTTTCGGGTTAAATCACCCGCTATTTCAGTACATTACTTTTTCCGGAGAATTATTCCCAGGTTATTTCTCAACATAATACATGACAATAAAAACAAAAATTTCTTTTAAGGAATATCGAAACCTTTTATTTGGCCTGGCTTATAGAAAACCAATGATGAGAGTCATCCTGGCTGTTGCCGCTGCTATGATCACCTGGATATTGGGGTATTACCTTAATTTTTTGCCTGTTCCCAAACCAGAAATTTATCAATACATCACGTTGACGCTTATCACGGTGGTTCAGCCCACTGTTATCTACTGGACAATAAAACGGAATTATGATTCCAGTAATCATTTAAGGGAACCCCTGGAAATTGAATTGACACCGCGTGACATCAAAATGAAGGGAGAGTCATTTCAAACAAAAATAGCCTGGGAGAAAATATTCAAGATTGATGAACAAACCAATTGGTTTTTAATTTACTTAAATAATTTGTCTGCCATCATCATTCCTAAAAAAGATTTTCACGGTACACAGGAGGAAGAATTCAGGCGAATCCTTGCAACGATACAAGATGTTCCGATTCATTTAAAAAACAATGATTAATTCCAATACAAGATTGACAACAGTCCTTTCTATTTGTTTTGAAGACTACATTTAATCATCAGTCAGTGCATACCCTATTCTCAACCAAACTCTTTAATATCCCGCATGAGCTGCATGGCAATATTATTCGCTTTGGATTCCAGGTCGCTTTCGGCATAGATACGGATTATCGGTTCTGTATTGGAAGTGCGAAGATGCACCCAGTCATTGTCAAATTCGATCTTTAAACCATCTTCTGTATTGATGGGGCTTTTGTTATATTTCTTTTTGATCTTTTCAAAAATTGCTTTTACGTCAATTCCATTCTCCAGTTCTATTTTATTCTTAGAAATAAAATAGTCGGGATACTGCGAACGCAATGACTTGATTCCCTTTTTATGACTGGCCAGGTGACTCAAAAATAAACCGATACCAATAAGTGCATCACGCCCAAAATGAAAATCAGGAACGATGATTCCCCCATTTCCTTCGCCGCCAATTACCGCATTTACCTCTTTCATTTTCTTAACGACATTCACCTCCCCTACCGCCGATGGAAAATATTCACCCCCGTGTTTGATCGTAATTTCTTTCAGCGCCTTTGTGCTGCTCATATTACTGACGGTATTCCCCCCGCCCTCGGGTGAACCAGGTTTTTTCCTGCTTAAAACATAATCAGCTATGGCCACTAAGGTATATTCCTCCCCAAACAAACTGCCATCTTCATTTACAAAGCAAAGCCGGTCCACATCCGGATCAACGGCAATTCCAAAATCTGCTTTTTGCTGTACTACTTCATTGCATAATTGAGAAAGGTGTTCCGGCAATGGCTCGGGGTTATGGGCAAATTTTCCATTTATCTCCCCGTTTAAAACAATGATATCGGTTACTCCCAATGCTCTTAATAAGGCCGGAACAAATATGGACCCGGTTGAATTTATAGCATCCACAACTACTTTATAGCTTTGTTTTGCAATGGCTTTTGCATTTATCAGGGGATATTTCAGGATGGCATCGATATGTTTTTGCAGGTAACTGTCATTAAGGATGACGTTTCCCAACTTATCAACCGGTGCAAAAGCAAAGTCTTGCTTTGCTGCCAGCTCAAGCACAGCGGCGCCCATTTCCGCATCAATAAATTCTCCTTCATTGTTCAGTAATTTCAATGCATTCCATTCTTTCGGATTATGGCTGGCAGTTATGATAATTCCACCGTCCGCATTTTCCATTTTTACAGCTATTTCTACAGTGGGGGTAGTGGACCACCCGAGATCAATTACATCAATGCCCAGGCCGGTCAATGTGTTCACCACCAGGTTCTGAACCATGTTGCCGCTGATCCGTCCGTCACGTCCGACTACGATCCTGGATGCTGAGCCCTGGGTCCTGAGCTCATCGAATCTTCGGATGAGATTTTTTTCTGAAATGATACTGCCAAATGCGGCAGAGAATTTTACAATGTCGATTGCTGTCAGGTTTTCGCCGGGCTGGCCGCCAATAGTTCCTCTTATACCGGATATGCTTTTAATTAATGCCACTCTGTAAGGTTTAAGGTTTAAGTCCTATCAAAAAAATTTATGCGAGTGCAAAAATACTGAACTGTATTTAGTACACACCAATAACCTTTTATGAAGTCAAAATATAAACATCCGGAAATCCGTTGTAAAATACACGTAATCAACGTTTATATTTGCATATGGCAGATCAGGCATGGTACAAAGACTGGTTTAGTTCCCCGTTTTATCATAAACTCTATTTCGAAAGAGACGAAAAAGAAGCAGAAGCCTTTATCATAAACCTGATCGCACACTTACGACCCGAGCCGGGTAGCCGGATGCTGGATGTAGCCTGCGGCAAAGGGAGGCACAGTAAAATACTGGCTTCACTTGGTTTCAATGTAACGGGCATTGATATTTCCTATGAAAGCGTCGCCTACGCCAGGCAATTTGAAAAGGACAACCTTGATTTTTTTGTGCACGATATGCGGTTGCCATTCTGGGGTAATTATTTTAATTATGCTTTCAACTTCTTTACCAGCTTTGGTTATTTTAAAACAAGAAGAGAACATGATGATGCGGTTCGTACAATCGCTAAAAGTCTCAAACCCGGTGGATCATTTGTGATTGATTACCTGAATGTGCATTATGCGGAAGACCACCTCGTACATAAGGAATCGAAAGAAATAAAGGGCACTATTTACGATATTCTCCGGTGGCAAGATGAGACCCATTTTTTTAAAAAGATCGTTGTCAATGACCCTTCGCTGAAACAGCCATTTACCTGCACTGAAAGAGTAGCCAAATTCTCTTTGGGCGATTTTACGGATATGCTCGCTTTCCAGGACATGCAGGTCCATGAAGTGTTTGGTGACTATAAATTCAATGAATACAATGTAAAGTATACCCCCAGGCTGATCATCATTGCCCGGAAGTAAAGCCTTATCCGGGATCTTCAATTTCGGATCGAGAATAAGAGGGTCTCAATCCTTTTTATTATTCATCAGCAGATACTTCGCCGTCTCAAAAAAGGCATTGGTAAAAACAGAAAGTTTTCGTTTTGCTGAATCCTGTTGCTGTTTGTTGTATTTGGAAAGGTCGTTATGCATCGGTTTTAACTCTTCATCCGGAAAATTAATGTTCCGGGTAAAATAAAAATCATCTGTCACAATACCGATACCGCCGGCGGTATTGGTGATAAAAGCATAGTTATTTTTTTTGGCCGGATCCAGCAGGTCCCGGCCCAGGGTGGTGTTTACATAGGATTGATGCAACATGCCTGCAATGGTAGGCAGTACATCTATTTGCGAAACCACTTCATTTCTTTTTTGAGGCTGCAAAAGATCAGGTGCATAAAAAAGGAGTGGAACATGTTCATCCGTGAGTCGCTGGTCTGTCCATACAGCCGGATAAAGGGCTTCGGCATTACCAGCCACCCCATGATCCCCCACGAAAACAAAAATCGTATTATGGAAATACGATTCCTTTTGTGCCGCCTCCAGGAATTTACGGAAACAATAGTCGGAGTAACGAAAACTATTGAACTCCTGCAAGGATTCAAATCCATAGTGCTTCAATTCATCCTCGGGTACAACCAACTTCACAAAATCTGTATCACCCGGTGGAATGGTATAGGGCCGGTGATTGTCGGAAGTCTGGATATAAGCAAAGAAGGGTTTGTTCCGTTTTCTAAAAACATCATTGGCACTAAGAAAAAGGTCTTTATCGCTGATCCCCCAAACATTTATTTTGGGCGATTTAAAACTACCTTCTGTATACATCTGCAGATCATCAATATTTTTCAACAGCCCCTCAAAATTGTTGAACTCGGCGCTTCCCCCGAGAAAATAATGTTTTTCATAGTCCTCAAAATTATTGACAATGGTATGTTGTTCCACTGCCAGGGGATTGCGGCTGGAGAATTTGAATAATTGCGCATCCGGTGTGCCCGTTAAAATGGCGAATAAAGCACGGGCTGTTGAAAAATGGGGAGAAAAACATCGGTCAAAAAAGATCCCGTTCCTGCATAATGAATCAAAATAGGGGGTTGCATTTAACGGGTTGCCGCTCATCGTACTTTTATACATGCTGAATGATTCACATTGCACCAACACGATATTTGGCCGGCTTTCCAGGGAATTACTGCGGGGACCGATCTCCCGGCGAAATGAAAAATGGGTTGAATCCGGTAGCTGCATCCATTCCGCCATTACCGGGAAAACTTCCCTTACTTTATGTTCATCAAATTGGGGCTTTCTCAATCGCAGGGTGGCAAAAAAATTCTGCAGGGGATTTATAGCCAGATACGATTTAAAACTGTCCCTGAATTTAAAACTGTCATTACGGCTCAGGGGTGGCCATGACAGATTACCATAAATAAGAAGGCCCAGGATCAAGACACTAATTACAAAAAATTTTTTGCGGTGTTGGATGCCCAGTCCCTCGGTCCTGTTGATCACCTGCCAGTGGCTGCGGTGATACATCCACCTGAAAAAAAGTACGGCCACCACTAAGCCAAGGAGCATCCAAACCATCGGGTAGGTTTGAAACATCATCTTTAACGAAATGCCGGGATCTTCCACAAAATTCATCGCGCCTGCATCCAGGGGAGTGCGGTTATAGGAAAAGCTCCCAAAACCGGCTGCAAAAAAGAAGAATACAAAAAAAGTAACAATAGCAAGATACCAGGTCCACCATTTTTTTGTCCGGGACGAATAGAAAGGTGAAAGACGGGGAAACATGCTGAATGACACAACTGGTAATAATATGATGGCTATCCACCGAAGGTCATAACGAATCCCCATTAAAAAGGAAGGTATAAGGCTGGTGAAAGAAAGTCCCCTGGGCCTGAAGGCAAAAAATGTGACTACCCTGAATAAGGTAAATATCAGGAGAAAAATGAGCAGCAGGTTTGCCACCCATAAAATGGTCTTTGGTATTTTATATTTTAACAGCATTATCCTTTAAACAGTTCATTCACGCAAAGGACTACAAAAGAATATAATTTAACTGGTTTCAGCAATAGCCTCTTCACTTATTTAACAACCAGGCCCGGAAAGCTATTGAACGGTATACCCTACTTTTGTAACTATGTTTTTTTTGGCATTTGATTTATGGGAAAAGCTGTTGGAATGGGATCGTTGGTTATTTGTGCAAATAAACAGTAACGGGACAAATCCCGTATTTGATTCAGTGATGCCTTTGCTGCGCAACTCGATTTATTGGATACCGCTTTACCTGTTCATTCTCGTATTTGTTTCCATTAATTTCCGGACGAAAGCGATTTGGTGGATCGTTTTTTTCCTGGTTACAGTTGCTTTGACGGATATGACCGGGACCCGTATTTTTAAATACAACTTTCTCCGCATCCGTCCTTGTAATAACCCGGACCTCCTCGGTCATGTGCGACTGCTGGTGCGCTGCCCCTCCGGATATGGGTTCACCTCCAATCACGCGGCTAATCATTTTGGCATGGCCACTTTTCTTTTTTTCACGTTCAGGCATCTTTTTAAAAAATGGATGTGGCTGGCCTTTCTTTGGGCCGGGAGTATAGCATACTCGCAGGTTTATGTAGGCATACACTACCCCGGAGATATCATTTGCGGTGCGCTAATGGGAATATTATATGGCGTTTTTACCGCTTTCCTGTTTAATAAATACTTTGGCCCCATACAGCGGGAAGGTATGGAAGGCTGACCTTATTCTTTCTTCTTCTTATTATTGTATAACATATACCGGGATGTTTCATAATATCCCATTGTAAGATTACGCATCTCATTTAATAACCCGGGACCAGGTTCCCCGGGTGGCAATGGATCGTTATTTTGCAGCGAGTAAACTCCTTCTTTTTTAGTTCCCAGGTTATATTCATAATAATATTTTTCCGTTACGATCCCGATCAGGCTTAGATCCGGATCAAGTATAAAAGCATGATTTCTCAGGTCATTGCTGTCTGCGAAAGACAGGGCTGAAAAAAAATCCCTCCCAAGCGTTGTATTTTCTGCCTGCAGGTTGGCCAGCGAAACTATTCCGGGGATGATATCAATCTGTGAGACTTTTCGTTCTACTACCTGTGGCTTCAACAGGGAAGGCGCATAAAAAAGCAATGGAATATGCTGGACAGTGAGGCTCTGTTCGGTCCATACTTTCGGCATCATGTCGCCGGCATTGCCCCTGATGCCATGGTCGCCAACAAATACAAAGATGGTGTTGGGAAAATATTTTTCTTTAGATACCGCATCAAAAAAAACCTTGTAGGTATAGTCCATATAAGCATATGCGTTCAGTTCCTTATTGGTCCAGAACCCATATTTTTCAAGGGTGTCTTTGGGAAGTTCCCGTTGCCGTATAAACGGCTTGTCTTCTGATGGAATTGTATAGGGACGGTGGTTGTCGGCAGTCTGAATAATAGCGAAAAAAGGCTTTGTTTGCTTTTTTAAAACATTATTTGCTTCCAGAAATAAGTTCTTATCACTGATACCCCATACATTCAGTGTTGATGATTTGTAGTCCCCCTGTTCATATAAGTGCAGGTCTTTAATGTTATCGGTGAGCACTCCTCTTATATTGGCCCAACTGGCACTGCCCCCGATAAAATAAAATTTATCATACCCTTTTATATCATTTAAAGTGGTTCGCTGATCTACCAGGTTTGGATTCCGGCTGGCTGTTTTATATTCAGTTACATCCGGTATCCCCGTAGTAATCGCCCACACTCCTCTTGCTGTACCATATGCCGGGGAAAAACAATTTTTAAAAAAAATACCGTGCTTGCACAACTCATTAAAGTAAGGTGTGGTATTTAAAGGATTACCCCACATTGAACTTTTATAGGCGCTGAAACTCTCGCAAATAACGAGCACGATGTTAGGATGATCAGTAAAGACAGAATCGTTGGCAACTGACGTGCGTAAAAAATTCAGGGAAGCGGTATCCGGCTTTGTCACTCCCAGTTGAGAAGCCATCAGCTTGTAATACTGCCGCGTCCTTTTAATATCAAATCCGGCTTTCCTGAACTTGAGGCTGCTTGCAAAACTCTGGAATGGATTAAGGGCAAGACTGGCCTTGTAATCACTGTTAAGCCGGTATGCATCACTCCACCGCAATGGAAACTGGCCTACCCGGCCAAATATGGCAATTGCAATTACCAAAAAAAATAAGATATGGCTGATCGCGACGTTTCGTCTGGATTTCCCGGGAGTTGAACGATTACTGATTTTGTACAAATACCGGGTAACATAAAAGATACCGGCGAAACAAATGATCCATGCCAGCAATATCCAGACAACCGGGTAACTCTGCCAGATCATAGATGTGGAGATCTTGGTGTCTTCAGCATAGTTGAGCACGCTTGCATTGAGTCGTTGGCGCAAATAAGCAAAATGCGCAAAGTCAAACGTATAAATGATAATGATGATCAGTCCGAAAAAACGCGTAAAAAAGAAGAGAAATCTGCTGGCGTTTTTGCTGACGAAGGGTTTAAAGAAAAATGCCAGCCCGGCAAGAAATATGATCAACAGGAAAATACAAACTACCCTGGCGTCGAACCGAAAGCCCATCCAGAATGCACCCCACACATTTTTTTCACCGGGTGGAACAAAAATAAAATGAAACAGAATTCTCAATACTGATAGCAATAAAAGAAAAAAACAGCCTGTCAGTAAAAGCCAGCGGATCAGCTTTGAGTGAATAATTCTTTCCATAGATCAATAGAAAGCAGCTAATGTATTACATTAATAAAACATTTTACCGGAAGCTTTGGATTCTCCAAAAAAAAAAATCAGCGAAACTGCTTCAGCACCGGTATATTAACCTCATTTTTAATAAGAAGACCGGATTGCTTAACTTCGGCCACCAACCTCTCGGATAAATGGAGATCATACTGCTGCTGGTACTTATTTTCACTAATGGCTTATTCGTAATGTCAGAGATCGCACTGGTTTCTGCCCGTAAATCAAGGCTTGAACACCAGGCGGAAAAAGGCGACCACAAAGCCAGGAAAGCGCTGGAACTTTCAAAGAACCCCGAGAAGTTTTTATCTGCTGCACAAATCGGCATCACGCTGATCGCCATTTTAACCGGTGTGTACTCCGGGGACCGTTTTGCCGGTCAGCTGCAACCCTATATTGAAAAGGTAGATGTCCTGAAGCCTTACGCCAGCACCATTGCCACTACGATTATTGTTATCATCGTAACTTTTTTATCCATCATTTTTGGGGAACTGATCCCTAAACAGATTGGCCTGTTGCGGGCTGAACGGATCGCCAAGATCGTGGCGGGCCCGGTAAATTTATTTGCAAAGATCACCCATCCTATAGTCTGGCTGCTGAATAAAATCAGTCAGTTATTTTTCCGCATCTTTAATATCAAACGTTCCAAAGATGATGCGGTGACGGAAGAAGAGATCAAAACACTTATTGGCGAAGGCACTGAAGCCGGCACCATTGATGAAGCCGAGCAGGAAATTATTGAACGGGTATTTCACCTGGGGGATCGCAACATCACTTCCCTGATGACACACCGCAGTGATATTATCTGGTTTAACCTGGAGGATAGTGAAGACAAGATCAAGGAAAAGATCATAGGCGAGCCTCATTCCATTTACCCGATATGCGACGGAGAAATTGACAATATCAAAGGAGTAGTCTCTATTAAGGACCTCTATGTTAGTCCCGACAGTACATTGTTCAAAGAACTGATGCAGCCGGCCTTATTCATTCCCCAGAATAATACGCCTTACCAGGCACTGGAAAAATTCAAACAATCAAAAATTCATTCCTGTTTCATTGTTGATGAATATGGCAGCGTATTGGGTCTTATCACCCTGAATGATATATTGGAAGCCATTGTCGGAGACATTACCCAACCGGACGTACCGGATTATGAAATAACTGAAAGGGAAGATGGCACTTTCCTCGTGGATGCACAAATTCCTTTTTATAATTTCCTGACCCGCTTTGATAAAGCCAACTGGATGAATGAAGGCGAACAGGAATTTGATACCCTCGCCGGGTTTATCTTACATGAGCTGGAAAGAATTCCAAAAAGCGGCGAAAAATTAGACTGGAAAGGTTTTAGAATTGAAATCGTTGATATGGACGGTCACCGGATCGACAAAGTCCTGGTGAAGATCAGCGAAGAGTTGAGAGAAGATATGGAGGAATAAAGAAAGGTTATGGTTCATTATTTTAAAGAATAAGTTGGGAAGTCCGAAAGTCCGGAAGTCCGGAAGAATCATTCATTAATCAGCTCATCTCCTGGTATTTTGTAGGTTGATTTCTCTTTTTAGATTCAAAATTTAAGTTCGAATAAATTGCCTTAGAGAAGAAGTGTTTTCTACTTTGGTACCATAACTTTCCGACTTTCAGACTTCCCGACTTCTCTCCAAAACCCATCAACTAAAAACTAACCGACAATTGTGTTGCCGGGTAGTCGAGCTTGCTGCTTTTCCTGGTGCCTCCCACAACCACATGCACCAGGTTAACCTGGTCTGTAAATAAATCATGCATCAGTTTATTGCTGATCTCCATCTTTTTGACGGAAGGAATATTATCTATTTCCAGGTAGCAATACACCGCTTCGCTTTCTCTTTCATGACCGATATATAATAATTTTACAGTTTTATTATCTGGGCTGACTGACAGATGAGAAACAATATACTTTTTTATTAATGTATCTATCGCAGGCTTATCCGGGGGATTAACAAGGTCAACTTTTGTTTTATAGTTCTGTGCAAGCACTTTTTCAAAGTCATCAGTAAATATTTTACAGCTGATCTCAAGCGTTTTGTCACCGGCATTGTGGTTGATCTCCACCACACTCACATGAAACGGGTGCATCATTCCGGGATTTCCGTTGACAAGGATTGTCTCATTAGGATCCTGCGGTACATTTATAATTAAAAAGGCCGTTATTGCAGAAATAAGATGCCATTTATTAAATAATACCGCCATTAAAAGAAAAATTTTCAAGGTTACAAAATTGGGGCTTATTTTCAATCCCGGTTCACAGGAGACGTTAAAAATAGGGCAATAGTTTCAGGCCACGCCCTTAAATTCTATGAGTGATTTTAGCTTTTATTTTAAATGGGGCTGGCAGCATATCATGAGTTGGGAAGCATTGGATCATTTGCTTTTCATCGCAGCACTCGCTACTATATATATGCTGAAGGACTGGAAGCAGGTATTAATACTGGTAACGGCCTTTACGATCGGTCATTCACTTACACTTGTCCTCAGTAGCTTAAAAATTATACGATTCCCGTCCAACTGGGTTGAATTTCTCATCCCCTGCACCATCGTGATCACCGCGATCAGTAATCTCTTTCAGAAAAAATTTACGCCAAAATCTATCCGCATTAATTATTTCCTGGCCATACTCTTTGGATTAATACACGGAATGGGTTTTGCTAATACTCTATCCTGGGTTATTGCAAAGGACCAAAATTTTGTAATGAGCCTGCTTGGCTTTAATCTTGGCCTGGAAATGGGGCAAATCCTTGTGGTAGGTGTAATTTTAATCCTATCATGGCTGATCCTTACTTTTTTGAAAATAAACCGCCGGGAATGGGTGATCTTTTTATCAGCCGGTATTTTTAGCTTAGCGCTGAAAATGGCATTGGAAAGAATACCGGGATGAGCCAGAACCCGTATATCATTTGTGAGACGAAACTTGTTTTAAAAATAAATTCTTTTATGAAAAAATATCTTTTAGCCTGCATCTTGCAATTCATAACCTTCCCTTTGCTTTTTTCGCAGAATACCCAGAATAATTCCAGTTCCAACCATGGAAATAAATTTGAGCAGTTGGGAAATATTTTACCGACTCCCAATGAATACCGTTCAGCCAGTGGTGCTCCGGGACCAAAATACTGGCAGCAGCGTTGTGATTACGACATTAAATGTGAGCTGGATGAAAAAAAACTGAAACTGACCGGCACTGAAACCGTCACTTATTTCAACAACTCTCCGGATCAGCTTACCTATTTGTGGTTGCAGCTGGATGAGAACGAACACAGTTCGTCCAATAACGCCAACTACCAGGACGCCAGCAACCTATCGCAAAGGGCTTCAACAACTACGGTTGAAAGGATTGAAAGTGAAACCAAACCAAATGACTTCGGAGATAAGATCCAATCTATAACTGACGCCACAGGGAAGCCATTAAAATATACGATCAATAAAACCATGATGCGGGTGGAACTTCCTGCCGTTTTAAAACCCGGCCAGAAATTTGTTTTTAAGGTCGACTGGTATTACAATATATCCAACCGGTTAAAAGAAGATGGCCGTGGTGGCTATGAGTTGTTTCCAGATAACGGGAATTATCTTTTTACGATGTCACAATGGTATCCCCGCCTTTGTGTATACAGTGATTTCCAGGGCTGGCAGAACCACCAGTTTACCGGCCGGGGTGAATTTGCATTGACCTTCGGAAATTTCAGGGTACAGATGACAGTACCGGCTGATCATATCATTGGAGCCACGGGCGAATGCCAGAACTATGCACAGGTGCTGACCGCCGCACAGTTGAATCGCTGGAAGCAGGCACAAAATGCCAAAGATGTTGTTGAAATTGTTACCCTCGATGAAGCGAAGGCTGCCGAATTAAGGAATCCAGTTTCGATTTCTTCGGCTTCGCCCCGCAAGAAGACCTGGCTGTTTAAAGCAGATAATGTTCGAGATTTTGCCTGGGGTTCCAGTCCAAAATTTGTTTGGGATGCCATGCCTGCTTATGTAGAAGGTAAAAAAGTAATGGCGATGAGTTTTTATGGTAAAGAAGCATACCCGCTGTACCGGAAGTTTTCTACCAAGGCTGTTGCACATACAATTAAGACCTATTCTAAGTTTACCATCCCCTATCCTTACCCGGTTGCGCAGAGTGTTGAAGCAAGCAATGGCATGGAATATCCCATGATCTGTTTCAATAATGGCCGTGCCCAGAAAGATGGGACTTACAGTGAATCAACAAAAAATTCGATGCTGGGTGTCGTCATGCACGAAGTGGGCCATAATTTCTTTCCTATGATCATTAACAGCGATGAGCGCCAGTGGTCCTGGATGGATGAAGGGCTGAATACATTTGTCCAATACCTTACCGAAGAATTATGGGATAATAAATTCCCGGTAACAAGGGGTCCGGCCTATACCATTACCGATTACATGAAACTTCCGAAAGACCAGTTGGAACCTATTATGTCCAATTCTGAGAACATTATCAGTTTTGGATCCAATGCTTATTCAAAGCCTGCCGCCGGTATGAATATCTTAAGGGAAACGATTATGGGAAGGGAATTGTTTGATTATGCATTTAAAGAATATGCCCGCAGGTGGGCTTTTAAACATCCCGAACCGGCTGATCTTTTCCGAACAATGGAAGATGCAAGCGGGGAAGACCTGGACTGGTTCTGGAGAGGATGGTTTTACGGCACTGATGCCTGTGACATTTCGCTGGATTCAGTGAAATCATATAAAGCCGACCTGGATATTGTAACTGCGACAGTGAAAGATACCGTTATCAGCCGTAAAGTGCAGCGACCCATCGTAAACAGTTTTGAAGACATTTCGAAGATCCGCAACAAAGAAGATAAGAACATTACTTTTAATACGGATGCAGATACCAGCCTGCAGGATTTTTATTGGCGCTATGACCGGGGCCTTGAGCCTTATGACAGTTCCAGTTATTCCATAGCCACCACCACCGGCAATCCGCCCCTGGATGAAGAAACCAAAGCAAAACTGGCCGGAAAGATTTTTTATGAATTAAAATTCACGAATAAAGGGGGTTTGGTCATGCCCATCATTTTAGAATGGACCTATAAAGATGGCACCAAAGAAGTGGAAAAGATACCTGCACAGATCTGGAGAAAGAATGAGAAGGGTATCACGAAAGTGTTTATGAAAGATAAGGAAGTAACGTCTGTAAGGCTTGACCCAATGAGAGAAACAGCTGACATAGATGAAAGCAATAATAAATGGCCCAGTGTGCCACAGCCTTCCAAATTCACGCTGTTTAAACAGGAAGCAGGAGGCAGAAGGGCTACTTCGTCTGGTCCGCAAAAAAACCCCATGCAGAATGCGAAAGAGAAGAAGGGGTTTTAGAAAGCCAAAGCCCTCTAAATCTCTCCGCCGACTGGCGGAAGACTTCTGAACAACCAGCCCGAAAAGTTGTAGTCTTATTATCGAATACTTTTTGCTGGGAGCAGATGATGTTCGTCTGTTCAATATTCAGGGTATATATTCCCTCCTGCGGAGGGGCGGCAAGCTTTTCTATTAAATGAATTTTGCAAGGTGTGGGTTTATTACAATTCTAATTACTTTTAAATATGATGAAAAAAAGTTTCTTAGCACTAGCTATTTCTTTTATTGCTGTCGCTTCTTTTGGCGCTGCTGTTGATACCGTAGAAATATACAGCCAAGCCATGCAAAAAAATTTTAAGTGCGTAGTGATAAGGCCTGATGCAAAAGAAAGAAAACCAGCGGCCAAACCGGTTGTGTACCTTTTGCATGGCTATAGTGGATCTTACAGCAACTGGGTCAGCTTAGTTCCTGAATTAAAAAATTATGCTGATGAATATAACCTGATCATCGTTTGCCCCGACGGCGGCTATAGCAGCTGGTATCTTGACAGCCCGGTCGATTCAGCACTCAGATTTGAAACATATATCGGTAAAGAAGTGCCTGATTTTATTGATGCGCATTACAATACTTTAAAAGCCAGGACCGGCAGGGCCATCACCGGTTTGAGTATGGGCGGCCATGGCGGATTATTTTTAGGTCTTCGTCATGCTGACTTTTTTGGAGCCTGCGGCAGTATGAGCGGAGGTGTTGATTTGCGGGCTTTTCCTAAAAACTGGGACTTGCAGAAAAGATTGGGTGATACGATCAGCAAAGCTGACAACTGGAAGAAATATTCAGATATTACGATCGTTGAAAACTATCCCAAAGACTCTTTAGCCATTATCATTGATTGTGGAACGGAAGATTTTTTCTATCCCGTAAACCATGCACTCCATGAAAAAATGGTAAAGCTAAAGATCCCGCATGATTATATTGAAAGACCGGGTAAACATGATTGGGCTTATTGGAGAAATGCGGTGAAGTACCAGTTGTTGTTTTTTAATAACTATTTTGAAAAATTCAATAGCAAGTAGTCAGCGACTAATAACCTGTCGCCCCGTCCCTCGATTTTATTTTCTTCTTACCGGCATTTTTCTTTTCATAGTCAAGGATGGCTTGCGGCTTGGCAATTTTTTTGCCGGTTGTATCCGATTTTGATTTGGTTATACTTATATCAATAGGTTTCAGGTCGTCATCAGCCACCATATCACCTTTATCAGTTTGCAATTTGTTCATTGAATAGTATTCAGTCGCTTCAATGGTTCCTTCCCTGGGGTCATAATAGGTCCAGCGGCCGTGTTTTAATGCCACACCTTCATTTTTTACTATGACCTTTTTTATTTCTTTAGTTGGGTCTTTCAGGTCATACACCGCTACCGTGTCATAAGCATTGGCGGGGTCAATGGCCCGCCAGCTTTCTTCCCGCATCAGGCCGCCATTATAAGTGAAGTATTGTGATTTCCCGTTTAGTTTTCCCCAGCGGTAATTTTCTTCAGCGATTTTCACTCCTTCCAATGAATATCTTTTCCAGGTGCCTTCCTTCAGGTCATTTTCAAAATAACCCTCTTCCTCGTAACCCCTTTCTCCCCGGAGATTATCCACGTGAATTGACCAGGGACCTTGCTTCCTGCCTTTCAAATCAACCCTGTTTAATGTATCGCCTTTTGGGTTGAGAATATAATCTTTCCATTGGCTAAACCCATTTAGGGAAATAAATAATAACAGCGCAACAATCAATCGCATGATTTAGTAAGTTTATACACTATAATAACGTTAAAACCGCTTGTTTATGTTTTCAAAATTAAAGCAATTTCTTTTCTGCTGTCTGCTGATCCTTACTACTTTAACAATAAAGGCTCAGGTAGCGCCGACTCCTGCCATGGAACGAATGAAAGCTGTGGAGCAGCGGCAAAAACTGGAAAATGCTTCCGTACTGAACGATATCAGTTTCCGCAATATCGGTCCCTCCATTATGAGTGGACGGGTGGTGGACCTTGACGTAAACCCGGAAGACCCTACTGAATTTTACGTAGCTTATTCAACAGGCGGTCTATGGTACACGACCAATAACGGTCAGAGCTTTACGCCCATTATGGATAGTCTTGATATATTATTTATAGGTGATATAGCGGTCAATTGGACCGCAAAAACAAGAATAATCTGGGTAGGTACAGGCGAAGTGAACAGCAGCCGTTCTTCCTACGCAGGAATTGGTATTTATAAAAGTAATAATAATGGCAAGACCTGGGAATATCTTGGTTTGCCTGAATCACAGCATATTGGCAAAATACAACTCCATCCCACCAATCCAGACATTGCCTGGGTGGCAGCTCTCGGTCATTTATATTCAGCTAATAAGGAAAGAGGCGTCTATAAAACCATGGACGGGGGCAAAACCTGGAAACAAACCCTGTACATAGATGATAATACCGGGGCAGTGGACCTTGATATCAACCCGTCCAATCCCAACGAAGTCTACGCTGCCATGTGGTACAAGACGAGAAGTGCGTGGAAATTTACAGAAAGCGGGGCTACAAGCGGTATTTATAAAAGTACCGACGGTGGAGAGACGTGGAAGATCATTTCTGCGCCTGGCTCTGGTTTTATGACGGGAGATAAAATCGGGCGCATCGGCATTGCTGTTTATCCTAAAAACCCCAATATTGTCTATGCGATTGTTGACAACAATAACATTAAGCCGGATACATCCAAAAAAGTTGATACCTCTTATAAAAAAGAGATGTTCAGGGATATTACCAAAGAACAGTTCCAGGAACTGGACAATAAAAAACTGGAATCTTTTTTAAGAGCCAACTTTATTCCCCGCAAATATTCGGCTGTCGGGGTAAAGGAACTGGTAGCAACAGGAAAAATAAAACCGACTGCGGTTTGGGATTACCTGGACAGCGACAATGGTTTTCAGAATGCCGGCATTTATGGCTGTGAAGTTTATCGCAGCGATGATGCAGGAATGACCTGGAAAAAAACTCATACAAAAGGTATTGGTATTTACAGTACGTATGGTTATTATTTCGGGAAGATCTATGTTTCTCCGATGAATGAAAATAAAATTGTGATTATCGGGGTGCCAATCCAGTTATCAACCGATGGCGGGAAAACATTCAAAGATATTGACAAGACCAATGTCCACAGCGATCACCATGCGATATGGATCAACCCCAAAAGAGATTCACACATGATCAATGGCAATGATGGGGGCTGCAATATCACTTACGACAACGGCGACCATTGGTTCTTTGCGAATACGCCCCCCGTCGGCCAGTATTATTCGGTTGTTACCGATGATGACAAACCCTATAACGTTTATGGAGGTTTGCAGGACAATAATGTCTGGTATGGCCCTTCTTCCTTTCGTGAAAACATAAGCTGGCAAAGTTCCGGTGATTATCCTTACAAAGCACTGATTGGAGGTGATGGCATGCAGGTACAGGTAGACACCAGGGACAACACAACTACTTATGCGGGTTCCCAGTTTGGTGCCTATGCAAGACTGAACCGCAAAACGAGAGGTGACAGGAAATCAGTTCGCCCAAGCCATGACTTGGGAGAAACGCCCTTACGTTTTAACTGGCAAACACCCATCCTGCTCAGCAAACACAACCAGGATGTTTTCTATATTGGCGCTAACCGTTTATATCGTTCCCTGAATAAAGGTGATAGCCTGGTAGGCGTTAGTGGCGACCTGACGAATGGAAAAGTTCCGGGTAATGTGCCCTATGGAACACTTACAACGTTGAGTGAATCCCCATTACGTTTTGGAATGTTATATGCGGGAACAGATGATGGAAACATCCAGCTTTCAAAGGATGGTGGTTATACTTGGACGAAGGTGAATGTAAATATTGTTCCTGCAGCAACAAAGGGAAAAAATAAACAGCAAGCAATTTCTCCTGTACCGCAGGGACTTTGGGTCAGTCGTGTTATTGCGTCTCAATACCGGGAAGGAAGGGTGTATGCTTCTCTCAATGGTTACCGGGCAGACAATTTCGCTCCTTATTTATATATGAGCGAAGATTATGGGGCTACCTGGAAACAATTAGGCAAAGACCTGCCCAATGAGCCGGTAAACGTGGTAAGAGAGGATCCAAAAAATGACAGTATTTTATACGTAGGCACGGATGGAGGCTTATATGTGAGCTTTGACCAGGGAAATAATTTTATGACCTGGAACAGCGGCATGCCTAAATCAGTCCCGGTGCATGATATAGCTATCCAGGTAAGAGAAAATGAAATCATCCTCGGCACGCATGGCCGCAGTCTGTATTTAAGTAGTCTGGACAATGTACAAAAGCTGAGAAAAGATCCTGACTGGATGAAAAAGAAACCAAAAGATAAACCAGAGGAAACCAAGAAAAAAATCGATGAAGGTGAGATGGAACCTGAAAAGGATTAAGCCTTTTTCTTACTTCTCAGTGCCAGTACCAAAACCAGTATTAACAGTAAGACTCCGCCGCCAATGTAATAATACATCGTCATATCTTTCGGTTCTTTGTCTAAACCCTTGCTGATATAGCTTTGTGCATCGGCGATATCTTTATCAATGAACGGGAAGGAAGCATTCATATTTTTCACCTCGTTGAATTTACCCAGTGCTTTCTTATACCGGGCTTTATCAAAAAGGTCCATCGCTGCTTCATATACCAGCGATATATCGCTCATCTTCGGTTGGATCTTAGCTTTGTCCAGGAATTCATCTACAATGGTGCTGGGAATAAGAAAATTCATACCCTGAATTTCCTGGTTGAGTTCCATATCAGGACTGACAAAGGTCGCAAGGCCAATCACCTCCGCTTTATCATTCATAACAGGGCCACCGCTATTGCCATGGGTGATGGCTGCATCTATCTGCAATACCTCCCAGCCATCGTTCATATTTTTTTTAGCGCTGACGATACCGCGGGTCAGGGTAGCTTCTGAAACCGATTCTTTAGATATCAATGGATGATAAGTAGCAACAACGGGATATCCTAATACATATACCTGGTCTCCTACCCGCATCGTTTTATCATCACCGATACGGATTGTGGGATAGATATGTTTTGTTTTTAGTTTCAGGATAGCCACGTCTTTCCCGGGAATAGCTTTGCCCTTTATTACCAGGTCAGCAGGTATAACAGAAGGAATAATTTTGCCTTTATCCCCGGTTATTCCAAAAAGTACATTAAACTCTTTTGTAATATTCCCTGCCTCCATGGTTTGAGAGTAGTACCAGGTATTGGCATCGGTGAGGGCTTTTCTTTCTTCATCGCTTAGCTTGCGGCCCATCGTTTTTTCCCAGCCATCTGCATCATATTTCAATATTTGCTGGAACGCTTGTTTCACAAAGCCCTGCCGGGTAGCTTCGTCATTCTCATCCACCACGTGGCAATTGGTCACCACATATCCATCGGGAGTAATAATGAAACCAGAGCCAATCATAACCGTATTCAATTCTTTTGACTTCCGTTCTGTCCCCTTCATCATATACTGGCTGATACTTTTACAAAATGCCATGATATAGGTATTCCAGTACAGGTCCCGGGTAAATTTCCCCTCATCGGTCAATTGCTGTTTTATTTGCTGAGCGAGTGTAGTAAGCGCGGCATCATCTGTTACGGGCTGGATGACACTTACGGTTCCTTTAAAAGTGGCCTGAATCATTACCGTTCCCGGTTTGTTACGTTCAGCGATCTGCACCGGTGTCATACCGGTTTGTTGTGCATAAGAAGCAGAGAAAAAGAGGACAGCAATGAAAAGATGACCCATCTTCATACCAGGTAATTTTGATTGAAGTTAAAGATAGATGCCCAGAGTTAAACACGGGTCAATTAGTTTTATTCCCTGATAAAAAACTAAATGAAGATCAGAATAATTTAAACCGTTCATAGCAGGCTTTCTCCAGCATTTCCCTGTCCCCGGGATGGGCAATACTGATGAGTGCCCTGGCCCTTTGTCGTAGATTTTTACCAAACAAGTAAGCAATACCATATTCGGTTACCACGTAATGGACATGTGCCCTCGTAGTGACTACACCAGCACCCGGTTTTAACACCGATACAATTCTTGAACTGCCTTTCTTTGTCCTGGATGGTAAGGCGATGACCGGTTTCCCACCCTTGCTTAATGCAGCTCCCCGCATAAAATCCATTTGCCCTCCCACACCTGAGAATTGGTAAGTGCCAATAGAATCCGCGCAGACCTGCCCCGTAACATCTATTTCAATGGCGCTGTTTATTGAAATCATTTTGTCATTACGCCGGATGATATGCGGGTCATTCACATATTCAATATCCAAAAACTGGAAAGCAGGATTATCATCTACATAGTCATATAAACGTCTTGTGCCCAATGCAAAAGAAGTAACAGATTTATTGGGATGTATCTTTTTGAACCGGTTAGTGATCACATTTTTTTCACAAAGATCAATGATTCCGTCAGAGCACATTTCTGTATGCACCCCCAGGTCCTTATGACCGACCAGTGCTTTCAACACGGCATCGGGAATTGAACCAATACCCATTTGCAGGGTACAGCGGTCTTCCACCAGGCTCGCCACGTACGCCGCAATCTTCATTTCAACAGCGGTGACCTTATCGCCATACCTGGCTTCATGAAGCGGGTCTTCACAATATACCATACTGTCAAATCGGCTGCTATGTACCAGGCCGTCCCCATGCGTTCTTGGTACCTGGGGATTTACCTGGGCGATGATATGCTTTGCAGTGTTTACTGCAGAACGGGCAATATCAACCGAAACCCCCAGTGAGCAATATCCATGGCTGTCCGGCGGTGAAACCTGAACCAGGGCCACGTCAAGAGGTAAAATATTCTGTTGAAACAACTCAGGTATCTCACTTAAGAAAACAGGAACATAGTCAGCTCTGCCTTCATTGACCGCATTCCGGATGCTGGCTGATACAAACAAAGAATTGATGGAAAAATGACCTGCATATTGCGGCTTGTCTACTTCTATATCGCCATATACGGTGATAAAAACCAATTCAACTCCCTGCAACCTGGCAGACTGGTTGGCTAAGGCCTTCAGTAAATAAGTTGGAGTTTGCGCGCTACCTTGTATATACACCCTGTTGCCAGGCTGGATAATTGAAAGGGCATCTTCCGGCGTTTTATAAATAACAGGAACTTTCATAATGGAGGCAAAGCTATGTGCAGGGCGGAATTAAAAGATGATATTAATTTTAGCCTGGGGTGATGAAGATCAGCAGGTTTATTTGCCCAGTAACCATTGAACAGCTAACTCATATCCTTTTAAACCCAGGCCAAAAATGCTGCCCACGGCTTTTCCGCTTACATGGGATAGCTTGCGGAAATCTTCCCGGGCATGTACATTGGAGATATGCACTTCAATAACAGGAGATTTAATCGCTGCAATGGTATCGCCGATAGCAACAGAGGTATGCGTGTATCCACCAGGATTAAAAACGATACCATCAAAATCAAAGCCCACCCGCTGCAATTCACTGATCAGTTCGCCTTCCACATTACTTTGAAAGTAATTTATTTCGACATAGGAGTATTTTTCACGCAGGGATTCCAGGAATTGCTCAAAAGGCATATTCCCGTAAATATCAGTCTCCCTTTTACCAAGCAGGTTTAAATTGGGGCCATTAATGATCGCGATTTTCATAAAACGAAAATACGCTGATTATTTAAAAATACCTTTGCCCTGGTTTAACAGAAAAAGAACAACCGGAACTTTAAAAACAAATGGTATGACTTTTTTGGAAGCACTTTACGGAAGCCAGTATTATGAAATACAACAGAAAGGAAGAGATGGAAATAAAGGTCGCATAAACGGGAATTTCTTCCTGTCCGCAATTATTATCCTGGTGCTGATTTTAATTGTAATGACCTGTATCCGTTTTTTACCGGGCTTTACCGAAAGTATCGACCGGTTTGCCAGCAACCTGTTCCGTAGCAGCAATGGGAAAATGACCGGTAAGCTTTTAGCTATCCCACTTTATTTCCTTATTAATTTTATCGTCGCCGGTACCATTGGTAATGAAAAGAACTTCAAAAAAAACGTGGATGCTTTTATGCAATATCCCGATGAAACAAAAAAGAGAGCCAATGCAATGCTGCTGATCCCTTTTTTTATAGTGCTGGCAATTGTTTTCGGGCTGGCCATCCTATAAAGGGATTCAATTTCTCGCTTTATTTTTGGATGGCTTGGCTTCCTGTATCCTGTCTGGCATGACTCCTGTTTTTTTATTAGTACCTGGAACCTGGAGATAATAGGTCTCAATGGATGTACCAACAGACTCCTTTTCCGCATCAGTGTAATAAAAAATAGATACATCAACCCGGTAATAACCTGCTTTGGTTACTTTGAAATCATAATAATACGCTCCTTTATCTGTCACGTTAAGACTGTCAAAAATATCTGTTGGCTGGTTGTCCTTTCCGTATACAGAAATAGAAATCATGTTTCGCTCATCCTTTCGCTCAAAAGTGAACCGGACTGTTTCACCAATATTTCTTTTAATTACAGAGTCTTTGGGCTCGTCCTGAACACTTATTTTTTTCCATTTTTCAATAGAGGCTTCAAACTGGTGGCGGGTATAAGGAGTATCCAACAATTGCCATCGGGCAGAATCAGGGAAATGAGTAATAATAAAGACTTCCGGTTTACAATAGAAATAGTGTTCATTGAATGATGGAAACGTTTTCGTACAGTCTGAATTTGCTCCGCCACTTCCCCATGTAGCATCAACCAGCTTCCATTGCCCGTTTATTTTTACTGCGTTCCATGCGTGGTTTGTCTGCAAACTATCCTCCTCAAAAGAAGTAACCCCGATACCTGCTGCAAAACCATCCACAATGATACACTCCACTCCCATTTCATCGCAGAAAAATTTCATAAGTGAAGCATAACCTGCGCAGATCCCTTTATGGCGACTGAGCACATCATTCAGTTCATAAAGCCCGTTTTTTTGCCGGTAGCCGTCACAATCATAGCTGATATTATGTGTTATCCAGTAAAAAGCAGCCCTAACCAGCTCATCGTCTGTACGGAATTGCCGTTTAAGTTCCCGGGCAAACACTCGTATATCTCCGGTAGCGGAAAGCTTGACGGGGTAAGCTCTCACAAATTCATCAACACCAGCATAGTTAATTGAGGTTTGAGCGCTGGCTGTTATAAACATAGATGCCAGAAAAAATGAAAGAACGCTATTTCGGATAAAGTTCATTATAAAGAATAAAAATAAAGCAAAAAAAACCGCTGAAGATCAGCGGCATTTTATCAGTTCATTTGTTCTTTTATCAATTTTATAAACTCATCAAACAAATAACGGCTGTCATGCGGGCCCGGTGTACTTTCAGGATGATATTGTACTGAAAAAGCAGGTTTGCCTTTAACCCGGATACCTTCGATGGAATGGTCATTGAGATTTACATGGGTAATTTCAATATGCTTTGCCTTTTTCACCGCTTCGGGATCCACACCAAACCCGTGGTTTTGAGTGGTGATTTCTGACTTTCCGGTGATAATATTTTTTACCGGGTGATTTAACCCCCGGTGGCCATGGTGCATTTTGAATGTAGGGATATCATTGGCCAATGCCAACAGCTGGTGACCAAGACAAATACCGAATACCGGTTTTTCTTCTTTCAATATTTCTTTTAGTGTGGAAATCGCATAATCCATCGGCGCGGGGTCACCGGGGCCGTTGGAAATAAAATAGCCGTGGGGTTTGAATTGTTTTACATCCGCCAGTTTTGTTTTCGCAGGAAAAACTTTCACAAAAGCACCCCTCTCTACCATGCAGTGCAGGATATGCTGCTTCACCCCATAATCCATTACGGCTATCCTGATAGCAGCATTTTTATCGCCCATTTCATAGGCTTCTTTCGTGCTGACCTGTGATGCCAGCTCAAGCCCATTCATATCGGGAACCTTTGCCAGTTGTTTTTTTAATATTTCAATATCCGTTGTTGCAGAAGAAATGATACAATTCATTGCTCCTTTGGTGCGGATATGAGATACCAGGGCTCTGGTGTCCACTCCTTCTATGGAGACAATATTATTGGCTTTCAGGTAATCTTCCAGTGAACCTTTTGCCAGTTTCCTTGAATACTGGTCTTCCAGGTTGCGGCCGATCAGGCCCCTTATTTTTACATTGTCTGATTCGATGTCCTCATCTTTTACGCCATAATTACCGATATGAACACTGTTCATGATAAGTATCTGTCCAAAATAACTGGGATCAGTAAATACTTCCTGGTAGCCGGTCATACCGGTATTGAAACAAATTTCACCGGTGGCAGTCCCAATAGCGCCAAAGGCTTTTCCGTGGGCAACTGTTCCATCGGTCAATAAAAGTATGGCGGGGAGTTGTTTTTCAGTCATTATTAACAAGGGGTCTGATTTTAAAAAATAAGTGGTGCAAAAGTAAGGTCGAAAAAGTTCAGGAAGACATGTATTAATTCACAATTAGCCAACCATATTAATTTTAACGGAATTACATAACTTCATCTTCAGTTTGACGCCTGGAATTAGTTGAGTTTTTTATACTGTTGAATTCCAAATAGCAATTGCCGTTCAAATCACTGTCTAAGGCATAATGCTCGGTATATGAATAATTTTTTAAAAAATAGTAAGACCTTAAAACTCATATTACCGGGGCTATATTTATTCTTTCTTGGATCTTGCCTGAAGTCCCTCACCCAAAGCAAAACAGATAGGCTGACAAATGGCAAATGGAGCATTACCGTTCATAAAGAGTACTATGCCGGACTGGGTTTTCCCCCGAGAGACCTGTATGCTTCCTATCCATCCTGTAAAAAAGATAACTACTATGTTTTCACAAAGGACGGTTCGGGTGAAATAAACCAGGGACCAACAAAATGCAATTCCGGCGATCCACAAGTCACGCAACTAATTTGGCGTTTCACAAATAACGATACGCATATTTCCATTTTTAGCGCCGACTGGAAAATCGTGCAGTTGGATGAGACCAATTTTATTATTACTTCTGTACAAGTTATTGGAGGCGACGGAGAAACCATAACCTTTACAAAGATCTGACAAGAACCCAAAAGCTATCAATATCTAAAAACGTTTACAAGGCTGTTGATATGCTCTTTCACCAACAGCACAGATAAGAGAGTGATCGAAATGAATTCAACCCACAGCTTTAAAAACTGATACGCCGTTAACCCTCTGGAGACTCGATCGCAACTACCGACTATTTCCCCCTCTTCCCCTCCAAATATTTCTCCCTTATTACATCCTGCACATTTACATTATTCACCTTGCTTTCCAACCAGGAGATAACATCCAGGTAAGCAAAAGCCCTTGTCTCCAATGGGTTTCTTTCATATTTCTTTAATTTATCAAGCAGTTTTTCAAACTCTGGCTTCAAGGCATGTGCACCCACATGGAACGAATGACGAAGGAAAGCAAACATTTCTTCTTCCACTTTACTCAGGTTTTCCATTTTAGCCATATACCGATAGACGGATTTGATCAGGTACTCTAGCAATTCAAAATTTCCCAGCTCATAATGTGCGATCAGGTTCAGCAGGCGGGCATAACATTGGAGGTCGGTGCGGAGGTCGGCTTTCTGGTTAATGATCTTGTTCAGGTAATCGATCGCCTTTTCATTGTTGCCACTTCCGAAATACAAACAGGCAATCTTATAATAAAATACAAGCACCCGGTGTATATCCAGGTACAAGGCGTATTTCTTCAGCATATTTTCCAGGAAAGGAACAAGGCGCAGGCCTTTGGTAAAAGTGCCCTGCAAAAAATAAAGATTGATCTTGGCTGTATATAAATATACATAAGCGAGGATCCGGTTATTGTCATTCTCCGCAACCAATCTATGCTTGGCAAACTGTTCAAATTTTTTAATGGTTTCCTGCAGCTTTTCAGGGTTCATCAGATCAAAATGAGCTCCCATCAGGTTATGCATGCCTTTTATATACACCGAAGTTTCCACCGCCAGCATGGCCGGGTATTCATCAAAAAGATCAACCCATTTCTGGGTATGCCGGTAGTATTGCACAAAATCCTGCCGTATAAATGCATACCAGCAATAACTCTGGTAGAGATAGAGCTTCTCATAGAAGCCGGTCGCTTTAATGGCTTTATCCTGCATCTGCCCGTCAAAAAATATTTTTAAATTGTCTACATCATTCTTATTCCGGGCATGACCATGCTGTATATACCAGCTGTATAGTTGCAGGGAAAGATTGGAAAGCCGGTTGACCAGCGATAATTGTTCATTCACCTGGTCGCTTTCTGTCGTAAGTTGGCTCGCGCGGTCCTGCATGCTCCGGGTGATGTATAAAGCTTCGATCTTTTTCTCAAAAAACAATACCTGCTGCAGGTAAGTAAGCTGGTGATGGTTCCTGGCAACATCTTTAATGCGGTCCAGTACTTTCAGGCTTTGGAGATAAAGCCCCTTGTTATACAATACCCGGGCATTATCCATTTGCTCGTGAAGCTGGATGTCAATATTATTCTCATCCCGGATGATACGAAGGCTGGCTAACACCTGTTTGTATAAATTGGCCTTAATATTGGACAATTGCTGCTTCTTAATGCTCCTGCTTTTACTCAGCAATTGTTTCTCATCATACTCATTCATCCTGTCGAGTGCATCAAAGAGCTGGATGGTCTTCAGGTCGCCCAAACCTGAGTTTCGTTTGGCAAAAAGCTTAAAATTGCGCTTTTCACTCTTTTCCAGCGATTTAATTAGTTGAAACAAGGCATCTGTTGACCGGTTGGGCATCGTAATCCAAATGTTTAAAAACCTTTGTGGTAAAGGGTTTGAGCGAAAATAAAAGCTTTTAAGGAATGTAAAACACTGCTTATTTTGATTTTACCCGCCCGTCCTGTATCGGTACTTTAGGGGCAGGTTATTTATTGACGGTTACCGGCAAGCACAGCAAAAATAAGCTCCTTACTTTTTTGTTCACCTAATATATCAATTAATTATGGCAGCAGGAAAAGTTCACATCTTTGACACCACCCTCCGGGATGGTGAACAGGTACCGGGTTGCAAACTGAATGCCGGGGAAAAATTAGAACTGGCCCTTCAATTAGAAGACCTGGGTGTTGATATAATTGAAGCGGGATTTCCGATTTCCTCGCCGGGTGATTTTGAATCAGTGAGCCAGATCGCCAAAGCTATTAAGAATGCAACTGTTTGTGGCCTCAGCCGTGCCGTGTTAAAAGACATCGAAGTGGCTGCTGCGGCATTGAAAGGTGCAGTCCGCCCCAGGATACACACGGGAATCGGAACCTCCGATTTTCACATCAAATCCAAATTCAATTCTACCAGGGAAGATATCCTGCAAAGGGCTATTCAGTGTGTAAAATGGGCAAGGAAATTCACAGACGATATTGAATTTTATGCAGAAGATGCGGGAAGAACAGATAATGATTACCTCGCGCAGGTTATAGAAGCTGTTATTAAAGCCGGGGCTACCGTTGTAAATATTCCTGATACAACAGGTTATTGTTTACCCTACCAGTATGGAGAGAAGATCGCCTACCTGATTAACAATGTCCCGAATATTGATAAAGCTATCATCTCCTGCCATTGTCATAATGACCTGGGATTAGCCACTGCAAATTCCATCGCCGGTGTTATTGCAGGTGCCAGGCAAATTGAATGTACCATCAATGGTATTGGCGAAAGGGCTGGCAACACATCGCTTGAAGAAGTCGTCATGGTCATTAAACAGCATAAACATCTTGATTTACATACAGGAATCAATGCAAAACAGTTGAACCCAATGAGCCGTATCGTTTCTGATACGATGCGGACACCGGTACAGCCCAACAAAGCAATCGTCGGTAGCAACGCCTTTTCTCATTCTTCCGGTATTCACCAGGATGGATTTTTGAAAGACTCATTAACCTATGAGATCATAAACCCGGAAGAAGTGGGTGCCGACAGCTCTAAAATTGTACTGACAGCCAGGAGCGGAAGATCTGCATTGGCCTATCGTTTTCAAAAGCTCGGCTTCCAGTTTGACCGCAATGATGTTGATACTTTATATAATGAATTCCTGAAAGTAGCAGACAGTAAGAAGGAAGTGGAAGATGCGGATCTGAATTCGATGGCAAAGGAATACAAAGAAAAAGTGGCGGTGGCGTAACTAAGAGTTAAAAGTGATAACGAGAAAAAGAGTTAATGCTTTTGTACACATCCCCTTCCGCCAGTTGGCGGAGCGAATTTAGGAAACGGTATGCTTTAGTGAACTGGGGTGGGTTGCTGAGCAGAATTACCAGACGATGGAGGGAGTGACACAAAGGACGATGATAGTAGTACAGTCGATGACAAAAAATACATAAAAGACTTCTCAAATAAAATGAATACTCAAATCGATAAAGAATCTTCGCAGACCTCCCCCTTAGAGGGAGTTAGAAGGGGCTCCACCCTATTTGAAAAGATCTGGAATAAACACGTCGTCAAAACAATTGAAGGCGGCCCTTCTGTATTTTATATCGATATACATTTCATACATGAAGTAACAAGTCCCCAGGCTTTTAACGGGTTAAATAAAAGAGGGATCAAAGTTTTAAGACCGAAACAAGTCGTGGCAACCGCAGATCATAATGTACCCACCCTTAACCAGCACCTGCCTATCAAAGAAGAGCTGAGTCGCCTCCAGGTGGAAGCATTGAAAAAGAACTGCGCTGAACATGGCATTGAATTGTATGGACTGGGTCATCCGTTCCAGGGCATTGTCCATGTAATAGGACCTGAGCTGGGTATCACACAACCGGGAATGACTATCGTTTGCGGCGACAGCCACACATCCACTCACGGTGCATTTGGCAATATCGCTTTTGGGATCGGCACCAGTGAAGTTGAGATGGTTTTGGCAACACAATGCCTGATGCAAAGCAAACCGAAACTGATGCGCATCAACATTGATGGTAAATTAAATAAAGGTGTGGTCAGCAAAGACATTGTTCTTTACATACTATCGAAGATAACCGCCAGCGGTGCTACCGGTTATGCCGTGGAGTTTGCAGGTTCCGCTATCAGTTCCCTTTCCATGGAAGCCAGGATGACGATCTGCAACATGAGTATTGAAATGGGAGCGCGGTGCGGAATGATCGCTCCTGATGAAACAACTTTCAATTACATAAAAGGAAGAAAATTTGCTCCTCCCGCCGGCGGACCGGAATGGGAAAAAAAACTGGCTTACTGGAAGACACTTTTCAGTGATGATGATGCCGTGTTTGACCAGGAAATAAATATCAAGGCTGAAGATATTGAACCCATGATCACATACGGAACTAACCCGGGTATGGGAGTTGGTGTCAGCGGTCATGTACCAAACCTGGATGAAGTAGATGAAAAAGAAAAAACATCTTTTGAAAAATCCATTGCCTATATGGGGTTGCAACCGGGCGCCAACATTAAAGGGAAAAAGGTTGATTATGTGTTTATCGGCAGTTGCACCAACAGTCGTATTGAAGACCTGCGCATGGTGGCTGGTTTTGTAAAAGGCAAACATAAAGCGGATAATGTAGTGGTATGGGTCGTTCCCGGAAGCAAGCAGGTGGAAAAGCAGGCTATTGAAGAAGGGATAGATAAAATATTTGCCGACGCAGGATTTATGCTGCGACAGCCCGGCTGCAGTGCTTGTCTCGGAATGAATGAAGACAAGATCCCTGCAGGTAAGTATTGTATCTCGACCAGTAACAGGAATTTTGAAGGAAGACAGGGTCCTAATGCAAGAACATTTTTAGCAAGCCCATTAACCGCTGCCCTGGCAGCCGTCACCGGGGAAGTAGGTGACATCAGGGAATATTATAACAATAATTAAAACAATAGCTTTTCGCTGTTAGCTTATAGCTAATAGCTAAAGGCTAACAGCTAAATAAATGAGCAAGCGTATTAATATAGTGAGATCAACCGCAGTGCCGCTGAATATAGAGAATGTGGACACCGACCAGATCATTCCTGCCCGTTTCCTGAAAGCAACCAGCCGGGAAGGTTTTGGAAAAAATTTATTCCGTGACTGGCGCTATGAAAATGATGATGAAACAAGACCCAAGAAAGATTTTCCGTTGAATAACCCGGTTTATAAAGGAAAGATATTGGTAGCCGCCAAAAATTTTGGCTGTGGTTCTTCAAGAGAACACGCCGCATGGGCTATTAAAGATGCGGGATTTGATGTAGTTGTTAGCAGTTTCTTTGCTGATATATTTAAAAACAACTCGCTGAATAATTTCTTGTTGCCGGTAACGGTGAGTGATGATTTTTTACAAAAAATATTTGCGGCGATCGAAAAAGACCCGCAAACCGAACTGGAAATTAACCTGCAGGAACAAACTATCAATCTGTTGCGATCTCCGAAAGCGCCTCCTGAGGAGGGATTTGGGGAGGCTTTCGAAATCAATAACTATAAAAAAACCTGCCTGCTCAATGGTTATGATGATATTGATTATTTGTTGAGCATGAAAGACGAGATTAATAATTACGAGAAAGAAAAGGCTTTTTAATTTAAAATTTTTAAATCCCCGCCGCGGCGGGTTTGGATATGAAAAAAAATATTGTAGTAATTGAAGGTGACGGTATCGGGCCCGAAGTAACCAGGCAATCAGTAAAAGTGCTGAATGCAATTGGAGAACGGTATGGCCATGAATTTGACTTTACCTACTGCCTGATGGGTGCTATTGCCATTGATAAAACCGGTAACCCGCTGCCCGATGAAACGATTGAAGCCTGCCTGAACAGTGATGCTGTTTTGTTTGGTGCAATCGGCCATCCCAAATATGACAATGACCCTTCTGCTAAAGTGAGGCCTGAACAGGGCTTGCTTAAACTAAGAAAATCATTGCAGTTGTATGCCAATATCCGGCCGGTCAGCACCTATGCTTCGCTCCATCATTTATCGCCGTTAAAAAGCAAACAGTTACAGGGAGTGAATTTTATTATTTTCCGTGAACTGACAGGAGGTATTTATTTTGGGAAAAAAGAGGTCAATGAAGAAGGCACTCAGGCATCAGATGATTGCATCTACACCCGGGAGGAAATTGAACGGATTACCCACCTGGCATTTCAATATGCGCAAAAACCTGAGCGCAGAAAAAAACTGACCCTTGTTGACAAAGCCAATGTACTGGAAACATCAAGATTATGGCGGAAAGTGGTCCAGGAAATTGCTGCCGGATATCCTGATGTCGCGGTGGATTATATGTTTGTGGATAATGCGGCTATGCAGATCATCCTCAATCCAAAACAGTTCGACATCATATTGACTGAAAATATGTTTGGCGATATCATCAGTGATGAGGCAAGTGTGCTCAGCGGTTCACTGGGCCTGCTGCCTTCCGCATCAGTTGGCAAAGGCACTGTCTTATTTGAACCCATTCATGGTTCCTATCCACAGGCAGCTGGCAAAGACATAGCTAACCCGGTGGGTTCTCTTTTATCAACGGCCATGATGCTGGAATACCTGGGAATGGTGGAGGAAGCAGCGCTTGTACGCGAAGCTGTCAACTGGACATTGGAAAACAGTTTTGTGACAAAAGATATTGACCCGGTGAATTTTTATTTCACCTCAACGATCGGTGAACTGATCAGTGATTATGTATCAGGAAAGATACCGGGCTCCGTGAAGAAGGAGAATATTGAATTGCGAAAATCGACGATTATATAAGAGTCAGAAGTCAGGAGTCAGAGAGCGGAAACCAGGACTTAATTAAAAAATAATTGCTTGCATTAGTTCTTTTTTTGGCTGGCGGGTGTATATTTACAAAGCACACATGCTATGTTGAAGAACAAAGTAAATAATGTCATCATTTCTGCAGCCTCAATTATTATTGTGGCAGTCATTATTATATCTTCTTCAATTGGAGGTGGTGCATGAGTATAAAAAAACTAAAAAATATACAGCCCGCCTCCATAAAGGCGGGTTTTTCATTATCTGACGGTCTCCGTCTGACAATGATCGAGACGGAGACCGCCAGCTTAAACAACAAATTATATGGCATCATACTATAACGATAAGACAATTATTTACCTGAACGGTGAATTCGTGAACGCTTCCGAAGCGAGGGTTGACCTCTATAGCCAGTCGCTTCATTATGGCTACTCCGTGTTTGAAGGCATTCGATCTTATAAAACAGCAGGTGGAAAAACAAAAATTTTCAAAGCCTCTGAACATTATAACAGGCTGAAACAATCTGCCGATGCGGTGAACATGCCTTATAGCTGGACAACCGATGAGTTAATTGAAGTTACTTATGAAGCCTTAAAGAGAAATAACCTGCAGGATGCTTATATACGACCCATAGTATACGCACCAGCCAATATGAGTTTTGTAAAAAACACGGAATCCTTTATCGCTATTGAAGTATGGGAGATGCAGCCCTTCCTGGGAGAAAAATTATTACGGATTATGACCAGTTCTTTTGAACGCCCAAATCCAAAAGCATTTAAGATCCATGCCAAAGCAACCGGTCATTATGTAAACTCTTTATTGGCAAGCCATGAAGCAAAAGGAAAGGGATATGATGAAGCGCTTTTGCTGGATATGAATGGTTTTGTAGCTGAAGGACCCGGCGCCAATGTGTTTTACGAAAAAGATGGCAGGCTGTTTACACCTTCATTAGGAAATATCCTGCCAGGAATAACAAGAGAAACAGTTTTGGAAATATGCGGTGAACGTGAAATACCGGTAGAAGAAAAATTATTTACCACTGACGAATTAAAAAAGGCTGATGCTGCTTTTTATTGTGGAACAGCGGCGGAAGTGATCGGATGGGAAAGCCTGGATGAGACAAAATTTCCAAAGCCGTGGGATGAAACCTTGAGTAAAATAATTCAGGATGCTTATAAGCACAAAGTAACAGCCTCCCCAAACCCTTCCAACGGAGGGGCTTTCAGAACCTCAAAACTCGAGTTTTGTAATGAATAAAGAAGGTAACAATATATCAGGCTCCAAGAACCCGCTTTCGGGGGAAAGGGGGGCTTTGAATAAATACAGTAAAACTATCACGCAGGACCCGACACAACCGGCTGCACAGGCTATGTTATATGGAATAGGATTGACGGATCATGATCTGCAGAAAGCACAGGTTGGTATTGTAAGTATGGGCTATGATGGTAATACCTGCAATATGCACCTGAATGAACTCGCAAAAATTGTGAAGCAGGGTGTTTGGGATAATGAATTGGTTGGTTTGATATTTAATACCATCGGTGTAAGTGATGGTATCAGCAATGGAACCGATGGTATGCGCTACTCGTTAGTGAGCCGTGATATAATTGCTGATTCAATCGAAACGGTTTGTGGTGCACAATATTATGACGGGTTGATCGCCCTGCCCGGCTGTGATAAAAACATGCCGGGTTCTGTGATAGCTATGGGTCGGTTGAACCGCCCTGCAATCATGGTCTACGGAGGAACAATTGCCCCCGGTTACTATAAAGGTGAAGCCCTGAATATCATCTCTTCCTTTGAGGCACTGGGGAAAAAGATAACCGGCCAGTTGAATGATGAAGATTTTAAGGGTATCGTGATGAATAGCTGCCCTGGCGCCGGCGCATGCGGGGGTATGTACACCGCGAATACAATGGCAAGTGCCATTGAAGCACTGGGAATGAGCCTGCCTTATTCCTCTTCGAATCCTGCATTAAGTGATGAAAAACGCAGAGAATGCCTGGATGCAGGTAAGGCAATCCATTTATTGCTGGAAAAAGATATTAAACCATCCGATATCATGACGAGGAAAGCATTTGAAAATGCGGTTACCGTTATAATGATATTGGGCGGAAGCACCAATGCCGTTTTGCATTTGATTGCTATGGCAAAAAGCGTGGATGTAAATTTGATACAGGATGATTTTCAAATGATCAGCGATAAAGTTCCTGTATTGGCCGATTTCAAACCCTCTGGAAAATTCCTCATGCAGGACCTGCATGAACATGGTGGTGTACCTGCCGTAATGAAATACTTATTACAAAAAGGTTTACTTCATGGCGATTGTTTGACAGTGACCGGTAAAACGGTAGCAGAAAATTTAGCAGGTGTGCCCGATCTGGATTTTACAACTCAGAAAATTATTTACCCGATCGAACAGCCGTTGAAGAAGACGGGGCACCTGCAAATTCTGTATGGTAATCTGGCGGAGAATGGAAGTGTAGCCAAGATCAGTGGCAAAGAAGGCGAAAAATTTGAGGGACCCGCCCGGGTTTTTGACGGAGAATCCGAACTGATCAATGGTATTAACTCCGGTAAAATAAGAAAAGGTGATGTGGTCGTCATTCGCAATGCCGGGCCAAAAGGTGCACCTGGCATGCCGGAAATGCTGAAGCCAACTTCGGCGATCATCGGTGCCGGCCTTGGAAAATCAGTTGCATTGATTACAGACGGAAGATTCAGTGGCGGTACACATGGATTAGTCGTAGGCCATATTACACCCGAAGCATTTGAAGGTGGGTTAATTGCATTAGTGAAAGATGATGACATTATTAAGATAGACGCTAAAAAAAATAAGCTGACTTTAAAAATAAGTGATAAGGAAATCAGGAAGAGAAAAAAGAAATGGAAACAACCTGAATTGAAAGCCACAAAAGGTGTTTTATTTAAGTATGCCCAGTGTGTAAAACCGGCGGACCAGGGTTGTGTAACAGATGGGGCCCCCTAAATCTCCACCGGTTGTCGGAGACTTTACAAAACTCATTAAAGAAATTAAATGCATTATATGAATGAAGCTGTTCAAATAAAAAGACAAATGCAAAAAAAAGCGGAGTCTTCTAAAGCCTCCCCGCCAACTGGCGGAGGAGGTTTGGAGGGAACTTCCATTACCGGTTCAGTAGCTTTATTGGAAGGCCTGGTTGCTGAAGGTGTGTCAGTTATTTTTGGCTATCCCGGCGGCGCAATCATGCCTATCTACGATGCATTGTATGATTATGCTGACAGGCTGAATCATATCCTGGTCCGCCATGAACAGGGTGGTATACATGCCGCTCAGGGTTACGCAAGAACGAGTGGTGATGTGGGAGTGGTGTTTGCCACCAGCGGACCAGGAGCCACGAATTTAGTGACCGGTTTAGCAGATGCCATGATTGATTCTACCCCGTTGGTCTGCATAACCGGGCAGGTATTCGCACATTTACTGGGTACCGATGCTTTCCAGGAAACGGATGTAATTAATATCACTACCCCGGTTACCAAATGGAATTACCAGGTTACCGATGCTACTGAAATACCTGTTGTATTAGCCAAAGCATTTCACATTGCAAGAAGTGGCAGGCCTGGTCCCGTATTAATTGATATCACTAAAAATGCACAATTACAAAAATTTGATTACGAGGGTTACAGTAAATGTCATCATATACGCAGCTATCGTCCCAACCCTATTGTTCGCAAAGAATTTCTAGAAGCCGCAGCCAAGCTTATTAACGATGCAGAGAGGCCCTTCATCATTTTCGGTCAGGGAGTTATTTTGGGCAAAGCAGAAAAAGAATTTAAGGCCTTTATAGAAAAATCCGGTATCCCGGCAGCCTGGACAATTATGGGTATGAGCGCCATCCCAACTGACCACCCATTGGGGGTTGGGCTGCTGGGAATGCATGGTAATTATGGCCCCAATTTATTGACCAATGAATGTGATGTGCTGATTGCTGTAGGAATGCGTTTCGATGACCGCGTAACCGGACGCCTGGACAAGTATGCCAAACAGGCAAAAGTTATTCACCTGGATATTGACCCGGCGGAAATAGATAAAAATGTAAAAACAACTGTATCTGTTTGGGGTGATTGCAAAGAAACACTACCCCTGCTTACTGGTTTGACCGAACAAAAAGTTTATCCGCAATGGTTGCTAAAATTTGCTGATTGCAGGGCTAAGGAACAGGAAAAAGTAATAAAAGAAGAGCTTGACCCAGCTACCGGGATTCTCACGATGGGTGAAGTGATAAAGCTTGTGAATGAGTTGACCGGGGGCGATGCAATCATTGTAACCGATGTTGGCCAGCACCAGATGGTAACCTGCCGCTATGCAAAATATAACCAAACGAAGAGTAATGTTACCAGCGGTGGTCTTGGTACGATGGGGTTTGCTTTACCCGCTGCCATTGGCGCTAAGTTTGGCGACCCGAAGCGTAAGGTAATCGCAGTAATTGGAGATGGGGGTTTTCAAATGACGATCCAGGAACTGGGAACGATCATGCAATATGATGTAGACATAAAAATATTGATACTGAATAATGAATTCCTGGGAATGGTGAGGCAATGGCAGGAACTGTTTCATGAAAGACGCTATTCATTTACCGATATTACCAGTCCTGATTTCGTAATGGTTGCAAAAGCATATAACATCGCAGGCAGGTCAATTATCAAAAGAGAAGAGCTGAAAGATGCATTGAGTGAAATGCTCAGTCATAAAGGTTCTTATTTACTGGAAGTAATGGTCGGAAAAGAAAATAATGTTTTCCCGATGGTACCGCAGGGAAAGGGTGTGGCCGAGGTGGTGCTGAGTAAAGAAGAAGTGTAGTCAGAAAGCCGGGAAGCAACTTTCTGATTGTCGAATCATTCTCCCGGTCTTTCCGTCTTAGGACTTCCGGATTAAAACAAAGAAATATGCTAAAACAGGAATATACAATCACGGTGTACACGGAGAATCAAATTGGTTTGCTGAACCGTATTGCTATTATTTTTTCGCGGAGGAAAATTAATATCGAAAGTTTGAACACCTCACCTTCTGAAGTGGACAGCGTACACCGCTTTACCATTGTTATCAATGAGACAGAAGAAGTAGTCAGGAAACTCTGCCGGCAAATAGAAAAACAGGTGGAAGTTTTAAAGGCATATTATAATACGCTGGAAGAAATCGTTTGGCAGGAACTGGCTTTGTATAAAGTGCCGACAGATGTCATAGCTGAAGAAGTAAAAGTGGAAAGGCTTTTACGCGAACATGGTGCAAAAGCAGTGGTGATTCGCAAGGACTATACGGTATTCGAAGTAACCGGTCACCGGGAAGAAACAGACAACCTGATTAAAGTGCTGGAGCCGTACGGCTTGATAGAGTTTGTTCGAAGTGCCCGGGTGGCCATCATAAAAGATAGTGATGGTTTCCATGAAAAACTTAAAGAGTTTGAACAGCGTGAGCCGGGAGAAAATGCAACGGAAAATGAGTTTCTGAATGAGAATGAGAAAGTGTTCTCGATGTAGACCCTGTCTCCCTGAAACAAGAACAAGATCCATGTTTCACTCTGACGCAGTAGCATAACTGGAAGAAATAAACCCGGAAGATTTGAGAGTTGCGACGCATCCCACCGGAGAGTGAATAACGAGATAAACAAGTTTAAAAAGCCCGGGTGGCTTATTAAGTAAAGAACAAAAAACTGGCAACACGAACAATAACTATAAAACTAAAAACAATGGCAAAATTAAATTTCGGCGGAGTGGAAGAAAACGTAGTAACCAGGGAAGAATTTCCACTCAAAAAAGCGCAACAGGTACTGAAAAATGAAACGATAGCGGTCATCGGTTATGGGGTACAGGGCCCCGGCCAGGCATTGAACCAACGGGATAATGGTATCAATGTTATCGTCGGCCAGCGAAAGAATTCCAAGACCTGGGATAAAGCAATTCGTGATGGGTTTGTGCCAGGCAAAACCCTGTTTGAAATTGAAGAGGCTTTACAGAAGGGAACCATTATATGCTATTTATTGAGTGATGCGGCGCAAATTGCTTTGTGGCCCACCGTACAGAAATACTTAACGCCGGGTAAAGCTTTATACTTCTCCCATGGTTTTGGTATTACATTCAATGAACAAACAGGCATTGTCCCGCCAAAAGACGTAGATGTCTTTTTAGTGGCCCCGAAAGGTAGCGGCACCTCTTTACGCCGTATGTTTTTACAGGGGCGCGGGCTGAACAGTTCCTATGCTATTTACCAGGATGCTACCGGCAGGGCCTTTGAAAGAGTAGTTGCACTAGGTATCGCGGTAGGCAGTGGCTATTTATTTGAAACGGATTTCAGGAAAGAAGTTTATTCAGACCTGACTGGTGAAAGAGGCACACTCATGGGCGCCATACAGGGTATTTTTGCAGCCCAGTTCCAGGTACTGAGAGATAAAGGCCATTCACCTTCTGAGGCATTTAATGAAACGGTGGAAGAGTTAACACAATCGTTAATGCCCTTAGTTGCTGAGAATGGTATGGACTGGATGTATGGCAACTGTTCTACAACTGCACAACGGGGGGCATTGGACTGGTGGAAAAAATTCCGTGATGCCACTGCCCCTGTGTTCAAAGAATTATATGAAAGCGTCGAGACAGGCAAAGAATCTCAACGATCAATAGATTTGAATTCACAGCCTGATTACCGCGAAAAATTAGAAGCCGAACTGAAAGAACTTCATGAAAGTGAATTGTGGCAGGCAGGTAAAACTGTACGTAGCCTGAGACCCGAAAACCAGCCAAAAGCTGAGGCTGCCACTGCACCGGCTGCTACTGTTTCAATCAAAGAAGTATTCAGGCAACAAGCATTAAAAGCAGAACCACTTGTTAACCCAGGTTAAATGGAAAATATCGCGGCACATACAACCAGTTTGGATTTTACCGGCGCAGCAGAGCGGTTGCGTCATATTGTTAACAGGACCCCGCTGCAACTTAACCTGAATCTTTCCAGGAAATACCAATGTAATATTTTCCTGAAACGGGAAGACCTGCAGGTGGTTCGCTCCTATAAATTGCGGGGCGCCTACAATATGATGAGTTTATTATCCCCTGAACAATTAAAAAAAGGGGTCGTTTGTGCCAGTGCCGGAAACCATGCCCAGGGTTTTGCTTACAGCTGTAAAAAATTAAAGGTCAAAGGTGTGGTCTTCATGCCTGTTATCACCCCCAAACAGAAAGTCAACCAGACAATCATGTTCGGAGAGGAGAATATTGAGATCAGGCTGGTAGGAGATACGTTTGATGATTGTGCAGTAGCTGCCAAAAAATTCACGGAAGAAAATCAAATGACTTTCATTCCGCCATTTGACGATCGCCGGATCATTGAAGGCCAGGGAACAGTGGCTGTCGAGTTATTTGAACAATTCAGTAAGTTTCCCTTCCCCGAACAGGGAGACCATGCCGTCATTGACTATTTGTTTGTTCCGGTTGGCGGCGGTGGATTGAGTGCCGGTACAGGTTCTTTCTTTAAAATGTATTCCCCAAAAACAAAGGTGATAGGATTGGAACCGGAAGGTGCTCCTTCTATGTTCGAGGCAATAAAAGCCGGACATCCGGTAACCCTGGACAGTATCGACAGATTTATAGACGGTGCCGCAGTAAAAAGAGTGGGTGATCTGACGTTCTCAATTTGTAAAGATGTAATAGATGAGATGCACCTCGTGGCAGAAGGCAGGGTATGCAGCACAATTCTCAAATTATACAATGAAGATGCGATCGTCGTTGAACCGGCCGGCGCGATGTCAATCGCGGCCTTAGATGATTTTACGGAAGAGATTAAAGGGAAAAACATTGTTTGTATTGTCAGTGGAAGTAATAATGACATCGACCGTATGCAGGAGATCAAGGAAAAAAGCCTGCAGTACGAAGGATTAAAACATTATTTCCTGGTAAATTTTGCGCAACGTCCCGGGGCATTAAAAGAATTTGTGAATCATATACTGGGACCAACTGATGATATTACCCGGTTCGAGTACATGCAAAAGACCAATAAAGAAAATGGCCCTGCATTGATTGGTGTCGAACTAAAGAACCGGGAAGATTATGAACTCCTGCTGCAGAAGATGAAAAAATATCATATTGATTATACCGAATTGAATAAGAATGATACCTTATTCGGCTACCTTGTTTAGCCATTTTACGAACAGTCATTAGTCTACCAACTCTGTGGAAAATTATTGATAACTATGCCCCGTTCTATGAAGATTTTTCAGTAATTTACCGGTATTGCTTGCCATAAGTTCAGCTTTCGCGGACTTTTTTTACGATTTATCTAAAAATTTAATTGCCAATGGCAAGTAATTGCGGTTTATATGACCCTTCTTTTGAACACGATGCATGTGGTATCGGCTTTGTAGCCAATATCAAAGGGCATAAATCTCACCAGCATATTACAGATGCACTGACTGTATTGGAAAATATGGAACACCGCGGTGCCTGCGGTTGTGAAAACAATACAGGTGATGGCGCCGGTATCATGATCCAGACGCCACATGAGTTTTTCTTTGATGAATGTTTGAAAATGGGGATTCATTTACCTGCTTTTGGTAAATACGGTGTGGGTGTTATCTTTTTCCCCAAAGAAATAAGGTTGCGGGAAGAATGCCGTGACATCTTCAATCGCTCGGCCGAAAAACTTGGACTTGAGATCCTGGCTTATCGTAAAGTTCCCGTAAATACGTATGGTATTGGCCCAACTGCTTTAAGTGTAGAGCCGGTGATTGAGCAGGTCTTCATCGCCTGCCCGGATCACATTTCTAATCCGGATGATTTTGAAAGAAAATTATTCATACTTCGTAATTATGCAACGCATACCATCAACAGTACTGTAAAAAAAGATTCGGTCGGTTTCTATGTTGCTTCTCTCTCCTATAAAATTGTTGTTTATAAAGGACAACTCACCAGCATGCAGGTCCGCAGTTATTTCCCGGATCTGAGTAACAAGCGATTAGTAAGTGCATTTGGTTTGGTGCATTCCCGTTTTGCCACCAATACATTTCCTTCCTGGAAACTGGCACAACCATTTCGTTTTATAGCGCACAACGGGGAGATCAATACCTTACAGGGAAACCTGAACTGGCTAAAAACAAGCGAAAAAGGGTTAACCTCGTCTTATTTCAGTACAGAGGAAATGGAAATGTTGTTGCCCATTATAACGGGTGAACAAAGCGATTCAGCCTGCCTTGATAATGTCATAGAATTACTGACACTGGCCGGTCGATCACTCCCGCATGTCATGATGATGCTGATACCCGAAGCCTGGGATGGTCATGAAGAAATGGACCCCGTTAAAAAAGCTTTTTATGAATTTCATTCTTCTTTTATGGAACCCTGGGACGGGCCGGCTTCTATTTCATTTACCGATGGAAAAATTATCGGGGCTACGCTGGACAGGAATGGTCTTCGACCCTCCAGGTATTGTGTAACAACTGATGACAGGGTTATCCTGGCATCCGAAACAGGTGTATTGCCTGTTGATCCTTCCACTATTATTGAAAAGGGAAGATTACAGCCGGGTAAGATGTTCGTGGTGGATATGGAAAAAGGAAAGATCATTAGTGATGAAGCATTAAAAAAAGAAATTTGCTCGCAAAAACCCTATGGCGAATGGTTGAATAAATACAAGATCAGGTTAGAAGAGCTGCCTGATCCGCGGGTTATGTTCACTCACCTGGAACACGACCAGGTTTTTAAATACCAAAAAGCATTTGGTTATTCAACAGAAGATTTAGACAATATCATTGCCCCCATGGCCCTGGATGGCAAAGAGCCTGTGGGCTCCATGGGAACTGATATTCCATTAGCTGTACTCAGCGATCACCCGCAGCACCTAAGTCATTATTTCAAACAGCTTTTTGCGCAGGTTACCAATCCGCCTATCGATCCTATTCGTGAAAGATTAGTCATGTCATTGGCAACTTTCGTTGGCAACAATGGTAATTTGTTACTCGAAGATCCACTTACCTGTCACAGTGTGGCATTGAAACAACCCGTGCTGAGCAACTACGAGCTGGAGAAAATAAGAAGTATCGATACAGGTTTGTTCCAGTCAAAAACACTGCAATGTTATTTCCGGGCAGATGGAAGGGCTGGCTCATTAAAAGCGGGCCTGGACCGAATTTGCCGTTATGCTGTAGACTCCGTGGAAGACGGTTTCAAAGTGCTGATTGTCCAGGACAGAGCTATTGATTCGGATCATGCGCCGATCCCATCGTTACTGGCGACGGCTGCTATTCATCATCACCTGATAAGAAAAGGCATGCGTGGACAGGTAGGAATCATCGTTGAAGCAGGGGATGTTTGGGAAGTACATCATTTTGCCTGCCTGGTGGCATTTGGAGCCACAGCTATAAATCCATACCTGGCACTTTCGTCTATCCGGGATATGAGAGAAAGCGGGAAGATTAATACAGATCAAAGTGAAGACCAGCTAAAGAAGAACTATATCAAAGCTGTGAATGACGGATTGCTGAAAGTATTTTCGAAGATGGGGATCTCCACCCTGCAATCTTACCAGGGCGCGCAGATATTTGAAATTCTGGGTTTGAATAAGGAAGTAGTGGATAAATATTTCACCGGCGCTACCTCAAGAATCGAAGGCATGGGCCTGGATGAAATTGCAAGAGAAGCACTGGCCAAACATCTCTTTGCGTTCAGCAAAAAAGAGATCCCGGTCGATCGCTTACCCGTTGGGGGCGTTTACAAATGGAAGCAAAAAGGTGAATTCCATTTATTCAACCCCCAGACCATTCATCTATTGCAGCACGCAACGAAAATGAATGACTACAGTACATTCAAAAAATATTCAAAACAGGTCAATGAACAGACGGAAAAAGCAGCCACCCTGCGGGGTTTGTTCCGTTTCAAAAAGAACCGGGCTTCTGTTGCGATTGATGAAGTTGAACCCGCCGAAAATATATACAAACGATTTGCCACCGGGGCCATGAGCTTCGGCTCCATCTCCTGGGAAGCACACACTACATTAGCCATTGCAATGAACCGCCTGGGTGGAAAAAGCAACACCGGTGAAGGCGGTGAAGATGAAAAAAGATATGAACCATTGCCCAATGGCGACTCCATGCGAAGCGCTATTAAACAGGTGGCATCAGCAAGATTTGGTGTTACGAGTCTGTATTTAACAGAAGCCAATGAATTGCAAATTAAGATGGCACAGGGTGCCAAGCCCGGTGAAGGCGGTCAATTACCGGGGCATAAAGTGGATGAATGGATCGGCAGGGTTCGTCATTCAACTCCCGGTGTTGGATTGATCTCTCCCCCACCACACCATGATATTTATTCGATTGAAGACCTTGCACAGTTGATTTATGACCTGAAAAACGCCAACCGCAAAGCGAGGATCAGTGTAAAGCTCGTGAGCAAAGCAGGAGTTGGAACAATTGCCGCGGGTGTAACCAAAGCAAAAGCGGATGTGGTTTTAATAGCCGGTCATGATGGCGGCACCGGTGCTTCCCCGATAAGCTCTATCCGGCATGCCGGTTTACCCTGGGAGTTGGGGTTAGCAGAAACACACCAGACTTTAGTAAAAAATAAACTGAGAAGCCGGGTTGTTGTGCAGGCAGACGGTCAAATGAAAACGGGGCGGGACATTGCTATTGCTGCATTACTCGGCGCTGAAGAATGGGGGATAGCAACTGCTGCATTGATTGTAGAAGGCTGCATCATGATGAGGAAGTGTCATATGAATACGTGCCCGGTTGGAGTGGCAACGCAAGATCCTGAATTAAGGAAAAGATTTACCGGGAATCCTGATCATGTCGTGAATTTTTTCAAAATGATCACGCAGGAGTTAAGAGAACTGATGGCAGAATTGGGTTTCCGTACGGTGAATGAAATGATCGGCCAGGTTGATAATTTAGAAATGAGGGAAAGTATTGATCACTGGAAATATAAAAATCTTGATCTTTCAGCAATTCTTTATAAAGAACCAAATTCACTGTATACCAGCTTGTATTGTAATGAAGAGCAGGATCATGGTCTGAATGAAAGCCTGGATTGGGAATTATTGATAGCAGCCCAACCGGCTATCGAAAGGAAGGAAAAAGTCACTGCTTCTTTTATTATCAGGAACATCAACCGCACCACCGGAACGATCCTTTCCAACGAAATCACTAAAAAATACAGGTCTGCGGGATTACCTGACAATACCATACATTTTAATTTTATCGGAACGGCCGGACAAAGTTTCGGGGCCTTTGCCGCAAAAGGATTGACGATGGAACTGGAAGGAGATGCCAATGACTATTTCGGCAAAGGATTGAGCGGCGCAAAGCTGATCATTTACCCGCCAAAGAATGCGACATATGTACCGGAAGAGAACAGCATCATTGGTAATGTGGCATTCTATGGCGCCACAGGCGGCGAAGCTTTTATAAGGGGAAAAGCCGGCGAACGTTTTGGAGTCCGCAACTCCGGCGCAAACGTGGTAGTTGAATCTGTCGGCGATCACGGATGTGAATATATGACGGGCGGCCAGGTGGTGATCCTGGGTGATACCGGGAGAAATTTCGCGGCCGGTATGAGCGGCGGCGTAGCCTATGTATATGATGTAAAAGGAAAATTTGCTGCAAACTGCAATCTGGAAATGGTTGACCTGGATGCATGCGACCTGAATGATAAAAATGAATTATTCATGATGATCCAGAAACACCTGGAATATACCGGCAGCACCGTGGCAAAATTCATATTGCAGGACCTGGATAATCAATTGAAGAATTTTGTAAAGGTGTTTCCGAAAGATTATAAAAAAGTTTTACAAACGCAAAGACTTAAAGTGGAAGTAAAAAGTAAAAAGTAAAAAATCAGAAGCGCTATGACGTAGCATTTTTTTACTTTTTAATTTTGACTTTCTACTTAGGTAATATTAAAACATTCGTTTACGAAAATGGGGAAACCAACAGGGTTTATAGAATTTACCAGGGAACTTCCGGGCAAATTGCCTGTAGAAGAAAGACGTAACCATTACAATGAGTTTGTCGAAAAGTATTCAGAAGAAAAGCTAAATCAGCAGGCAGCCCGTTGTATGGATTGTGGTGTACCCTTTTGTCATCATGGTTGTCCATTGGGCAATATCATACCGGAATTCAATGATGCAGTTTACCGCAAAGACTGGAAGGAAGCCTATGATATTTTAAACTCCACCAATAATTTTCCGGAGTTTACCGGCCGGATCTGCCCCGCTCCCTGTGAATCTTCCTGTGTTCTGGGTATTAATCAACCCCCGGTAACCATTGAAGAGATCGAAAAACATATAATAGAAATCGCATTTGAAAACGGCTTTGTAAAAGCCCGCAAACCCAATCTTCGTTCCGGTAAAAAAGTTGCCGTGATCGGTTCAGGACCAGCAGGTCTTGCAGCGGCAGCACAATTGAATTATGCAGGTCACCAGGTCACGGTATTTGAAAGAGATGATGCGCCTGGTGGTTTGCTTCGATATGGTATTCCTGATTTTAAATTGGAAAAATGGGTGGTAGACAGGAGGATCAAACTGATGGAAGAGGAAGGGATTGTTTTCAGGTGCCATGCAAATGTGGGTGTTAATGTCAGCATCAATGATATACTCCGGGAATTCAACGCCATTTTACTGGCTGGTGGAAGTACGACGCCGAGAGATCTTCCTGTTCCCGGAAGAGAATTGAAGGGTATTCATTTTGCAATGGATTTTTTAAAACAAAATAATAAACGCGTGGCCGGAAAAGATTTCCTCGACAACGCGGCTATTGAAAGTAATATTCTCAGCGAAGAACTTATGGCTACAGGAAGAAATGTAGTGGTTATTGGCGGCGGGGATACCGGCAGTGATTGTGTAGGAACTTCTAACCGTCATGGAGCTGCATCTGTAACACAATTTGAGTTATTACCAAAACCACCGGAGGACAGAACCCCTTTCATGCCCTGGCCCACTTTCCCGATGGTATTAAAGACAACCTCCTCGCATGAAGAAGGTGCCAACCGCCACTGGGCTGTTGCTACAAAAGAATTTATCGGTGATGAGAATGGAAACCTCCGGGCATTAAAGATTGTTACACTTGAGTGGAAGATCATTGACGGAAGACCTGCCAGTTTTGTTGAAGTGGCGGGAAGCGAAAGAGATATTCCCTGTGAACTGGCATTGTTGGCGATGGGCTTTCTCCATCCGCAACATGTTGGATGTATTAGTGAATTGGAAGTTGACCTCGATGAAAGAGGAAATGTAAAAGCCTCTGATAAAGACTATAAAACAAATATCTCCAAAATATTTACCGCAGGTGATATGCGGCGCGGTCAAAGCCTGGTAGTGTGGGCAATCAGTGAAGGCCGGGAAGCTGCCCGTAAAATAGACCAGTATTTGAATAATAATGTTTCCATCCTGGAAACCAAGGATGCCTCTCTTCAATTTAAAGTAGCCTGATAAGCTGGTAATTTCTTTATTATTAAATAGTAAATTATTTAATAATATTTAATTTTTTATACATTTTATCAACTTTTCTTTAATTTTTGCTAGAATAATTAGAAAACTAACACACGTTATAGTCTATTAATGATATATTTGAATAGATAAAATCAAATAATTTTTATTATTAATGTTTCATTAAAAACCTAAGCGTATGAGTAAAGTAAAAGCAAAACAGCTCTTGCCCTTTCTGATCCTGGTTGCTATTGCCATTATTGCAATGTTTGTTAAACCGGTTGCTGATTATGTGCCGGGAGAAAAAGATCCCCAATACAGTTCTTCTGATATTGCCTGGGTTTTAGTCTCTACGGCGCTTGTCTTTTTAATGACACCGGGACTTGCCTTTTTTTATGGAGGCATGGTAAATCGCAAAAATGTCATCTCTACTATGATTAAAAGTGTGGTAGCAGCTGGCATTGTTGGTGTTCTTTGGGTAGTCTGTGGTTTCAGCCTTGCATTTGGAGAATCAATTAAAGGCTTTATTGGAGACCCTACAACGTTTGCTTTTTATCATGGTGTAAAATCAGGAGCTGCATGGCCCCTGGCTAACACGATCCCCCTTTCCTTATTTTCTTTGTTCCAGCTGATGTTTGCTATCATTACTCCCGGCCTTGTGGTGGGAGCTGTAGCAGAGCGGATCCGTTTTACTTCCTATGTTCTGTTTATCGTCATGTTTGCCCTCCTTGTTTATGCACCTGTTGCACACTGGAGCTGGCACCCGGACGGATTTCTCGCTAAAATGGGAGCCTGGGACTTTGCAGGTGGAACTGTTGTTCACATCACTGCAGGTTGTGCGGCTTTGGCCGGGGCTATGGTGCTTAAGAGAAGGAAATCACACCTGGACAAAAAAGAAATTCCTCCCGCGAATGTTCCTTATGTTTTAATTGGTACCGGTTTATTGTGGTTCGGCTGGTTTGGTTTTAATGCAGGGTCTGCAGTTGGTGCAACACCATTGGCGGTAAATGCCTTCGGTACAACCACGACGGCTGCATCTGCTGCCGGTTTATCCTGGATGTTCTTTGATGTGCTGAAGGGAAAGAAACCATCAGTTCTGGGCTTTTGTATTGGTGCTGTCGTCGGACTGGTTGCTATTACACCTGCAGCCGGCTTTGTAGGCATTCCGCAAAGTATAATCATTGGCCTCGTTGGTGCATTGGTATCCAATATTGCAGTCAGTATTAAGCAAAAATCGAAAGTGGATGATACACTGGATGTGTTCCCCTGTCATGGTCTGGGAGGAATGGTAGGTATGTTGCTCACGGGTGTTTTTGCTAGCACGGCTGTTCATGGGATCAAGGATGGCCCGCAGGGATTATTTTATGGAAACCCCGGTTTCTTCTTTACCCAGCTAAAAGCCATGTCAATCGTTGCTGTTTACAGCTTTGTGGTTTCCTACGGCATATTTAAATTCATCAACTTTATTCAACCCATCCGGGTAAGCGCCAGTGAAGAGGAAGAAGGTCTTGATGCTTCGCAGCATGACGAAAAATACCTCCAGGGCACTTTGCTGCTGCACACCAACGGTAAGCTGGAAGAAAGACCTGTTGAATCAATTTGAGAAATTAATTAATTAACCAAATAGAAAAAAGGTACAGCATAAACTGGGATAACCTTCTCGTAAAAGTTTATCCCTACCGTACCCTTTTCCTTAACATATAAAATGCATAACAATGATACAAAAATATTTTGTGGCAGCCATGGGCTTGCTGTCATTTACTTTCGCTACAGCTCAAACCGCTTCATTGAATCCCGATACCCTTGCTGCTAATCAACCCGGGGAGGAAAAAAAGCAACCCGCGCTTACCATAACCGGATCCGCGGATGCTTATTATAAATATGATTTTGCGAAAACCAAGGCAAACAGTCTGACCAGCTTCACGCAAACCCACAATGCTTTTTCGTTGGGAATGGCCAGCATAAAATTTGAACACAAGGGTGAAAAAGTAGGCGTGGTGGCTGATCTTGGATTTGGCCCGAGAGCAAAAGATTTTTCTTATACAGATGAAGGAATTACACAGGCTATTAAACAATTGTATATTAGTTATTCACCCGCCGACTGGATAAAATTCACCCTGGGTACCTGGGCCACCCATGTAGGTTATGAACTGCTTGACCCGCAATTGAACAGGAACTACAGCATGAGTTATATGTTTACCAATGGTCCCTTCTCTCATACGGGTTTGAAAGCAGAAATAACAAAAGGCAAACATGGATTTATGCTGGGAGTTGCCAATGCCACGGATTTCAGGATACCGCCTGACGGCCAGATCAATAAGAAATTCCTGCTGGCGCAATATACATTTGCCCCTAATGATAAAATCAAGTTGTACCTGAACTATGTAGGCGGACAAAATCCTGATACGTCAAAGACCAACCAGTTTGACGCTGTCGTGACAGCCAAGATCAGCGACAAATTTAATATTGGTTATAACGGGACCGTCAATTCAACCCAGGTTTGGAATGGAAAGAAGAACCTCGAAAGCAAGGCATGGTGGGGTTCTGCATTATACCTGAACTTTGATCCGAAGTCCTGGTTCGGGCTTACACTGCGCAGCGAATTATTCAGTGATAAAAATCAGTTCAAAGCATTTAGTGGTGCTTCGACCGGAGGCAACATTTTTGCCACAACTTTATCGGCCAATTTTAAAACCGGCGGATTCATTTTTATTCCTGAGTTTAGATTGGACAACGCTAATAAGAAAGTATTATTTATAGATAAAGACGGATTATTTACAAAATCTGCTGCCAGTCTCATTTTTGCAGCAATTTATTCTTTCTGATGTGAGGACATAGTAGTAAGATCTTTATTTGGCAAGCAATCGTTAGAGGCCTTCCCGATTCTTCGGGAGGGCTTTTTTATACCAATGGTTCCTGCTGGCTCAGGCAATGAAAACTTCCCAAACCCCAAATAATATCGGTTGAATCAATACCTGTTACTTCCCGATTGGGAAAACATTGCTGTATCAGTTGCAAGGCTTTCTCATCCTTAGGAGAACGAAAAGTAGGAACGATTACCGATTTGTTTGCAATATAAAAATTAGCATAGGAACAGGGCAGCCGCTGATCTTCATAGATCAACTCATCCGGCATGAGAAGCTCAACGATATTCAGTTGTTTACCATTTAACAGGCGCATTTTTTTTAGCTGGCGGAGATTGTGCTGTAATAATTCGAAGTTTTCATCGTTTCTGTTTTCTTCAATGACGGTGATAACCGTGTCATCATTTATAAACCTTACCGTATCGTCAATATGCCCGTCTGTATCATCTCCAACAATGCCCTCATCCACCCAAAGGACCTGTTTTATCCCATAATAATTGTACAGGTATTCTTCGATCTGTTGCTGGTTCAATTGCGGGTTCCTGTTCGGGTTCAATAAACAGGCAGTTGAAGTGATCAGTGTGCCGTTATTGTTAAATTCAACAGAACCCCCTTCCATAATGATACCCGGGTGGTAAACCGGAATATTATAATGCTTCCCGATCAGGGTTGGTATGACATCATCGAGGTCACAAGGCGGGTACTTGTTACCCCAGGCATTATAATCCCAGTCAACGATCACTTTCTTTTGTTCTGCATCCGGGTTTATCAAAAAAGCGGGACCATGATCCCTGCACCAGGCGTCATTGGTGGGATGAAAGAAGAATTCAACTTTGGTCAAGTCAACACCTTCGTCTCGCAAACGTCCAATAGCAAATGTCTTCATCACTTCATCGGCCACATTAATACGAACCAGTTCCCCTTTTATTAATTCTTTGATGAACTTCGCATAAGAAGGATAGATCGTATGGATCTTTCCCGGCCAGGAAGCTTCCTTATGCGGCCAGCTTAGCCAGGTGGCAATATGCGGTTCAAATTCGGCGGGGAAATAATAGCCTAAATCTTTAGGAGTTGATAAGTCCGGACGTTCTTGTATATTCAAGCTCAAATGTTTTAACTAATTGAATTATGTAGGAGCCCTAAACAGCTTTTCACAAATGTTCGAAAATTCTATTTTTCAGAAGTTATCTTTCGGACTTTCCGATTTCCGGACTTGCCCTCTTTCGTCTCTACTCTTCATCAATGAATCGTTGCGTTATAGGCTGGTAAGAATCTATCCTCCGGTCCCGCATAAAAGGCCAGTGCGTTCTGTATTGGTCCGTCTTGCTCAAATCTATTTCTACCACTTTTACTTCTTCTTCTTTATGAGAAGCTTTATATAAAATAGAACCGAAGGGATTGGAAATAAAAGAACCACCCCAGAATTTCATAGCTCCCTTTTGTTCAAGCCCTACCCTGTTTACACTTACAACATGCACTCCATTGGCTACCGAGTGGCTGCGCTGGATAGTTTGCCAGGCATTGTATTGTTCAGTATTCGTTGACTCGTCCTGTGCGGTAGACCAGCCAATTGCCGTCGGGTAGAATAATATTTCTGCACCCATCAAAGAAGTGATCCTCGCTGCTTCAGGATACCATTGATCCCAGCAGATGAGTACGCCAACCGTGGCAAACTTTGTTTTGAAAACCTTATATCCAAGATCACCGGGAGTAAAATAAAATTTCTCATAATAAGCCGGGTCATCCGGGATATGCATTTTGCGGTACTTACCAAGATAGGTTCCGTCGGCATCAATAACAGCAGTTGTATTATGGTAAAGACCCTGTGCTCTTTTTTCAAATAAAGAAGCAATGATAACTACTCCTGATTCCCTGGCTGTTTTTTGTAATGCTTCACTGGAAGGCCCGGGTACCGGTTCTGCTAATTTGAAATTTTCATAATCCTCCACATCACAGAAATATAGAGAAGTAAACAGTTCCTGCAGGCATACGATCTGCGCCCCATTCGCAGCAGCTTTCCTGATTCCATTTATTGCTTTGGCAAGGTTTTCTTCTTTGTTATTGGTACAACTCATTTGCACCAGGCCAATCTTTACTTTGCTCATCTTTTACAATTGAGATGCAAAAATAGATAATTGAAAATCGTGATCTTTCGAAAATATCATGCCGAATTCCTGCTCGCATTAATGATCCCAAAAGAACAGCGCATGACTAATTTCTCATAGGTTTCTTTTACCGGCGTCTGTATCAGCTGCTCATCAAGCTCCCTGATTTTCGTCAGCGCATATTGCTGAATGGTCAGTAGTGGCAGCACGATCCGTTCTCTCATCGTAATTGATACCTGTTCTACCGGGTAATCAGCCATCAGTTCCGGCTGACCGGTTATCTTTCTCAGGTATTCCTTGGTTAACTCATACTCATCATGGATCATCTGCCACAATTCCCCAAACTGTTTATGTTTGGCCAAAAAAGCTGTTAGGGGAAAAAATGATTTCATCATGGCCATCTCGCAATTATCCAGCAAAGTTTTAAAGAATAATGATTGGTGATACAATTTTTGCAACTCCAGTAATTTCCCTTTTTTTTCCATTTGCTGCAAGGAAGAGCCTACGCCGTAATACCCGGTAACATTTTGCTTTAGCTGGCTCCAGGAACCAGCAAATGGAATGGCCCGCAGGTCTTTTAATGATAAACCGGAAGAAGTGCCCCGTTTGGCAGGCCGGCTCCCGATATTTGTTTCACTGTAAAAGCGCAAAGGACTTACCTGTAATAAATAATCTGCCAGGTAGGGATGGTCCTTTAATGTTTTGTAAGAATTGTAACTGGTTTCTGATAATTCCTGCAGGAGCTCTTCTTCTTTTTCGGTGAACGTGATCTTCCGGTTAGAAAAAAGGTCGTTGGAGATACCCGCATTCAGCAGTTGCTCAATATTGAACTGGGCAGCATCAATGGTCCCAAAATTGGAGCTTACGGTTTGCCCCTGTATCGTCAGTTGTATCTCTTTATTTGAAATGTTATGCCCCATGGAAGCATAAAACTTATGCGTCTTTCCGCCACCCCTTGAAGGTGGACCGCCCCGGCCGTCAAAGAAAATGACGTCAACACCATACTCCCTTGAAATTCTGGTAAGTCCTTCCTTGGCTTTATAAATACTCCAGTTCGCCATCAGGTAACCGCCATCTTTGGTACCGTCTGAAAAACCAAGCATAATGGTCTGCCGGTTAGCTCTTCGTTTCAGGTGTTCTTTGTAAACCGTGTCAGTATATAATGTCTTCATCACTTCCACTGCTTCCTGGAGATCATCGATAGTTTCAAATAAGGGGACAATATCAATATTCATTTCTTCTTTCTTCCATCCGCTTAGCAGGAAAAGGCCATATACCTCCATTGCATTCAGGGCGCTGGTGCAATGGCTGATAATGTAACGGTTACAGCCCTCTGCCCCGTTATATTGCTGGATGGTCTTTATAGCAGCAATTGATCGTAAAGTGTCCTGGTGAACAGCATCATCCAGTAATTCAGGATCCACTGCTTTATCAATGGATGTAAGAACCCGGATCCTTTTTGTAGCAGGAAGGCTGGTAAATCCTTCCGGCAACACCAGTTGTCTGGCAGCAATTGCTTCCAGTACCTTGCCATGAATGGCACTATCCTGCCGGATATCCAGTGTGGTAAAATGCAGCCCGAAGATCTCTATCTTACTAATAAGATTACTCACCATGTGCAGGAACAAGCCATTGTGCTGGTGAATGATAATATCTTTTACCTTTAAAAGGGTCTGTAAAATTTCATCTTTCCGGAGGTTTGTCTTATAGCCGGGTATGAATAAATTATTATACAATTTACTCTCCAGCTCCTGCAACAATACATCCACCCCTTCAAAGGTCAATCTTCTTCTTAACCGCCGTACATCCAGGTAATAGCATTTCATAATTGCGCCGCGCAATGCATCTGCTACCTGCAGGGTAATCTCACTTGTTACAAAGGGGTTGCCATCCCTGTCACCACCCGGCCAGAAACCCATTCGTATAACCGGGTTATTTTTATCGATCGCATCGGGAAACTGGCTTTTAAATGACGATATGATCCGGCCTGCAGCCTGGTAGAAAATGTTTTCGAGGTACCAGACCAGGCTTACGGCTTCGTCATAGGGTGTTGGCTTTTTCTTTTTAAAGAAAGCTGTCTTTCCCAATTGCTGCAAAAAGGTATTGATAAGACTTGCATTATTTTCATTCAATGCTTTTGCAAGGTCATTGATGATGCCCAGCACCGAGCCCGGGTAAAACTGGGTTGGATGTGCAGTTAGGACGAGCCGAACAGAAAAATCTTTTAATTTCTCAGCCAGTTCTTTCTCTTTATCTCCCTGTATTACTTCAGACTCAAGGTGCTTTAATGAACCTACACCGTTCAGGTCATGCACATTCCGGAAGGCAGCATCTTCGAGTGCATCAAACAATACGACTTGTCTTTCCACGTATTGAACAAACCGGAAGAGCAGGTCATTCCTGTCATTTTCTTTAGCATAGGTAGTATGTTTATTAAAGAAGTCTTCGATGATCTCCACCGGGCTCAGTTTCTTTTTGTAGCCTTCTTCACAATTATTTGAAAGTAAGGACAACAGGATACCGGTCTTTTCGATACGGTGAAAGGGAAGTGAAGTGAACAGGCTATTGTAAAGCTGGAATTTTATTCCCACTTCATTCCGGAACTGCTGCAAAGCCCTGTTAGACGATTGATCCATTATTTTAGTTTATAAGATTCCTGATCGGATACGGCAAGCAGCAAATAAGGAATTGAAAATACTTCATTTTCAGAAGAAATTATTCAGTAGTGTATCAGTTTGAAATAACTCACGCAGAGGCCGCAGATCCGATAGCTATCGGGTGCGCAGGGATTATTTATCGATGTTTTACTCCGCGTTCTCTGCGGCCTCTGTGTAAAAAAAGCCCCGGCTCAACGGCCAGGGCTTAACTATCAAACAGGTTTTTTTATTTTTATTCAGCAGTCTTCTCTTCTGTTTCTGTCGCCTTTTCCGCTTTTTCAGTGGTAGCATCAGGTTTTTTCTTAGTACCACCTGCGCGACGGGTTTTCTTAGTTGAAGTTTTGGTTTCGCCTTTACCCTTACCATAAATATCGTTGAAATCGACCAGCTCGATCATGGCTGTCTCGGCGTTGTCACCGGGACGTGAACCCAATTTAATTACACGGGTATATCCACCCGGGCGGCCGGCTACTTTTTCCGCAACAGCACTGAATAATTCTTTGATCGCTTCTTTATCCTGCAGGTAACTGAATACGACACGACGCTGGTGTGTTGTATTCTCTTTTCCTTTTGTGATCAGGGGCTCAACATAAACCCTTAAAGCTTTTGCTTTAGCCGTAGTCGTTACGATCCTTTTATGCTGGATCAGCTGGCAGGCAAGATTGCTGAGTAACGCATCCCTGTGCGCTTTCTTCCTGCCTAAATTTTTTACTTTGTCTCCGTGACGCATGACGTTTAATTTAATCCGGTTGTACCGTGTCAGGAATTACAACCTACTGTTATTAAATAGCTGTTAGCTTTAAGCTATTAGCCGTTAGTTAAGGGCTAACCGCTAAAGGCTAACGGCTTAGAATTCGCTCAGATCAATACCTAATTTCACCAGGTCCATTCCAAAATGCAGACCTCTTTCCGTAAGCACCTGCTCAATTTCTGCTAAAGACTTCTGGCCGAAGTTGCGGAATTTCATCAGGTCTTCCTGCTCATACTGCACCAGCTCACTGAGTGAATTGATCTTTGCCGCTTTCAGGCAATTGAAGGCACGAACAGAAAGGTCCAGGTCTTCCAGTGGCGTCTTCAACACTTTACGTAATTGTAAAGTCTGCTCATCCACCAGGTCTTCCTTTTTCTCTTCCTTATTATCAAAAGTGATGTTCTCATCCGTAATGATCATCAGGTGCTGGATCAATATTCTTGAAGCCTGCTTCACCGCTTCTTCGGGGTGGATCGTTCCATCGGTAGAAACTTCCATGATCAGTTTTTCAAAGTCAGTACGCTGCTCCACCCGGGTATTCTCAATTGTGTATTTTACATTCTTGATCGGTGTGAAAATGGCGTCGATTGGAATATAACCCAGCGGGGCATCTTTTGGTTTATTGTCTTCAGCAGGTACATAACCACGGCCCTTACCGATCGTCAGTTCCACATCCATTCTTGCAGAAGAATCCAGTGTGCAGATCAGCAGGTCAGGATTCATGATCTGGAATGTATGGGTGCCTTCGCCGATCATACCGGCAGTAAATTCCGTCCTGTTCTTTATAGACAAAATGATCTTCTCATTGGTCACTTCATGATCAACCGCTTTTTTGAAACGAACCTGTTTCAGGTTCAGGAAAATTTCTACCACATCTTCGCTGATGCCTTTCATCGTGGCGAATTCATGCTCCACACCTTCGATCTTCACACCTACGATGGCATAGCCTTCCAGTGAATTAAGCAATACACGGCGAAGTGCATTACCGATCGTTACACCGTAACCGGGTTCCAACGGGCGAAACTCAAACTGAGCTTCAAAATCACTTGCTTTTTGCAGAATGATCTTATCGGGCTTCTGGAAATTTAAAATGGCCATATTTTTATTTTAATTTTTGAATGTTTATTAAAGAGAAGCTGTGAGCTTTGAGCTGTTAGCCGTGAGCAAAGGCTCATCGCTAATAGGTAACGGCTAATAGCTATTACTTACTATACAATTCGACGATCAGCTGTTCCTTGATATTTTCCGGAACACTTTCCCGCTCAGGATACGTGATAAAAGTACCTTTCAGTTCCGTCTCACTCCAGTCAAGCCAGCTGAATTTTGGGTTCTTGCCGCGAACTACGCTGGTAATAGAGGCCCTTTCTTTACTTCCTTCCTTAATTGTAATGACATCACCGGCTTTCATTTGGTAAGAAGGAACATTCAATACTTCACCATTTACTTCAATGTGCTTGTGACTTACCAACTGGCGGGCTGCAGGGCGGCTCGGCGCAATCCCCATGCGGAATACGGTATTATCCAGGCGAGCTTCCAGTAACTTGATAAGGTTTTCACCTGTTACTCCCTTCCGGCGGGTAGCTTCTTCAAATGTTTTTCTGAATTGTTTTTCCAATACACCATAGGTGTATTTTGCTTTTTGTTTTTCCCGCAATTGCAGGGCATATTCGCCCAAGGTTTTACGCTTTTTGGAAGGGCCATGCTGACCGGGAGGGTTGCTGTTTTTATCCAGCCATTTACCATTGCCTAATATAGGCTCACCGAAACGACGGGAGATCTTGGTCTTTGGACCAGTGTAACGTGCCATAGTTTTTATTCATTTCGATTTTTTTAGAAACGGTGCTACGATCGGTAAAAAATCGTAAAAAATTAATCGGGCACCCTTTTTATAAATGAAACCAAATTGGCTCAATATGTTGTGAAGTCGGAAGACCGAAAGATATTCTCGAAATGTTGTACACTCTTTCGGACTTGCGGACTTTCTGACCCTTAAACTCTTCTCTTCTTTGGTGGACGGCAACCGTTATGCGGCAACGGGGTAACGTCTTTGATCATCACTACTTCAATTCCAGACTGGGATAAAGAACGGATAGAACTTTCGCGACCAGCTCCCGGTCCTTTTACATATACATCCACCCTTTTCAGGCCCGCATCAAAAGCTGCTTTTGCTGCATCGGCAGCAGCCATCTGCGCGGCATAAGGGGTGTTCTTCTTAGAACCTTTGAAACCCATTTTACCGGCACTGCTCCAGGCTATAACCTGGCCATTCTTGTTGGTAAGGCTGATAATAATGTTGTTGAATGTAGCAGAGATGTGAGCGTCGCCGTATGAATCTACTTTTACTACTCTTTTTTTAGCAGCTGCTTTTGCGCTGACTGCCTGCTGTGCTTGTGCTTTTGCCATAATTTTCTACCGAGGTAATCTTTAATGTTTTTATATAGTCCCCGTTTCACCGGGGTCTGAACTAATCCTCCTCCTGCACCTGGTATCCGTAATTAGTTCAATCTTGAATAGTGCATCCTTCGCTTTGCCCAGGATGACAATTTATATTATCATTCCGAACGAAGTGAGGAATTATTTCTTAGCCGCTTTCTTCTTGCCGGCAACAGTTTTCCTCTTGCCTTTTCTTGTACGGCTGTTGGTTTTTGTACGCTGTCCACGAACCGGTAAACCTTTACGATGACGAAGACCCCGGTAACAGGCGATATCCAGCAAACGCTTGATACTCATCTGCACTTCCGAACGAAGCTGGCCTTCCACTTTCAGTTCTTCGGTAATGACGTTCCGGATAGCGGTCAATTCTTCGTCATTCCAGTCATTCACTTTTTTGCTCCGGTCAATATTGTTCTTGTCAAGAATATATTTTGCAGTAGAGGGGCCAATACCATATATATAGGTAAGTCCAATTTCGCCTCTTTTATTTTTTGGTAAGTCAACACCGGCAATACGAGCCATATTCTTAATTTATAGTTTGTCGTTTTTAATCGCCAGCTATTAGCGTATAGCTATTAGCTAACAGCTTCTCTTAACCCTGTCTTTGCTTGAAGCGGGGATTCTTTTTGTTGATCACGTATAGTACGCCTTTACGACGAACGATCTTGCAATCCACACTGCGTTTTTTAATTGATGCTCTTACTTTCATTTTTTTTAGCTTTTAGCTATCAGCCCTTAGCCTTTAGCTGTTCAAAACAGTTTTTTACTTACTTCTTTGTATTGGCTAATAGCTCAGGGCTAATAGCTAACAGCTTATTTATATCTAAAGTTGATCCGTCCCCTTGTCAGATCATATGGCGATAATTCCACCCCTACTTTATCCCCCGGAAGAATACGGATATAGTGCATTCTCATTTTCCCGGAGATGGTTGCCAGTATTTCATGCCCGTTTTCGAGCTTCACCCTGAACATGGCATTTGATAAAGCCTCCAGTATTGTACCATCCTGTTTAATGAGGGGTTGTTTCGACATAATTTTTTCGGAACGCAAAGGTAGGAGTATCAGGCCTAAAAAAGAAAAAACCCGGATAATTTTTAGGGGTTACATGGAAAAAGGAGCCCTGCCTTTGGAAAATGGGCTTTTCGGGGTCATTTAAGGCTTGTCCAAATGAACTTTGGTCATATCCAGGTGCAGGTTTTGCAACTCATGGACACCCAGCGGAAAGCTGAAATGCCGCCTGTCTTCCCGCCACCACATTTCAACATTTGAAAAATCACCCTTTTTAGGGGTCACCAGCCGGAAAGAGTCTTTTTTATATTTCACGGCCCCATCCGCGTCTTCCCGGGTAAACCCCAGTTTCAATAACTGGCTTTCATCCAGGGGAACGGCACTCATTTCTTCGGGACTGTACCAGAATTCCTGCACGCCATTATCAACCAGCGCCTGGTTTTCTTCATGGCTGACACTGACCACTGTGCCTTCGCGGATTATACCTTCGTCATTTACTGCAATAATATCTCCTGATTTAAGAGTCCCGATTTTTAGCATAACAATTCGTTTTTAATTACCGAATATAAAAAAAATTGGAACGTCAGCGAAATCAAAAGGATATTTCGCAATAATTCTGATGGTGAATAACAAATTGAACGACTTTTACCTACTAAAAAATAATCATGAAAAAGGATTTCCTTTCACTTCCTTTGATAGTTATGACCCTGGCCCTTGTTTCCTGCGGTGGCGGCAAAGAATCTGCTGCATCTGTTGCTACTAAATGGTGCGACCTGAACGGTAAAGCCCATAAAGCGGCTGAGGGCGCTGACAAAGAAGCGGCAAAAGCAAGCCTTGATAAATTTGAAAAGGAAATGGAAAACAAATATAAAAGTGACACCGCTTTTATGGCAGAAGTGGAGAAAGAAGTAAATAAATGTGAAGCCGCTTCAGAAGGCAGGTAATAATTTCAATAAAAGAAGTTGAATTAATTTGTGGGATTTTAGTTTCTTTTCCGGTAACTGATAACCGCCCAGCTATTCAGGAAAATGGCAAACCCGAGCATTGTCAGCAATTGATTTTTAATATCGCCCAGGCTGCTTCCTTTTAATACCACCATCCGCATTACCTCTATAAAATAAGAAACCGGGTTCACCCTGGTTATGAGTTGCGCCCATTTCGGCATACTGTCGATAGAAGTATATAAACCTCCCAATAATATAAAGACCATCATCATAAAAAAAGATATAAGCATTGCCTGTTGCTGCGTGCTTGTAAAAGTCGACACCAGTAAACCCAAACCCAGGACGGCAAGAAGATATACTGCTGAAAAAACATAAATCGTGAATAAACTGCCTGCCGGGATAATGCCGTAGGCCACCCGGGCTATCAGCATGCCGATTGACAATACAATGAGCCCGAGTACCCAGAAAGGAATGAGCTTGCCAAGGATGAACTGGTATTTTTTTACCGGCGTGACGTTGATCTGTTCAATGGTGCCGATCTCTTTTTCTTTCACAATATTCAATGCAGAAAGAAAAGATCCTACCATGGTCACCAATATCACCAGTATCCCCGGCACCATGAAGTATTTGTAATTCATCAATGGATTGAACCAATTGGATGAGGTGACTTCAATGGTAGTTTCAGGACTGAATCGGGGAAACTGGATCCATTCCGTCCTTACCTCACGGTTATAATCCTGGATGATCCTTCCCAGGTAAGCACCCCCGAGATTTGCTTTCACGCCATTGATAGCATTTACTGCGATGAATAAAGATGCCTCATCTTCTTTTACTAATTTCTTTTCAAAAAATGCCGGTATCTCTAAAATCAGGTCTGCCTGGTCTTTTTCTATATCGCGCAAAGCTGCTTGATATGAAGCGGTATAATCCTGCAACTTAAAATACCCGGAAGCTGTGATTTTCGAAATCAGCCGGCTGGCATATTGAGAATGATCCTGGTCCACCACAGCCAGTTTAATATCTTTTACTTCATAATCGGCTGCCCAGGGAAGGATCAGCAGTTGGATCATTGGCATGACAAATATGATGCGGAGAATCGACGGATCACGGAATACCTGCCTGAATTCCTTTTGCAATAAAAAAAGTAATGTTCTCATGCCAGCCGTATTTTGAATTTTTTGATCGCCATCACCAATAACAAAATCGTCATGCCTGCCAATATCAATGTCTCTTTCCAGATCGATTCAAAACCGACACCTTTGATCATCACATCTTTTACTACCAGGTAGTACCATTTCGCCGGCACTATATTCGACAGGACACGCAACGGCAGGGGCATATTCTCGATCGGGAACATAAACCCGCTCAGCATGATGGTTGGCAAAAACATCCCGGTGAGGGAAATAAACATGGCGGTTTGCTGCGAACCGGTAGAGGAAGATATCAGCAAGCCAAAAGCCAGGCAGGCGAGTGTGAATAAAATACTTTCAGCACTAAGCAACCATAAACTTCCGTTAATCGGCACATCCAGCACAAATACGCTCAACAGCAGGATACTGGTGATATTGACAATAGACAATATCAGGTAAGGAACTGCTTTTGCAATAATGATCTTTAAGGGTTGTATGGGAGAAGACAACAGTATCTCCATAGTGCCCATTTCTTTTTCACGCACCACGGTAATGGCCGTCATTAATGTGCAGACGAGCATTAATACCATCGCCATTACACCCGGAACAAAATTGTAGGCCCCTTTTAGCTGGGGATTATACAACATCCGCGTTTCCGTGTTGATTGTATAGGGAAGCTTGCTGTCATGGGTAATACGATTTTGATAGTCCATGATAATTGCTGTAGCATAGTTGGTCAGCGTATTGGCGACGTTCGGATCTGAAGCATCTGCTACCAGCTGAACCTGCACTTTGTTGAAATGCTGCAGGTCTTCATGGAAGTGTTGCGGAAAGACAACGGCCAGTTTAATTGTCCCGGCTTTAAAAGAAGTCTCAATGTCCTTATATGAGTAAATATTTCTTTCAATATCAAAATAGCGACTGGCTGCAATTTCATTGATCAATGACGCCGTAGCCGCATCTTTGGAATGATCCAGTATAGCTATTTTTGAATTTTTCACCTCGTTGGTTAATGCAAACCCGAAAATGATGATCTGCATGACGGGCATACCCAGCAGAATGAACAACGTCCGCCTGTCCCGGAAGATGTGGTAGAATTCTTTTTTTACAAAGGCGTTAAATTGCTTCATTGCTGAGCTTTTCACTGTTAGCTGTGGGTCTTTAGCTGTTTTGAACTGACTAAATTCATCGACTTTTTCTTATCCAAAATGTATGTCGGAGTTATAGTGAACCGCTAATAGACTATTCATTATTCCCCTCTCACCGCCTTGCGAGCCAGTTTTAAAAAAACTTCATCCATAGATGCTGCATTATGCTTTCTCTTCAATTCCTGCGGTGTATCCAGTGCATCGATCCGGCCATCAACCATTATTGATACACGATTACAATACTCTGCTTCATCCATATAATGGGTGGTGACAAAAACGGTGATACCGGATTCTGTTGCTTTATAGATCATGCCCCAAAATTCTCTCCTCGTCACCGGGTCCACCCCCCCGGTGGGTTCATCTAAAAAAACAATTTGCGGCTCGTGAAAGATGGCTACGGAGAATGCCAGTTTTTGTTTCCAGCCCAGTGGAAGCGATTTTACTAATTTGTTCGTTTCGCCTGAAAGTTGAAGCTGCTCCAGGATTATAACAGTTTTTTCTTTGATAAACCTGTCACTCTTTCCGTATATGCCGGCATAAAAGCGAATATTCTCTTTTACCGTAAGGTCTTCATACAAAGAAAATTTTTGACTCATATACCCGATGTTCTGCTTGATCTTTTCATTCTGCTTATATACATCAAAACCGGCTACGGTCGCTCTTCCTGATGTAGGTAATGATAACCCGGATAACATGCGCATAGCCGTTGTTTTACCGGCGCCATTAGCGCCCAGGAAGCCAAATATCTCACCCCGCTCCACCTCAAATGAAATAGCATCCACAGCCGTGAAATCTCCAAAGCGCTTGGTAAGCTGGTCGGCGGTTATTACTTTATCATTGGCCATATTAGTTCTTCATTAGTGCGATGAAACAATCCTCGATATCCGGCCGCACTTCCTTCAATTCATATTGCCTGTTGATCTGCTGCAGGTAATTATTCAATTCTGCTTCACCACCGCTTTTCATTACGGCATGATGATATTCTCCAAAAGGATAAGCATCTTCCACATCCTTGCATTGCTTCAGTTCATTCAGCAGGTAAAGCATATCCTTACGCTTAACAGCAAAAAGTTTCTTGCCAAACTCATTCACAACTCCCTGCGGGGTATTGATGGACAGGACCCTGCCTGACTGGATCAATGCCACCCTGTCACATAAAGCTGCTTCATCCATATATGGGGTAGAAACTAAAATCGTAATGCCTTGCTGCTTTAGTTTTTTCAGCATTTCCCAGAATTCTTTCCTTGATACAGCGTCGACACCGGTTGTAGGTTCGTCCAGGAATAAAACGGACGGGCGGTGGATGAGGGCGCAGCTTAATGCTAATTTTTGCTTCATCCCGCCGGATAATTTACCCGCCCGGCGGTTCTTAAATGGCTCGATCTGCGAATAAATGTCTTTTACCAGTCCATAATTCTCATCAATCGAAGTATTAAATATAGTAGCGAAGAACTCAAGGTTTTCCTGAACCGTCAGGTCCTGGTATAAAGAAAACCTGCCGGGCATATAACTTACCCGTTGACGAATAGCTTTATAATTTTTCACTACATCCATGTCATCTATCGTGGCCCTGCCCCCGTCGGGCAGCAACAATGTTGTCATTATCCTGAACAAAGAAGTTTTACCCGCGCCATCCGGACCGATAATACCAAAAAGTTCACCCTGCCCTACTTCAAAACTTATCCCCTGCAAGGCTGTAACCGCAGCTTTCTTCGTTCCGTAACGCTTGACAATATTTTCGACAACAACAGGTTTCATAATTGCTTACTGGAACTGTATTTCACCATACATCCCGATCTTGAGATAACCATCATTTTTTACTTTCACTTTGATTGCATATACCAGGTTAGCCCGTTCATCTTTTGTTTGTATCGTCTTAGGAGTGAACTCCGCCTTGTCGGACACCCAGGTGATGGTCCCGGGAAGTTCTTTATACTTACCTGGACCATTATCCACCAATACTTTTACACGTTGTCCAAGTTTTACCTGTGATAATTGTGTTCCGGTGATATAAGCTCTTAATGTCATCACAGAGAGATCCGCGATTTTATATAAAGCCTTGCCCAAAGAAACCATTTCACCGGCTTCAGCATATTTGGTGATCACCGTACCGGCAACCGGGTTTTTAATATTGGTTTTATTCAACAGGTCTTCCAGTTGAGCCGCCTTTTTCTCCAGAGGTTTACCCTGGCTTAAAATTCCGCGGTTTTGGGTGCCTGTATTAGCTTTTTGCACATTGATCTGTTGCCGGACGACATTCATCTGTTTCCTGACAACATCTATTTGGGCAATTAAATCGTCTAATTGCTTACCGGTAGCCGCATCCTGTTTGAGCAAATTCTCCGTTCTTGTTTTTTCATGCAAAAGATTTGTAAGTTGCGATTGTTGAACTGACAATTGTTCTTCGAGCAATTTAACCTGGGGACCGACATTAGATGTTTGTTGTCCCAGTGCTTCGATCGTTGCTTCCACTTCTTCCTTCTGCAGGCTGAGCCCGGTGGGATCTATTTGGCCGACAACACTATCTTTTGCGAGTACTGAGCCTTCGTCAATATTAAATGATAATATCTTTCCTGTTGCCAAAGTAGATACTACTACTTCATCTGCTTCAAATGTCCCGGTAGCGTCATACGGATCCTTATGCTTACTGCATGACACGAGCATGAATAAGCTGCCTGCTGAAAAAATTTTTGAAATTGAATTCATAATACTGGTTTATTGCTTCCCCAAAATGGTTTGATAATTGATTTGCGCCTGTAATAATTGTACCTGGTGGCTGATCAGCGCTTGCCTGGCCTGGTCGTCTGCATTTACTTCCTTTACATAATCATTGGCGGTGATCACCCCGTTTTCTAACTGGGCTTTCGCAGCTGCTGTTACGCTTTCCCTCAAAGTGATGATCTCCTTATCGGATGCAATGAGTTGCTGCAATTTCTCTATCTCCGATCCCTGCTGTTTGAGCCGGGTATTGGTATTAAGAACAAAAGTCTCTTTTTGAATATCGACTATCTTATCGTTTATATCCACCAGTTCCTTTTCTTTCTTTTTAGTATACAATCCTCCCAGTGACCAGTTAAACCGAAGCCCGCCGATATAATATAGATCAAACCCATTCTTCAGGAGGTTTAGCCCGGGTTTACCATAGCCGCCCTGTACAAACAAACTTGCTTTAGGTAAATTTTTAGCAGTGATAAGTTTGTTTTGCTGACCAATTAGCTTTGATTGGTCACTGAATAATTTCAATTCCGGGCGGGCAATTTCTGTAGTATGGGCCGGTGCTGAGATAACTGGTTTTTCCAATTGGAGTCCTTCATTCAAAGACTGGCCAAGAAGGATAGCCAGGGCATCTATCAATCCTTTCCTGGAGGCACTGACTTCGATTGACCGCTGCTCCGTTTTCAGCATTTCCGCTTTTAACATGTTCAGGCTTGATTTGAAGGCTACTCCATTCTGAACCTGTGCTTCCAGCCTTTTTATCCCGGTGTTTATATCGGCTTTGACCAGTTCAACCTGCTTCAATTGTTCATCGAGGTAAAGAACACTTAAATAAAGTTGGTTGATGCGTTCTTTTACCTGGTATAATTCTACTTCCACTTTTTGATCTTCCACTGTTGCATTAAATACCTGGAATGTCTTTTGCTCCCTGTTTAAACCTCCATCATAAATCAACTGGCTGACATCGGCGAACAGTTTATACTGATCCTTATCGGGAGCTTCAAAATGGAAACCAGGTAAAGAAGCATCGATCTTCGTTACATCGGATTGGTAAGTTGCCTGTCCACCGATAGTCACCTGTGGTAAAAAACCTTTTTGCAGGTTTTCAATATTGATATCAGCACGCTGTCTTACCAGGTCTTTCTGCTTAATGACGGGATAATTACCCCGGGCCATGTCATAAGCCTGCTGCAGGCTCAGTTTTTTTATCCCCTGGCCTGCCAGTATACCCGGTAAAAAAAACAGCAGTAAAAAAAATCGCTGAACATTCATGATTATTTTTTTATGGCATCAATAATAAACTTAGGTATTTCTTTTTTCCGCTGCTCCATGGCCTGCCTGAACTGTAATTCACTTAACCGGAGATTACGGGTAATCATCGGCCGGGCAACAAACGGGAAGATGGTCATGGATAAAAGATTCATCAGCAAATGAAGGGGGTTGATCCGCTTTATGGTTCCCTTCTTTATTTCCTTTTCAATCTGCTCCAGGAATTTTGCCGGTTTGGGTCGGGTGTCATTTCCCATGACCTTTTGCAAGAACCTGTCCGGGTCGCGGTTTACTTCATTGATCACAAACCAGGGCAGGTAGGGGTTCTCCTGCAATTCATCGATGTACTCACTTACAAACTTTTCGATCTTGTCAAACAGGGGGTCCCCGGATTGAAAAATTCCATTGATCTTGGGAAAAAATTTCTGGGCCTCGCTTAAAAAAATCGTATCAAACAGTTTGTCTTTATCCCTGAAATAATAATGAAGCAGGGCTTTATTAATGCCCGCTTCATCAGCTATGTCCTGCATACGGGCGCCGGCCATGCCTTTTGAAGTGAAAACTTTTTTTGCTGCAGCCAGTATTTTCTGCTCGGCCCCTTGATCTGTATTCTTTTTAACCATATAGTTTAACCAAATGGTTAATAAAAATAACAATCCCTGTTATTTCAGCCAAAACTTTTTTTTAGCCGACTGTTTTGCAGGATGAATTGCCGACCATAGCCAGTGAAAGAAGTTGATTTGAAAGTTTCTTCTTACCGCGAAGACCAGTAAATGAGAAGTAAAATCTTAAGGAAAGTTTCGATGAAGAGTGGGCTGTAACAGTAAATTTTGCTCAGCATTTCCACGCTAAGCCGGGATCGGCGTTTTTAATAACTTCTATACCTCCCGCAGCTTTTACCCATTCAGCAATTTCCTTTACACTCCTATCCATGTTCAAAACGGGTGCATAGTTCATTTCCCGCTTTATTTTTGAAATGTCAAGTACCAGGCTTTTAGATACAGTATTTAGCTTTCCAGCACATTGGGATCCTAAGCTTAGAATTCCACGTGGACAAGTTGTCGCG